>Ga0209477_1001624_pt1 | contig 13538 bp, 5 predicted proteins | sample KloWWTupernatant_FD_187180 | JGI IMG/M metagenome (GOLD analysis project Ga0209477, IMG submission 187180) | Active sludge microbial communities from Klosterneuburg, Austria, studying microevolution and ecology of nitrifiers - Klosterneuburg... | ecosystem: Engineered > WWTP > Aerobic digester >...
GATGTTGAATGAATATTGCTTGCAAAGAAAGCAGGTCTTATGACGCTTGGAAATATAAACATTAAACCTATCATTTCCTCATATCGGTATTGTTAAAGTTAGTAGAATTGACCTACCCATGCCCCTAGTAATGGGGTTTTATGACTATTGCAATTTCCTTAAGCCGTGTTGTAGCTCTTGATCTGCCGCTTCAACGACGGCTAAATATTCTTGCTTGCCTTCTGCTATCTGATCTAGCGCTGCCTCCATTGCACGCGTATATTCAATCTCCATGAACTGAAATTTTCCAACCAACGCATCATAAATCGTTTCAGCAGTAGGCGTGGTTTCAAACAGCTTACCCCTAAATTGGATATACCCTCGATTCTGAAGGGTTGATAGGATAGCAGCATACGTTGAGGGTCTACCAATCCCCTCTTTTTCTAATTTTGCAATTAATGCAGGTTCGCTATAACGTTTAGGTGCTTGGGTTTTTAAAGCTAAAACTTCGCTTTTTATTGAAATTAATATTTGCTTTTCTTTCAAATTTGGCAGAACCATTTGAGATTTGTCATCGGATTTTTCTTCAGCTTGATCCTCAGAGATTAATAAACGCCAACCGGCGTAAAGCGTATGTGCTCCTTTCGCTATAAACTGCGGTGTTATTCCGTTGATGTCCTGTTTTTCATCAACGGGCACTAAAACAATTGTACTCATCTCTACCTTAGCGGCCGACAATTGACAAGCTAAGGCTCTGATTCGAATCAGCTCGTATAGATTTTGAGCTTTAATATCGAGCAGGGTATTGAGTAAAGCGGGATTTGTGGGGCGTATCGCCTCATGGGCCTCTTGTGCTCCCGCTTTGGCTTTCCAACGATTGGCGGGCTTGGCGATATGTTCTTTTAACCCCAATTTATTCAGTTCTTCCTGAATAGGCGCAATAGCCTCTTCTGACAAGTTCGGACTATCGGTTCTGTGATAAGTAATTAGACCTTTTTCAAACAGATGCTGAGCAACGCGCATAGCTTCTTCTGCGTTGATATTCAGATGAATGGAAGCTGCTCGTTGCAAAGTCGTAGTAATAAATGGCGGAGGTGCTTTCCGAGTGGCTACTTTTTTACTGGCTGACAAAACAACAACTTCTTTTATTCGTGCAACCTGTTCTGCTAAAGCCTTGTCTAAGACATAAGGGTTGTCCTCGTCTACAAAGGGTTCTGTCTGCCAGTGGGCAACCCATTCAATCCCTTCTGTCTTGAAGTTTAACCTAACGCCGCAGTGTTCTGTAGGCGCGAATGCCCGGATAGCTCGCTCTCTATCTACTAACAATCGCAAAGCTACCGACTGAACTCGTCCGGCTGACAATTTCTGGTTTGTCACCCTAGATAAACGCGGGGACACTTGATATCCCACCAACCTGTCAATAACCCGTCTGGCTTGTTGAGCTTCGTACAGCGGCCGGTTCAGTTTACGAGGATTGGCTACCGCTGCTTGGATAGCTTTCTGGGTTATTTCATTAAATACCACCCTATAAAAAGTACTTACCACCGTTTTTAAATACCGGGCAATATTTCCCGCGATAGCCTCGCCCTCTCTATCCGGATCCATTGCTAGCCAAACACTTTCTACATCTTTAGCCGCAATCTTTAAGCGGTCAATGGTTTTTTTGCCACGTTCGGTTAACTCATAAGTGGGTTTATAGGCTGGTAGTAAAATCCCCAATGTCTTTAAAGGCAAATCGCAAACATGGCCCATGGATGCCTCTACTCGCCACCCAGGGCCTAAATATTTAGAAATGGTTTGTTTCTTATTGGGAGATTCAACTATCAGCAATTTCATTAAGCAAATTCTTCTGTTTTCTTTTCCGTTTCCTCGACCAAACCGAATAAAACACGATCATTTTTTCTAATTAAAAACTTATCGAGTTCTGTCATCAACTCTTGCAAAGTGCCTGCCTTTTCATGCTTTTCTAAAATATAAGCACCTGCTAGAATTTTTTTCCTATTATCATTTTTTCTTTTTTGGGTAGACTCTTTGGCTTTTAAGGATTGTATACGAGCTTCTAGCTGTGAATGCTTTTTTAAAAGATTCTCTAAGACAGTACTTACCATTTAAAATTTCCTCCTATCTGGATATTTGTTAACCGTATCGTAAAAAATAAATTGCACATTATTCAAGAATCAAATCGTTAAAGCGTTTTTACTCAAGCAAATTGTAGCATATTAAATTTTTTTGCGATATAATTATATTAAGTTTCATTTTAAATCGGGTTTAGCAACACTCAGTCGGTTAACAGTAATATTTTACTTTTTTCTTTAAATAACTATTCAAGGCGATTCCTTCTCTGATCTGAACTATATCTATGATTTTTCCTCGCTTCGTTTTAAGTGTAGGGCTGTAAAAATGTTTTCAATATTTTATATTGGACTACGCATGTTCTTATTTTTGAAAACAGAATTTAAATATAATATAATCTATAAAAAATGCGCCAGAATTTTTACAAATTTTTTAAATAGATATTATTTTTTCACGGTATTTTGCCTTTTATTATTTTTTGAGGCTTTAAAATCCCGTCGGACTTCGAAACAACTTTCATATCCTATCTTGTAAAAAGTGCTTATCGCAGTTTTTAGCTATCAGATAATTTCCCGCGTGCTAGTCGTTTTCTAACCGGCTCTCTTGTACCAACGTTTTTTGCATCTTTAGCTATAAGGGCAAGCTGTCAAGCTTTCTTTGCCATACTTAATTAATTTATACTTTGGCATTAAACCGGAATCAAAATCCTATATCTGTAATGGCAAATTGTAAACACGCCCCGGGGGGAAGCCTCTAACTGCAATCTAGGGCTTGCTACTTATAGCAATGTTAAATTGTTGAAAATAAATTATTAAAATTGTGACTGTTTTTTTTTATGCCTAGTGCGCAGAACGTGGGTAAGCTCGTGGGTAAGCTGTGTACCGATTTGTCTTTTTTGCTACGGAATTATCAAAAAACTTTGCAAAATCGGTACACAACTTATCCAACAGTTTATCCATGTGTCTCTCAGAGCTGTGCATGGTTGAACTAACGGGTTAAATAATAATATAAATGTATCAAAGTTATGGATTATTACATAGATTGTTACAGATAATTTTTTTTGACTTATTAATTATTCACAATTGTAAAATCGTTTTATTAGATGTGAACTTCTGTTTTCTTTTCCCAATAAATACCCTGGCATCTCAAATGTTCCTCGTTATCACCAAAGGCTTAAATTCAAAAAGCTCTTATCGTTTTTTAGTGTTTTAATCAATGCTCGCGTCAGTACGCCATCTTGGTATTTAGCGTCGCATTAAGAGAAATGAAACGTTTCGAATTTTTCATATAATTTTTTCAGTATTTGAGAGGCTACTTTATCTGTAATTGTTTCCCAAACGTGTAAAAGGTGAGGTCCAACGAACGTTTTTACATTATTTATTTTAACTATCACTAACATTGTAAACAACTCTCTCACATATTGGTCACTTTATGCAGATTTTAGCACATTTTTATTATACCCTTCATGTGGAAATAATGTTTTCTTGCATGCTATAAACAATAAAAATCATGCGTTTTAAAAACAAAAAAAGCTTTAAAAATAGGGAAAAAATGAAAAAAAGCTTGCAAAAAAAATTAAATTTGTTATAATATGCCTATGTTTCACAAAGAAACATAGGCAGGGTGTAAAGATGGTTGCACATCTAAACACCCCAACATTCTCGACTGAAAAGGAGTCAAAAATGTCCAATGATAGTTTAGCTGATTACTTCAGCAATGCCAACATTATTTCCGCCTATACCCGCGCTCAAGCATTAGCCGATGGGTTTTTAGTGGACGTGTCTAAAGCTGCACAAGCAACGGGTTTTAAAATTCCTATGGCTGTTACGCGCACTGTTTGGAGCCGGTATATAGAATGGACCGAGCAAGATTCAGCCGCTCAAACGCCACAGGATCAGATAGGTAGGCTCGATGACGTTTTGTGGATGCTGTTCGTGGCTATAAAACTGAGTCCCACTACAGCTGATCGCCTTATTTATCGTTTAGATGTGATCCCTCGCGATGGTAAAAGCCGTCGTCCAAAAACCATAAAGCTTAAGGCTCTAATCGGAGGTGGTGACAACGGGGAACCCGTGTTTACCATCATGTTACCGGACGAAGACTAAACAAGCTGGCGCGCTGAATTTAAACTCAGCGCGCCATTTTCCATTTAACAGGAGTTAAATTCATGTCTGATACTACTTTAATGCAACTAAGTAAGTTTAAGTCAATGCTCAAAGACCCTAAAGTTAATTTCGATACAGTTTCAGTTGAAATTGACAAAGAACTTGAACATCTTACTATTCACGAGGGTTTGCGCTTACTTTCAGAACTCGACGAGGATAAAGAATCGGAAAACGGAGGCTTTGATCTTGATGAAGATAACGAACAAAATAATACCCAACTATTTGATGAACGAAAATGCGAAGAGCGTGATCAACCGATCGTAGGTTTTGACGAGCAACGCTACTTTCAAGAATATCGAATAGGCAAACCGGCTACCTTTGGAGAACAACGCCATTTTGCAGATTGCCAAGAGGTGGAGAGAGCAACTGCTTTTGTTAAAGTGCTTCTAACAATGAATAGCACTGAAGACCTTAGCCTGAACTTAGCGAATGAATGCTTCAACTATATACAAGAGCAGTATGAGAAATGCTTTAAGGGTGTCACTTTCTTTCGAGAGGTTGAATAGTTAAAGATTAAGTTTAGGGAAGACTGGGACTTAAAATTTCTAAATTTCATTAAATCTAGGATTTGGATCCTTTTAAAAGAAAATGCCTTGATTAGCAAGCCTTGGCATCTTGCTAATTCTTCTGAAACTTACAACCAAATATTGCCGAGAATCTATCCTGAGCTATATCATTTTGCTGGCGACATCATTAGAAAAGCAGTTAGCGGCCCTTTGTGTCATTACTTGGGTTTTTGGCTTTGACGAAGTGTAGCAGCAAGCAAAGAGGTTAACGCTATAAGCCTAGCCTCTTTGTTAGTTACAATGTCGTATGGTGAGCTTTTTCACGGTAGACTTAGAGCTTGAGAAAGAACGCCTTGCCGAGGCTCAAAACCTGCCTGTCCATTATCTACTAGCATTTTTGTAATCCTCACCTAATTGAGTCGACCGAAAGCATGGCCTTATTAAAAAACTGACTATTTAAAATCTTAATCGCGCCCTTGGGCGGTTTAAGCCTTTTTTTTCATGTATATGCTATTTTGCTATTGCCTTTTTGCCGAGCGCCTTAAGCGGGGCTGGCTCTTCCATTTGCCGTTATATTTCTAACCCCATCGGAGGGGGTATCGCCGCAGATTTCAAAAATAAGCTTTGCCCAGTTTTGACTTACTAGTCGTCAAACTCTAGTTTCTAAAATATTCGTTACTATTTCATACAAAAACTAATAAAGAGTTAAAAGCCATCAGAGCTGCCACAGCACCTTTTTAAAATGAGCAAAACGGCACATGTTAGCTAAAAACCATAAAACTATGAAAGGAGTGAATAGCGCACTTATACGTTGCTTTGCAACGTGTGCTTAAGTAAGATGGTTTATGGCTATCTACCATCAACACATCAAGGTTTTACAGCGCTCTAAAGGCCGTAACGTCATCAATGCGATTGCTTATAGACGCGGCATCAAGTTGTTTGACCCGAGGTCTGGAAAAACCTATGATTATTCTTACCGGAAGGATGTAGTTTACACTGAAATTTTTTTACCAGAAAATGCGCCTCAATGGATTAAGGACATTGTGGAGCTTGATAAAACAAATCCCCTCGAAGCCGCCAAGCGCTTTGCTTATTCCATTGAATTCAGAGAACGCCGAAAAGACTCTCAACTTGCCCGAGAAACCTCAGTCGCCCTACCACGTGAATTAACGAGAGAACAAAACATAGCCTTATGTCATGAATTTGCTAAATTCTTCACTGACCGAGGAATGGTTGTTGAGATAGATATTCACGATGCTCATAAAGGTCAAAAAAACCCTCACGTGCACATTCTCCTCAGCATGCGGGAACTGACGAAAGACGGCTGGGGAAACAAGGTCAGAGCTTGGAATGAATGGGCGCTTGGTCGACTGATGCGCTTGGTATGGGAGGAGTTGGGAAATAAGCATTTGGCACTTGCTGGCTTTGCTAATAAGATTAGTCGTTTATCGAATGCGGCACGCGGTATTGATTTAGAACCGACTGTTCATGAAGGCAATCAAAAAAACATCGCTAACCAACAAGCACGAGCCCGAAACGCTGAAATCCGTTTGCGAAACCTTGAGAAGATTTTGGAGAAACCTGACATTCTTTTGGATGCCTTGTCTCAACAGAGCGCTACCTTTAGCGTGCAAGACATCGCCCAAACGCTCGGCACCCAATTAAAACCTGCCAATGAGAAAATCCTGAGCTCAGACCCCGAGCCGCCTAAATCGCGCCATGTGATTTCTCGGATATCTCAATTCATGAGTGCGGTAGCACCTCAGTTTTTTGCCAAGCCTGAAGCAACACCAATCTCGGCTACAGCGGCGTTAGAAGTTGTTGACCCCCTGTCTATTACCTTAGAACCCCATTTAGAGCCAGTAGAAATTATCCAGAAGGTTTTAGAAGAAATTACTAAACATGAAGCGGTGTTTAATGAGAAATTTTTGGCCAAGGTGTTATCGCGTCATGTCGCTCATCCTGAAGTACTGGCGCAGGTACTGATGCAAATAAAATCCTCGCCTGAGTTATTAGCCATAGGACCAGGAGAAGATGGTAGGGAGCGCTATACGACGCGTGAGATGTTTGATTTAGAGAATAATGTACAAGAATTAGCAGAACAGCTTAATCAAAAAGCCAAACATACCGTTAATGGACGGATGATTAATAAATTTATTAAAAAATTTAACATCGATAGCGACCAGGCTCAAGCGATCCGCCATATCCTGAAAGGCAATGATATTAGTATTATGGTCGGCCGTGCGGGTACGGGTAAAAGCTATTCGCTAAAGGCTGCAAAAGCTGCGTGGGAGGCATCGGATTATCAGGTGCAGGGAATCGCACTCGCCGGCAAGGCAGCGGATAGCCTGGAAAATGATTCGGGTATTGCGAGCCGAACGATAGAGTCGTTTTGTACGGCTCTAAAAAGCGAAACACTGAAACTCTCGGCAAAAGATATCATTGTTATGGATGAAGCCGGCATGACAGATAGTTTGAGCATGTTAAAAGTGCTTATAGCCGTTGTCAAAAGCAATGCCAAGCTAGTGCTGGTAGGAGATCATGCACAGCTGCAACCGATAGGTCCGGGTGCCATTTTTAGGGCCTTACTGGAACGCTTGGGTTTTGCGGAGCTAACCACCATCCGAAGACAAAAAGAGGTCTGGCAGAAGGAAGCGACAGGCCATTTCGCGGCAGGGCGAACGGTTAAAGCGCTGGAATATTACGAGCGGCATGAGTGCATTTCTCTAAGTGATACGCTTGATGCCGCCAAACAAAATCTTATCCAAGATTGGGCCAGTGCAATTAAAACTTCTCCCCTGTCTGAAAGCCTTATCCTGGCTTATGAGAACCCGCAGGTGGCTGAATTAAATAAGCTCGCGCGTTACCATTTAAACGCTATTGGCGCTTTAAGCCACCCCGCCATCACGCGTAATGCAGCGGGTGAGATAGGCATTGCACACGGGGAACGTATTTTATTTCTGGAAAACAGTTGGCGTTACGGTGTTAAGAATGGGCAGTTGGGTACCATAATGAGTTATACCTATGATGCCGGTTCAGAAATAAATGCAATTACCGTTCTACTCGATGGCCAGCAAAACAAAATCGTTACTTTTAATCCTACTCAATATAAAAAATTCACGCATGGTTACGCGGTCACCATACATCGATCTCAGGGCACCACTGTTGATAATGTTTTTGCGCTCAGTTCATGGACTTGGAATCGGCATCTCTCTTATGTGGCCATGACACGTCATCGACTTCTGGCAAAACTGTATGGTGATAAAGAAACACACAAGTCTCTGTCAGGCTTAAAGAAAAATCTCGCTAAAATGGGTATGAAAGACAGTACTTTGGACTATCCTTTAGCTTTTGCAGCACGTCGAGGAGTCGATATTGCTGAATCTGCTAGTCGGTTTCAAAAGCATATTTTTGAGAAGCTCAAAAAAATAAAGGTAGATTTGAAAAATCAGATTGCACAAACCTTCAATCCTACACAATATTGGGAAAAACAAGCAGCAGATGCTGAAAAACAACGTCAAGTAGACGTTCTTTTAACACGTCGTGAAGACGCTAAACGGGTTGCCGCTTATGTCGACGCTAATTGTGAAACGGGTAAGACGGGTGCAGAGCTACGAGCTTTGGGCATAAAAAATCCGACTAAAGAAGAACGCGTGTTTTTAAACAACCATCCTTTATCTAAAGCTTTATCTTTAGCGGTTGTTAAGCGAGATGAGATTGCAGCTGAGATTTTTGCATCATCCGAACGCTATAGTGCTGCTTTAGAAATTTATGGGATTTCTTTAGAGAACCTGGCCGAACAAAGCCGAGATCATGAACTTCGAGGGCGGGTTAACCAGTACCTCATTGAGGTGAAACAGGGTCGGGTAGTTCATCGAGATCGCTTGGCCTTTGCGATTCAAAGGGATATTAAAGCACATTATCCTACTTTAATGGCTTTAAGTATCGGCTTAGAAGCGCTTAAGGTTCAAGCAAACGCACATGAGAGACGAGAACTCTTTAGAACATCCTCCCTGGAAGAGCGAGACGCTTTTAGAGCAGTGGAATCTTATCTTAAGCTTTCTCGTGAAGGCGGCAGCTTATGGCATCAAATCATCACACAAGAAAAAGCCCTTAAAACAAATGCTTTAATCTCGGCCAACGATTTAACGGCCTATCAAATCTCCCGATTACAGGCATTAGCAAAAACAGGGGTTCCCATTCCACGCGAATGGTTAGTTAAAGCCGCAAAAATTACGCAGCAAAGAGATAGCTTGGCCGCAAGCATCATTCAGAATCGTGCAAATTATCAAAAAGCATTGGATTTTTATGAATTTGGTTCACTTAAAACAAATAGCGAGGTACCTTCTCCATTTGAGGTACAAGCGAGCGGTTATGCAAAAGAGCGTTTAGAGAAATTGGAAAAACAGGCCAATCTCTTCGAACGCAAAGAAGCAGATCAACAGTTCGTGCAAAATTACATTGAGGCTTTAAACGGTCAATCTGAAAGCCGATTCGCTATGGCCGCAAAAATGATTGAAGATAAGCCGAGATATTACCGAATTATTTACGACGTTTCTGATACGCCAAGCGCGCTTTTTAGATTTATCGGACAAGATGCTAAAACCTATGCCCGAAATGTTTTTTTAGAAGGGTTGTCACCTGATGCACAAGAGAAATTCTTAACAGTTGAGCAATTTGTACAAGCCAATAGAAGCTCGGCTGCTATTTGGCACGAGACTAAAGAAATGGGTGATCCACAGCCAGCAATTTTAAAAGAAATTGCGACACCCTATATTGTTTCAAGAGATGCATTGGCTAATGCCATCTTGAATGAGCCAGAGAGCTACCGAGCAGCCTTAGAATATTTCAATGTTAAGCCAGAGCACTTGAGTAAAAAAGCTTTTTATCATCAGGTGAGGGAAGATTTAACTACCTTTAAAAAATGCGTGGGTAATTTAGAATCCAGGACAGCATTAGCATTAAAGCTTGTTCGTAATAGAGAAGCTTACGTTGTTATTAAAGATGACACTGTAGTTAACTGGCACCAATTGCAACGCTATGCTGATTACGCTCGAAAGATGCAAACCATTGCTAATTTAACAATAGGTGAAAAAGCCGATTATTACGCTGCCTTGAAATATAAACGTTTACGCCGTGAAGCGGGTAAAAGTTGGTCCCACATATTTTCACAAAAAAATGCCGGCAAAGAACTTTCTAAAGATTTATTCAATAAAGCTATTTTAATCAATAGAGAAAGAAACGAACTGGCGTATACTATCAATAAAGAATACGAGCGCTTTGATGATTTCATATTCACAGCTCAAGTTCAGACTAAAGACGTTGAAAAACATGCCTTAGCACATTTAGAAAGCCTTAAAAACCAAAAAGCCGTTGTTAACTTACAAGCAAACCAAACGGCTAGTTTTTCAATGCCTGCTCTTAAAAATCCTGTTGATTCATATTGGCACGGGGATTTTGCTACACCCACTGCCGAAAAAATCGTTACCCCGTTCTGGGATGCGAATACCGTTTCTGAGGCGCTCATATTTAATGCTTCTACATTTGTAGAGTCCCTTTTAGGCCATCCTAATCAAAAACTTTCAGACAGTAAGCGCCTTAGATATGGTAAGAATGGTAGCCTATCGGTTAATATTGAGGGGCACTACGCCGGTACTTGGAAAGATTTTGAGTCTCAAGAAAAAGGGAATTTCTTTCAACTTATCCAACGGGAACTTCAATTAGAGTTTAAGCAAGCGCTGCAATATGCCGCTGAGTGGGCCGGGGTGGCTCCAGAAACTAAGCTAATAAATAAAAATAAAAAAGTCGAATCTCAATGCCGCTTACCCAGTTATGAGCTTACCCCAGAGCAGTTAGAAAGTATCGAATATGCAAGAGAAATTGTTGCTAAAAGTTATCCTGTTGCAGGAACGATAGCTGAAATTTATTTAGAGAAACATAGAGGTATCACAGATCCTCTGCTCGATAAAAGTTTTAGATTTAGCGCTTCAGTATGGGAAAAAGAAACTAGAAAAAACTGGCCCGCGCTTATCGTTATTGCCCGCAATATAAGTGACGAAGTCCAAGCAGTGCAATGTATCTATCTTAACCCTAAAACGTTTGACAAATTGGACATTAGGGTTAAAAAACGAACTCATGGTCCTCAAAAAGGCGCTTTTGTGCTGGTCCAAGCCGCAAAGTCTGTGCCAAATATTGGACATCAATATGCGTTGGCAGAAGGACCAGAAACGGCTTTAAGTGTTGCAAAAGTAGATCCGAATTTAGGTGTGTTCGTGACGCTTGGGGTTTCTAACTTTGCTAGCACCCTTATCCCTTTGAACTCTAAAAGTGTTTTATTATGTGGAGATAATGACGGGGTAGACGCATCCTCTAATAGAGCGTTAGATACTGCTATTCATTCATTAAGCGAGCGAGGTCTTGATGTTTATGTTGTGAAGCCAACGAATTGCGAAGATTTTAACGATGTGTTGAAAAAACACGGTGCAGCAGAAGTTAAAAATATTCTGGACACAAAGACACTTGCTAAAAAAGGTTTAACTTTAGAACAGTTAATAGAAAATAAAAAATCGCTTGTTTCTGATAATGCTAAAATTATTGCTGAGTTTGTAATAAAAAGAAAAGAAGTTAAAAACATTAAAGAACCCAATACATTAGAAGATTTCAAACGGAAAAGCCAAGCGTCCAAGCGGGTTGGCGAGCTTGCCTCGTATATTAAAGATAGTACAATCTTGATGGAAGCAGCCGAAAGACACGGTATACAAAGTCATGTTCATTCGGAAAATCATCGTTATGAGACGTATAAAGAAAAACAGAATGAAGCTCAGTTTTTATTAAGAGAGCTTAACTCAAAAGATTTAATTGCAGATTATATGAATGCCACACAACGAAAAGCTGAGCTTACGCCGCCCTGGATAAATAAAATAGAGGCAGAAAAAGAAGAATGGCGCACCTTAAACGATAGGGCTCGGAAGTTGGCTTTTATAATTGATAATGATCCAAAACTTTGTTATAAGGCTAAAGATTTTGGTATTAGTAAGTTTGTTTCAGCTGACGCGCAGTCTTACCAACAAGTAAAAGTACGGGATAAAGAAATGAGTATGGATATGGGCATGGGTCTATAGATTAAAACCTATTTGTTCAGAAAAAAGTTGGCTAATTTAACGCAATGTAACTCTGGCTATTATGTGTTTTAATTAAGTCATGCTTTTCAAGTGCGTTTAGATCGAATTCATAATCAGTGAAGTGTAAAATTCCATCAAGTATGTCCACAGGACAATCGATTGTTAATACAAATGCTTTAAGGTTATTTTAAAAAAACATGTTAATTAAATACAATTTTTAATACTAATGCACTGTATTCAGCAACAGAATATTGTACCTTAACATCTTTCGCATATTTATGCAGTGGGTTATCGTCCCATAGTCCCAACCATTCAAAACGTTCCCAATAATTAATCCTTTGACAAATCATAGGGTGTTCGCCACGATGTATCGCTAAAACAACTTTGTCACCTAAAACCCTAATTTCATCAGGCATTAGAAGTTCTCTGCCCGTCTCTGAGCTGGAATCGCTGACATTGTGAGACGATGTCCCTGCAATCTCATGTGGTCGCTTTTGCAAGCTGTCGCCTTGATTGGTCGAAGAGACCTCAATGGTAGATTTACCTAAAAGCTGCGAAACCGTTGTACAGGTTTCGGTATCCGAACAAGCAAAAAATAAACAAAGCTGATTGGTTAAAAATGAAGCCCAAATGGTAGGATAAACATTTTTCAGCAAACCGATTGTTTGAGAGATAATCATTAAATGCATACCATAGCCTGCGCCATGACTGATAATCTGCTCTATTTGGGGTAAATATCCAAGTGCCGGCATCTCATCTAATAACATCAATAATTCATTTTTATATTGATTTTTAGCATTTTGCTTTGCAGAGCAAATTGTACCTACAATTAATCTTAACAGATTTTGTTGTGTAGATAAATATTGCGGAGGAATACATATGTACAAGTCCATCTCACCCTGAACGATATCAGCTAATTTTATGTCAGAACTTGCCGTTGCATCTTTAATTTGCGGACTATTTAAAAATTTAAGGCAGTTATGCGCTGTTGTAAACACACTACTCAGTTCTTTATGATGCGTTGCTAATATTCTATTAGCCAAATTACTTGCTGAACCATAAGCTAAATCGGGTTGGTTTGATATTACTACAAAAATTTCTTGCAAATCATTTTTAGCTAAACAAAGTAAATCGTGGACCATGCGTAAGTTTCTATTATTCTTAAAATCAGGTTCAAATGTTACATACAATGACAGACATTCTATTACGGCAGCGCTTTGACTTTTAAAATGCTTGCTTTCTGCAGAATCATGCGGCAAAATCGGACAAAGTAAATCGGCGAGAGCTTGTGCTTGATTAACGACTTCTACATTTTCCGGGTTTAAGGATTCTAATAGATTAATCTTAACGCCAACCTCACCTGTAATTCCAAACGGGTCAAATGCGTAAACTTTCCGACCTTTTGATTCTCGCGCGCGTTTAGTAACACAATAATTCTCGCCCTTAATGTCAGTGACAAAAACCGGTCCTGCATAGTCCAATAATGCAGGGATAATAATACCTGTACCTTTTCCAGAGCGTGAAGGGGCAATTAAAGTCGTGTGGCTGGTTTTAATCCGAATCAAAGCATCACCTTTTTGTTTTTTGATGCTTTTAATAACTTTCGCTGTATTACTAAAATCCGTTACAGCAGGAATCGCACCAATCGGAATACCCGCTTTATCATTTATTTTGCGGATACCTTTTAAATCCAT
>Ga0209477_1001626_pt1 | contig 13530 bp, 12 predicted proteins | sample KloWWTupernatant_FD_187180 | JGI IMG/M metagenome (GOLD analysis project Ga0209477, IMG submission 187180) | Active sludge microbial communities from Klosterneuburg, Austria, studying microevolution and ecology of nitrifiers - Klosterneuburg... | ecosystem: Engineered > WWTP > Aerobic digester >...
ACGGGCGGATCATCCAATCTGCGCCTTTGTCGAAGACCTCCGCGGGAGGCCCGGCGCCTGAAGGAGATGCCACCGATGGCGAAGCCCAGACCGCTCCCCGCGACCCTGGTTTTCGGCGCCTCCCTCGTCCTTCAGTCTGCCTGCGGACCACAGAGTCAGCCGCTGCACGTCGAGGACGCAGTCCGCATCGCGACCGAGGCTTTCCGCAACACCGATACCGACTGGCAGCTCTGGGTGGAGGTGGGCGCGCGGCCCATCCCGCGCAAGATGGTGATCACCAGCAAGACCGTGAACAGCGCGCCGCAATATACCGTTCGTGTCGAGAGCTGGACGACCGACTTCGAGCCGGCGGCGGATGCCTTCGCCTTCACCCCGCCGGCCGGGGCCACGAGGCTCGACCCCAACGCGCTCATCGATCTCGATGAGCTGCTGCAGGCCTTACCGTCAAGAGGCTAACCATGAACTCCGTCGCGCGCAGGTACATGCTCGTCCAGGGTCTGGCTGGCATCGCAGCGGCAGCTCCGGCAGCCGTCGCGGAGGCGGTCTTCGGCGGACCCGTGAACCGGGTCGGAGTGCACTGAACACTGTTCGTCGAGCGCTGCTCGCGATTGCTCGTCTGGAAACAGTCAACGCATCACCAACAAGGGAGGAACATCGCAATGAAAACCAAGATGCTGAACACGATTCTGCTGCTGGCGATTTCCATGGTGCTGTTCGCGCCGGCGGCCGACGCGGCCGAGCCGGGCTCCAACCTCGCCGGCTACGCTGGCTGGCTCTTCCCCGACGGCGACCGGGTCGATCAGGATCTCGTCTACGGCGTGAGCTACGGCTACAACGTCAACGAGAACTGGGGCATCTACGCCAAGACCGGTTTCTTCAACGTGAACTCGGCCGTCAGCAACGAGGACATCCAGGACGCCATCGACGACCTTCCGCTCTCGCTCGACCTCTGGATGACGGACCTCAACGCCATCTGGTATCCCCGTGGCGGGAACTTCGGTCTCTTCGCCGGTCTGGGTTACCAGAGCGCCCGCGCCGATCTGTACGTTCCGGGCGAGGACAACAACCGTTCCGTCTCGGACGGCTACATCACCTACAATCTCGGCGCCAACTGGCAGTGGAATGTCGGCGAGGCGTTCTTCATCCGCCCCGAGACCACCATCCGGTGGGTGGACCAGGCGGATGTCGTCCTCGACGCCTCGGTGTGGGAAGCGGTCATGCACTTCGGCTGGAAGTTCTGAGCCGCCAAGCAGCCGATTCACGACGCAGCCTCCTCAGGCGGGTTCGAGCGCAAGCTCGGACCCGCTTCTGTTTGGAGCGGATCTCGCGCGGAATCGACCTGCTGCCGTCCGAATCCAGCCGAACCGACACAGTTGTGAGGATTGCTCTCTCGAATTGCTCGACGCCCGACAGGGGCAGAACATCCCTGTCGGCTAGGTTCCGCTCGCCGCCTGCGGATAGGTGACGACGACGACGGTGCGGTCGTCCTGGGCTTCGCCGTCGGCGCGGTAAGCCTCGACGGCTTTCATCATCGTCTCGCCGATCTCTTTCGAGGTCTTGCCCTGCAGGCGGCGGGCGATCTCGACCAGGCGTTCGATGCCGAACTCTTCGCCGTCGCCTTCGGGGGGCGTGGCTTCGACCATGCCGTCGGTGTAGAGCACCACCATGTCGCCGGGCTGGAGGCGCACGAAGCCGCGCTCGTAGGTGGCGTCGGCGAGCGGCCCCAGGACCGCGCCGCCTTCGTCGAGGTAGCGCACTTCGCCGGCGGCCGAGAGGTGAAACGGCGGCGGATGGCCGGCGTTGACGTAGATGAAGACGCCGTTGGGCTCGAGCTCGCCGTAGAACATCGACACGAAGCGGCTGGTGAGCGTCGACTTGTGGATGATCTGGTTCAGGCGCTCGACCGTGCGCACGATCTTGAAATCGCGCGCCATGCCCATGCGCAGACCCATGTAGATGTCGCGCACCTGCAGCGCCGCCGGCAGGCCGTGGCCGGAGACGTCGGCGATCGCCAGCCCCAGGATCTTGTCGGTGATCGGGATGTAGTCGTAGAAGTCGCCACCCACCGACTCCATCGGCTGGATCCGCCCGTAGAGCTCGAAGCCGCCGTAGACCGGCGCGCGGCGCGGCAGAATCGAGGCCTGGATCTTGCGCGCCTGATCGAAGACCTCCTGCATGCGCTCCTGGCGGAGTTTCTGGTTGATGCCGTGGCGCAGGACGCCGAGCGAGAAGAGCACGTCGTCCCGGCGCACTCCGGGCGCGACGTCGAACGACAGGATGAACTCCTCGTCGCCGACCTCGATCGCCGCGAAGCGGTCGACGCCGATCTGCTCCTCGAACTTGTGATCGAAGCGGGGATCGCTCGAGTCCATGTAGACGACGCCTTCGGAGAGGGCGATCTCGATCGGCGCGTAATTCGCGGGTACGCGGATCTCGCGCTCCGCCGGGCGCGCGTTGGGGAAGGTCGCCTTGAGCTCGTAGAACTCGCCGTCCCACTGGTAGAGCCGCCCGCCGTAGAACCCGAGGGCGTCGCGGAAGCGGGAGATGATCGCGTCGGCGAGGTTGTAGATCGTGTTGCCGACCTCGTCCTCGGTCTGAATCTCGCGCACGAGCTGCTCGACGCGCTTCATCAGATTGCGGATGTCCGCCTGGCGTGTGTCCGTCATTCCTGGCTTTCTATGTCGGCAATCGCGTCCCGATCGGACGGCGGCGTCAGCCGCGGTCGATCAGGGCTGCGACGATGCGATCCTGCGCGGCGTGAGCGCCGGCGTTGCTGCGCACCTGATTGAACAAGAGGGAAAAAGCGTAGACCTTCCCGGAGACCGCCTTGGCGTAGCCCGACAGCGTCGAGACGCCGTTGATCGTGCCGGTCTTCGCGAACACGTTACCGGCGTAGGGCGCCCTCGCCAGCCGGCGCTGCCACTTCAGGCCGTGCTCGCCGGAGAACGGCAGCGAGCGCAGGAAGTCGCGCCCGAAGGCATGGAAGTACATCTGTTCGAGCACGCCGGTCATCGACCGCGGGCTCATCTGGTTGCCGCGCGACAGTCCCGACCCGTCGACGAGCGAGAACGAGCTCGGCGCGATTCCCAGGCCGGCGAGGAAATCGCCGACCACGCCGACGCCGGCGGCCCAGCTGCCCTCGCCGCGCACCTTCCAGCCGAGGAGCTTGGCGAGCGACTCGGCGTAGAAGTTCTGACTGCGCTTGTTGGTCACTTCGAGGGTGCGCGCGAGGTCGCTGCGGTAGGTGGTCACCAGCTGCCAGTCGCCCGCCGGCGAGCCGTGCGCAGGAGCCACGGTGCCGTCGATCTCGACCCCCTCTTCGGCCAGCGCAGCCTCGAGCGAAGCGCCGAAGTAGGCGATGGGGTTCTGCACCGCCACCCACTCCTCGCCGGGGCCGGTGCGCAAGCCGATGGTGCCCGAGACGACGATCGTGTCGCTGTCGCCGAGCCGACCGACGAACAGCCGGTTGCGATTCTTCGCTCCGGTCGTCGTGGCGCTGTTGCGGATCTCGAAGTAGTCGAGCTTCGGCACCGTCTCGACGCGCGCCGGGAGCCCCGCTTGCGAGGCCGGCCAGACGCGGACCAGGACGCAGTTGTCGTTGAACGACAGCGCCTCGACCGGCGCCTCGTACCAGCTGGTCAGCTGGTCGCGCGGCCAGTCGGGATGGACGTTCGGCGGCGCGAACAGGCCGTTGACCAGAAAGAGGTCGCCGGTGACGCGGCGGATGCCCTGCTCCTTCAGCGCCGCCGCCCACTGGCGGAAGATGGCGTAGGAGTCGCCGTCGTGGAATCGGCCGGAGAGATTCGGGTCGCCGCTGCCGAAGACCGCAAGATCGCCGGCCAGCACCCCGTCCTGCACCTCGCCCCGCGCCATCACCCGGGTCTCGAAGACGAAGTCCGCGCCGAGCGTGCCCAGCGCCGCGGCCGTGGTCAGCAGCTTGGTGTTCGAGGCGAGGATCCGCGGCTGGTCGGCATCGACGGCGAAGGCGCTCTGGTGGGAGGACAGGTCGACGATATGGATGCCGACGGCGCGCGCGCTCTTCTTCGCCGCCTCGGCCTCGAGGGCCAGGGCCTGCTGCAGCGTCGGGGGTGTCCGCTTCGCCGCAACGTGAGACGGCGCGCCGGCCTTCGCGGCCGGGGCCGACGCCGCAGCCGGCGTCGCGGCGAGAACGAGCGCCGCGAGCAGGGCGGTCGAGAGGGCGGCCGAACGGATCCAGACACCGGGACGACGACGCTGCACACACACCCTCATTCCGTTGCGGCCTCCGCGAGCGGGGAAAACCGGGAGATCCCGGGTAGCTGCTCGCCCGCCATCATACCGGGTCGCACCACGGGCCGACAGGGAGCGCGTCTCAGGCGCGCTGCGGAGGTTCGGGCCGCCGCGCGCTCGCGCCGGCCGAAGCACATAAGATCCGGTCATGCGCCTTTCTCCTCTCTGCCGCCTCCCGCCGATGCTGGCGCTGCTTCTCGCCGCATCGGGCTGCGTCACCATGCGACCCTACGCCGAAGCCGTGAGTGACCTGCCGGCGGGACGCCTGCTCGAGGTCGACGGCCAGCGGATCTCGGTCGAACGCGCCGGGCAGGGGGAGCCGCTCGTTCTATTGCACGGCTTCGGCGAGTCGACGCTCTCCTTCGCGCCGGTCCTGCCGGAGCTCGCGAAGCAGTTCGCCGTGGTAGCGATCGATCTCAACGGCTTCGGCTTCACCGAGCGCCCCAAGGACCCGGCGAGCTACACCCTCGCCGGCCAGGAGCGCCTCGTTCTCTCGGTCCTCGACCGCCTGCACCTCGACCGCGTGCGGCTCGCCGGCCACTCCTACGGCGGCGGCCTGGCGCTCTACCTCGCCTCCCGCCACCCCGAGCGCATCGAGCGCCTGCTGCTGATCGACAACACCCTGCCGATCTACGCCAGCCAGCGCCGCAAGGGGCTGTTTCGCTGGCGCTGGATAGCGGGATTCGCGGCGCACACCTTCGCACTCTCCGACAGTGTGATCGAGAAGGGTCTCAAGGCGGCGTACTTCGACGACGCCAGGGTGACCCCCGGGCTCGTCCGCGACTACGCCGAACGGCTGCGCATCGAGGGTGTGACGGACGCCTTCTTCGGCCTCGTCGGTCCGTCGCAGGAGCCGCCCTACAGGATCGACCTCGCCAAAGTGGAGATTCCGACCCTCGTCCTCTGGGGCGCCGAAGACCGGCTCATCGAGGCCACCGCCGCCGAGAAAACCTCCCGTCAGCTTCCCGACGCGCGCTTCGTCGTCCTGCCCGCCTGCGGCCACACGCCGATGGAAGAGTGCCCCGAGGCCTTCCTCGACGCGGCGCTGCCGTTTCTCACCGGCGCGGAGGCGGCGGCCGCGGGAAGTCCCTAGATCAGGAAGCCGGCGATCGTCGCGGTCTGGAAACAGGCGAGCGAGCCCGCCACCATCGCCCGCAAGCCGAGGCGGGCGAGATCGCTCTTCCTTTCCGGCGCCATGGCGCCGATGCCGCCGATCTGAATCGCGATCGAGGAGAAGTTCGAGAAGCCGCAGAGGGCGTAAGTGGCGATGATCTGGGCGCGCTCCGAGAGTTGGCCAGCCTGCACCATCTTCTCCATCTCGACGTAGCCGACGAACTCGTTGACCGCCGTCTTGATGCCGATGAGCGTCCCCACCTGCGAGGCGTCGGCCCACGGTACTCCCATCACCCAGGCGAGAGGCTGGAACATCCAGCCCAGAAGGGCGCGCAGGCTCCAGGTGTCGTACCCGGCGAGCTGGCCGAGCTTGACGATCGGAAAGTCGATCAGGGCGATGAGCGCCACGAAAGCGATCAGCATGGCGCCGACATTCAGCGCCAGCTTGAGGCCGTCGGCGGCGCCCGAAGCCGCCGCGTCGATCGAGTTCGCCCACGGACGGTCGATCTCGATCGCCACCGATCCTGCCGTGACGCTCTTCTCGGTCTCGGGGAACATGAGCTTCGCCATGACCAGGGCCGCGGGCGCCGACATGACACTCGCGGCGAGCAGGTGCTTGGCCGAGACTCCCATGCCGACGTAGGCCGCCATGACGCCGCCGGCGATCGTCGCGAAACCGCCGGTCATCACCGCCATGAGCTCCGACTTGGTCATCGTTCCCACGTAGGGCTTGATGAGAAGTGGCGCCTCGGTCTGGCCGACGAAGATGTTCGCCGAGGCCGAGAGCGACTCGGCGCCCGACGTTCCCATCGTTCGCATCATCACCTTGGCGAAGACGCTGACGATCTTCTGCAGGATGCCGAAGTAATAGAGCACCGTGATGAAGCTCGAAAAGAAGATGATCGTCGGCAGGACCTTGAAGGCGAAGTAGAACTCCTTGAACCTGTCGCCGAAGACGAAGGAGGCGCCGGCGTCGGTGAAGTCGAGGAAGCGAGTGATGCCGGAGCCGACGACGTCGAAGACGTTCCTGCCGACCTCGGTCTTGAGGATGATCAGCGCGAAGACGATCTGCAGCGCCGTGCCCATCGCCACCGGGCGCCACTTGATGGCGCCGCGGTTCGACGACAACGCCCAGGCGATGGCCAGCATCACGAACAGACCGAGGATCGGAACCAGCTGCTGCATGAAGCCTCCCGAGGGCGAACGGCGGAGTGAATGCTGCCAAACCGGAGATCGCCGCGCAGCGTATCCGACCCCCTGCTCACCGGCAAGCGCGCGCCGAGACGCCGCCAGCAGTAGCGTCCGGCGTCGTAGACTGGCGGCCATGGCGGCGCGTTTCGATGAAGCCGGGTTGCGGATCGAGCTCGCGGTCGCCGACCTGCTCGAACCCCAGCTGGCGCGCTCGATCGGCTTCGCCAACCGCGGCGGCTTCGAGCGCATGTGGCTGGGGCAGGCGATCCATGGCCGCTACCAGGAGGAGGCTCTGGCCGGCGACGGAACGTACCGGCGGGAGGTCGCCCTCCGCCACGAGTTCGTCCACCGCGGCTGGACGGTCGCCCTTTCCGGCCGGGCCGACGGCATTCGTAAAGAGCCCGACGGGACGCTGGTCGTCGAGGAGATCAAGTCGGTGCGCCGCGAGGGGCAGCTCGCCCCGATGACCCGCCAGCTCTACGAGCGTCAGGCGCTGCTCTACGGTTGGATGCTGTCGCAGATCGAAGGCCGCCCGGTCCGCGTCGAGCTGATCCTGATCGCAATCGGCAGCGACGCCGTCGAGCGCGAGCCGCTCAAGGCCGACTTCGAAGCTCTCGAGCTCGCCGTCCGACAACGCCTGAACGCGCTGCTGCGCGAGCTCAAGCGCGAGCGCGAAGCGGCCTCCGACCGCCAGCGCGCGGCGGTGGGCATCCGCTTTCCGCACACCGACCTCCGACCGGGACAGGAGGAGATCGTGGCGGCGGTCGAGCACGCTCTCGAGCACCGCGAACACCTTCTCCTCGAGGCGCCGACCGGCCTCGGCAAGACTGCGGCTGCCCTCTTCCCGGCGATCCGCTACGCCCTGGCCAACGACAAGCGCCTGTTCGTTCTCACCGCCAAGAACCTGCAGCAGGAGATGGCGCTCAAGGTCATCCGCCAGGTCGACGCCGGGCCGGCACTCCACGCCCTGCGGCTGCGCGCCAAGTCGCGCATGTGCGCCAACGGCGAGGTCATCTGCCACGAGGACTACTGCCCGTTCGCCCGTGACTACTACGCCAAGCTCGCCTCGTCGGGCGTCGTGCCCCGCCTGCTGCGCGAGCAGGCGGTGCTCGACCCCGACCTCGTCTTCTCCGCCGCGACCCAGGCCGAGGTCTGCCCGTTCGAGGTCAGCCTCGACCTCGCGGGCAAGGCGCAGGTGGTGGTCTGCGACTACAACTACGCCTTCGACCCCTACGTCGCGCTGGCCGATTTCTCCGTCGATCACGACCTTTCGAACGTCGTCCTGGTGATCGACGAGGTCCACAACCTGGTCGAGCGCGGCCGCGGCTATCTCTCGCCCGAGCTCTCCTCGGCGAGCGCGCGCCGCTCCGCGGAGGCCGCTGCCCATGGCGGGGGGCCGGTGCATCGCGAGCTCGAGCGCCTGTCGGCCGAGCTCGCCTCGCTGATCGAGCAGACCGCCGACGCCGCGCTCGAAGAGATCGGCGAAAAGGAGGGCGCGGTCGAGGCGGCGCTCCCCGAAGAGCGCCTCTGGCGGCTGCGCCCCGATTTCGACGCCGCTTTCGTCGACTACCTCGAGCATCGCCGCGAAACCAAGAGCTTCCAGGCCGACGACGCCTTCGTGGCGCTCTATTTCGAGCTCCTCCGCTTCCTGAACGGCCTGGCGGTCGAGGGCGGCAGCGCGGACCTCTCGAGCCGGCTCTGCGAGCGCCGCGGAGAAGAACGCAAGCTCCGTATCTTCTGCAAGGACCCGGGCGCCTTTCTCGGCCAGGTGATCGGCCGCGCGCACTCGGTCATCGGACTCTCGGCGACCCTTTCCCCGCCGGAGTTCTATCGCGACCTGCTGGGGTTCGCGCCGGGCCGCACCGTCGCGCTCTCTCTGCCGAGCCCCTTTCCGGCCGCCCACCGCCGGGTGGTGGTCGACCGCTCGGTGACCACGCTGTGGCGCGAACGGGCGGAGAACTGCCAGCCGATCGCCGACCGGCTGAGCGCCTTCGGCGACACGGTGCCCGGCAACTGCCTGGTGCTTTTCCCGAGCTTCCAGTTCCTCTCCGACGTCGCCTCGCGGATGAGCGCCAAGCGGAAGCGCATCTACGTGCAGCAGCGCACTGACAGCGAGCGCGACCGCGAAGCGCTGCTCGAAACGCTGCGCAACGCCCTCCTGGGCGACGTGATGCTGCTCGCGGTGGCCGGCGGCGTCTTCGCCGAGGGCGTCGACTACCCCGGCGAGATGCTCAAGGCGGTGGCGATCGTCGGCCCTTGCCTGCCGGTGCCGACGATCGAAACCCGGCTGCTGCAGAGCTACTACGAAGAGCGCTTCGAGCGCGGCTTCGAGTTCGCTTTCGTCGTGCCCGGCATGACGCGGGTCGTGCAGGCCGCCGGCCGGCTCATCCGCTCGGCGGAGGACGTCGGCGTCATCGCCCTGCTCGACCGCCGCTTCCTCGACCGCCCCTACGTCGACCGCCTGCCCGCCGACTGGCTGGCCGGCGGGGAGGCGGCGGCTCTGGGTGGCGACCTCGTGGCCGCTGCGCGCGACTTCTTCGCCGAGCCCGCCCGTCGCCGGTGACTCGCCCTAGACGCTGGCCGCCCGGGCTGCGTAAGAAATCATGAGAGCAGGAACCGAGCCGCGGTCTCCACCTCTTCAACCCTCCTTCGGGCCCCGCGCGTGGCGGGGCCCCTTTTTTTTGGGGGGCGCGCCCGGGGGCTGCCGCGCTACAGCCACTTCCTGCGGCGGAACCACACGACCATGCCGAAGGCGATGGCGCCCATGGCGCTGAGAACGGCGAAGTAGCCGTAGTGGCTCGCCAGCTCCGGAATGTACTCGAAGTTCATCCCGTAGACGCCGGCGATGAAGGTGAGCGGCAGCATGATCGCCGAGAACAGGGTGAGCACCTTCATGATCTCGTTGGTGCGCTGGGAGATGACCGAGAGGTAGGTGTCCTTGACGTTGGATAGCTGGTCGCGCAACTGGTCGACGGCGTCGGTGAGGCGCAGGACATTCTCCAGCGTGTCGCGGAAATTGAGCGACGCCGTGGCGTCGAAGAGGGCGTCGCGCGAGTTCGCCAGATGGCTGAAGACCGCCCGGTGCGGCAGCATCGTGCGGCGCAGGACGCCGAGCTTGCGGCGCAGATCGAGAATGCGCTGCAGGTCCTCCCGCTCGGGATCGTTCAGCACCTCCTGCTCGAGCTCCTCGATCTCGGCGCCGATCTCGTCGACGATCGGAAAGTAGAGGTCGATCATCTCGTCGCAGATCGTCCACAGCAGCTGCACGACGCCACCCGCCACCGGCCGGGCGCTCTCCTCGATCCGGGTGCGCACCAGGGCCACGCTGCGCAACGGCGCACGATGCACGGTGATGAGCAGATTCGCGCGCAGGAAGGCGGCGAGCTTGAGTGTCTGCAGGTCGCCGGAGGCGCGGTCGCGGTTGAAATCGATGCCGCGCACGATGACGAAGAGGTGGTCGGAATACTCCTCGACGCGCGGCTGATGCTGCAGCGTGAACGTGTCCTCGATGGCGAGCGGATGAAAGCCCTGCGCAGTGAGGAGCCGCTCGGCGGCCTCGGCCTCGCCGACGAAGTCGATCCAGCCGGCGACCGCCGGATCGAGCGCTTCGGTCAGCAGTTCCTCGCCGCCACAGCGCACGGCGCCGTCGGTGCCGCAGAGCATGATCCGGATCATCGTCGGGAAATTATCACGCGCTCCGCGGCGAACCTCGGTCTGCCCAGCCGTCAGCGCCGGTCGCCCGGAGGCTCGGACTCCCCGGGGAGCGGGTCCTCCTCGGGCGGCTCGGGAGGCGGCCCCCCCGGATCCCCTGGCGGCGGCCCGTCGGGCCCTTGCGCGCCGCGGAACCGGCGAGGGCCGAGCAGCTGCCGCAGCCGCTCCGGCGGCGGCCCGGGCGGACGGGGGCCGGCGACCGCGGCGCCGAAGCGCTCGACGAAGCGCAGGTACTCGCGCTCCGCCGGACCGTCGAGCAGCTCGCGGGCGGCATAGACGTTCGCCACCAGAGCGCGATCGAGGGCGTCCTGCTCCCGCGCGACCTGCGAGAGCAGGACCTCGACGCGCTCGCGATCGGGCGCGCGGGAGATGAGCTCGTGCCGCAGGTCGCGTCGCGCTTCGTCGATCCTCCGCCGGCCGGCGTGGACGCGGTCGGCGAGCTCGCGCTGCAATCGCAGAAAGCCCTCGCGCGCCTCACCGGAGAGCTCGAGGCGGTCGGCGAGGCGCACTCCGTCGAAGCGCTCGCGCCCTGTCGGACGGGGGTCGCTCTCTCGATCGGGCTCCATCCTCTCCTGGGACATGCGATGCCGCGCGATCCCCATGCCGACGAGCCCGCAGTTCACGCCTACGGACAGGAGCAAGGCGAGAAAGAGGAGATTCCGCTTCACGGCTCGTTCGCCAGCGGCTCATCGGCCGCAACGCCCGGGGAGTCGTTCGCGCCCGCGGGCAGCGCCAGGATCGCTTCGGGAGCCGAAAGCGCCGCGAGGTACTCCTCCGACAGCGAGGTGGACTGCCAGGAGTCGCCGCCGTCGGCGCTGGTCTCGCCACCGCTGCTGAAGGAAAGCGTGCTGCCCAGGGCGATGCCGGCCAGCAGCGCGGCCGCCGCCGCGGCCCGCATCCACGTCGCGCCGAGGATCGGCGCCGCGGCCGCGGCCTGCTCAGCCGCCCAGGCGGCGGCTGCCCGGCGGGCGAAGCCGGCCGGAGCCGCAGGAGCCGGTGGCAACTCGAGCGCCGCCCAAGCCGCCTGCCAGCTCGCCGGACCCGCCTCTTGCGGACCTTGGGTCGCGTTCTTGTCGAGCACGCAGCGCGCCCAGAGCGCTGCCGCATCTTCCTGCTCCCGGCCAGTCATCCGACGCCCCCTTCCTTGATTGGAACCCCCGGCGCGCGCGCTTCCTGCGGCGCCAGCCGACGCATCGCCCGAACCAGGCGGCTCTCGACCGCCCCTTCCGTGATTCCGAGCGTCTCGGCGATCTCGCGCCCGGAGAGGCCCTCGAACTTCGCCAGCATCAGGACCACGCGTTGATTCTCCGGCAGGAGATCGAGGCAGGCCCTGGTCCTCCGCCAACGCTCGCGCGCCAGCAGGGCCTGCTCGGCGTCCGGCCTGCGGTCCACCGGATCGAAAGCGCCGGCCGGTTCTCCTTCCCGCTCGCCGCCGCTACGCTCGGCCGCCATCCCCTGCAGGGAGAAGAAGCGAGCGATCTTCCGCCGCCGGAGCTGGTTCAGGCAGTGATTGATGGCGATGCGGTAGAGCCAGGTGTAGAAGCGCCCGCGCGGCTCGACCCGATCGGCGTGGCGGAAGGCCTTGAGAAAGACATCCTGCGCGGCGTCGCGAGATTCCTCTCGGTCACCGAGCCAACGTGAACAGAGGCCGATGAGGCGCTCCTGGTGATTCTCGACCAGGGTCGCGAAGGCGGCCTCCTCCCCGCCGACGGCGCGCGCCAGAAGGTTCCAGTCCGCATCCACCTCTCCCGCGAGGGGAGTCTCGGTCGCCATGGGCGTGTTTCCAGAGTCCGGCAGCAGCCGGACTCCTGCTCTGAAACCCCCAGACCGCCCGTCTCCTGCGCGGCAAAGGGTTCCCCGGGCCGCGCCATTGGCGCTCAGGCGGTCAGCTTGTCCAGCTCGACCACCAGCGCCGCAGCATCGGCATAGCGCGCCGCCGGGTTCTTCTCGAGGCAGCGCAGCAGGAGCTGCTCGAGCACCGGCGGGATCTCCGGCCAGAACTCGTGCGGCGCGGCCGGCGCCTCGCGCAGGTGCTTGGAGATGATCTCCATCAGATTTTCGCCGCCGAACGGCAGCCGGCCGGTGAAGACCTCGAACAGCACGACGCCGCAGGCGTAGACATCGGCGCGCTGGTCGGGCTCCTTGCCCTCGAGCTGCTCCGGGGCGAGGTAGTGCGGCGTGCCGACGATGAAACCGGCCTGGGTCTGCCCCGGGGTGAGCCGGGTCACCGGCCGCGCCAGGCCGAAGTCCATCAGTTTGGCGTTGCCCTGCGAGTCGAGAATGATGTTCTCGGGCTTGATGTCGCGGTGGATGATCGCCAGCGCGTGGGCGGCGGCGAGACCCGAGGTGAGCTGCCGGGCCAGGCGCAGGCCGGCCGAATAGGGCAGCCGTCCCGAACGCTCCAGCATCGAACGCAGCGTCAGGCCGCGAACGTACTCCATGGAGATGAACGGGTTGCCATCGATGTCGCCGAAGTCGAAGGTGCGCAGGATATTGGGATGGGTGATCTTGCGCGCCAGCTTGAGCTCGCTCTTCAGGCGCTCGACCAGGACGCCGTCGCCCGCCACCTCGCGCTTGAGCATCTTGAGAGCCACGAGGTCGTCGAGCTCGCGGTCGCGCGCCTTGAAGACCACACCCATGCCGCCGGCGCCGAGCGTCGAGAGGATCTCGAAGCGCGACCCGAGAAGCGTCCCCGGTCCGACGTCCGAGAGGGTGTCGAACGAGACGCCGGAGCCCACGCCGCTGGCGGGATCGGTCAGCGCAGTCGCCGCTGCCGAGATCGACCGGCCGGCGACACGCGTCGCGTCGTCGCCGGCGAGAATGTAGATCGCCTGCGTCGACAGCAGTCCGCGCTGCGGGCTGAGCTCGATCCCGGCGCCGGCGAGACCCGCCTCGACCTCGGCATGCACCGCCGGCGAGAGCAGGATGTCGCCGGCCGCAGCCTCACGCAACAGGCCTTCGACCTGCTGCAGCGGCAGCCCGATGACCGTGCGCTCGGCGTTGTCGGTGAAGTTGACAGCCCCCGTCACTGCCTCGCCGGAGCTGATGGCGATGGCCGGCGGCTGCGACTCCTCGAGCGCGCTGTCGCTCTTCGAGATCGCAGCCAGCATCTCCGCCGCGGCGGCGAGCGCCCTGTCCGACTGCATTCCGCCCGAGAAGCTCGCGATCGCCCGGTGTCCGAAGACCGCCTCGAGGTGACCACCGTGGGCCTCGACGGCGTTCAGGATGCGCTTGAGGTCGCGCGAC
>Ga0209477_1001629_pt1 | contig 13522 bp, 13 predicted proteins | sample KloWWTupernatant_FD_187180 | JGI IMG/M metagenome (GOLD analysis project Ga0209477, IMG submission 187180) | Active sludge microbial communities from Klosterneuburg, Austria, studying microevolution and ecology of nitrifiers - Klosterneuburg... | ecosystem: Engineered > WWTP > Aerobic digester >...
CCTTCAAACGCGGGAAGGTCTCGAACATGCGCTCGACGTCGCGGCGCACGCCGCCGGCGTCGCGGCGCGTGTAGGCGCCCATCATCAGGTTCTCGACGATGGTCATGCGCGCGAACACGCCGCGTCCTTCGGGCACCATCGCCAGGCCGCGCGACACCAGTTCGTGCGCGCCCTTGCCGCGGATGGTTCGTCCCTGGTACGACACCTCGCCCGCCGACCACGGCTGGGTGCCGGTGATCGCCTTCAGCGTGGTGGTCTTGCCGGCGCCGTTGGCGCCGATCAGCGCGACCAGTTCGCCTTCGCGCACCTCCAGGTCGATGCCCTTGACTGCCTGGATGCCGCCGTAGGCGACCTGCAGGCCGGCGATGCTCAGGATCGGTGTGGTCATGCCCCGGGGCGCTTGCGCGATCAGTGCGCGGTGCCGGCGCCGAGGTAGGCCTCGATCACCGCCGCATCGCGCTGCACCTGTGCCGGCGTGCCCTGCGCGATGACCTTGCCGTAGTCGAGCACGGTGACCCGGTCGCACAGTCCCATCACCAGCTTGACGTCGTGTTCGATCAGCAGGATGGTTCGACCGTCGCTGCGGATGCGCGCGAGCAGGTCGCGCAAGGTCAGCTTCTCGGTGGCGTTCATCCCCGCCGCCGGCTCGTCGAGCGCCAGCAGCTTCGGATCGGTGGCGAGCGCGCGCGCGATCTCCAGGCGCCGCTGGTCGCCGTACGACAGCGTGCGTGCCTGGAAGTCGGCGTAGCGGGCGATGCCGACGTAATCGAGCAGTTCGCGCGCGCGGCGCCGGATGTCGGCCTCCTCGCGGCGTTCGCCGGCGGTCTTGAACACCGCGCCGAACACGCCGGAACGCGTGCGCACGTGCCGGCCGACCATCACGTTCTCGAGCGCGGTCATGTCGCCGAACAGGCGGATGTTCTGGAAGGTGCGCGCGATGCCGGCCTCGGCGACCTTGTGGACGGCGCTCGGCTCGTAGCGCGTCCCGTCGAGCGTGAAGCTGCCCGAGTCGGGCGTGTACAGCCCCGTGATGACGTTGAAGAAGGTCGTCTTGCCGGCTCCGTTCGGGCCGATCAGCCCGTAGATCTGTCCAGGCTGGATCTCGAGGCCGACGTCGGAGAGCGCCTGAAGGCCGCCGAAGCGCTTGTTGACGCCACTTACCGACAGCAGTGCCCGGCTTGCCGTCATCGCCGCTCAGGCTCCCGAGGCCGGTGCCGTGCCGGCGGCGGAGGCTGCGGCCTTGCGCCGGGCGGCATCGACGCCGTGCTTCGGCGCCGGCCACAAGCCGGTCGGCCGGTACAGCATGATCAGCACCAGCGACAGGCCGAACAGCAGCATCCGCAGCGCCTCGGGCGCGACCAGCTCGTGGCCGAAGAGCGCCAGCTGAGCAGGACGCGCGACCTCGCGCAGCGTCTCGGGGATCGCGTAGAGCAGCACGGCGCCGAGCACGACGCCCGGCACGTGCCCCATGCCGCCCAGCACGACCATCGCGACGATCACGATCGACTCCATCAGGATGAAGCTCTCGGGCGACACGAAACCCTGGAACGACGCGAACATCGCGCCGGACACGCCGCCGAACGACGCGCCCATCGCGAACGCGAGCAGCTTGACGTTGCGCGTGTTGATCCCCATTGCCTTGGCGGCGATCTCGTCCTCGCGGATCGCCATCCACGCGCGGCCGATCCTGGAGTCCTGCAGGCGGATCGACACCAGGATCACCGCGATCGCCAGAACCAGGAACAGGTAGTAGTACAGCGTGACCGATGGGAGCGCGATGCCACCGATCTCGACGGTCTTCGACAGGTCGAGGCCGACCACCCGCACCGGGTCGATGTTGGTGATGCCCTGGGGGCCGTTGGTGATGTTGAGCGGCGCGTTCAGGTTGTTCAGGAAGATGCGGATGATCTCGCCGAAGCCCAGCGTGACGATCGCCAGGTAGTCGCCGCGCAGGCGCAATACCGGCGCGCCGAGCAGCACGCCGAAGAACGCCGCGATCAGCGCGCCGAGCGGGATCACGAACCAGATCGAGCTGTGCAGGCCGTCGGGGAAGGCCGCCGCGATCCACTCGAAGTTCTCCATCAGGTGCGGCGAGGCCAGCAGTGCGTACATGTACGCGCCGACCGCATAGAACGCGACGTAGCCGAGGTCGAGCAGGCCGGCGTAGCCGACGACGATGTTCAGCCCCAGCGCGAGCATCACGTACAGCAGCGCGAAGTCGGCCATGCGCACCCAGCGGTTGCCGCCCATGCCGAGGAGCAGCGGCAGCGCCGCCAGTGCGATGGCGACCATGATCGTTGCGGCCAGCGCCGCCTTCGGCTTGCCCTGCAGCGAAGGAAAGAAGGTCGTGATCATGCGGGCGCGGACTCGGGCTCAGGCGCGGTCGGCGACCCGCTCGCCCATGATGCCCGACGGGCGGAACAGCAGCACGAGGATCAGCACGGCGAACGCGAAGATGTCCTGGTAGTGGCTGCCGAGGAAGCCGCCGGTGAGGTCGCCGATGTAGCCGGCGCCCAGGCTCTCGATGATGCCGAGCAGCAGGCCGCCGAGCATCGCGCCGGCGATGTTGCCGATGCCGCCGAGCACCGCCGCCGTGAACGCCTTGAGCCCGGGGATGAAGCCCATCGCGAAGTGCGCGATGTTGTAATTGAGCGCCACCAGCACGCCTGCGACGGCGGCCAGCGCCGCGCCGATCGCGAACGTGGCGGCGATCACCTGATTGGCGTTGACGCCCATCAGGCCGGCGATCCGCGGGTTTTCCGCGGTCGCGCGCATCGCGCGACCGAGCTTCGTGCGGTTCACCAGCAGGACCAGTCCGGTCATCATCGTCGCGGCGACGACCAGGATCAGGATCTGTTTCGGGGCGAGGATCGCGCCGAAGATCGGTACCGGCTCGGTGGGCAGCAGGTCGGGGAAGACGATCGGGTTCGGCTTCCAGATCATCATTGCCACCGTCTGCAGCACGATCGACACGCCGATCGCGGTGATCAGCGGCGCCAGGCGCGGCGCGTTGCGCAGCGGCCGATACGCGACGCGCTCGATCGCGATCGAGAGCGCCATGCAGACGGGGATCGCCGCGAGCACGACGATGAGCAGCGCGACCGGCGCCGGCACGCCGGCGGCCAGCAGCATCGGCACCAGCCAGGCCGCGACCATCGCGCCGATCATCAGGACCTCGCCGTGCGCGAAGTTGATCAGCTGCAGGATGCCGTAGACCATCGTGTAGCCGAGTGCGATCAGCGCGTAGACCGAGCCGAGCACCAGGCCGTTCAGGATCTGCTGCAGCAGGATGTCGAAATCGAACAAACCGAACCCTTGCGTTGGCGACCGGAGGCGCGAGGCCGCGCGAATCCTAGCTTAAAACGCGGCGCAACAACGCGATCGTCTGCCGCGCAAGGGGCAATGCGCAGAAAAAAAGAGCCCCGGACGAACCGGGGCAAACCAGCCAGGGAGGAAAAAATCGTTGCGCGGCTGGGAGAGGAGGCCTGACGCGAAGTGCAAGCTGCACTCCACAGAACCAATCTAGCGAGCGCCGGGCGATCGGGCGCGCGGCTCGCGATTGACGGGCGAGCAGGGCGGACGGACGGACGGATGGACGAGAGGGCCGTGGCGTGGCGAACTCTGGCCCCGGCGCGGGGGGGCGGGGCGTCCCGCGCCGGGGCGCCGGCCCAGGCCCTCGACCCGCGAAAGCAGAAGGGGCGCCGGTGGCGCCCCTCGTCGGCCGCAGCCGCGCGGGAAACGCGCCTGCGGGGTCTGCGGCGGGAAGTGTCTATTTCTGCGACAGCACCCACTTGACGAGGGTGCCGGCCTCGTCGGCCGAGACCTGCGGATTGGCCGGCATCGGGATCTGGCCCCACACGCCGACGCCGCCCTCGCGGACCTTTTTCGTCAGCTTCGCGACGGCTTCCTTGTCGTTCGCGTACTTGGCGGCGACGTCCTTGTAGGACGGCCCGATCAGTTTCTTGTCGACCGCGTGGCAGGCGGTGCAGTTCTTGCTCTTGGCGAGGTCGGCGCTGGCCATGGCGGACCCCGAGGCGCATCCGAGCGCCACGGCGAGGGTCAGGGCGGAAATCCGTTTCATTGGGGCTCCACAGTGAAGAACACCGTCAGGGATGATCGGCATGAGTCGTTAACGCGCCGCAGGCCCCGCCGTTGACACCCCGCGCCGCGCCGTCCGGCCGGTGGTCGCACACCGGAGGTCTGCGCTGCGGCACATTGGGCGCTCCGACTGCAACCGCCTGCACCTCATGCCGTTCGTGTGGATTGGAGCCCTTTTGATCGTACTGAAGTGGCTGGAGATCGGCCCGATGGGGCAATGGTCGTGGTGGTGGATCCTGTTGCCGCTGGCGCTCGCTTTTGCATGGTTCGAACTGATCGAGCCGCTCTTCGGCCTCGATCGCCGCAAGCAGGTCGAGGACAGCTACGCGAAGGCGCGCAAGGCGCGCGTCGAGGCGCAGTTCCCGCGCAAGCCGGGATCGGCGTCCGGCAAGCGTTCCTGAGCGCACTGGCAGCCGAGGCCGGCCCTCGCCGCTCCCGGACGCGCGACCCGGGCGTCCCCGCTCAGAAATCGTCGAGTACCGCCCCCCGGCTCGCGCTGGCAGCGAGCTTGTAGAACTTGGCGAGCACGCCGCGCGTGTAGCGTGGCGCCGGAGCGCGCCAGTCTGCCCTGCGGCGCGCGAGTTCCGCATCGTCGACGTCGAGCTGCAGCACGAGCCGGTGCGCGTCGATCGTGATCGAGTCGCCTTCCTTCACCAGCGCGATCGGACCGCCTGCGGCAGCCTCGGGGGCGACGTGGCCGACGACCATTCCCCAGGTCCCGCCCGAAAAGCGTCCGTCGGTGATCAGGCCGACCGACTCGCCCAGCCCGGCGCCGATGATGGCCGAGGTCGGCGCGAGCATCTCGGGCATCCCGGGGGCGCCGCGCGGGCCGAGGTAGCGCAACACCATCACGTCGCCGGCGACGATCCGCCCGTCGAGGATCGCCGCGAGCGCGCTCTGTTCGTCGTCGAACACGCGTGCGGGTCCGGTGATGACCGGGTTCTTCAACCCGGTGATCTTGGCGACGCTGCCCTCGGGCGACAGGTTGCCCTTGAGGATCGCGAGGTGGCCCTGGCCGTACAGCGCCTTGTCGATCGGGAAGATGACGTCCTGGTCCGGGCGGGGTGCGTCCGGAACCGCGTTCAGTTCCTCGGCGAGGGTGCGGCCGGTGATCGTGAGGCAGTCGCCGTGCACCAGCCCGGCGTTCAGGAGGATCTTGAGCACCTGCGGGATGCCGCCCGCCCGATGCAGGTCGGTGGCCAGGTACTTTCCCGACGGCTTGAGGTCGCAGATGACGGGCACGCGCTTGCGCACGCGCTCGAAGTCGTCGATCGACCAGTCGATGCCGGCGGCGTGCGCGATGGCCAGGTAGTGCAGGACCGCGTTGGTCGACCCGCCGACCGCCATGATCAGCGCGACGGCGTTCTCGATCGACTTTCGCGTGACGATGTCGCGCGGCTTCAGGTCGTTCTGCACGGCGCGGATCAGCACCCGCGCCGACTCGGCGGTCGACGTCGTCTTCTCGGCATCAGGATTGGCCATCGTCGACGATCCGAGCAGGCTCATGCCGAGCGCCTCGAACGAGGACGACATCGTGTTCGCGGTGTACATGCCGCCGCACGAGCCGGTGCCCGGGATTGCGTTCTCCTCGATGCCGCAGAAGTCCTCCTCGCTCATCCGGCCGTGCGAGAACTCGCCGACCGCCTCGAACACCGAGACGATGTTCAGGTCCTTGCCCTTCCATTGGCCGGCCTTGATCGTGCCGCCGTACACGTAGATCGACGGCACGTTGGAGCGCAGCATGCCCATCATGCCGCCCGGCATGTTCTTGTCGCAGCCGCCGATGACCAGAACGCCGTCCATCCACTGTCCCTGCACCGCGGTCTCGACGCAGTCGGCAATCACCTCGCGCGACACCAGCGAGTACTTCATGCCCTCGGTGCCCATCGCCATGCCGTCCGAGATCGTCGGCGTGCCGAACACCTGCGGGTTGGCGCCGGCCGCCCGGATGGCCTCGACCGCAGCGTCGGCGAGCACCTGCAGCCCGGAATTGCAGGGCGTGATCGTGCTGTGGCCGTTGGCGATCCCGATCATCGGGTTCGAGAAGTCGCTGCGCTTGTAGCCCATCGCGTAGTACATCGAGCGATTCGGGGCGCGGGCGACGCCTTCGGTGATGTTGCGGCTGCGGCGGTTGGCGGTCATGGCATCCGGGGAAAGGGGTTCTTCGTAGGATCTTCGAGTCTGAACGGTCGAGTGTAGCAAAGGGCCGTGTTGGCGCGCTCGTGCAAGAATAGGCGCAGCCAGCCCACGGACGACGATGCTCATACACCCCCAGTTCGACCCGATCGCCTTCAGCGTCGGCCCGATCGCCGTACGCTGGTACGGGCTGATGTACCTGATCGCGTTTGCCGCGTTCTTCCTGCTGGGCCGACAGCGGTTGAAGCGACCGGCCTTCGCGTCGGCCAGCGGCCTCGAGCAGCGCGACCTCGAGGACCTGCTGTTCTGGGGCGCCGTCGGCGTGGTGCTGGGCGGACGCCTCGGTTACGTGATGTTCTACAAGCCGGCTTACTACCTCGCGCATCCGTTCGAGATCCTCGCCGTCTGGCAGGGGGGGATGTCGTTCCACGGCGGGCTGATCGGCGCGATGATCGCGACCTGGCTGTTCTGCAGGCGGCGCGGGCGCGGGCGCGGCTTCCTGCCCGTGATGGATTTCGTCGCGCCGCTGGTGCCGATCGGGCTGGCCGCCGGCAGGCTCGGCAACTTCATCAACGGCGAACTGTGGGGGCGTCCGAGCGACGTCCCGTGGGCGATGGTGTTCCCGCAGGTCGACGCGGTCGCGCGCCATCCGTCGCAGCTCTACCAGCTCGCCGGCGAGGGGCTGGCCCTGTTCGCGCTGCTGTGGTGGTACTCGGCGAAGCCGCGCCCCGTCGGTGCGATCTCGGGGATGTTCCTGATCGGCTACGCCGCGCTGCGCTTCGTGGCCGAGTTCGCGCGCGAGCCCGACTCGTTCCTCGGCCTGCAGGCGCTGGGGCTCACGATGGGCCAGTGGCTGTGCCTGCCGATGCTCGCGGCTGGCGTCGCGCTGTTCGCGTGGGCGCAGCGCGGGCGGCGCGGGCCCGATTCGACTCCGACCTAGGAGCGACCCGGTGTTCGAGCGTCTGCGACTGGTGCGTCGGGATGCCCGCGAACGCAACGACCTGCGCGGTCTGCTCGACGACTGCCGGCAATTGCTGACCGCGCGCGGCGAATCCAACAGCCTGGTGATCGCGGCGCGCGCGATCGAGCGCTACGAGCGCCTGTCGGCCGATGGCGTGGCGCGCTTCTTCGAGGTGCTCGCCACCGAGTTCGACCCCGATCCGGGCGAGGTGCTGAGGCTGGCCGAGAGTTACGCGGTATCGCGCTCGCCCGACAACCTGATCCATCTGTGGAAGGCGGCCGAGGCGCCGCGGCAGGAGCTGCTCAGGCGCCTGAACCGCGCGCCGAACGCGACGTCGACGCTGGTCGCGATGCGGGCGAAGCTGCTCGATCGCCTTCGCCACGATCCGACGCTGAAGGCGGTCGACGCCGACTTCCAGCACCTGCTCTCGTCGTGGTTCAACCCCGGCTTCCTGAGGCTGGTCCAGGTCGACTGGAACTCGCCGGCGAAGCTGCTCGAGAAGCTGATCCAGCACGAGGCGGTGCACGCGATCGACGGCTGGGCCGACCTGCGCCGGCGTCTCGAACCGGACCGCCGGTGTTTCGCGTTCTTCCATCCGATGCTGGCCGACGAACCGCTGATCTTCGTCGAGGTGGCGCTGGTCGAATCGATGCCCGACGCGATCGCGCCGCTGCTCGACCGGAAATCCGAGCCCGAGACCCGCCCTGACCGCTTCAAGGTGGCGGCGTTCTATTCGATCTCGAACTGCCAGCCGGGGCTGCGCGGCGTGAACCTCGGCAACTTCCTGATCAAGCGGGTGGCCGAGCAGCTGCAGCAGTCGTTCCCGAAACTGAAGTCGTTCTGCACGCTGTCGCCGATCCCGGGTTTTGCCGGCTGGCTGGTGAAGCTCGAATCGGTCGACTCACCGCGGCTCAAGCCGGCGACGCGGCGCGCTCTCGACACGGGACTTGCTGCGCTGCGCGAACGCCACGGCAACGACCTGGGCGCGCTCGCCAGGGCGGCGGCCACGCGCGACCCGGCGGCCGGCCCGGACCCCGACCAGGTCATGCTGCAGCGCCTGTGCGCGGTCTACCTGACCGGCACGTCGCCGAACGAGCAGCGGCCGTCGGATCCGGTCGCGCGCTTTCACCTGAACAACGGCGCACGGCTCGAGCGCATCAATCCGTCGGGCGACCTGTCGCGCAACGGTATGCGCCAGTCGCACGGATTGATGGTCAATTACCTTTACGATCTCGACGAAATCGAAGGCAACCACGAGAAGTTCGTCAACGACCAGGTGAGCGCGTCGCGGGCAGTGCTGTCGCTGCTCTGACTCGCCGCGCCGCCGGCGCGAGGCCAGACCATGCAGGAAAGAAGCGATTACAACCTCTACGCGCTGCTGGCGAGCGGGTTTCCCGCAGATCGGAGCGGCTGCTGCATCGACGCCGGCGAGCGCGCCTGGTACAGCTGGGACGATGTCGAGCGCGCCAGCGCGATGATCGCCAACCTGTTCGCGCGGCTGGCGCTGCCGAAGGGGGCGCGCATTGCGGTGCAGGTCGACAAGTCGCCCGAGGCCCTGCTGCTGTACCTGGCGACGCTGCGCGCGGGCTACGTGTTCCTGCCTCTGAACACCGCCTACCAGGCGACCGAGATCGACTACTTCGTCGGCGACGCCGAGCCGTCGGTCGTGGTGTGCAGCCCCGCGAACCGCGGATGGATCGAGCCGATCGCGCAGCGCCACCGCGTGCCGCACCTGTTCACGCTCGGCGACGACCGCACCGGCACGCTGCTCGAGGCCGCCGGGCGTGAATCGGACCGTTTCGCGACGGTGCGAAGTCGCGCCGAAGACCTCGCCTGCATCGTCTACACGTCGGGCACCACCGGCCGCAGCAAGGGAGCGATGCTGTCGCACGCCAACATCGGCAGCAACGCGCTCACGTTGCACTACTACTGGCGCTGGCGCGCCGGCGACGTGCTGCTTCACATGTTGCCGATCTTCCACGTGCACGGGCTCTTCGTGGCGATCCACGGCGCGTTGCTGTCGGGCAGCAGCATGATCTGGCGCGCGCGCTTCGACGCGAAGGAAGCGATTCGCCTGCTGCCACAGGCCACCGTGTTCATGGGCGTGCCGACGATGTACGTGCGGCTGCTCGACGAACCCGGCTTCGATGCGAAGGCCTGCCGGAGCATGCGGCTGTTCGTGTCGGGCTCGGCACCGCTGCTCCCCGACACGTTCCGTCAGTTCGAGATGCGAACCGGCCAGCGCATCCTCGAACGCTACGGCATGAGCGAGACCGCGATGCTGACGTCGAACCCGTACGATGGCAACCGCGCGGCCGGCACCGTCGGCCTGCCGCTGCCGGGCGTCGAAGTGCGTGTCGTCGACGAGCAGGGCCGGCCTTGCGGCACGGGCGAGATCGGCGCGATCCAGGTGCGCGGTCCGAATGTCTTCTCCGGCTACTGGCGCATGCCCGGAAAGACCAGGGAGGAGTTCACCGCGGACGGATTCTTTCGCACTGGCGACATGGGCAAGTGGGACGCGAATGGCTACCTGTCGATCGTCGGCCGCAGCAAGGACCTGATCATCACCGGCGGCTACAACGTCTACCCGAAGGAGATCGAGTCTTATCTCGACGAGATGGACGGCGTGGCCGAGTCGGCGGTGATCGGCGTGCCGCACCGCGATTTCGGCGAGGCGGTCACCGCAGTCGTTGTCCGCAAGCCCGGCGCCAAGCTCGACGAGGATGCGATCGTCGTGGCGCTGAAGGCCCGGATTGCGGCGTTCAAGGTGCCCAAGCGCGTCCACGTCGTCGACGAGTTGCCGCGCAACGCGATGGGCAAGGTGCAGAAGAACGTGCTCCGCGAGCGCTACGGCGCTCGGTGACCGCTCGGTGGCGGGTACTCGGTGGTTGCTCAGTGCCCGTACAACCCCTTCCAGAGCATGTACGCCGCAAGTGCGTAGAGCAGCAGCGCGAACAGCGTCCTGAGCCGGCCGACGTCCATCGCGTGCGCGACCCTCGCGCCGAGCGGCGCGGTCAGCACGCTGGTGGCGACGATCGACGCCAGCGCCGGCACGTAGATGTAGCCGGTGGTTCCGGCCGGCAGCTCGAGCCCCCAGCCGGCGTAGACGTAGCCGAGCGTTCCGGCGAGCGCGATCGGAAAGCCGCACGCCGCGCTGGTCGCGACCGCCTGGTGGATCTTCACGTTGGCGCGCGTCAGGAACGGCACGGTGATGAACGCGCCGCCGGCACCGACGATCGCCGACATGAATCCGATCACGCCGCCCATGCCGAAGCGGGCGGCGCTGCCCGGCAACGTGCGATCCGCGACGCTCGCCCGCTTGAAGAGCATCTGCGTGGCCATCAGCGCGACGAACACGCCGAACCCGATCGCGAGCACGCTGCCGCGAAGGGCCGCTGCGACCTGCGCGCCGGCCACCGAACCGACCATGATCCCCGGTGCGAGCGTCCTCGCGATGTCCCAACGCACCGCGCCGTGCCGCGCGTGCGCGCGCACGCTCGAAACCGACGTGAAGAGGATCGTGGTCAGCGAGGTTGCGATGGCGACCTTGACGATGTGTTCCGCCGGGAATCCCTTCGCGGTGAGCAGCATGGTGATGAACGGCACCATCACCATGCCGCCGCCGATGCCCAGCAGGCCCGCGGCGAAGCCGGTGGCGGCGCCGAGAACGAGAAACCAGGCGATCAGGGTCGGGTCCATGTGGGGTTCGGTGCGCGTGCGCGAGGGCGCAGCGCCGTCGAGCGCGGCTCGCGCGAAGCCGACGATGCTACCACCCGGGAGATCGCGTCCTTCGGCCGGTCGGTCAGCGCAGCAGGGCGTCGAGGTGGCGCCATTCGGCCGGCGTCACCGGCGTGATCGACAGGCGATTGCCCTTGCGCAAGACGACCATGTCGGCGAGCGCCTCGTGGCGGCGCAATTCGGCCAGTGGCAGGTAGCGCGTCTTGCGCGTCACGCGCACGTCGACCAGCAGCCAGCGCGGCGCGTCGCGCGTGCTCCTGGGGTCGAAGTAGGGCGACGCCGCGTCGAACTGCGTGTCGTCCGGATAGGCCGCCGACGCGACGTCGCCGATGCCGGCGATGCCGGGTTCGGCGCAGCCCGAGTGGTAGAAAAGCACGCCGTCGCCGACGCGCATCGCGTCGCGCATGTAGTTGCGCGCCTGGTAGTTGCGTACGCCGAACCACGGCACCGTGTGCCGAGGCATCGCGAGCACGTCGTCGATCGAGCACTCGTCGGGCTCGGACTTCATCAGCCAGAAGGACTTGGCGGGCATCGTCGCGACGGAAGAGGGGACCCCGCCTGTGCCGGCAGGCCGGCATCCTGAACCGTTCAGTTCAGTTTGGCCGCAGCAGGCACCACATCAGGTTCGTCCGACTGGGGACGATCACAACAGCAGTGCGCAGGAAGCCGCGACCGGGATGCAATGCATTGGTTCAAGGAATGTATGACCTTGTCGAACACTGCAGGGTCGCTGCCATTCTAACCCGGAACGTCGCACGACCGCGCGGCAAAGGCGCGGGCACAGGGGCGGCCGAAGGGGGCGCGCAAGGGGCGGACTGCCCGCCGCCGGTGCGCCGGCGCTTGCCCCCGCTGCGCGGGGGTGCCCTGCGATGCTCGGCACACCGGCCCCGCGGCGAAACTCGCTGCGCGCGCCATGCGCGCTCCGCTCGGACAGTCGCCGCGAGTCAGAAGTACGAAGCGCGCTTCGCGCGCGGGCCGGCACGCCTGCGCTTCTCGGCTGCGCACAGGCGCGCCGGCGGCGGGCAGTCCGCCCCTTGCGCGCCCCCTTCGGCCGTCCCTGTGCCCGCGCCCTTGCGGGCGGCGTCGCGGCGCTCGCGGGCAACAGGTGCATTTTGCGTTCGAACGCAGCGACGTCGCTCTAGCGTCAGGCCGCAGCGGGCCGGAGTGCGGCGCACGGGCCGGGCGGCACGCGCGGGGCAGCGGCGGCAGGCGGTGACGCCGCACGCACTGGGACGATGTCTGCGGCGCCGAGCAGCGCAGCCTCGGGGTCGGCGCGCGAAGCGCGCTTCGTTGATCTGACTCGCGGCGATTGCTCGAGCGCAGCTCGCGAAGCGAGCGAAGCGAGTTTCGCCGCGCGACCCCGGGGCGAGCAGCGGAGGGAAGTCGGTGCGCAGCACCGACCGCCGCGGTCAGAGTCCCAGTGCGTACGCGTCACCGTCTGCCGCCGCTGCCCCGCGCGTGCCGCCCGGCCCGTGCGCCGCACTCCGGCCCGCTGCGGCCTGACGCGAGCGAGCGTCAGAAGAGGCTTTCCTGGCGTTCGAGTTCGGCGCTGAGGTCGTCGCGCATCTTGCGGATCTTGCCGAGGATCTCCGCCTTGGGCGTGCCGTCCACCGGGCTCTGCGCGCCGAGCAGTTCGTGCGCGAGTTGCAGCGCCGCCATCACCGCGATGCGGTCGATGCCCGAGATGCGGCCGGCCTCGCGAATCGCGCGCATCTTCTCGTCGACCATCTGCACCGCTTCGAGGAGCTGCGGCTTGGTCTCGCCGCTGACCGCCAGCCGGTAGTCGCGGTCGAGGATCTTGACGTCGATCTGTTCCATGGTCGGGTCCGTCGGGGTCGGCGCTATTCGGCGCTGTCGGCCGGCAGCGGAAGTCGCGCCAGCGCGGACTCGACGCGGGCACGGGCCTCGGCGATGCGCTGCTGCAGTTGCTGGTTCGCGCTCCGGCTCGCCTCGAGCTGGTCGCGCAGGTTCGCGTTCTCGTCGGCCAGCCGCCGAACGAGCTCCAGCATGCGCTCGACCCGCTCGCCCAGCTGATCCACTTCCTGGTCCATGGCGAGATGGTATATGAAGACGCCACCCCGGGGTGTTCGCGGAGGGGGCGCCCGGCTTCCGGTAGCATGCCGGGACCGGATCCGGATACACCGATGAGACTGCGTTCGATGCTTCGCCGCTCGCTGGCTGCCACGTGCCTGGCTGCGTTGGCGCTGGCCGGCGCGGGAGCGCCGCAGCCGGCGCAGGCGGGTGCAGGCGGGGGCGCCGGCGTCCCCGCCGCGGACGCCCGCACCGGTCCGACCCGCGTCGAGGCGGTCGAGGTCGAGCTGGTCGCCGAGAACGCGGCGCTCGCGCCGGGGCAGCCGGTGCGGCTCGGTCTGCGCATCCGGCACGACCCGCACTGGCACACCTACTGGCGCAACCCCGGCGACTCGGGACTGGCGACGCAGCTCGCGTTCCGGCTGCCCGCCGGGTTCGACGCCGGTGCGATCGAGTGGCCCGCGCCGCGGCGCCTGTTCATCCCGCCGTTGGCCAACTACGGCTACGAGGACGAGGTCGTGCTGCCCGTGCCCCTCGTCGTGCCCGCCTCGATCGAGG
>Ga0209477_1001630_pt1 | contig 13516 bp, 13 predicted proteins | sample KloWWTupernatant_FD_187180 | JGI IMG/M metagenome (GOLD analysis project Ga0209477, IMG submission 187180) | Active sludge microbial communities from Klosterneuburg, Austria, studying microevolution and ecology of nitrifiers - Klosterneuburg... | ecosystem: Engineered > WWTP > Aerobic digester >...
TCCGCTACGACCCGGAGGAAGGCCGGCTCTTTATCGACCGTGACTCGTACCGCGATGCAAAAGGCAAAGAAAACAACAAGCAACGTGGGATCGAATACTCAGATGACGACCTTCTGGAGTTCATTCGCAATATCTATGGAGTCTTGCTGACACGCGGGATTCGCGGCACGTACGTGTATGTGTGCGACCCGATGCTTCGCGAGTACATCTCGAACGTGATCTCTTGAAGGCAACCCGAATTCACCGTTGGCACCATCGCAGCGAAGTGTGCTTCTTGTCTTCAGTTGCAGGCGACTAGCCGTTATGTCGCCGTGTACTTCTGCCGCCTAGCGAATTCTGCGGCGCATCGATGGGGAGCTGATTTCCGCCTATAGCTGCACGGCCGATCACCATGGTGCTACTCCAACCGTGCAACAGTGAGATTGCCATTGAGTAATCCGACTCAGTCGACGTCGTTAGCTACACCGGGGCTTCTTTCACGCCATGATGTGGTTCAGGGGTTTTGTGTTCGAAAGAGTGTGCAGGCTGGGCCGTTTCGCTTCAACATGAGCAAGGCTGGCGTCGGCGTGAGCGTTGGTGTCCCGGGCTTTCGTGCGGGCTCCGGACCGCGCGGCAACTACGTCAAGATCGGGGGCAGCGGCGTTCACTATCGTGCCTCACCTGGCCCCGGCACGCTTCAAACTCGAAAGACACCGCAGGCGACGTCCTTCGACGTAAACCCGATCGTAATGACGGATGTCACGGGGGCGACTGTCATTGACATGCCACCCAGTAGCGGGGACGAGGTAGTGCGGCAGCTGAACTCGGCTGCGCGGTATTTCAGCTGGGCATGGGCCGTCACGATCGTCGCTTTCGTGATCGGCGCGGCAACACTACCGTGGGGTCTCCTTATCTGGGGCGTCGCGGCGCCCGTGTGTTACTGGATGTTCCTACGCGACGCTGCAAAGAGGAAGGTGGTGTTGTTTTACGATGTCAACGACACCGCGGCTGAGTGGTTCGAAGCACTCGTCGACGAGTGGACAGGTTTCAGCACCGCACAAAAGTTGTGGCGCACCGTGGCATCTGGTGATGTTGAGACGCTCCACCAACGTAAGACAAACGCAGGGGCGAGCGCGTTGGTTGAGCGAATTGATGCGGCCGCGTCCCTGGGCGGGCCGAAACACCTGGCGTCAAACATTGCTATCCCGTCGATATCCGCGGGGGTGACGAGCCTGTACTTCTTGCCTGACCGCGTTTTGCTCAGGCAGGGAAAGGTCTATTCCGATGTCAGCTACCGATTCCTGGACGTACAAGGGCAACAGCAGCGTTTCATTGGGTCGACAGGGGTTACGCCAAGCGATTCAAAAAAGGTCGGTGAAACCTGGAAATACGTCAACAAGAATGGCGGTCCCGATCGACGCTTTGCGAATAACTCGCTGCTGCCGATCATGCTCTACAGCAATCTAACGATGACAAGTTCACTTGGGCTCAGCTGGAGGATTCAATGTTCGCGCCCACACGCCGCACTTGAGCTGGCGCGGGTGCTCGAACAAGTCCCCACTATAAGGACGGATTCATGACGTCCTTGTGGCAAGCCGATTGAGAGGGGAACCCCGCGCGAGTTTTAGCGGCGCGATCGTGTCGATCAGGCACCCCCAGTCTTCGACGTCGTCGAACACCACATGGGGTGACTTGCCACCAGCCTCGATCGAGACGGCCTTCATGTTGGAGGCAGCGGCATCCATCGCCATACGCCGCGCGGTCGCGGTCGACCCTGTGAGCGTGAACTTGTCGACATCGGGAATACGTTGCCGGTGGCGAGGGCGGGCGCGAACGTCCACGCGGCGATGATCACCGCGGGCTGTTCCAAGCGTCAGAGTTTGCGGGCCCACTCACCTGTGCCAGGGTCTCGCACCCAGTGCTGCCGTGGTTCGTTCGACTCGTGGGTGGTGTCGGTGAGCCACAACGTGGCATCCGGTCCCCAGCCACCGATGACCGAGGCATATTCGTCGTCGATTTCGATGAGCGAGGTCGCGGCACTGAGGTAGGCGAAGGTCGTGAGGTGCACGGCGTCCCAATCGAGTGCGACGCGCGACCACTCTGGGAGGAGCCGTCGGCGGTCGCGCCCGGTGACGTGAAACCAGTCGCCCCGCCGTGACGCGGTCACTTCGAGCGGGAAGGTGCGGCACAGTGATGCCCAGTCGTGGGCTGAGGTGATTTCGAGTACGCGGGCGCTGCCGTTGTCGCGGATGGGAATGACGGTTGCGACCTCTAGGCCGGCGTTGTCTTCGACGAGTTCGAGGGCGTCTGCAACATGGCCGCGGGTGCGGAGGGGCGCTCCGGGCGCCGACCACCAGGTGCCTGAGAACATCTCGGGCGGGGGTTCCAATGCCGCACGTGCCTCCTCTTCTCGATGCCATCGATCCCAGGTCGTCAGCAGCGCCATGGTGTTCGACGGGAGGGGCGAAGCATCCATCGGGGCATGCCAATCGACAGCCCACTGTTCTTCCGCGCGGGCAGCCTTCCAGCTCGTACCCGTGGGCGATGCAAGCAGGGCCTTGGCGACGGGCGCGAGCGCCGCGCGCATGTCTGGCAGCGCGCAGACGGTGTCGTGCCCATCGGGTGGTTGCCAGTACATCGCCGCGTCGACGCTCGCACGCAGCGCGGCACGCACCGATGCGGTGTCGATCTCGCGAAGATCGGTGGTGGCGATGAGCGCGACCGCATCGGCGACCGTGAAGGCGGGCGGGCTGGGCTCGCTGCCGTCGCGGCCATCTCCGGTGAGCGTTATGAGCACTGAGCGCTCAGGCGCGGCCTGGTGGGCAACCAAGAACATGACCTGCCCGAGCTCGGGGTTCACGGCCATCGCGTACTCGAGGCAGAGCCTGCGCCCACGCGGGCCAGCGAGCAGCGCGGCTGCGTTGGCCGTCAGTACGGTCATGCCTTCACAGCGTCAGAGGGGAGGCAGCGGCATCCACCACTACGCGCCGCGCGATGAGCAGGCGTAACCGGCCGCGGCCGCCAGCTTCGCGCAGGCCGCAGCCGCACGATTGGGCTCGTCGTGCTGGATCTGCTCGGCGTGGATTCGTGGGCGGTCGACTACGGTCTGCTGCGCGATGGTCGACTGCTCGGCAACCCGTTCCACTACCGCGATGCCCGCACCGAGCGTGGCGTCGAGGCTGTGCATGCGCGCGTCAGCTATCCAGAGCTGTTCGCGCGCAACGGTCTGCAGTTCCTCCCGTTCAACTCGCTCTATCAGTTCGCCGCGGAGCCAGACGCGCTGCTGAACTTCGCCGATACCGCCCTGCTCATCCCCGATCTCATCGGGTATTGGCTCACCGGCGAGGCACGCGCAGAACAGACGAACGCGTCGACCACGGGGCTCGCGCGCACCGATGGCACGTGGGACGACGAACTGCTCGCAACGCTCGATTTTCGCCGCGACCTGTTTCCTGCGCTCATCCACCCGGGCGAGCGGCTCGGCGCGCTGCGTGCGGAGCTCGCCGCGTCGGTGGGCGCGCCGCGCGACGTTGCAGTGACGGCCGTCGGATCTCACGACACCGCATCAGCTGTGGTTGCTGTTCCGATGCGAGCGGATGCCGCGGCATACATCTCGTGCGGAACCTGGGGGCTCGTGGGTGTGGAAGTCGAACGCCCCGTGCTTTCGGCGGAGGCGCGTGCGGCCAGCTTCACCAACGAGGGCGGCGTCGACGGACGCGTGCGACTGTTGCGCAATGTCATGGGCTTGTGGATCCTCAGTGAGGCTGTGCGCACATGGGAGCGCGCTGGGGAGACGATTGATCTGTCGAGCCTTCTCCAGGCCGCCGGCGACGTGACAGTCGAAGTGCCCGTGTTCGACGTGGATGACCAGCGTTTTCTCGCCCCCGGCGACATGCCCGCGCGGATTGATGCATGGTGTGCCGAGCACGACATCGCGCGGCCGGACAGCCGTGCCGCGTATGCGCGCAGCATCATCGAGTCGTTGGCACAGGCCTTTGCCGATTCGGCGCGTCAGGCGGCGGCGCTCGGGGGGATTGACATCCGAACGATTCATATGGTGGGCGGCGGTGCGCTGAATGATCTGCTGTGCCAGCGCACGGCCGATCGCGCGGGGCTCGTCGTGCTCGCCGGACCCGTTGAGGCCGCGGGTCTCGGCAATATCCTCGTGCAGGCACGGGCGCAGGGCTTCGTGCACGGGTCACTCGAGGATCTGCGTGCTCTGGTGGCACGCACCCACCAGCCCCGACGCTTCGTCCCTCGGGCGAGTTCTTCTTCCTGAGCCAGGCAATGTGCGTCTCGGTGCAGCGGGGCGCTCAACTTGCGGCATCGTCCCCGAACGCGCGGACCTCCTGAGCGCAACGGCATGCCGTCGCGATCTTTGCTGCCCAGGCAAGCGCAGCGTCGTATGAGGGCAACTCGAGCACGGTGTATCCGCCCTCGATCTGTCGTGTCTGAGGGTATGTGCCCGCGGTCACGAGGCCGTCGCCATCGACCATGACTGGCGCGATGCGCTCGTCGATGCCACCGCCGAAGACCCAAACCCCGGCATCTTTGGCTTCTTGGACGACGGCGTGTGAGGCATCCACCACCGCCTGAAATTCTTCGTCGGGTACGACCATGGCCGCACTCGGAAATGAGATCAGATATTTGGTCATCGCTTCGGCTCCTTGTTCGCGCGTGGCATGGAAATATTCTCGCGCTTCGGGCTCGTTGACGGAATGTTCTCTGTGTTCGCTCTGGTCCAGCAGCTGACCCGCGAGTATGGCGAGGGCTTCACGCCCGAGCAGGCAAACGTCGGGTTGGCTGCCGTCGGCTACGAGTCGCAGTCGAGCACACGATGTCCGAGCACACGATGATGGGGCACACGATGATGGGGTCGGTCGGGGTGTGCCGACCGACCCCATGACGGGTCGGGCTACTGCACGCGCGCGATTTCCGTCGCGCCGGGGCGGACGCTTCGCGTGGCGCGGATGCCGCGGCTTACGCGCATACGCAGCGGTCGGCCTGCGAGACCCCGGCGAGGGCCTGTTCGACGTGTTCGCCGCAGCCCTCCCAGGTGGCCTTGCCGCAGGTGTCACAGGTGATTTTTGCGCACATGGTGCGTCCTTTCGGTTGGTAGGGGCGTGCTGTCAAGGGTCCAGTGTGGGTCGCGCAAACGCAAATGGGCGAGGGCTGCGTTGACTACCGGATTGCGGTCGCTGACTCGTGTGGCTAGCGGCCGAACAGACGGGAGAAGAATCCGGGGCGGTTCGCCTGGGCTGCTTGCAGCTCGGCCTCGGTGTGCGTACCGCCGCACCAGTCGGCGGCTGGCACCGATCGCCGCACCGTCTGTACGTGCTCACCGCATCCGGCCCATGTTGTCTTATTGCAGATCTTGCATCGTGCTGCTCGGCACACGGAGCGCTCCTGTTTCGTTCGATGATCGTTGATACCCTATGGGGTATGTAAACAATACCCTAGGGGGTATCCCGGTCGCGACTCGGACGAACAAGAAGAGCGACCCGCCACGATGGCGACGTGCGGCCATTTTGCACATTTCACCCGCCACGTGGATGCCTCGACTGCTACGGTGTGGCATTCAACGACCGGCATCGGAGAAACCATGACGATACGTATGCGCACCGCCGCGCTATCCATTCTTGTTGTTGGCGTGCTCGCCCTCGCGGGCTGCGCCCCTGGGCCTGCGCCCAGTGAGCCGGCAGCCGTGCCTGATCTGACAACGTCGAACGCCCCGGCCGATCCGGGGGCGATCGCTGAAGAAGAGGTCGAGATCGCCGCGGCCACGCAGGAAGAGACCTGTGGGTGGGGGAGCGGCAAAGTCGTCGGCGACGCGGCCGCCGCGCCGTCAGGCACCGCCGGCTCGCTCGACACGGTCATCATCGGGGCCTGGCAGCACACGCACTTCGACACCGGTGCGGGCTACGAGGCGGTCGGCGACGGCACCGATGTTCGCTACGTCTTTCCGTCAACCGACCGCATCCTGTACTGCCAAGACGTTGAGGGTGCGACGCAGCAGGCAGAGAACGCCGCAAACTTCACGCTCGAGGGCACCGAGATTGTGCTGCCCTCGCCCGCGAGCGGCTACAACGTCGTGGCCTGGGATGCCAACACCATGGTGTGGGAGAACCACCGCGACGGCTCGCTGTATCTGCTGCAGCGTCGCTGACGCCAGAAGCTGCGGCATCCACTCCACACGCACGCATCGAAAAGAGGGCTCCCACCAGCCGGTGGGAGCCCTCTTTCTCTACTGTTCAGCGACTATGAAGCAGCCTGCTGTGCCTTCTTCTGGCGACGGATCGCGTGCAGGATCGGCTCGGTGTACCCGTTCGGCTGCTTGGCGCCCTCGATGATCAGGCTGCGCGCTGCGTTCCAGGCGAGGCCCGGGCCGTCGGCGCCGATGAGTGCCTCGTACGACGCGTCTCCGGCGTTCTGGCCGTCAACGATCGGCGCCATGCGACGCAGGCTCTCGTCGACCTGAGCCTCGGTGATCAGGCCGTGTGCCAGCCAGTTCGCCATGAGCTGGCTCGAGATGCGCAGGGTTGCGCGGTCCTCCATGAGGCCAACACCGTGGATGTCGGGCACCTTCGAGCAGCCAACACCCTGGTCGACCCAGCGCACCACGTAGCCGAGGATCGACTGCGAGTTGTTGTCGAGCTCTTCGCTGATCGCCTCGGCGGTGGGCGTCGACGTCGCGAGCGGCAACACGAGGATCGGCTCGATCGGCTGGCGGGGGCCAGCGGCAAGCTCACGCTGCACATCGAACGGGTTGACCTCGTGGTAGTGCAGCGAGTGCAGCGTGGCCGCGGTCGGCGACGGCACCCATGCGGTGTTCGCGCCGGCGCGCGGGTGCGCGATCTTCTGCTCGAGCATGTCGTGCATCAGGTCGGGCATTGCCCACATGCCCTTGCCGATCTGGGCGTGTCCGGGGAATCCGGTGCGCAGCCCCGCGTCGACGTTGGCCTTCTCGTAGGCCGGCAGCCAGCCCTGGGCACGCATGTCGGCCTTGAAGACCATCGGGCCAGCAAGCAGCGACGTGTGGATTTCGTCACCGGTGCGGTCGAGGAATCCGGTGTTAATGAACACGACACGCTCGGATGCCTCGTTGATGCAGGCGCGGAGGTTCACCGTCGTGCGGCGCTCCTCGTCCATGATGCCGATCTTCAGCGAGTTGGCCGGGAGACCGAGGAGCTTCTCGACGCGCGAGAAGAGCTCGACGGCGAACGCAACCTCGTCGGGGCCATGCATCTTGGGCTTGACGATGTAGAGCGAGCCGCTGCGCGAGTTGCCCAGCGTGCTGGTGCCGTTCAGGTTCGGCAGCGCGCCGAGCGTGGTCATGATCGCGTCGAGGATGCCCTCGTACACGTCGTTGCCATCGCGGTCGATAACGGCGTCGTTCTGCATGAGGTGACCCACGTTGCGAACGAGCAGCATCGAACGGCCCGGCACGACAACCTCGGCACCATCGGGGCCGGTGTAGACACGGTCGGGGTTCATGGTGCGCACGAACGTGCGGTCGCCCTTGGTGACCGTCTCCGAGAGCGTGCCCATCATGAGCTCGCGCCAGTTGTGGTAGCCGAGCGCCTTGTCTTCTGCGTCGACGGCGGCAACCGAGTCTTCGAGGTCCATGATGGTGGTCACGGCCGACTCGAGCACGAGGTCCTGCACGCCGGCACGGTCGGTGCTGCCGATGGTGCCGGTGCGGTCGATGACGATCTCGATGTGCAGGCCGTTGTGGCGCAGCAGGATCGTCGCGGGGGTCTCGGCGTCGCCGGTGTAGCCGATGAACACGGCCGGGTCGGCGAGCGTCACGGTCGAACCGTCGGCGAGCTCGACACGAAGCGTGCCGCCCTCGACGCGGTAGGCCACGGCGTCGGTGTGCGAGCCTGCGCCGAGCGGTGCAGCCTCATCGAGCAGCGCGCGGCCGCGAGCGATCGCGACGTTGCCGCGGAGCGGGTTGTAGTCAGCGCCGGCGACGAGGTCGCCTTCCTGCGAGATCGCGTCGGTGCCGTAGAGCGCGTCGTAGAGCGAACCCCAGCGTGCGTTGGCGGCGTTGACTGCGAAGCGGGCGTTTAGCAGCGGCACAACGAGCTGCGGGCCGGCCATCGTTGCGATTTCGGCGTCGACGTTGCTCGTCGTGATCGTGAAGGCCTCGGGCTCGGGGAGCAGGTAGCCGATCTCGGTCAGGAACGCACGGTACGTCTCGGGGTCGGGCTGGCCGGGCGTCTGGCGGTGGAACTCGTCGAGCCGCGCCTGGCGCTCGTCGCGTGCCGCGAGCAGCGCGCGGTTCGTGGGGGTGAGGTCAGCGATGATGTCGCTGACGCCTGCCCAGAACGTGTCGGCCGAGATGCCGGCATCGCCGAGCGCCTCGTTCTCGACGAAGTTGACGATCTCGCTGGCGACGTTCAGGTCGGCGCGTTGCAAACGGTCACTCATGCTTGGAATCCTTCGGTGTCTGCGCCGAGGGCGGTCAATGCCGCCAAGGCGATTTCTGCGTCTTGCGGAGGCGTGCCGCCGGCGACCCCAAGGCCGCCAACAAGTACGCCGTCAAACACGATGGGGAACCCACCGTGGATGCTGCTGAGGAGGCCCCCGGTGCCATGCTCCATGGCGACGGCCAGCGCCGGCGGCATCGCGCCGCTGGGCTTGCGGGTCGACGCCGCGGTGATGGCCTTGCGGCGGCTGGTCTCAAGGCTGTGCGGGGGAGCACCATCGGCCTTACCGAGGGCAACGATCGTGATGCTCGGGTCGACCACGGTCGCCACGGCGCGAACGCCGGCGGTGGCTGCGGCATCCATCACGCAAGCAACCGCCCGCGCGGCCGTCTCGTATGTAATGACGGGTGTCGAGAGATGTGTGGTCATGTCGTGCTCCAGGTTTCATCGAGCACGGCGCCGGGATTGAGGATCCCCGCCGGGTCGAGTGCGGTCTTGATGCGGTGGTTGAGCTCGAGCACATCGGGCCCGAGGTAGTCGGCGAGCCACGGCTTCTTGAGCCGGCCGACGCCGTGTTCGCCGGTGATGGTGCCACCGAGCGAGATGGCGAGATCCATGACCTCGCCGTAGGCAATCTCGGCGCGTGCTTGCTGCGCCGGGTCGTTCGGGTTCACAACGAGCAGCGGATGCGTGTTGCCATCGCCTGCGTGCGCGATCACCGCGATGATCACATCGCGGTGCTGTGAAATCTGCTCGATGCCCATGACGAGGTCGCCGAGGCGGGGGAGCGGCACGCCGACGTCTTCCATCAGCACCGTGCCCATCTTCTCGACCGAGGGGATCGCGATGCGGCGGGCGACGACGAAGGCTTCGCCCTCTTCGAGGTCGTCGGTGAAGAAGCACTCGGTGGCGTTGCTCAGCGCGCACAGCGCCTCGACCTGCGCGATCTCGACACCGGCGTGGCCGGCGGGCTCGTCGGACTGCACCACGAGCATCGCCGCGGCGGTGCGGTCGAGGCCCATCTTGGTGACATCTTCGACGGCGTTGATCGAGACGCGGTCCATGAACTCGAGCATCGACGGGCGCATCGCCTGGGTGATGCCGAGCACGGCAGACATGGCGTCTTCGAGCGTCGCGAACGTAGCGACGAGCGTCGTCGGCGGGCGCTGCGCCGGAATGAGGCGCAGCACGACCTCGGTGATGATGCCGAGGGTGCCCTCGCTGCCGGTGAACAGCTTCGTCAGCGAGTAGCCCGCGACGTCTTTGATCTTGGGCCCGCCGAGCTTCACGGCGCGGCCGTCGGAGAGCACGACGGTCATGCCGAGCACATAGTCGGTGGTCACGCCGTACTTCACGCAGCAGAGTCCGCCGGCGTTGGTGGCCACGTTGCCACCGATCGAGCAGAACTGGAACGAGGCGGGGTCGGGCGGGTACCAGAGGCCGTGCTCGGCGGCGGCGGCCTTGACCTCGGCGTTGAACGCGCCCGGCTGCGAGACCACCGTGCGAGTCACCGGGTCGACGGTGATCTCACGCATGCGGTCGAGCGAAAGCACGATGCAACCGTTGATTGCGGTTGAGCCGCCGGAGAGCCCGGAGCCCGCGCCGCGCGGGACGATCGGGACGTTCGCGGCAGCCGCGAGGCGCACGACAGTCTGCACCTCTTCGGTGCTGGTCACGCGCACGACGACCAGGGGGGTGCCCGCGTTGGGGTCGTTCGCTCGGTCCCAGCGGTACGCGTCCATCGAAGCGGGGTTCGTGATGACGCTTCCCTCGGGCAGGGCGGCCACCAGCGCGTCGATCAGAGAGGTGTCTGCGGGCAACATGGGTTCGCCTTTCTCGGGGTGATGTGAGAATAGCAACTCTTGTGACTATTCTGGAACAGCTGTTTCACATGGTGAAAAATGGATGCCGCATCCTCGCAATCACGCGGGGCGGGCATTGTCGTGATGATGAACAAAGAGGGCTGACACATGGCTGCGAACGCAGAAACGGGCGGCGTCCAATCGGTTGCACGGGCATTTGCGCTTCTTGAAACGTTGCGCGTGCTGGGCGGTGAAGCGGGCGTGAGCGAGCTTTCGGCCGAGGTCGAGTTGCCGGCCCCCACGATCCACCGCCTCTTGCAGACGCTGAGCACGCACGGCTATGTCGTGCAGTTGCCCTCGCGCAGGTATTCGCTCGGGCCTGGGCTGATTCGGCTCGGCGATGGAGCGACGCGGCGGCTCTCGCTCTGGGCGATGCCGGTGTTGGCCGGGCTCGGGCAGGGCTCGCAAGAGACCGCCAACATGGCGATCCTCGACGGCGACATGGCGAGCTATGTCGCGCAGGTGCCCTCGCCGCACCAGATGCGGATGTTTACCGAGGTTGGGCGCCGGGTGTTTCCGCATGCCGCGGGCGTGGGCAAGGCGATCCTCTCGCAGCTGCCCGACGAGCGGGTGATCGAGATTGTGCGACGTACCGGGATGCCGGCATACACGCCGACGACAATCACGAGCGAGGCCGCACTGCTCGCTGATCTGCAGGCGACCCGTCAGCGCGGGTATGCGATCGACGAGGGCGAGCAGGAGGTTGGGGTGCGGTGTTATGCGCTCCCGGTCGCGGGGCTCGCGATGCCTGCAGCGATTTCGGTGTCTGGGCCCGAGTCGCGCGTCACGCTCGCGTCGGTTGATCGCATGGTGCAGCTGCTGCGCGAGGCGGGCGCGCTGCTTCGCGCGGCGATGCCGGGTGCGTGATGCGGGTTGCGTGATGCGGGTTGCGGGTTGCGTGACGCGGGCGTGATGCCCGGCGCGTGGCCCGCTGTTGGCGGGTCATCCGCTGGGTGGCGCTGGGTGCAGACACTTGGCAGAAATGGCCCCCTCGAGTGGCCCGTTGGGGACAGAACAACTCGAGAGGGCCCCTGCAGTCTGCACCTCCATGGGCGCCCCTTGGGGAGAGCGCTCTTGCCATATTGGGGATAGGCAATGGATACCCTTGGTGCAGCCCCCCGCGCGCTACCATACAGGAGCCTCCTGGGAATCACACCCTAAATGGGGGATGAACGTCAACGAGATCACGGCCACACGCCGGATGATCCGCGGCGATGGCTCCCGACGATGTGGGTGTCGATGATTCCGACCGCCTCCATAAGCGCGAACGCGGTGACGGGGCCGACGAACCGGAATCCCAGCTTGCGCAGGGCCTTCGCCATCGCGACCGATTCGGGTGACGACGATGGCACCTCCGATTGGTGGAGGGGGACCGGGGTCGTCTCGGGTCGGAATGACCAGAGCGTGTCGGCCAGGCCGCCCTGCTCACGCAATGCGAGCGTGGCCCGCGCGTTCTGCAGGGTCGCCTCGATCTTCATGCGGTTTCGAATGATGGATGCGTCGCCCAGAAGCCGCTCCACATCGGCGTCGCCGAACCCGGCCACGACCTCCGGGTCGAACCCGGCGAACGCCTCGCGGAACGCGGGTCGCTTGCGCAACACGATCGCCCACGAGAGACCTGATTGAAACGCCTCGAGGCTCAGGCGCTCAAACAAGCCCTGCTCGTCGCGAACTGGCATGCCCCACTCGGTGTCGTAGTACTCGCGCATGAGGGGATCGGTGGCCGCCCAGCGGGGTCGGGCGTGGCCGTCGTCGCCGATCACGAGGGCGGCGGGCAGGGCGTCGGCGTCGCCGGCGTGAGCAAGTGCGGCGTCGGTGCCGTCAGCACTCTTGATGTCAGTCATCGTCGGTTCTCCCGTTCGAGGTCGATCAGAAAGCGTTTGGTTTCGGGGTGGTTGCCGTAGGGGCCGATCGATCCGTCGGCCCGCACGACGCGGTGCACGGGGACGATGATCGACCAGGGGGAGCGGGCACAGGCGGTGCCCACGGCCCGGGCTGCACCCGGGCGGCCCGCCATGATTGCGACCTCGCCGTAGGCCGCCGTCTCGCCGTACGGAATCTCAACGACCGTGCGGAGGGCCTCGGCCGTGAAACCGCTGAGCTGCCGCCAGTCGATGGGCACCGTGAACTCGCGGAGGGCGCCGGCGAAGTACTCGTCGAGCTGCTCGGCGGCGGTGTTGAGAATTGCGGTGCTCAGGATTGCAGAGTTGAGAATTGCAGTGCTGCCATGTGCCTGATTCAGATCTCCTTCAGCCATCACGCCCGGTGGCAGCAATTCAAGCGACACCAACCCCTCGCTCGACGCGGTCAAGAGGGCATCGCCGACCGGGGTGGGGGTCACGAGCGAGGCAAGCGGGGTCATTGCACCATTGTGGCGCGGCAGCGCGACCCGCACGGGAGTGCGAGCGGCGGGCGAGGCATCCGTGGGTCATTGTCTGAAAAAGCAAGCCCTGTGCAGGAGCAGTGCGGCGTGCCACGCTTGGACGCATGACGTCCGATGCAGCTGCGCAACACACCGTTCGATGGGGCGTCCTCGCACCGGGAATCATCGCCCACGTGCAGGTTGCCGACATGCGCAGGCATGGGCTCCGCGTCGACGCGGTTGCCTCCCGCGACCTCGCTCGCGCGCGCGACTTCGCCGCCGAGTTCGGAATCGCACGCGCCTACGGCGACTATCAAGCGCTGTGTGCCGCCCCCGATATCGATGCGATCTACATTGCGTCGCCGCATCCATTTCACGCAAAGCAGGCGTTGCTGGCGATCTCGCACGGAAAACATGTGCTGGTTGAGAAGGCGTTCGCGATGAACGCCCGGCAGGCGCAGACCGTGCTCGACGCCGCCTCGGCGCGCGGGGTCATCGCGCTCGAGGCGATGTGGGTGCGGTACCTGCCGTACATGGCGGTCATCCAGAACTGGCTGGCCGAGGGGCACATCGGGCGGGTGCGCGCCGTCTCGGCGGACCGCTCGACGATCCTCTCGACCGATCCGACCCACCGGGTGCGTGCGATCGAGTTGGGTGGCGGCGCGATTCTCGACGTCGGCGTGTATCCGGTCGCGTTCGTGCAGGGACTCCTCGGTGCGCCGATCGCGATCGCTGCGCGGGGCCGTCTCACAGAGCAGGGGGTGGATGCCGCAGCCGCCGCAGTCCTCGAATACGCCGATGGCACCCTCGCGACCATCACGACGTCGATCGACACGGCGGGCACGAACACCGTGACGATCATGGGGGAGCGCGGGCGCATC
>Ga0209477_1001631_pt1 | contig 13513 bp, 13 predicted proteins | sample KloWWTupernatant_FD_187180 | JGI IMG/M metagenome (GOLD analysis project Ga0209477, IMG submission 187180) | Active sludge microbial communities from Klosterneuburg, Austria, studying microevolution and ecology of nitrifiers - Klosterneuburg... | ecosystem: Engineered > WWTP > Aerobic digester >...
GGGGTCGGCGCGCGAAGCGCGCTTCGTTCATCATTCTCGCGGCGATTGTCCGAGCGGAGCTCGCGAAGCGAGCGCAGCGAGTTTCGCCGCGCGACCCCGGGGCGAGCAGCGCAGGGAAGTCGGTGCGCAGCACCGATCGCCGTCGCCATCGCCCCGCTCGGCCCGGTCAGACTCCCCGGCGCCGCGCCCCGAGAGGCCCCGGCCCGCTGACGCATGCCGCGACGCGCTGAAGGAACGCGCAGCATCGCCTCAATCGATGACCAGTTCGCGCCGCACGCAGCGCACGTCGATCTCGAACTCCATGCCTTCGATCGGCGGCCGGCAGACGTGCCAGTCGAGTCCGAGCCGGGCCAGCCCGCGCGGCGCGAACTGCGTCGCGACCAGCGCGCCGATCTCGTGTCGCGTGTAGACCTGCACGGCCGTGATGGCGCGCCAGTCGCCGCCGAGCGCGGCCGTGGTCCTCTCGAGCCCGTCGAGCACGAACGCCGCCTTGCGTGCCAGTCCGCCCGGCGACGTGTCGCCGTACGCGACGATGCCGTCCGGGAAGGGCGTGCCCTCGGCCCACTCGGCGAAGCCGGCGAGCACGAAGCCGCGCGGACCCGGCGCGTCGGCGGCGTGATCCGATGTGGTCAGGAAGCCGGCGTGCGCGCCACCGGTCGGCATGGTGTAGCTGAACGCGTGGAAGCCGGCCTCGGCCGGCGCGTCGTGCACCGGGCAGGCGTTGCAGCGCGCGACCGGGTTCAGGTCGTGGCGGTACAGCTCCCATCGCCGCAGCACCGTGACCCACCCAGCATTGAAGTCGTCGAATCCGCCGACCGAGAGCGGTCGCGGCGATCGCAGCTCGGCCGCGCACAGCGCGGTCAGCGGCCGATGCCGTTCGCGAAGGTGGGCGGCGATCGCGTCGAAACCCTCGGCCAGCGGCAGCAGGCGCGAGAACCGCGCCCGCACGATCTCGAAGCCGGGCAATGCGATGACGCCAGCCGAGAACGCCGGGCGGCCTTCGAGGAAGGCATAGTCCGCGCCGACGGAATTGTGTATGGTTGGCAACTCTTCGTCCTCGAGAGGGGTCCGGTCGGGGCGACTATGCGCGACGCGGCCGGACCGCGCAAGCATCCCATGAGTCAGATTCCCGCAACGATGGAATTCGTCGGCCACGGCGCCGGCGGCCCGCCGTCGATCCTGCACGTCGATCGCATGCCGGTGCCGGCGCCAGCGCCCGGCGAGGTCCTTGTCCGGGTGGCATGGGCCGGCGTCAACCGGCCCGACGTCGCGCAGCGACAGGGTCGCTACCCGCCGCCTGCCGGCGCGTCGCCGGTGATCGGGCTCGAGGTGTCCGGCCACGTCGTCGCGCTCGGCGAGGGTGTCGACGGCCTGCGCGTGGGCGACCCGGTGTGCGCGCTGACCAATGGCGGCGGCTACGCGCAGTACGCGGTGACTCCGGCAAGCCAGGCATTGCCGGTGCCTCGGGGCCTGTCGCTGTTGCAGGCCGCCGCGCTTCCGGAGAATTTCTTCACCGTGTGGACCAACGTGTTCGAACGCGGCCGACTGGTGGCGGGCGAGTCGTTCCTGGTGCACGGCGGCTCGTCCGGGATCGGCCTGACGGCGATCCAGCTCGCCCGCGCGCGCGGCGCGACCGTCTATACCACCGTCGGCAGCCCCGAGAAGGCGACGGTCTGCGAGCGGCTGGGCGCCAGCGTCGCGATCGACTATCGCCGCGAGGACTTCGTCGAACGGATCGCCGTGCTCACCGCGCGCCGTGGCGTCGACCTCATCCTCGACATGGTCGGCGGCGACTACATCGCACGCAACTTCAAGGCACTGGCGATCGAGGGTCGCCTCGTGCAGATCGCCTTCCTGAACGGGCCGAAGGCCGAGATCGACTGCACGCCGCTGATGGTCAAGCGCCTGACCTGGACCGGTTCGACGCTGCGGCCGCGCAGCGCCGCCGACAAGGCGGCAATCGCCGCGCAACTGCGCGAACACGTCTGGCCGCTGCTCGAGGCCGGCAAGGTGCAGACGGTGATCCACGAGACCTTCGACCTCGCCGACGCGGCGCGCGCCCACGAGTTGATGGAGTCGTCGCGGCACATCGGCAAGATCATGCTCCGCGTGCGCGGCGACTGACGCGGCCCGCCGGCGCCGCGCCCCGTTCACGACCTCTCAGGTCTGCATCAGCTTGCGCTGCCGGCTGATCGCCATCAGCAGGCCGGCGCCCAGCCCGAGCGTGACCATCGCGGTGCCGCCGTACGACATCAGCGGAAGCGGCACGCCGACCACGGGCAGGATCCCGGACACCATGCCGATGTTGACGAACGCGTAGGTGAAGAAGATCAGCGTGATCGAGCCCGCAAGCAACCGGGCGAAGATGTTGGCGCCATTGGCGGCGATGACCAGCCCGCGGCCGATCAGCAGCAGGTAGACGAGCAGCAGCACCGAGTTGCCGATCAGGCCGAACTCCTCGGAGAACACCGCAAAGACGAAGTCGGTGGTGCGCTCCGGGATGAATTCGAGGTGCGCCTGCGTGCCTTCGGTCCACCCCTTGCCCCAGATCCCGCCGGAGCCGACCGCGATCGTCGACTGGATCACGTGGAAGCCCTTGCCGAGCGGATCCGACGACGGATCGATCATCATCAGCACGCGATGCCGCTGGTAGTCGTGCAGCACCGACCAGAGCACCGGCAGCGCGGCGATGCCGGCGACGAGGCCGCCGGCGATCAGCTTCCAGCTCAGGCCCGCCAGGAAGATGGCGTAGAGGCCGGCCGCCGTCACCAGCAGGGCGGTGCCGAGGTCGGGCTGGCGCGCGATCAGCCACACCGGCAGCGCGAGCAGCGCCGCGGCGATGGCGAAGTCCGCCCAGGTCCTGGCGCCCTCGCGGCGCTGGAAATACCAGGCGATCATCAGCGGCATCGCGATCTTCATCAACTCCGACGGCTGGATGCGCGTCACGCCGAGGTCGAGCCAGCGCCGCGCGCCCTTCGAGATGTCGCCGAACAGCGCGACGCCGACCAGCAGCGCGATGCCGAGCAGGTAGACCGGTACCGCCGTGCGCTGGACCCACTGCAACGGCAGGTTCGCGGCGATCCACATGATGGCGAAGGCGATCAGCAGGTTCCGGACGTGGTCCTGAAGCCGCCCGTCGTAGTCGAGCGCTGCCGAGTACATCGTGACCAGGCTCAGCGCCACCAGCAGCGCGAGCGAGAACATCAGCGGTCCGTCGAAGACCAGCACGTGCCCCCGGATGCGCTCCCACAGCGAAGGGCGTTCGTCGATCACCGCGGCGCTTCCGGTTCGCCGACCTGCTCGGGCTCGACGCTCTCGGGCACGTCGCGCAGTTCGGCCTCGTCGAGCAGCCTGGGCAGCAGGTCCTCGGATACGTCCTTCGGCAGCTTGCCCAGCAGGTGGTAGTCGAACAGCTTGCGCGCAATCGGCGCCGCCGCCTGCGCGCCGAAGCCGCCGTTTTCGACGACCAGCGCGATCGCGATCTTCGGGTTCTCGAGCGGCGCGAACGCCATGAACAGCGAGTGGTCGCGATGGCGCTCGGCGATGCGCCTGGCGTCGTAGCGCTCGCCCTGCTTGATGCCGATCACCTGCGCAGTGCCGGTCTTGCCGGCCGCGACGTACTCGGTGTTCGCGAAGGCGATGCGCCCGGTGCCGAAGCGGTTTACGTCGGCCATGGCGCCCCTGACCAGGTCGAGGTACTCGCGTCGCAGCGGGATGCGGTAGCTTTCCTTCGGCACGGTGCGCTTGCGCGCGTGCGTGACCGGGTCCTCGATCGACTGGACGACGTGCGGCTTCATGACGATGCCGTCGTTGGCCAGCGTCGCCGTCGCATGCGCCAGCTGCAGCATCGTGAAAGCGTTGTAGCCCTGGCCGATGCCGATCGACGGCGTCTCGCCCGGATACCACTTCTGCTTGAAGCGCTTGAGCTTCCACTGCGTCGACGGCAGGATGCCGGCGCTCTCGTGCTCCAGGTCGATGCCGGTGAGCTGGCCGAACCCCCACGGCTTCATGAAGTCGTGGATCCTGTCCACGCCCATGTCGTAGGCGACCTTGTAGTAGTAGGTGTCGCTGGACACCACGATCGACTTGCGCAGGTCGACGGTGCCGTGTCCCGACGGCTTCGAATCGCGGAAGCGGTGGTTGCCCAGCTGGAAGTAGCCCGGGTCCGAGATCGTGTCCTGCGGCGTGCGCGCGCCGGTCGTGAGCGCGGCCAGCGCCATGAACGGCTTGTAGGTCGAACCCGGCGGATACGCGCCCCGCAGCGGGCGGTTGAGCAGCGGTTTGTCGGGGTCCTCGTTGAGCGACTGCCAGGTCTGCGAGTCGATGCCGTCGACGAACAGGTTGGGATCGAACGACGGGCGCGAGACGAGCGCCAGCACGTCGCCGGTGGTCGGTTCGATCGCCACGAGCGCGCCGCGGCGGTCGCCGTAGAGCTCCTCGGCGAGCTTCTGCAGCCGGACGTCGATCGACAGCACCAGGTTGGCCCCCGGCACGGGCGGCTGGCGCGACAGCGTGCGCACGATGCGCCCGCCCGCCGACACCTCGACTTCCTCGGCGCCGACCTGTCCATGCAGCAGCGACTCGTACGACAGCTCGACACCGACCTTGCCGATGTGGGTCGAACCCGCGTAGGCCGACAGGCGCTCCTGCTCCTCGAGCCTGCGCTTGTCCTCCTGCGAGATTCGCCCGATATGCCCGATGACGTGCGCGGCGGTCTCGCCCAGCGGGTAATTGCGGAACAGCCTCGCGCGTATCTCGACGCCCGGGAAACGGAAGCGCTGCACGGCGAGACGCGCGACTTCCTCGTCGGTCAGCCGGACCTTCAGCGGAACGCTGTCGGTGCTTCGCGAGTCCTCGAGCAGTCGCCGGAAGCGCTGCCGGTCGCGCGCGGTGATCTCGACGATCCCTGAAAGCGCCGCGATCGTCTCCTCGAGCCTGGCCGCCCGCTTCGGCGCGATCTCCAGCGTGTACGCGGACACGTTCTCGGCCAGCAGCACGCCGTTGCGGTCGAAGATCAGCCCGCGCCCGGGCGGCGCCGGCACCAGCGCGATGCGATTGTCCTCGGCCTGCGCGTGGAAGTCGTCGTAGCGGTACACCTGCAGGTACACGAAGCGTGCGACGAGCACGCCGAAGCAGACCAGCACCAGGGTCATCGCGATCACCAGCCTCAGCCGGAGCTGATACAGGTCGCGTTCGGTGTCGCGGACTTCGACCATGTCGCTTCAGATCGGGCGGTTCTCGTCGCGGTCGACTGCGCGTCGCTGCGGCGCAAGCAGCAGCCAGTGCGCGACCGGCCACAGCAGCGTGCAGCTGACGCTCTGCAGGAACCAGGGCCAGCCCGGGAACGCGCCGCCGACCGCCATGCGCACGACCAACAGCACCAGCTGCGTGAGCAGGAACAGCGGCAGCACGTGCGCCATCTGGCCGGTCAGGTGGAACCACGGCACGCGCCGGTGCAGGCTGAGCGCGCCGTACGACAGCAGCGTGTAAGCCAGGGCGTGCTCTCCGAGCAGCGCCGCGTCGTGCACGTCCATGAGCAGGCCGAGCAGGAACGCGATCCCCATGCCGACCATTCTCGGCTGGTGGATGTTCCAGAATACCAGCACCAGCGCGAGCAGGTCCGGCACGCCATTGATGCGGCCCCACGGCAGCACGTCGAGCAGGAACGCCGAGGCGAGCGTGAACGTGATGAAGGCGCGGTTGGCCGGCAGCAGCAGGTAGTGCGGTCGCATCTGCATCGCGTCAGTCCCCGCGGCGGCGCCGGCGCGCTTCGGTCGCCGGCTCTTCGGGTGGCGGCGCCGGCAGTGCCTGCGGCTCGGCGAGCAGGACCAGCAGCAGCTTCGTGCGTTCGACGTGGGCGGCCGGTTCGACGCGCACGCTGACGAACGCCGACGAGGCGGGCTGGACCGCGCTGATCGTTCCGACCGGCAGCCCGGGCGGGAACAGGCCGTCCAGCCCCGACGTGACCAGCACGTCTCCCTCGCGCACGTCGGCGTTGGTGCGCAGGTAGCGAAGCTCGATCGTGCCGTCGAGCGATCCGCCGAAGGCCACCGAGCGCTCGCCGGTGCGGCGGATCTCGACGGGGATCGTCGAGCGGCGATCGGTGACCAGCGTGGCTTCGCTCGACAACGGGTACACGCGGGTGATCTGGCCGACCACGCCGGCCGCGTCGATCACCGGCTGGCCGGCGATCACGCCGTGCTGCTGCCCCTTGTCGAGCACCAGCTTGCGCGAGAACGCGTCGCGGGTGTCGTACAGCACCTCGGCGACGGTCGAGCGGATCGCGGTGCGCTCGCGCATCGCCAGCAACTGGCGAAGCCCCTGGTTCTCGGCGGCGAGTTGCTCGGTCTGCAGCAGCGCGTTGGCATTCGCCGCCTCGAGCCTTCGCAGCTCGGAGTTTTCGGCACGCAGTCGGTTGACGTCGGCCAGGTACTCCGCACCCAGGTCGACCAGGTCGCGCGGCACCAGCAGCGTCCTCTGCACGGGATACAGCACGGTCGCGATTCCTTCGCGCAGCCGGCCCAGCATCTCGAAGCGCGAGTCGACGACCAGCAGCGCGATCGCAGCCAGCGAAAAGAACAACAGCCGGGCGTTGGCGGACGGACCTTGCTTGAAGAACGGCGGCGGGCTGCGGTCCACTCCGGGAAGGCCTCGCGGCGGGGCCTACTCGCTGGTGAAGATCGTGCCGAGCTTTTCCATGCGCTCGAGCGCCATGCCGCAGCCGCGCACCACGCAGGTCAGCGGGTCCTCGGCGACCAGCACCGGCAGGCCGGTTTCCTCGATCAGCAGGCGGTCGAGGTCGCGCAGCAGCGCGCCGCCGCCGGTGAGCATGATGCCGCGCTCGGTGATGTCTGCGCCGAGCTCGGGCGGCGTCTGCTCGAGCCCGATCTTCACGGCCGACACGATCTGGTTCAGCGGATCGGTCAGCGCCTCCAGGATCTCGTTCGACGTGATCGTGAAGCTGCGCGGGATCCCCTCGGACAGGTTGCGCCCCTTCACCTCCATCTCGCGGATCTCCGAGCCGGGGAAGGCCGAGCCGATCTGGTTCTTGATCGCCTCGGCGGTGGGCTCGCCGATCAGCATGCCGTAGTTGCGGCGGATGTAGTTGATGATCGCCTCGTCGAACTTGTCGCCGCCGACGCGCACCGATCCCTTGTAGACCATGCCGCCCAGCGAGATCACGCCGACTTCGGTCGTGCCGCCGCCCACGTCGACGACCATCGAACCGGCAGGCTCGGACACCGGGAGGCCGGCGCCGATCGCGGCGGCCATCGGCTCCTCGATCAGGAACACCTGCGAGGCGCCGGCGCCGAGCGCCGATTCGCGGATTGCGCGGCGCTCGACCTGCGTCGAACCGCAGGGCACGCAGATGATGATGCGCGGGCTGGGCGAGAACAGCCGCGATTCGTGCACCATCTTGATGAACTGCTTGAGCATCTGCTCGGTGACGGTGAAGTCGGCGATGACGCCGTCCTTCATCGGCCGGATCGCTTCGATGTTGCCGGGCACGCGACCGAGCATCTGCTTGGCCTCGGAGCCCACGGCGGCGATCGTGCGCTTTCCGTTGGGGCCGCCCTCCTGCCTGATCGCGACGACCGACGGCTCGTTCAGCACGATGCCCTTGCCGCGCACGTAGATCAGCGTGTTCGCCGTGCCGAGGTCGATCGCCAGGTCGGTGGAGAAATATTTGCGCAAGAACCCGAGCATTTCGCTTCCGTGCAGTGTCGAAGGTTTCGCTCGTACGCGGCGAACGATCGTGCCGTCTCCTCGGGTAGCACGGGTACGACGGCCGTCCTGCTGCAGCGCAAAAGACTTCTAAGTTTGCGTTGAATGATACCGTATAATTCCTTGCAAACACGGCGGTTTTCGCGTGATCAGCCGCCGTTGGTCCGCGGTCTTCGGCAGCCTGTCCGGGGGCTGTCGCACCGCCCGCACAGCCAGCCGCCAATCCATGTCCCTGACCCTCGACGACGTCAAGCGCATCGCGATGCTGGCCCGCATCGGGCTGGCCGACGACGAGGCCGAGCGCACGCTCGGCCAGCTCAACGCCGTGTTCGGCCTGATCGAGCGGCTGCAGGCGGTCGACACGCGCGGCGTCGAGCCGATGACGCACCCCGGCGACATGGGCCTTCGGCTGCGCGACGACGTCGTCGACGAGCCGCAGCGGCGCGACGACTACCAGGCCATGGCACCCAGCGTCGAGCGCGGCCTGTACCTGGTCCCGCGCGTCATCGAGTGAGCGCGCGATGAGCCGCGGCCCCGACACGTTGCGGACGCTGGCCGCGCGGCTCGAGCACGGCGAGGCGTCGGCGCTCGAGCTTGCCGACGAATACCTCGCGCGCATCGCCGCGAGCGACCTCAACGCGTTCATCGACGTGCAGCCCGAGATGACGCGCGAGCAGGCACGCGCCGCCGACGCGCGGCGCGCGCGAGGCGAGCGCGGCGCATTGCTCGGCGTGCCGCTGGCCCACAAGGACATCTTCGTCACCCGCGGCTGGCGATCGACGGCCGGCTCGAAGATGCTCGAGCACTACGTGAGTCCCTTCGACGCCACGGTCGTCGAGCGGCTCGCGGCCGCTGGCGTGGTCTGCCTCGGCAAGACCAACTGCGACGAGTTCGCGATGGGCGGCTCGAACGAGCACTCGCACTTCGGGCCGGTGCGCAACCCGTGGGACCGGGCGGCGATTCCCGGCGGCTCGTCGGGCGGATCGGCCGCAGCGGTCGCGGCGGGCCTCGCACCCGTGGCGACCGGAACCGACACCGGGGGTTCGGTCCGGCAACCGGCGGCGATGTGTGGCGTCACCGGCATCAAGCCGACCTACGGTCGCGTGTCGCGCCACGGCATGATCGCCTACGCGTCGAGCCTCGACCAGGCAGGGGTGTTCGCGACCAGCGCGGAGGACTGCGCGACGGTGCTCGGCGCGATGGCCGGCTTCGATCGTCGCGACTCCACCAGCGCCGAGCGGCCGGACGAGGATTTCGCGCGCGATCTCGATCGCGCGCTCGACGGCCTGCGCATCGGCGTGCCGCGAGAGTTCTTCGGCGAAGGCCTGTCGAACGACGTTCGCGCGGCGGTCGACGCGGCGCTCGCGCAGTACCGCGCGCTCGGTGCCGAACTGGTCGCGATCTCGCTGCCGCAGACCGAGCTGGCGATCCCCGCCTATTACGTCATCGCGCCCGCCGAGGCGTCGAGCAACCTCGGCCGCTTCGATGGCGTGCGCTACGGCCATCGCGCCGCGCAGTACCGCGACCTGCGCGACATGTACTGCCGCACGCGGGCCGAGGGCTTCGGCGACGAAGTGAAACGGCGCGTGCTGGTGGGCACCTACGTGCTGTCGCACGGCTACTACGACGCGTACTACCTGCAGGCGCAGAAGCTGCGGCGACTGATCGCCGACGACTTCCGCAGCGCGTTCGAGTCGGTCGACCTGGTCGCCGGCCCGGTCTCGCCGACGGTGGCCTGGGACATCGGCTCGATCGTCGACGATCCGGTCAGCAACTACCTCGCCGACATCTACACGCTGCCGGCCTCGCTCGCGGGCCTGCCCGGGATGTCGGTGCCGGCCGGGTTCGGCGCCGGCGGACGCCCGGTGGGCCTGCAGCTGATCGGCCGCTGGTTCGACGAGGCGCGCCTGCTCAACGTCGCACATCGCTTCCAGCAGGCGACCGACTGGCACTTGCGGAGGCCTGGATGATCGAGAGGCGGTGTTCCGTTGCTGCGCTCGCGTTGCTGCTCGCGGCGCTGGGCGCTTGCGGCGTGCTGCCGTCCGGCGCGCCGTCGGCGCCGACCCCGTCGCGGCCTGCGCCGATCGCCGATCAGCCGATCAACCTGGCCGGCCTTTGCGTCCAGACCGAGGAAGACGGCTTTCGCGAGAACGCCCGCCTGGTCGTGCGCAACAGCCAGGTGCAGTCACTGTCGTGGCAGATGCAGATCGGCAGGCGCGGCAGCTGCAGTTTCGAGCTGGCGTCGTTCCGGCAGGTCAAGAGCCGTCCGCACGTCGAGTTGGTCGAGCGCGACGGCAGCGGCTGCAAGCTGATGGTCTGGCGGGATCCGCGCCGGATCACGATGGGCCACGCCGGCTGCGAGAAGCACTGCACGCCGGGCGTCTACGACAAGGCCTGGCCGGTCATGTTCGATCCGGCCACCGGCGGCTGCGCGCGGCCCTGAGCGCCAGCCAACGACAGCGGCAGGCTCGCCATGCAGTGGGAAATCGTCATCGGACTCGAGACGCACGTGCAGCTGGACACGCGCTCGAAGATCTTCTCGGGCGCGTCGACCGCGTTCGGCGCCGAACCGAACGCGCAGGCCTGCGCGATCGACCTGGCGCTGCCCGGCGTGCTGCCGGTGGCGAACCGCGCCGCGGTCGAATGCGCGATCCGGCTCGGGCTGGCGGTCGGCGGTGTCATCGCACCTCGTTCGGTGTTTGCGCGCAAGAACTACTTCTACCCCGACCTGCCGAAGGGCTACCAGATCAGCCAGTTCGAGATCCCGGTGGTGGCGGGCGGCGGGCTCGCGATCGCCTGGAGGGCCGACGACAAGTCCGGCCAGCAGGAGAGCGTCGTGCGGCTCACCCGCGCGCACCTCGAGGAGGACGCGGGCAAGTCGCTGCACGAGGACTTCCACGGCATGTCGGGCATCGACCTCAATCGCGCCGGCACGCCGCTGCTCGAGATCGTCACCGAGCCGGACATGCGTTCGGCGAAGGAAGCGGTCGCGTATGCGCGTGCGCTGCACGGGCTGGTGGTGTGGCTCGGCATCTGCGACGGCAACATGCAGGAAGGATCGTTCCGCTGCGACGCCAACGTGTCGGTGCGGCCGATCGGACAGGCCGAGCTCGGCACGCGCTGCGAGATCAAGAACCTGAACTCGTTCCGCTTCCTAGAGCGCGCGATCGACTTCGAAGTGCGGCGCCAGGTCGAACTGATCGAGGACGGCGGCCGCGTCGTCCAGGAGACGCGCCTGTACGACCCCGACCTCGACGAGACGCGCTCGATGCGCAGCAAGGAGGAGGCGCACGACTATCGCTACTTCCCGGATCCCGACCTGCCGCCGCTGGTCGTCGAGGCCGCCTGGATCGAGCGCGTGCGCGCGACCATGCCCGAGTTGCCGGCCGACATGCGGCGCCGCTTCGTCGACGACTACGGCCTGGGCACCTACGACGCGACCACGCTGACCGCGTCGCGCGACGTCGCGCGCTACTACGAGGAAACCGTGGCCGCGCTGCTCGCGAAGGGCGATGGCAAGGCGACCGACCCGGACGCCGCCGCCAAGGCTGCGGCCAACTGGGTGATGGTCGACCTGGCTGCCGCGCTGAACCGCGACGACCTCGAGGTCGCCGAGAGCCCGGTCGCCCCCGGCCAGCTGGCCGACCTGATCCGTCGGATCCTGGACGGCACGATCTCGAACAAGATCGCGCGTGACGTCTTCGCCGGGCTCTGGGGCGGCGGTGGCGCCGTCCAGACCGTCGACGGCATCATCGAATCGCGCGGGCTCAAGCAGATCAGCGACAGCGGCGCGATCGAGAAGATCGTCGACGAAGTGCTGGCCGCGAACCCGAAGTCGGTCGACGAGTTCCGTGCCGGCAAGGAAAAGGCCTTCAACGCGCTGGTCGGGCAGGTGATGAAGGCGAGCAGGGGCAAGGCCAATCCGCAGCAGGTCAACGAACTGCTGCGTCGCCGCCTCGTCTGAAGCGCCCGGCCGGGAGCCGGCCCGACCCGGAAACCCTCCCGGAAAGCCGGCGGCGCCGCGCGAACCGTGCTAAAAGGTCATCTCCCGCACACCACAGGAGGTTGCCATGTCTGTCGCGAAGGTCATCGAGGTCAAGGCCACCAGCAACAAGAGCTTCGACGACGCCGTCGTGCAGGGAATCTCGCGCGCTGCCGATTCGCTCGACGACGTCGCGGGTGCGTGGATCCAGGACCAGCAGGTCACGGTGAGCAAGGGCAAGATCACCGAGTACCGCGTCACCCTCAAGGTGACGTTCGTGTTGAAGAAGAGCTGACCCCCGCGGCCTGAGCGGCGACTGGCCCGCCGCTCAGGCGCCGTAGCGGTCGCGATAGGCGGCGACGCGTTCGCGGTGCACGGACGCGTTCGCGGTGGAGCCTTCGTCGGACCCGAGATAGCCCAGCAGGTCGCTCAGGCTCGCGATCGACAACACCGGGATGCCGTGCCGCAGCACGACCTCCTGCGCGGCCGAGCGTTCGCCGATCTCGGTGGCGTTGCCGCTGCGCTCCTCGCGGTCGAGGGCGATCAGCACGGCGGCCGGGGTGGCGCCGTGCGCCCGGATCAACGCCACCGACTCGCCAACCGACGTTCCGGCGCTGATCACGTCGTCGACGATCACCACGCGGCCGGCCAGCGGCGCCCCGATCAGCGTCCCGCCCTCGCCGTGGTTCTTGGCCTCCTTGCGGTTGAATGCGAACGGCACGTTGCGTCCCGCGTCGGCCAGCGCGATCGCGGTCGCCGACGCGAGCGTGATGCCCTTGTACGCCGGGCCGAACAGCATGTCGAAGCGGACACGTCCGGCGCGCTCGGCAGCGAGCAGCGTGTCGGCGTAGAACCGCGCCAGCCGCCCGAGCGAGGCGCCGTCGCTGAACAGTCCGGCGTTGAAGAAGTAGGGCGACAACCGCCCGGCCTTGGTCCGGAACTCGCCGAAGCGCAGGATGCCGGCGTGCACGGCGAACCGGATAAACTGCGCGCGCAGATCGTCTGCCAACTCGCCACCCCGCCACGAACGGACTCACTGGCCGCAATGATACGGGTCGTCACGCTGAACCTGAACGGGATCCGCTCGGCCGCGCGCAAGGGCTGGCTCGACTGGGTCGCGGCGCAGCGCGCCGACGTGCTGTGCGTGCAGGAACTGAAGGCGCACGACGCCGACCTCGACGATTCGCTGCGCCGCGTCGGCGGCCTGCGCGGGCACTTCCACTTCGCCGGGAAGAAGGGATACAGCGGCGTGGGCCTGTACTCGAAGAAGGCGCCCAGGGCCGTGCGCACCGGCTTCGGGAACGAGGAATTCGACGGCGAGGGCCGCTACATCGAGGCCGACTTCGGCAGCTTCACCGCGGTGTCGATCTACCTGCCGTCCGGTTCGAGTTCCGAGGAGCGCCAGCAGGCGAAGTTCCGCTTCATGGACTGCTTCCTGCCGCACCTGGTCGAATTGGCCGCCAGCGGCCGCGAGATCATCCTGTGCGGCGACTGGAACATCGCGCACATGGAAAGGGACCTGAAGAACTGGCGCAGCAACCAGAAGAACTCGGGCTTCCTGCCGCAGGAGCGCGCGTGGCTCACGAGGGTTTTCGACGAGGCCGGCTGGGTCGACGTCTATCGCAGGCTTCGTCCCGACGCCACCGACGAGAGCTACACCTGGTGGAGCAACCGCGGCCAGGCGCGGGCGAAGAACGTCGGGTGGCGGCTCGATTACCAGATCGCGACGCCGGGGATCGCGGCGAAGGCGAAGCGCTCGGAGATCTTCACCGCACAGCGCTTCTCCGACCATGCGCCGCTGACCAT
>Ga0209477_1001632_pt1 | contig 13512 bp, 13 predicted proteins | sample KloWWTupernatant_FD_187180 | JGI IMG/M metagenome (GOLD analysis project Ga0209477, IMG submission 187180) | Active sludge microbial communities from Klosterneuburg, Austria, studying microevolution and ecology of nitrifiers - Klosterneuburg... | ecosystem: Engineered > WWTP > Aerobic digester >...
CAGCCGTCGGCCTCGGCCCACGCCGCGACCGACGCCGGCACGGCCGGGAAGGGTTGCGACGACAGCAGCTGGCTGACCGACGGCGATCCGTCGTAGGGGACGGTCGGATCCGGGTCCCCGTGCATGTGCAGCAGCGAGATCGGCCGGCTCGGCGAGCAGCCGGACACGTTGGTCGCCGCCATCGGTGCAACAGCCGCGAAGTCCTCGGTGCGGGCACACGCCAACGTGTACGCCATCATCCCGCCGTTCGAGAACCCGGTGAGGTAGATCCGGTCCGGGTCGACGTCCGGACGGGCCCGCAACTGGTCGACCACCCGGGTCAGGAATCCGACGTCATCGACCGATGCCAGGGTCGCCGGCGGACAGCACGGACCCGCGTTCCACGACGACAGAACGCCCTGGGGGAACACCGCGACGAACCGGTCGCGGGCCACCGCCTCGGCCCACGGAGCGGTGGCGGCCATCGCGAAGCGATCGACGGTGAGGCCGTGCAGCACCATGACCGTGGGCAGGCGCTCATCGGCGCCGACGTCGACGGGCCGCACCACCAGGTACTGCCGCTGGACGATGCCCTCCTGCATGGTCACGTCCTGGACCGACACCGCCCCGGCGGGGGTGGAGGTGGTCGACGTCGGCGCCGACGGCACCGACGGGGGAACCGAGGTGACCGCCGGGGTCGTGCTCGTGGTCGAACGCTCCGCGGGCAGGCTGCTCGTCGTGGCGCCGTCGTCGGAGCCGATCAGAGCCACGGCCAGGACCACCACCACGATCACCAGGACGCCGACGATCCCGGCCAGGATCCACACCGTCCGGTTCCGCGGGGTCACGGCGGGCGAGTCTACGGGCACCCGCGATCGGGTCGGCGGCGCCCGGATCGGGCCGAGCGCCGTCGATCGACTTCCGGTCGCGCTTTCTGACGGGTCGTCAGTTCCATCTATCGTCGGGACCGTGGAATCGACCGGAGCGCAGATCGACGAGCAGGAGTTCCGCCGGGAGGTCGCCGACTGGATGGCGGAGCACCTGACCGGGGACTTCGCCATCCTCCGCCACCGGGGCGGTCCGGGCGACGAGCACGCCTTCGTCGAGGAGCGCATGGAGTGGGAGCGGGAGCTCGCCTCCGGCGGATGGACCGGGGTGGGTTGGCCGGTCGAGCACGGCGGGCGAGGACTTCCGATCGACCTCGAGGTCGCCTTCCACGAGGAGTACGCCCGCGCCGGCGGCCCCGGCCGGGCCGGTCTCATCGGCGAGGGCCTTCTCGGTCCGACGCTGATCCACTTCGCATCACCGCAGATCCAGAAGCGGTTCCTGCCCGGCATCGTGTCGGGAACCGAGTTCTGGTGCCAGGGCTACTCCGAACCCAACGCCGGCTCGGACTTGGCCAACGTCTCGACACGGGCACGCCTCGAGGGCGGCGAGTGGGTCATCGACGGGCAGAAGGTGTGGACGTCGCTCGCCCAGTGGTCGGACTGGTGCTTCGTCGTGGCCCGCACCGAGGAGGGATCGACCCGCCACCACGGTCTGTCGTACCTGTTGGTGCCGATGGACCAGCCCGGCATCGAGGTGCGACCGATCCGACAGATCACCGGAACCGCCGAGTTCAACGAGGTGTTCTTCGACGGGGCCCGCACAGCCGCCGACCTGGTGGTGGGAGCACCGGGCGACGGCTGGAAGGTCGCGATGGGCACGCTCGCGTTCGAACGGGGCGTGCTCACCCTTGGCCAGCAGATGGCCTTCGATCGGGAGCTCGGCCACATCGTCGACGCGGCGCGCCGCACCGGCGCCATCGACAACCCGGTGACCCGCCAACGCCTGGTCCAGCTGTGGGTGCGGGTCCGCATCATGCGCTGGAACGCGGTGCGTGCGCTGCGGGTGGACGAGAACGTCGCGCTACCCCGCGAGGCGATGATCAACAAGCTCTACTGGGCCGAGCTGCACCGCGACATGGGCGAGGTGGCCATGGACGTGCTGGGTCTCGAGGCGACCACCACCCGGTACTCCGAGGCCGACGAGGGTGACGCCGGCGAGCAGGAGATGTCGGCGCTGCACAAGCTGTTCTTCTTCAGCCGCTCCGACACGATCTACGGCGGCTCGAACGAGATCCAGCGCAACGTCATCGGGGAACGGGCCCTCGGACTCCCCCGCGAGCCCCGCTGAGACCCCACCCGCACAGCTCTGTCCCGCACAGCGGGCGTGATCACCCCCGCTCTGCAGGACAGAGCGGGTGAAGAGGAGACACCAATGCCTGCAGCACCGACACCGATCGAACCCCCCGGACGAGGTCTGCTCGACGGCAAGCGGGTGGTCATCACCGCGGCAGCCGGAACCGGCATCGGCGGAGCCCTGGCCCGACGGTGCCTCATGGAGGGGGCGACCATCGTCATCTCCGACGCCCACGAGCGGCGCATCGGTGAGACCGCGGATGCCCTCGCCGAAGAGTTCGGCACCCGCCCCGAGGCCGTCGTGTGCAACGTCACCGACAACTCCGACGTTCAGGCGCTCGTCTCCACCGCGGTCGACCGCATGGGCGGCATCGACGTGTGGATGAACAACGCCGGCCTTGGCGGCAACGGGCTGGTCACCGAGCTGACCGACGAGGAGTGGGACCGCGTCATCGACGTGACGCTGACCGGCACGTTCAAGTGCCTCCGAGCGGTGCTCCCGGTCATGTACGAGCAGGGCTCGGGCGCCGTGGTCAACAACGCCTCGGTGCTGGCGTGGCGTGCCCAGGAACGTCAGTCCCACTACGCCGCGGCCAAGGCCGGGGTGATGGCGCTGACCCGCTGCTCGGCGATCGAGGCGGCCGAGCACGGCGTGCGCATCAACGCGGTCAGCCCGAGCCTGGCCATGCACGCCAACCTGGCCAAGGTGACCCCGCCGGGGTTGCTCGAGGAGCTCACCTCGAAGGAGGCGTTCGGCCGGGCCGCTGAGCCGTGGGAGATCGCCAACGTCATGGTGTTCCTGGCCAGCGACCTGTCGAGCTACATGACCGGCGAGGTCCTCGCCGTCTCCAGCCAGCACCCCTGACCCCCACACCCCGAGAACCCACCCCACCCCGAACCCGTTCTGTAGTGCGAGATCCAGGCGTTCGCCTGGATCTCGCACTACAGAACGGCCATTGCCAGGAGATCGTGATGACCGTCGTCGCCGAACCCACCGCCCTGCTCACCATGGTCGGCCACGACCTGGGCACCACCGAATGGACCACCGTCACCCAGGACCGCATCGCACTGTTCGCAGATGCCACCGGCGACCACCAGTGGATCCACGTCGACGTCGAACGGGCCACGGCCGAATCGCCGTTCGGTGGGCCGATCGCCCACGGGTACCTGACCCTGTCGATGGTCAACCTGTTCCTTCCCGAGCTGCTGACCGTCGAGAGGTTCTCGATGGGGGTCAACGTCGGACTCGAGAAGGTCCGGTTCCCCGCGCCGGTCCCCTCCGGGTCCCGGATCCGGGCCCGCGGCGAGGTCGTGGCCGCGTCCGAGGCGAAGGGCGGGGTACAGGTCACGGTCCGGCTCACCGTGGAGCGTGACCTCGACGGCTCCGGCACGCCCGACGCCAAGCCGGCGTGCGTGGCCGACACCGTCAGCCGCTTCTTCCCCTGAGCGGACCTCGGCAGGTCGGTCCCGAGGCGCCCCACCGCCCTGGCGATTGGGAGGCATGGTTACCGATCGGTAACCTGCGATCCGCCAGAAGAGCCGTCGACCCCGACACCGGGGTCCGCAGAAGGGGATTCGCCATGACCGAGGCCGTGATCGTCGCCACCGCCCGCACGCCGATCGGACGCATGTCCAAGGGCTCGCTCAAGGACATGCGACCCGACGACCTGTCAGCCCACATCATCACGTCCGTCCTGGACAAGGTGCCGGCGCTCGATCGCACCGAGATCGAGGACGTCCTGTGGGGCTGCGGTCAGCCCGGCGGTGAGTCCGGCCACAACATCGCCCGGGTCGCGGCAGTGCTCGCCGGGCTCGACGACGTCCCCGGCGCCACGGTCAACCGCTACTGCTCGTCGTCGCTGATGACCATCCGCATGGCCGCCCACGCGATCAAGGCCGGCGACGGCGACGTCTTCGTCGCCGGCGGCGTCGAGACCGCCAGCCGCTTCCCGTTCGGCATGGCCGACGGGCCCAAGAACCCCGTGTTCACCGATGCCGAGGCTCACTCCGTCGAACGAGCCCAGGGCGGTGCGCCGGTGTGGGCCGCTCAGGCCGGCCTGCCCGACATGTACCTGGCCATGGGTCAGACCGCCGAGAACGTCGCCCAGCTCGAGAACGTCAGCCGCCAGGACCAGGACGAGTTCGCGGTCCGCAGCCAGAACCTGGCCGAGGAGAGCCTGAACAACGGCTACTGGGAGGCCGAGATCACGCCGGTCACGACCCCCGACGGCGTGGTCGGCACCGACGACGGCATCCGACCCGGCACCACCTACGAGAAGGTCAGCGGCCTGTCACCGGTCTTCCGTCCCGACGGCACCGTCACCGCCGGCAACGCCTGCCCGCTCAACGACGGTGCCGCTGCGGTGGTCGTGATGAGCGACACCAAGGCCAAGGCGCTGGGGCTGACCCCCCTCGCCCGCATCATCTCCTCGGCGGCCACCGGCCTGAACCCCGAGATCATGGGCCTCGGCCCGGTCGAGGCGGTCCGCAAGGCTCTGGGTCGGGCCGGCATGTCGGTCGACGACATCGACCTGTTCGAGATCAACGAGGCGTTCGCCGCCCAGGTGCTGCCGTCGGCCCGTCAGCTCGGCATCCCGATGGAGAAGCTGAACACCCGCGGCGGCTCGATCGCCCTCGGTCACCCGTTCGGCATGACCGGCGCCCGCATCATGACGACGCTGATCCACAACCTGCAGGAGTCCGACAAGACCTTCGGCGTGGAGACCATGTGCGTCGGCGGCGGCCAGGGCATGGCGATGGTCGTCGAGCGCCTGAGCTGAACCCCAACCGTTCGGCCCACCGGCCGGTGTCGTCCCGTCCACGGTCGGGAGGACACCGGCCGGTGGCGCGTTCCGAGTCAGTCGAGCGCACGGGTGGACGCCGGTCCGGCGACTTCGGCCCGCTGGTCCCGCACCTGGTTGTGCTCGTCGACGAACACGACGGTCGGGACGTGGCGGCGGGCCGCGAAGTCGTCCATGTCGACGAACGTCGCCAGGATCACCAGGTCACCCGGACGGACCAGGTGGGCCGCCGCGCCGTTGATGCAGATGTCGCCGCGGCCCCGCTCGCCCGCGATGGCGTAGGTCGTGAGTCGGGCACCGTTGGTGACGTCCCACACGTGCACCTCCTCCCACTCGAGGATCCCGGCGGCGTCGAGCAGGTCCCGGTCGATGGTGACCGAGCCCTCGTAGTCGACATCCGCTCCGGTGACGGTGGCTCGGTGGATCTTGGACGTGAACATCCGTCGGACGGGTCCGCGTTCGGACGGTGCGGTCATGGCCTGCTCCTGATCGGTCGCGCCCCTGTCGGGTGCACGCTGCCGGCGACGGTACCCGACCCGTCGGGGTCGATCCATGGTGCGGCAACCCCGACCGGTCCGACCCCGCGCGACCGCGGAGGGACGGGCCGCGGCGGCGAGGTCAGCCCGCGCCGTAGACCGGGGTGGGTGCGGTTGCCTCGGCCAGCAGGTCGGCGACGACGGGACCGATCTCGGCCGGCTCCCACCGGGCGCCCTTGTCGAAGCGGGGACCGTGGCGGAACCCCTCGGCGATGCCGATGATGCCGCCCTCGACCTCGAACACCCGACCGGTCACCCCGACCGACTCCGCCGAACCGAGCCACACGACCAGGGGCGACACGTTCTCGGGCGCCATGGCGTCGAAGGCTCCCTCGCCGACCTCGGCCATCATGTCGGCGAACGCCTCCTCGGTCATCCGGGTGCGCGCCGCGGGGGCCAGGGCGTTGGCGGTGACGCCGATGCGACCGAGCTCGGCGGCCTGCACCAGGGTCATGCTGGTGATCGCCCCCTTGGCCGCCGAGTAGGCGGCCTGGGCGATCGAGCCCATGAGGCCCGCCCCCGACGACGTGTTGATGATGCGGGCGTCGACCGGCTCGCCCGCCTTGGAACGGGCCCGCCAGTAGGTGGCGGCGTGTCGGGCCGGAGCGGCGTGGCCGAGCACGTGGACCCGCAGCACCGCCTCCCACTCGGACTGCTCGGAGTTGACGAACATGCGGTCCCGCACGATGCCGGCGTTGCAGACCAGCACGTCGAGACCGCCGAACGTGTCGATCGCCAGCTGCACCATCTCGCCGGCCGTGTCCCAGTCGGCGACGTCGTGGTAGGAGGCGACCGCCTCGCCACCCGCGGCGGCGATCTCGTCGACCACCTGCTGGGCCGGGGTGTCGGACGGGTCCGACCCGTCCTGGGCCACCCCCAGGTCGTTGACGACGACCCGGGCCCCCTCGGCGGCGAAGGCCAGGGCGTGGGCCCGGCCGAGGCCCCGTCCGGCTCCGGTCACGATCACGACTCGTCCGTCACAGATTCCCATGGGCACAGAATCTGACACCCCGTCACATGCGACACAAACCCGGTACGCTCCGACTCGGGCGCCGCGGGGGTGCGGCGCCGTCCGCTCCGGGGTGGCGCTCACGCCACCCACCTCGCACACCAGGGGGTTCCGCCGGTGCAGTTCGGCGTCACGATGTTCGCCACCGACGTCTCGATGCCAGTGCCCGACCTGGCCGTCGCGGCCGAGGAGCGCGGGTTCGACTCGGTGTGGATCCCCGAGCACACCCACATCCCGACCAGTCGTCGGACCCCACCGCCCACCGGCGACGCCGAGCTGCCCGAGGAGTACAAGCGGTCGGTCGACCCGCTCGTCGCGCTGGCCGCCGCGGCGGCGCTCACCACCACCCTCCGACTCGGCACCGGCGTCATGTTGCCCATGCAGCGCGAGCCGATCGTGACCGCCAAGGCCGTCGCCACCCTGCAGAACCTGTCCCGGGGCCGGCTCGACCTGGGGATCGGCTTCGGCTGGAACGAGGACGAGATGGCCGACCACGGCGTGCGGTACGCCACCCGACGCGACCACACCCGCGACCACGTCCGGGCCATGCAGGCCCTGTGGACCGACGACGTCGCCTCGTACGACGGCGAGTTCGTGTCGTTCCCACCGACCTGGTCCTGGCCCAAGCCCGAAGTGCGCGTCCCGGTGCTGATCGGCGGCGGCGCCGGGCCGAAGATGTTCGCCCACCTCGCCGAGTACGCAGACGGATGGATCCCCATCGGCGGCGCCGGTCTCTCCGAGTCCATCCCCCGATACAAGGAGGCCGTCGCCGCGGCGGGGCGTGACCCCGAGGCCATGCGGATCATCCCGTTCGGCTCGCTGCCGACCGCACCCAAGCTGGAGCACTTCGCCTCGATCGGCGTCACCGAGTGCGTGTTCCGGCTGCCGTCCGCTCCGGCCGACGAGGTGATGGCGGTGCTCGACGAGCAGGCCGAGCTGCTGGACGAGCTGCGGGGTTGACCCCGTCACCGACACCACGAAGAGGACCTCGCATGACCGGACCGAACGACACGACGACGTACCCCGAGGACGAGCTGCGGCGCTTCTACTCCCGCCATCGCGCCCTGCACGAGGCCGGGGACTGGCAGGGCCTCGGCGACCTGTTCACCGACGACGCCAGCTACCTCGACTCGGTGTACGGCTGGAGCCACGGACTGCCGGCCATCCGATCGTTCCTGGAGCGGTCGATGACCGGGCTCGAGGACTGGTCCTTCCCGATCTCGGCAGTCGCCTACGACGCGGATTCAGGCGTGATCCTGACCCACTGGAGCAACCGGCTGCCCGGCACCCGAGACGACGGCACCCACTACGAGGTACCGGGCGCGTCGGTGCTCACCTACGCCGGCGACGGACGGATCAGCCGACAGATGGACCTGTTCGACACCGCCTGGATGATGCGGGAGATCAAGGCCTGGATCGCCGATCACGACGGGGCTCTCCCCTACCCTGACCGCGAAGTCAGGACCTGACCCACACGGAGGTGGACCCATGACGGCGACGAGCGGCGGGCGACCGGCACCCAAGCAGGGGTTCCGGCCCTCGGGCCGTCAGATCCTCGGCGCCGTCGTCGCGGTGGTGCTGCTGCTGTTCATCGTCACCAACACCGAGACCGCTCCGGTGACCCTGCTGTTGTGGACCTTCGAGATGCCGCTGTGGCTGGCCCTCGCCATCGCCGCGGCGATGGGCGTCCTGATCGGGATCGGACTCGGCGCCCGGCGTACCAAGCGCAAGTACATGGACGTCTGATCAGGCCGACGGCGGCATCCAGTGCCCGCCGTTGACCGGCAGCGCGGTCCCGGTGACACAGCGGGCCAGCGGCGACGCGTAGAACACGACCGCCCCGGCGATCTCGGAGCTGTGGGGCAGGTACCCGAGAGCGGTCTCCGCCGCGAGCTCCTCGTAGACCGTCTCCCAGGTGGCGTCTCCGCCGCGCTCCTGGGCCTGCCACTCGAGGTAGATCTTCACGCTGTCACCCCAGATGTAGCCGGGGTGCACCGAGTTGACCCGGATCCCGTACCCACCGAGCTCCCGGGCCAGGGTCTTGGACACCGCGCCGAGCGCGGCCTTGGACCCGGCATAGGCACCGGCGCCCTCCTCGAGGACCTGGACCGACATGGTGTTGACCATGACGATGCGGGCGTCGCCCTTGGCCTCGCCGGCCGCCTTGAGCTGCGGCAGCATCGCCTGGGTCAACCGCAGGGTGCCCAGGTAGTTGACCTTGATCGGCCGCTGCCACTTGTCGAGGTCGGCATCCTCGAAGCGCTCGTCGAGGCCGCCGTAGAACGCCGAGTTCACCAGGATGTCGAGCTGGTCGCCGAAGGCGGCGCGGACCTCAGCCGCGATCCGGGCGCAGTCGTCGCCGTCGGCGATGTTGCCGTACACCGGCACGGCGCGCCGACCGAGCGCCTCGACCTCGGCCGCGACGGCCGGCACGTTGCGCTCCGTTCGGGCCACCAGGGCGACGTCCGCGCCCTCGCGGGCCAGGCCGAGGGCGATGTCACGCCCCATGCCCGGCCCCACTCCGGTGACCACCGCGGTCAGTCCTTCGAGCATCATCGTCGGTTCCCCCTGTGACGGCCCGGTCAGGAACGCCGGGTCTGGTTCCATGGCAGGTCGCGGTCCACCGACGGCTCGCGCGGCAGGCCGAGCGCCTGCTCCCCGAGGTTGTTGCGGTGGACCTCCTCGGTGCCACCGCCGATGCGCGAGGCGAACTGGTTGAGGAACTGGTACTGCCAGAACCCGTCGGCCTCGGCGTCGTCGGACAGCATCCCCTCGGCGCCCTCGAGGTCGAGCGCCACCCCGACCTTGAACGCGAAGCTGCGGGTGAAGAAGTTCTTGAGCAGCGACCCGTGCAGCATCAGCTCGTAGCGTCCGGTCATCACCGCGGTCTGCGTGCGCCAGCCCATCCACTTCTGGATCTGCTCGTTGGCGTACACCCGGGCCAGGTCCTGACGCACGGTGGGGTCGTCGGTCCGGCCGTGGCGGCGGGCCAACGCCAGGACCGCGGTGAACGGGGTGGCCTGACCGGCCCCCGAGATCATCGACGACTCGGAGCGCAGCGTGGTGCGGGTGACGTTCCAGCCGTCGCCCACCTCGCCCACGACGTTGCCGGCGGGGATGCGCACGTCGGACAGGAACACCTCGTTGAAGTGCGCCACGCCCTGGGCCTGCACCAGCGGACGGATCTCGATGCCCGGCGATGTCATGTCGAGAATGAAGTAGGTGAGGCCCGCGTGCTTGGGGACGTCGGGATCGGTCCGGGCGACGAGGATGCCGAAGTCCGCGTACTGGGCGTTGGAGGTCCAGACCTTCTGGCCGTTGACGATCCACTCGCCGGTCGCCTCGTCGAGCACCGCCCGCGTCGCCATCGACGAGAGGTCCGAGCCCGCCCCCGGTTCGGAGAACAGCTGGCACCACCACTCATCGCCGCGCAGCAACGGCGAGAGGTAGCGCTCCTGTTGCGCCGCGCTGCCGTGCTTCATGAGCGTCGGGCCGACCAGGGCCTGGGCGGCGGTGATGAAGCCCGAGGTGGCGTCGTAGCGGGCGAGCTCCTGGTTGAAGACGATCTGCTCGGCCGGGGTCCCACCCCGACCGCCGAACGCGGCGGGCCACGTCAGGCCGGCCCAGCCGTGGTCGGCGAGGGTCGCCTGCCAGCGACGGCAACGGGCCCGGTAGTCGGCCGCGACCTCTTCGTCGGTGGTTGCACCGTTGCGGGACCAGTCCCGTTCGTCGCCGTGGCGCAGCTCGGCGTGCTCGTCCAGGAATGCCCGCACCTCGGCGCGGAACTCGGCGAGGGCGGGGGAGTCGTCGAAGTCCACGGGCGCCGATGGTAGGCCGCTGAACTGGAACGCGTTCCACCCGCGGGTCGAGCGCGCTGGTCAGGGCCGGCCCAGCACCTCGAGCAGACGAAGCTCCAGCAGACGGACGCGATCGGCGAACTCGTCCATCGGGTCGATGGCCAGACCGATCTCGTCGAAGAGGAAGCGGGCCACCCAACGCCGCAGCACCACCAGCGTCGGTCCGCCGCCGTTGCGCAGCCCGAGGGCCGCGGCCAGGCGTTCTGGCCGGGCGTCGGGCCCGGACCCGACCGCGGTCACGTCCGCGAACGGCGGGGCGTCGGCGAACGGACCGAGGACCAGCGCGTCCGCGCCGTTGACCCACATCAACCCCAGGGCGTCACGCAGGTGCTCGAACATCGGCCCCGGAGCCGGTGTCCCGCGGCGGGGACCGGAGGCGACCACGACGAACTCCCCCGCGCTCACGGCGGTGGCGGCGTCGAGGGAGGATGCCCGGCCATCGCCGCCGGCGACCGCACGCCACGGCCAGGCCAACAGGTCCAGCCGGTCGGTCGTCGCCGGTGACGGTTCCCGCAGGACGAACTCGACCCGGAACTCCGGCGGCGCCCACTCGATGGCCGCCGTGACCGAGTCGTCGGGGTCGTCGTCGGCGACCACGATCGACAGGCCGGTCAGCAGCCCGGGCCGGCGCTGGGGGACGAGGTCGTCCGAGCCGAGCACGGTGGCGTCGATGATGCGGTGCAGGCCGTCTCGGCCTCCGTCGCGGCTGCCGTCACGGTCGCCGTCGCGGTCCTGGCGCCCGACGTGGATGTCGATGTGACGTTCCTGCATGCTCCCCAGCTGTTCGTGTCGGTTCCGCCGTCGGACCGCACCGGCCCGCCCCGTTCCATCGGCCGGCAGCGGTCGGGGTTGAGCGGATCTCCCGGTCGACCGCTCGCGTCGCTTCGACGCGACGCGTCGATAGCGTCGAGGGATGTCGGAACCCCGCGACCGTCCCGATCCCCACGAACCCGGCCGCGGTCGGGTAACGCTGCCCGACGGGGTGCTGCCCCCGGGCGTCGAGAACGACCGGCGGGCGCAGCGCCGACGCCCGGTCGAGATCCTGGTGGTGATCGGGACCCGACCCGAGGCGATCAAGATGGTGCCGCTGGTGCAGGCGCTGCACGACCACCCGGCGCTGCACCCGGTCGTGATCTCGACCGGCCAGCACCGCGACATGGTCGATCCGATCCTGGCCATGGCCGGGATCACCGCGGACGTCGACCTGGGCTGCGGCGGCCCCGGGATCACCCTCAACGAGCTGGCGACCTCGGTGATGACCGGCTTCGACCGCTACTGCCGGTCCCGCTACGGAGATCCGACCGGCGACGTCGCCGAGCTCGCCCACGTCGTGCGCGACGGCTACCCCGGCGCGGTGCTCGTCCACGGCGACACCAGCTCCGCCATGGCCGCGGCCCTCAGCTCGTTCCACCTCCGGCTGCCGGTGGTGCACGTCGAGGCCGGGCTGCGGACCTACAACACGCTGACCCCCTTCCCCGAGGAGATGAACCGCCAGATCATCTCCCGCATCGCATGCTTCCACCTGGCCCCGACCCCGCTCAACGGCGAACACCTGGTCCGGGAGGGGGTCCCCTACGACCGGGTCTACGTGTGCGGCAACACCGGGATCGACGCCATGCGATGGGCGGCGTCGCTGCGCAGGGTCCCGACCGATCCCGCGGTCGCGGCGGTCGCCGCGGGACCCGAGCCGCTGATGGTGGTCACCACGCACCGTCGGGAGCACTGGGAGGGTGGGATCGAGCGGATCGCGACCGCGGTCGCGACCCTGGCCGAACGTCGGCCCCACACCCGCTTCGTGGTCCCGATGCACCCGAACCCGATCGTGCGCCACCAGATCGTCCCCCACCTGGGTGACCGTCCCAACGTGGTGCTGACCGAGCCGATGGCCTACGTCGAGTTCGCCTCGCTGCTGGCCCGGGCCGACCTGGTGCTCACCGACTCGGGCGGCATCCAGGAAGAGGCGCCGGTCGTCGGCACACCGGTGCTGGTGGCACGCGAGGAGACCGAACGCACCGAGGGCGTCGACGCGGGCACGCTGCGCCTGGTCGGCACCGACCCGACCCGCATCGTGGAGTGGAGCGAGCGGCTGCTCGACGACACGCCCGAACGGCGACACATGCTGGCGTCGGAGAACCCGTACGGCGACGGGCGCTCAGCGCCCCGGATCGCCGACGCCCTTCGGTTCCTGGCCGGCGACGACCGGATCCTGCCCGAGCGGTTCGGGCCGGGCTTCGACCGCCGGGCGGTCATGGAGGCGGCGGGCTACGAGTCGCTGCGCCACGCCACCGAGCAGTCGGCGTTCGGGGCCGCTCCGAACGAGGACCACGACGCCGAACGGTGGGAGCACGTGTGACCGCCTGGCTCGGCCTCTACGACGGCGCGCCTCCGTGGGCGCAGACGATCCTGCTGGCCGCCCTGGTCGTCATCGTCGGCTGCAACGCCTGGGTCGTGGTGCTGTTCACACGGTCACGGGCGGCGTTGCGCCACCTCCCCGATCCCGACGACGTCACCGCCGCGGAGCTGCTGTGGGTGGTGATGGTCCCCGCGCTCGACGAAGAGGTCACCATCGCCGACTCCGTCGGTCGGCTGGACGCACTGGGCGCCGCACACCGCGTCGTGTTGGTCATCGACGACGGGTCGACCGACCGGACGCCCGAACTGCTCGACGCTCTGCGTCGCGACCTCCCCGACGGATCGCTGTCGGTGCTGCGACGCGATCCTCCCGACGCCCGTCGCGGCAAGGCCGCCGCGCTGAACGCGGCGTGGCGGCACCTCCACGAGGTGGTCCTGCGCGAGGGCCGGTTCGCGGGCTGGGATCCCCAGAAGGTCGTCGTCACCATCGTCGACGCCGACGGTCGGCTCGACCCGCAGGCCCCCCGGTTCGTCGCCGCGCACTTCGCGGACGAGCGGGTGGGGGGCGTGCAGGCCCTCGTGCGCATCTACAACCGCCACCGTCCGCTCACGTGGTGCCAGGACGTGGAGTTCGGCATCTACGGGGAGCTGTACCAGCTGGGGCGCACCCGCTGGGGCACCGCCGGCATGGGCGGCAACGGTCAGTTCAACCGGCTGTCGGCCCTCGACTCGGTGGTCACCCCCGACGACGAGGGACCGTGGCGCCACAGGCTCACCGAGGACCAGGACGTCGGCCTG
>Ga0209477_1001636_pt1 | contig 13473 bp, 9 predicted proteins | sample KloWWTupernatant_FD_187180 | JGI IMG/M metagenome (GOLD analysis project Ga0209477, IMG submission 187180) | Active sludge microbial communities from Klosterneuburg, Austria, studying microevolution and ecology of nitrifiers - Klosterneuburg... | ecosystem: Engineered > WWTP > Aerobic digester >...
TCCTGAGTGTGGCTGCGGGACACGGGTTGATGCAGATGGGCTCCACCTTCCAGGTGGGGCCCATCTGCATGAGGAGACCCACGCGGATCAGATGGACTCCACCTGGGAGGTGGAGCCCATCTCTGCCGCTAGACCCAATATCGTGATTCGATGCTCTTGATCGTGGCTTCAGAAAACGCGCGCACTTCTTCTATGCGGGGAAAGAACGTGGCAATGAGCTCGCGGTCGCAAAGTGAACCTGCGCGATAACCTGCGAGATCAGGATAGCTGGAGAAAGGCCAGGCCTCAAGGCGATCAGCAAGTCCTGCTCGGATTGGGTTCTGGTGGATATACGTCAGCAGTGTCAGCAAATATCGTTCATCATCCACCCACTTCGCCTTTGTATGGCGCTGGAAGAGGCTTCCATAGCGCGCGTGTCGATGGTTGATGGCCTTCGTGTAGCTGCTGAGCAAGATGCCCACGGCGCTTTGGGCTTCGTCGATCGCCTCGGATTTCACTCGGACAAGCAAGTGGAAGTGCGTTGGCATAAGACAGTATGCAATGGTCGTCAAGTGTTGAGTAAGATGCCGTCGATAGAGGCGCAGGAAGTAGAGATAGTTCTCGTCCTCCCGAAACACAAGCTCACTGCCGTTTGAGCGGTTGTAGACGTGGAAATAGCCCCCGGTGTGAAGCTGCATTGTTGAGAGTGGAATGGTATCGCAGGATGGGCCTCGGTGGCGAGGAGGCGGGCCAGATGGACCCCACCTGGGAGGTGGGGCCCATCTGCCGGGACTGGTGTGGATCAGATGGACCCCACTTGGGAGGTGGGGCCCATCTGCCGGGACTGCCGCGGATCAGATGGACTCCACCTGGGAGGTGGGGCCCATCTGCAGGGACTGCCGCGGATCAGATGGACCCCACCTGGAAGGTGGGGCCCATCTGGAGATGTCGCCGGATCCGCGCCATGCTCTGATCCCAGGTGGGATGGGCGGCGAAGCGCCGGCGGGCGGCCAGGCTCATCGCGCGCAGACGGCCCCGATCGGTCAGCAACGGCTTCAGCGCGCCGGCAATGGCGGCCGGGTCCTCGGGCGGCACAAGCCAGCCGTCGCGGCCTGGGGTGATGATTTCGTTCGCCGCGCCGGCCGCGCTGGCCAGGGCGGGCAAGCCAAATCCCATCCCCTCGACATACACAATCCCGTAGCCCTCGTAGCTCGAGGGCACGGCCAGAACATCGCTGGCCGCCAGAGCCTCGGCCAGGGCCGCATCGCCCAACGCGCCGGTTAACGTAATTTGCTCACCCAGCCCAAGCCGCTCGATCTGAGCGCGCAGGCGCCGGGTGTAATCAGGCTCGGCGTCCAACCGGCCGCAGATGCGCAGGCGCCAGCCCTCGCGAGGCAACAACGCCAGACCGTCGATCAAGGCGTGAAAGCCCTTGCGTTCGATGACGTTGCCGACCGCGATCACCCGCAGCGGGCCGGGGCTCAGCGCCCGGGCTGCGATGGCTTCCATGATCGGCAGGTTTGTCCAACGATCACCGGCCGGCACTGCGACCACGGCGCGGGCGGCTGGCCCGATCAACGCCTCGACGCTGGCCCGGGTGGTCTGGCTGTTGAAGATGAAGCCCCCGACGCCGCGCAGGTAACGCGTTTCGACCGCCCGATACAGCCTGTTCTGCCAGGCCGGCCGGCGTTCGCTGCAGCGCAGGTGGTGGACGATGCTGACCCGGCGTGTGGCCTGCGGGACCAGGCCGGATGCCCGCAACAGCGAAGGATGGTTCAGCTCGTCCTCGAGCAATATGTCAAATCGAGCGGCGCGCAGGCGGGCCGCCCACGACCGCGAAAGCGAATCGCTCAGATGCCCCGCATAGGTGCGCCAGGGCAGCGACAGGATCTCGACCGAGTCGCCGGCTGCCCGCAAGTGGGCGACCAGCCGGCGGTCATAGAGATATCCGCCCGACTGGGTGTCGAGCGCGCCGTAGATCACCAGCCCGATCCGCATCGTCAGGTCAGGGCCAGGGTATACGACGCCCAGGCGATATCGGTCTCCCACAGCTTGACCGTCATCGCCGTCAGCGTGTTTGCCTTCAGCCGGGCGGCCAGGGTCGCGCACACGATTCGCGCGAAGTGCTCGATACTGGGGTTCAGACCAACGAACTCAGGCAACTCGTTGAGCGTGCGGTCGCGGTAGTAGGCGACCAGCCCATCGAGATGGCGCTCGATATCGACGATGTCGACCAGATAGCCGTGCTGATCAAGCCGGTCGCCGGTCAGGATGAGTTCGATGGCGTAGGCGTGCGAGTGCTTGTTGTTTTCGGCGCCCCAGTCGCCTCCGATCAGGAAGTGCTGGGCGACGAATTTGCGTTGGACTGCGACTGAATACATGCTGCCTCCGGTGGCCGCCGCTCAGGCGGCATGGGTGAGGATGACCTGCAGGGTCTCGGCCGGGCGCAGGTCGACCTGGGCGTAGGCCTCCGCCGCGCGGGCAAAGGGATAACGGTGGGTGATGAGTTGGGCCGGGCGCAGCTCCCGCAGGCGATCCCAGGCCACACCCATCCGGCGGGCCTTCGTCCAGCGCCCGTGCAGCTCGGGAGTGAGGGTGCTGACCTGGCTGCTGATCAGGCGGATCCGGGCCCGATGAAAGCGCCCGCCCAGGTCGAGCGCGGCGCGCTTGCGCCCGTACCACGAGCCCACCACGACCCGGCCGCTGAAGCCGGCCGCCGCGATCGCCTGGTCGAGGGCGGCCGGCGCGCCGCTCAGCTCGTAGACCAGATCCGCCCCGTCGTACCCGCCGGTGTTGAACAGTGCGCGCAGGCGGGCCGCTCCGTCGGTGTCGCCCGGGTCCAGGCTGGCCCGGGCGCCCATCGCCAGTGATGCCGCCCGGCGGTTGGCGAGGCGATCGAAGGTGATCAGGTTCCCGAGCGGCAGGCGGGCCAGCAGGGCGGTGGTGAGCAGCCCGACGACGCCCTGCCCAAACACCGCCACTTGCTCGCCGATCAGGGGCGCGCCGTCGAGTAGGAAATTCACAGCGGTCTCGATATTGGGCAGAAACAGGGCATCCTCAGGGGCGATGCCGGCCGGGATGGGCAGCAGGCTTTCGGCGGGCGCGACAAAGTGGCTTTCGTGCGGGTGGAAGGCGAAGACCCAGCGGCCCAGCCATTCCGGCGTGACCCCGGCGCCCAGGGCCTCGACCTGTCCAACGGTCGAATAGCCGTATTTGAGCGGATAGGCCAGCGCGCCGCCCAGCGCGGCGATGCCGTCGTCGGCGGCCATGCCCTCCGGAAACTCGCCGCGATAGATCAGCATCTCGGTGCCCGGGCTGACGGCCGAGGCATGCGTTCTTACCCGAACTTCGCCCGCGGCCGGATCGGGCAGGGCCTCTTCGCGCAGCGTGACATGGCGGGGGGCGTCGAACCACAGGCTGTGGCGGGTCATGGGTCCTCCCGATCGGACAGGCGCGCTTCGAAGATGACATCCGGACCTGACGTTCGCCACGTTGCGTCCCGGAGCGGGAGCGTGACGGGGTTCTGCAGCGCGCGCACGCCACCCACCAGGCGGGGGGCGATGGTGACGCTCAAGCGGTCTGCAAGGCCCGGGCGGAGGAACGCGCTGATGACGGCGGCCCCGCCTTCGACCATCAGGCGTTGAATGCCGCGCGCGCCGAGTTCATCGAGCAGATGGGGCAAGGACACCCATCCGGCGCGATCGGCCGGCAGCGCCAACACGTCGGCGCCCGCCTCGGATAACGCCTGGAGTCGATCTTTTGGCGCGGCCGCCGTCGTCGCGATCCAGACGGAATGGGTGGGGTGGGACAGGAGCGCCGCGCCATGGGGGAAGCGCAGCCGGCTGTCAACGACGATGGGCTGCGGATGCGGACCGGCGGCCAGCCGGACGGTCAGACGCGGGTTATCCGAAAGCACAGTGCCGATGCCGACCAGGATGGCGTCGTGAGCGGCCCGCAGACGGTGGGTGTAGACCGACGACTCGGGTCCGCTCAGGGGCATTGGTTTGCCCGGCTCGGCGGCAAGACTGCCATCGATGCTCTGGGCAAAGGCAACTGTGACAAAGGGCCGGCGCTGGGCCATGGCTCAGCGCAGGTTGAGGATGTGCCGCATGCGCTCGACCTTGGTCTTGAGGTAGTGGGCGTTCTCATCGTTCTCGCCGACCTGGAGCGGCACCCGCGCGGTGACTTTCACCCCGAGCTGGCGCAGGCTGTCGATCTTGTCCGGGTTGTTTGTCATGAGCCGGACGGAATCGACCTGCCAGTCGGCGAGGATGAGCGCGGCGGCAGTGTAGTCGCGCTCATCCGCCTGGTGGCCCAGCAACAAGTTGGCATCGACCGTGTCATAGCCCTGGTCCTGCAGGTTGTAGGCGCGCAGCTTGCTTTGCAGGCCGATGCCCCGGCCTTCCTGGCGCAGATAGACGATCATGCCCTGGCCGGCGGCCGCGACGAGCTCCATGGCCAGGCGCAGTTGCGGCCCGCAATCGCAGCGCCGCGAGCTGAGCACGTCGCCGGTGAAGCATTCGGAATGGATCCGCACCAGCAAATCGGCTTTGCCCTGCGCATCGCCCATGACAAGGGCGAGGTGCTCCTTGGCGTCAAGGTTGTTGGAATACAGGCAAAGGTTGAACTCGCCGGCATCGGTTGGGATGCGGGCAAGCGCCTGACGCGTCAATACGAGCGGATCGGCCATGGCGCGCAGCGGCCTCAGGCGGTCTTTGTCAGGCGGCCATACTGAAACACAGCCACGAGCAGCAGCAGTTCGTCGATCTTGGCGATATAGCCAATCAGGCCATCGGGGAGGCTTTTGTCACCCATCACCACCCAGGCCAGGATTGTGACAACTGTGAAACCCATCAAGACGTACTGCACGAGGCGCTGCCGGCCGGCAAGAAATGGGGGCTCGAATACGACCGCCGCCGCCAGAACGAGAAACCCGATCGCATTCAGGAGAAATGGGATGCCCGTGAAGGGAACGCGGGTGAAATGGATGATGGCGGTGATCACCGAAAGCACGATGATGGCGCCGCGCAAAAATGAGCGATTGTTCATGGCGGTTCCTCCCGGACGCGATCTATTTACCCGAATGAGGGGTCTGCCGATGGTAGCACAGGGGATTGATTTTTCCTGAGCGGGCCTTAAGGTTCCCGAGAGAGGATCGGAGGCGGCCCGCAACTGGCGCGTTCGACAAAGGTCCCATGAAAGCGCTGGATGATCGACTTGCGGGCCGCCGGCTTCGGGGCAATTTCGGCCAGAAGCGTCTCGACGATGGCATTGCTTACGGCGGCCGTTGGGTGCTTCATCACGGTCAGGGGCGGATCAACGCACATTGACCATGACGAGTCGTCAAAACAGATCACTGAAAGATCATGCGGGCACGTCAAACCGGCTGCTCGGATAGCCTGGAGCAGCCCGATCGAGATCCCGTGGCTGGCGGCGATGATGGCGGTTGGCCGCAGCGCGCCCGCGAGCAACTGCCGCGCCGCAATTTCAGCGGCGGGCTCGCTCTCATCGATTCGGCCGGGCACATAGGTCACCTGGGGCGGCGTGGCGTGCCGCCGCATGGCGCGCCGATATCCACGTTCGCGGCTGGTGAACGGGGCGAAGTGGTACTCTCGATTGAGCAGCGCGATCCGCCGGTGGCCAAGGCCGACGAGGTATTCGGTCGCCTCCTCGCATGCGCGCGAGCTGTCCAACTCGATCAGCGGCCCGGGGATCCCTCTCGGGCGACGATTCAGGAACACCATTGGGATGCCGGCGGCCTCGCAGGCCGCATGCTGTGGCAAGGGCTTGCCTGAGGGAAAGAGCAGGATGCCGTCCACCCGGCGGCCTAAAAACTCCTCCAAACACGCCGCTTCGCGGGTCGGATCTTCGCCGATATTGCGCAGAACGAGGGAGTAACCGCGCGCGCTAAAGGCGGGTTCGAGCGCCCGGTAAAGATGGGCGGTCAGCGGCAGGGTGATGCTTCCCACCATGAGCCCGATGGTGCGGGTGCTATGGGTGGAGAGGCTGCGGGCCAGCGCGCTGGGATGATAGTCGAGGGCTTTGATCGCACGCTCGACTTTCTGGCGTGTTAGTGCGCTTACCGGCCGGGTGTTGTTCACGACGTGTGAGACGGTGGCAAGGCTTACGCCCGCCTTTTGGGCGACATCGCGATTCGTGACCATGTTTGAGTGGGCGGGCGGATTGATTTTGTGGGCGCCAGATTCGGCAGTGGGTCAGAGTGTCCCATGGCACGCCACTCTATATTGCTACACCTGTGCTAAACGCGCAAGCGGTTACGTATAGCTTCAGTGGGCGGGGAAAACTACCCCCCATTTTTCGATGAAATGGGTGGCGAGAGCACACTCGCGGGTGCGAAGCGCGGGGAGTGTGCTCTCGCCGAAGTACCTCTAGCGCGCCACAGCCGGCAAATACAGCCGGTTCAATGGCGTCATGCGGTTCCCAGCGCTGTCAACCAGCATGGCGACGGCAACCGCGACGGTGGGCGGTTGCCCGCCGGTCGCTCGGAGCGAGGCAAGCAGGCCCGACCCGTTGGCCCCCGGCGGGGCCGCGCCCAGGCTGAGGGCGGCCAGGCTGATCTGGCCGGGCCGCTTCTCGAGGGGCAGGAGGCTGAAGGTCCGCCCGGTGCTGTCCGGGAACTCGCCGAGCACGGCGCCGTCGATTGCAATGTCATCCTCGATGTTCAGGGTGAACTCCCATCCGCCGAGGTCGGCTACGCCGATGGCCGATACGTCGATGCGCCAGATGCCGGGACCGTCAGGGAGGATCTTGACCGACAGCATGTTGGCGGACCCGGCGAGGGCCGGGGCATTGGGCCACTGATTGCAGTCGCTGCCCCAGCGCGCGGCAACGACCTGCACGTCGCCGGCGTCGATTCGCCCGGAGATGTCGAAGTCCAGGCGGGGCTGATACAGGCCATGATCGGTGGTTGCGTTCCAACGGTATGCGATGTACTGCGCGTCATCGATCCGGATGAAACCGTCGGGAAGACTCTGCGGGCCCGTGTAATCACCGATGCAGCCGGGCGAGGGCGTCTGGGTCGCGGTGGGGGTGGGCGTGGCCGTCCGGGTTGGGGTGGGTGTGCGGGTCTGAGTGGGCGTCGCCGTTGGCGTGTGGGTGGGCGTGGACGTCAGCGTGGGGGTCGGCGTGGCGGTTCGCGAGGGCGCGGGCGTCGGCGTCGGGGTGAGCGTTGGCGGCGGGCCAACCGGACCGCCGATGTTCACCTCGCGAGTGAGCGTTGTCGCGTTGCCAAACAGGTCGAAGGCGACCAGGAGCAGGGTGCGCGTCCCGGTCGGCCCGCGCACGTAATCGAAGGCGGCGGCGTACTGATCCCGCAGATCGGTGTTCGCCTCCACCCGTTCCTCGTCCAGGTTTAGATCCTCGTCGCCATCCGCATCGAAATAGAAGAACGCCCGTGAGACCGCGCCGTCGTCGGCGATGCGGGCCAGCGCGTCGAGCCGGCTGTTGACGTTGATCGTTATGCTTTCGGTTGGGCTGATCCACAGAGCCAGCGGCGCAAACGTGTCTGCCAAGCCGGCTAGACCCGGTGAGGGCAGAGACACCGAGATCGATGCGCCATAGGCCAGCGTCCCGCTGACCTCGTAACTCGTCCGGCCGCCTGGCCCGAGAATGTCAGACTGAACGTAGTACGGCACGCCCAGGCCTGTCAACGCCAGGGTCAGGCTGAGCGGATCGCGCCCGGCGATAAAAGCCATCCCTGTCCCGCTGTCGTCGCCCAGCCAGTAGCCGCCGGGGATCTCGCTCACCCGACCCTCGGCCAGCGACCAACCCAGCCTCCGGCCTTGCTCGTCGGTGACATAACCCTGGATGGGGTCGAAGGCCATCGAGGCCAGCCAGGTTGGGGCCTGGGTCTGAAGATAGATTGAAGCAAAGTCGTAGGCCTCGCGCATCGCTCTTTTGACGAAGCTGGCCTGGACAGTCCCCAGCCCGGCCGTCAGCACATCGAGGTCGCTGACGACAAAGCCGCCGATGCGGCGATAGGCGTTGTAGAGCGCGCCCACCGAGCCTTTGTGGGCGGCCACGCTGACGATGTTGGGGTTGGCCCCATCGATCCCCAGCGCCTGGACCATCGCCAGTTGGGTGTCCCGGTCATACATCAGCCCGACATGGTCGACGCCGACGAAGGACGAGACCTGCACCGCCGACGTGAGCGGCCGGCCGCTGGCGTCGACATACAGCCCGATGGCGGAGCCCAGCGGCACGGTTTCATCGCCCAGATCCTTGAAGCGCATCATCGGCACGTTGGCCGTGGGGGCGGTTGGCCGGGTGTGGAACCAGCGCTCGCCCTCGGCCGCGCAGCGCCCAAGATAGCTGTCGAACGGCACGATGTCGTGAAAGATGGCCCGGTTGATGTTCTTGACGAGTGTCAGCGCGCTGTAGAGCACATTGAGCCGGTCCAGCACATTCAGCAAGGTTTGAGCGGTTGCGCTGGTGGCGTCTTTGAACAATGTGCGGCGCAGATCACCCACCACATCAAATACCTCGATGGCGTCGCGGGAGAACGCGCAGTTGACGCTGGGCTCAAAGGTCTTCTCCACCCACATCGGGGTCTTCTTGCCATCCCTGCCGACGACGTGAGTGAGGGTGCCCGAGATCAGGCCGATGTCCCGTGGGACCGTGGTCCCATTTCCGACCCGCAGGCCGTTGTTGAGGTCGAGCAGGGGCAGATTGTCGAACGGCATCCATTCGCTTGCGTCTCCGGTCGACTGGAGGTATCCGCCCTTCGCATCGTCGCCGATGAAGGGGTAGACGGCGAGCAGGCTGTTGGCGGTTGGGAGATAGCGGCTGATGAAGTCGCGCTGGCGGAGGTCCTCGGTCTCACCCAGCAGATCGCGATAGGCGATCGGCGCGCCGGGCCCGGCGATGCTGTTCGAATCGCTGCCCTTGAGATACAGGTATTCGGCATACAGGATCTTGGACAGCACGACCTGGAACGAGGTGTCGTCGCCGAAGTTGTTGTAGAGCGGATTCCAGGCCTTGGCCGCGCCCAGGCTGGGCACCCCGGCGAAGATCATGTGGCGGACTTTGGGAAGATGGGTCGCGCCCGTTGGACCGCCTGGCGCAATTGCGCCGCCGTATGCGTCGCTCTGAACATAACCGCGGGCGAGCAGGCCGCCCGTGCTGTGGGCGATCAGATCGACGGCATCGAGTTCCTCGCCCGTCGCTTCCTTCCATTTGTCGGCGGCCTTGCGCAGGTAATAGCCGAGGTAATCCATCGCCCGCTCAAAGGTGCTGTCGCTGAGCTGCTGGGCGGTGAAGCCGGTGATGCGCCCGTCGATGGTTCCGTCGAAGAGATAGGGAGCCAGGCGCCAGTCGTAGTTGACCATGAACAGGTCTTCGCCGAGCGTGTATCCGAAGTTGACCAGGGTCTGCGAGATGTCGTCGTAGACGCCCAGGAGCGGATCCATGACGATCTCCTGCGGATCGGGCCCGCGCTGCTTCCACCACACGGTCGAGGTCAGGGCCGGCCCCGTGCCGACGATGCCCGGCACGACCAGGACGGGCCGGCGGAGCTGCGGCCCGGTGCGCAGCACGGCCTGGACGCCGGCGTCAGTCTGGACCCAGATCGCGAGCTCGCCCCGGGCCGTCATCTTTGGGCCAATGGTGAGGGTGACGATGGCGCCCGCGACGCCGGTGATCGTGTCGCCGACCCCGATGACGCGGGCGGTGGACACGATCGGCGTGATCGGCTGGCTGGAGGCGACTTCGGGCGGGAGGGTGACGTGGGTGACATAAACTGCTTCGCTGTCATACGCGCCGCGGCCGATCCAGGCCACCTTGAACTCACGCCGGCTGCCGGTAAAAGCGTGATTGACGACCACCGGCTTGTCCGGGTTGAACCCGCGCACGAAGCTCGTGTCCTCGTAGGCGCCCGGGTCACCGCTGCAGCCGATCCCGGCGATCCGATACCGCTCGCGTGGCTGGCCGGCCTGGCCGGTATAGGCCGCCCGATCGAGCGAGATGAAGACGCCTTGACCGGGGTCGCGATACGCGCCGGTGATGATGGCCGTGTCGGCGAGATTGGCTTGGAAGGCGACCACCTCGCCCTTCTCGGAGACGCCCGGGCGCCAGCCCAGGTTGGTGAATCCGGCCCCGGCGATCGAGACCCGCCCGCCGAGATCGGGGTTGATCAGGACGATGGGGCTGTTCGACGACAGACCATCCCGCAACGCGATATGGCCATCCTCTGACAACGAGGGGTAGAGCACCGCCGTCGACTGGTCGAGGATGATCGGGTCTTCGAGGCCGCGGGTGGGGGTGTACAGGGCCACCCCGCCGAAGATTGCGCCGGTCTCAGCGCCCTGCTGGAGATACGTGAACGCCACAGAATCCTGATCATTGACCGAGACGCGCTGGTTGACGGTGAGGAACATCTGCCCCGCGCCGCCCCGGGCGAGGATTGCCCCAACCGTCGATGAATTCGGCTGGGCGTTCCATAGATCAACGTATGTGACCGGCGGGAATCCGCCGATGTAGCGCGAGCGCGCGGCAACCTTCAGGTTGTTGTTGATGTCAACAAAGCCATCCCAGGTGATGGCGTGGCCTTCAAACTGGGGGTTGATGATGTGCGTGTCGCTGGGGGTCGTTCCCACCCACAGCGCCTCGCCCATGCCGGTCTCCCCAACGAAGGCGACATAGCCGGCGTCGTTGAGGCTGACCCCGTCGTAGATCTTCTGCAGCCCGTTTTGCCCGGTGGCGGCGACCAGGCGCACGGTCTGGTTGCTGCGCGGCGCGTAGTAGGCGGCGGGCGTGATGGCCGCGGCCGCGACCAGCGCCGACTGCGGGCGCTGCGGCGCGTTGCCACTGGGCGGGGGAATCAGGCACAGCAACGTCGGCCCGGGCGGGGGTGGCGCTGGCGTGGGCGGCGGATTTGCCGGAACGTTTGGCTCGACCGAGTACAGCCCGCGGCCGTGAGTGGCGGCGTACAGCCGGCGTCCGACAAAAAAGACGTCCTCGACCGAGACCACGGCCGGGCCGTCCTGGGGGACTGACCAGGTCGCGCCGCCATCTTCGCTGGCAAAGATGCCGGCCTCGGTCCCGAGATACAGGAAATCGGGCTGATCGGGATGCAGGGCCAGGCTGCGGAAGGGGACCTGGGGCAGGCCGGCGGCCATGGAGTCCCAGGTCAGGCCGCCGTCGATGGTCTTGTAGAGGTTGTCTGCGCTGAATCCACCAAACAGGACATACACGATGTCGGGGTTGTCGGGATGGACAACGATCCGCGTTACCCTGCGATCAGGGCCCGGGGCGAAGTCCTCCCAGGCCGGAATCGGGGCGTAGCGCTCGCGGGTGCGTGACACCTGCCCGTCATCGTCGTAACCCACCCACAGATCCTGGGCGCCGCGGGTGGATGCCGCCATGGCGGTGACCAGGGGCGGCCTGGCGGCCGCGCTCAAGGGGGGCCGAATCCGCGTCCATTCGACCCGGGCGGGATTGGGCGCCTGCAGGTTAAAACTGCGCCACACAGAGGCGCCCCCGGCATAGCCTTCCTCGACGAAGCTTGGATCCAGAATAAAGGGGGCGATGAACTCGGTTTTGTCTTCGTCACCCGCCTCGGTCAAACCGCCGGTGATGTAGTCGCTGGTCGACACGCCCATGTTGTTGCTGCGATAGATCGCGAGGTTGAGATACTCCATGAACAAGTCGTTGGTGTTGTCGACGTCCACGGCGGTATAGCCGCCGTCTCCCCCTCCGATCGTTCGCCACACTCCCGTGTCGGGGAAATACTGCACGACCCCGTTGTCCTGCGCTCCAGCGATGACGGTGGTGACGGGCTTCGTGCCGCCCGAGGCCGCATAGAACTGGGTGATGGTCAGCCCGATGCTGGGTGAGGGATCCCAGGCGGGGATGGCCAGCCCGGGAACGGCGGCGAATACCTGGTCGTTCATGAAGATGGCCCCGTCGTTGGCGACGTAGATCGTTTTGTAACTCGTCCCGTTGTAGCCCGGCTCGCCGATGATGACGTGCTGGTCGGCATGGGCGGAGGAGGGCAGGCTGCGCCGGGCCGTTTGCCAGGTGCTGATTTGTTGAAGTGTCCGTCCGCCGTCGAGGCTGCGAAACAGATCGATGCCGCCCACGATCAGCCGGCCGTCATTCGTTGGGTCGACCCAGATCGCGTTGTCGTAGTGCCCCTGTGTCTGCAAAAAATAGGTGGTTGCGTTGGCCGGGGCGAAGCTGGCGCCGCCATCGGTGCTCTTCCACAATTCGCCCTTCCATTTCTCGTTGGGCGGGGCCGGCGCCACGGCGGCATAGTCGATTGAGGCGTAGATGGTGAGGGGATTGCTGGGCGCGTAAGACAGTTCGATCCGGCCCGCGGCGGCGGGGATGCCGGGCACCTCGGCCCAGGTTGCGCCCGCATCCTGGGTGCGGTAGATGCGGTGGTGACCAGCCGCGATGGCATGGGTGGCGCTCAGAACCGGGTGAACCCGGATGTCGAAGACCGGGTCGGTGATCTGGCCCAGGTCCCAATCCGCCCGCTGCCAGGCGGCGCCGTTGTTCTGGCTGAAAAGCAGGCCCGTGCTGGTTGCAGCGAGGAGCGTCGGCACTGACAGGGCCGCGGTGGCGGTCAGGACGGCGATGCGATTGACGAAATTGAAGGCGCCGTTATCGGCATAGGCAGTAGATGGGAGCCGGGCCCAGGATTGGCCCGAATCGTTGGACACCCAGATCCCGTCGCCGCGCATGACATCCCGGCTGTCGTTGAGTTCGGACTTGCCGGGGGGCGGGTTGGTTGCCTCGAACGACTCGCCGGTGCCGGCGTAGATGCGGTCAGGGTTGGTGGGATCGGCGGCCAGGGCGTTGACGGGCAAATTGGGCGCGATCATGCCGCGCGGCTGCCAGCCCGTGCCGTCGTTTTTGTTCAGCCACACTCCGCCACTGGCGGTCCCGGCCAGCATCCAGTCGGGATGGCGGGGCGGAAAGAGCAGGGCCCGGACGCGCCCGCCGATATTGCCCGGGCCGTCCCACTTCCACTGGCCCGGGCTGATGCCGGCGGCCGAGATGCGCCCGGCGGTCTTCTGGCGCGCCTGCATGGCGTTGATCTGCGCGACGGCGCGGGTCATGCCATCGGCGGGAATGCGGCCTTTTTCGTCGCGCAGGGATTTCGCCCGGAAATCGCGGGCGGCATCGGGCCGGTCGGCGGCTTTCTCCTCCTCCTCTCCGCCGTCGGCCTCGAAGACCAGCGCATCGCCGGCGTGTTCCTCGGGCAGGAGCAGCCGGGCGAGGAGCGGGCTCTTGGTCTGGACCAGTTCGGCGGCGGTCACCTCGGCCGGGGTGAGTTCAGTCGCGGGCGGCGCGGCGGGTGGGCGCATGGGCGCGAGCGCGGCGAGGGCGACCAGGGCGGCCAGGCCGAGGCGATAGGCAGGGTGTCGGCGCGGGGGCATCGTGAGGAAGACGATGCCGCGCGCGGGTGTCCGGATGGAAGGTCAAAAGATGTCCAGTTTTCGGGTGGGGTCGATACGGGGCGGGCGCGGG
>Ga0209477_1001637_pt1 | contig 13470 bp, 10 predicted proteins | sample KloWWTupernatant_FD_187180 | JGI IMG/M metagenome (GOLD analysis project Ga0209477, IMG submission 187180) | Active sludge microbial communities from Klosterneuburg, Austria, studying microevolution and ecology of nitrifiers - Klosterneuburg... | ecosystem: Engineered > WWTP > Aerobic digester >...
CAGTTCGGCTGCTGGTTTCGAAAACACTCTGAAACTAACGCGGCAGTCTCCGCGGGCGGGGTCGCGCGCGCTTTCAGTCCTCGACGCGCGCCGGCGTCGCGGCGCAGGTATCGAAGGCGGCGGTGTCGAGGGCGGGCGGGAACGGCTCGCCCAGGGCGGTGTCGCGCTCCCAGGTCGCACCGGTCCAGGTGTCGACGACAGAGAGGTGGACCTCGACGTCGGTGAGCCCCGAGACGAAGACCCAGAAATTCCGGAATTCGGGATGCGCGCAGGCGTCGACGACCTTGAGGATCAGCTCGACGCTCTCCGGCGAGAAGAACCAGAACGTGCCGCTCTCGCTGGTGAGCAGCGAGGCGTAGCCGACGCCGTCGCGACCGAGGTGGTCGTGGTACGTCGCAGTGGCGCGGAACCGGTTGCCGGTGAGGCAGAGCGCATGCGTCTCGGGGGCGCAGCCGTCGACCATGGTGCCCATCAGAGCGTCGATTCCGGCCGGCGCCGAACCGCCGGCGACGCGCGGCCAGGCCGCGATCCAGTTCGAAGTGGGGCTGATGCTGACCGCCGGAAACGAACCCTGCCGGTAGCCTGGGAGCGCGCTCAGCTCCTCGAGGCTCGAGAGCGGCCCTCCACTGGTTCGGAATCGGTACATGAAGCTCTTCGCGGGAGCCGCGGCGCCGTCGGACTCCGGTTCGCTCCAACCGAGGATGGCGCGTCCACTGCTATCGACCGCGACCGACAGCGGACTCCAGCCGACCGTCGAGGTTTCGCTCGTCCGAATGACGAAGGCCGCAGAGGCGGGAGCGTCCCCGACGAACTGCCTCCCGCCAATCGTCCGCGGCGATCCGGCAGCGATCTGTGAATTCCACGCCAGGAAGAAGCGATCCTGGCCGAAACCTGCGGCCGCCAGATCGTAGATCGCCCAGGGGCCGACTCCGGCGATACCGAGGGTGTGGATCGGTGTCGTCGGCAATCCTTCTGCGTCGAGAAGCCGCCCCACGACTTCGTAGGTGTCGGCGTCGCCCGCGACGTCGAGTGTCTTCACCGTCCAGGCGACGAGCACCCGGGTGGCGTTGCTGGCCAGCGCGAAGACCCCGACTCCCGGCTCGGATGTCGGGTCGGAGAGGTCGAACGGTGCCAAGACGCCGGTCGCCGGATCGAGCCGGCTGGCGCGAACTGTCGGGAACGTGAAGTCATAGCCGACCTGGCTCCACGTCGAGAGCCATCCTCCCCCGGGGCTGGCGGCGATTTTCATCGACGAAACAAAGCCGCGATAGACGCCCGACAGCGGCGTGATGCCCAGCGGCCCCCAGAGGCGTACTCCCGTGCTGGAGTAGGCCGCGGCGAGATGTTCGTCGGTCGCGTTCGTCATGCCGACGTAGAGCCTGAAGGCCACCAGATCGTTGCCGGCGGAGTCCGTTGCGACCTGGAGGTTGCTGGCCGGAAACAGGTCCTGGTAAACCAGCGCCCGCGCGGTGACGGGCGAACCGGAGGCGTCGAAGCGTTGAAGGTAGACGCGGTTCTCGAGACTCGCCTCCTGCAGGAGCCAGGCAACCGAAGAGCCTCCGTCGGCATGCGAAGCGACGGCGATCTCGACGATTCCCTCGGCTGCAACCAAATGGTGCAATTCAGCCGCAACGGGCGAGGCCCCAAGCAGGAGAGCCGCGCAGGCGATGAGACCAGGAACTCTGGAGCCCGGTCGCCGATTGACTGACCTCATCTCGTGACTCCCTTCGGAAGGTGCAGTGCTGCCCGGTATACGCGTCGGCGCCACCGAGCGCGGAGACCGGCCTGACTGCAGGGTACTCCTCCAGGGCCCTGGCCCCGCCGCGCCCCCGGGTGGGGGCGGTCGGGCTACTCGACGGTGACGCTCTTGGCGAGGTTTCGCGGCTGGTCGACGTCGGCGCCGCGGCGGACGCCGATCTGGTAGGCGAGGAGCTGCAGGGGGATGACGGTGACGATGGGGGAGAGCGCTTCGGGTAGCGCCGGGACGCGCAGCACGTGGTCGGCGACGCCGTCGAGCTCGGCCGGGTCGCGGTCGGTGACGACGATGACCTTGCCGTCGCGCGCCTTGACCTCTTGCAGGTTGCTCTTCGTCTTCTCGAAAACCCGCTTGCCGGTGGCGATGGCGACCACCGGCAGGTGCTCGTCGATGAGCGCGATCGGGCCGTGCTTCATCTCGCCGGCGGGGTAGCCCTCGGCGTGGATGTAGGAGATCTCCTTCAACTTCAGCGCCCCTTCGAGCGCCACCGGGTACTGGATGCCGCGGCCGAGGAAGAGGAAGTCGGTGGCGGTGTGGTACCGCCGCGACAGCTTCTCGATCTCGGACTCGAGCGCCAGGGCTTCCGCGATCGCCTGCGGCAGATGCGCCAGCGGAGCGAGGAGGTCGGCCTCGATCTCGCGGCCGAGCTGCTGCCGCAGGTAGAGCGCGAGGAGATAGAAGGCCACCAGCTGGGTGGTGAATGCCTTGGTCGAGGCAACGCCGATCTCCGGGCCGGCGTGGGTGTAGAGCGTGCCGGAGCTGATCCGCGTCGCCTGCGAGCCGGGGACGTTCGACAGAGCGATGAGGCGCGCGCCGCGCTCCTTCGCCGCCTCCATCGCCCAGACGGTATCGATGGTCTCGCCCGACTGCGAGATGCCGGCGACCAGCACCGAAGCGTCGGCGATCGGATCGCGGTAGCGGTACTCCGAGGCGTAGTCGACCTCGACCGGAATCCGCGCCAGCTCCTCGATCAGGAACTTGCCGATGAGCGCCGCATGCCACGAGGTGCCGCAGGCGAGGAGCTGGATGCGCGCCAGCGAGCGCACGTAGTCGGGGGCGAGCTCGAGGGAGTCGAAGCCGATCTTGCCGGTCTCGAAATCGACCCGGCCGCCGAAGGTGTCGCGGGCAGCCTCGGGCTGCTCGAAGATCTCCTTCAGCATGAAGTGCTTGTAGCCGCCCTTCTCGACCTGCTGCGGATCCCAGTTGAGGCGCGTCACCGGTCGCTTCACGGCGGCGCCCGAGCGATCCCAGATCTCGATCTGCGCACGGGTGAGCCGGGCGATGTCGCCGTTGTCGAGGAAGATCACGTCTCGCGTGTGAGCAATGAGCGCCGCCGGATCCGAGGCGAGGTAGCTCTCGCCGGTGCCGAGGCCGAGGACGAGCGGCGTGCCCTGCCGCACGGCGACGATCTCCTCGCCGTCTCCGAGAGTGCTCTCGGTGCCGATCAGGGCGCAGGCATACATGCCTTCGAGCTCGCCGACCGCGCGCTTCACTGCCGCCGCGAGGTCGCCGGTGTAGTAGGAGGAGACGAGGTTGGCGATCACCTCGGTGTCGGTGTCGGTCGAAAAGGTCCAGCCTTCGGCCGTCAGGCGGCGCTTGATGGCGAGGAAGTTCTCGATGATGCCGTTGTGGATGATCGCGATGCGGTTCTTCGAGTCGACAACCGGATGGGCGTTGCGTTCGGTCGGTTTGCCGTGTGTCGCCCAGCGGGTGTGGGCGACGCCGTAGCTGCCGGCGAGCGGCTGCTCACGCAGACGCTCGACCAGCCGGTCGAGCTTGCCCTCGGCGCGACGGGTTTCGAGCCGTCCGTCGGCGACCACCGCGACTCCGGCCGAATCGTAGCCGCGGTACTCGAGGCGCCGCAGCCCGTCGATGAGGAGGGGCACGACCTCGCGGGGTCCGACATAGCCGACGATTCCGCACATCTTCAGTCGCTCGCTTTCCGGTTCTTGCGGCTGCGCCGCTCGGCCCATCCGGGCAGGGTACGCTGGGTCGCTCGCTCGACGGCGAGGGCGCCCGCGGGCACGTCGCGGGTGATCACCGAGCCGGCGCCGGTGGTGGCGTGGGCGCCGACCGAGACCGGCGCGACCAGCATGGTGTCGCTGCCGATGAAGGCGCCTTCGCCGATCGTCGTGCGGTGCTTCGCCTCGCCGTCGTAGTTGCAGGTGACGACGCCGGCGCCGATGTTGGCGCCATCGCCGACCTCGGCGTCACCGACGTAGGCCAGGTGGTTGGCTTTCGCCTTCCTGCCCAGGCGGCTGTTCTTGATCTCGACGAAGTTGCCGACCCGCGCGCCGTCGCCGAGCACCGTCCCCGGGCGCAGGCGTGCGAACGGCCCGACGCGGCAGCCGTCGCCGACCGTGGCGCCGTCGAGGACCGAGTACGGCTCGATGACCGAATCCTGGCCGACCGTCGTGTTGCGCATCCAGACTCCCTGGTGCAGGGTCGAGCCGGTGCCGACGCGGCAGGTGCCGGAGAGGGCGACATCGGCATGCACGACGCTGTCGGGGGCGATCTCCGCCTCGGGCTCGATGGCCGTGCGTTCCGGGGCGAAGAGCGTCACGCCGCCGCGCTGGAGCTCGCGCGCCTTTCTCTCGAGCAGCAGTCGATGGACGCGCGCCAGGTCGGCGCGGTCGTTGACGCCCAGGGCCTCATCGGGATCGTCGAGCTCGATGACCTCGATTCGCCGGCCGGCGGCGGTCGCGTCGCCGAGGGCGTCGGTCAGGTAGAGCTCGCCCTGGGCGTTGTCCGGCTCGAGCGCGGCGAGGAACTCGAAAATCTCGGGCGCCGGCAGGGCATAGAGACCGGCGTTGACACGGCAGATCGCGAGCTCTTCCGCGGTGGCGTCGGCGACCTCGACGATGCGCTCGAGCGTGCCGTCGAGGCGCGTCAGCACGCGCCCCAGCGTCCCCGGCTCGCGCAGCGTGGCCGCAGCCATCGCGCCCCAGCCCGCGGCGGCGGCCTTGGCGAGGCGGTCGAGGGTGGCGGCGCGCACCAGCGGGACGTCGCCGGAGAGGACGAGCAGCAGCGCCCGCTCGGCGGCGTGCGGCGCCGCCTGCAGCAGGGCATGGCCGGTGCCGCGCTGTTCGCGCTGCTCGACCCAGGTGAGATCGGCGTCGGGAAACGCGGCCCTCACGCTCTCGGCGCGGTGACCCACGACCAGCAGCAGACGGTCGCAGCCGGAGAGGCGGGCGGTGGCGAGAACCCGGGCGAGCATCGGCCGGCCGGCGACCTCATGCAGGACCTTGGGCAGCGCCGACCGCATGCGTTTGCCCTGACCGGCTGCGAGTACGACCGCCAGGCGGTCCGGTTCGGGGGCGGTGTCGGACGGCATCAGGCGGGCAGATCAGGAGGGGTCGAGGACGAAGGCGAACTCGGCCCGACCGAGAACCTCGGCGAAATCGGAGTCGTGAATCGCTTGCACGCGGTTGCGTGCGTTCTGGCCGACGGCGAAGGCGAGCAGCTCGGCGGCCTCGGGGAGCTCGCCTTCGAGCGCCAGGATCGAAGCGGCGAGATAGGCCATCCGTTCGTCGCGGCGATGGCGTCCGCCGCGCCGGCACAGCGCCAGCGCCTCGGCGAAGTTACCGCGGTTCTTGGCGACCACTGCCTGGAGGTAGGGATCCTCCTCGGCTTCGCCGGCAGCGGGGTTGCCGTTCGCCAGGCGCTGCTCGCAGAGGGTCAGGTACTGGCGGCTGCGGTCTCGCAGGGTCGGCTCGTCGTCGCTCTCTATGAGCAGGCGCCGGAACATGCCGGCGGCCTCACGGAAATGCTGGCGCTGGGCGGCGGCGACGGCGTTGCCGAACAGGTCGAGCAGCGGATCGGTCGCGGGCTTCGCCGGAGCGGCCGCCGGCCGGGAGGCAGGCGACTTCTGGGTCGAGGGCTTCAGGGCGGGCATCGGGATGGTCTGGAGAGGTCTCGAAGTCGTGGGTGTCGGAGAAGATCGGTCGCCGGCCGGAGTCAGCGCTTGCGCAGCTCGACGAGGATCTGCTTCGCCACCGCCTTGAGGGTGTCGAAGACGCCGATCCCGGTGGTCGCGACGGCCTCGAAAGTGGGCTCTCGCTTGTAGTTCAAGGTGCGGTACATGTCGGCGACGGGGGCGACTTCGGGCAGATCGCGCTTGTTGAATTGCAGGGCGTAGGGGATCGACTGCAGGTCGAAACCGTGCTCGTGCAGGTTGTCCTCGAGGTTGCGGATCGACTCGATGTTGGCCTCCATCCGCTCCGGCTGGCTATCGGCCACGAAGACCACGCCATCCACGCCCTTCAGGATGAGTTTGCGGCTGGCATCGTAGAAGACCTGCCCGGGGACGGTGTAGAGGTGGAAGCGGGTGGTGAAGCCGCGGATCGAGCCCAGGTCGAGCGGCAGGAAGTCGAAGAACAGGGTGCGATCCGCCTCCGTCGCGAGGGAGATCATCTTGCCCTTCGCTTCCGGGGCCGTCTTGCTGTAGATGAACTGCAGATTCGTCGTCTTGCCGCCCAGACCGGGACCGTAATAGACGATCTTGCAGTTGATCTCCCGGCTGGCGTAGTTGATGAACGTCATGGCGTCTCGAGACTCGGGCCGCGGAAGATCCGGGCCTACTCCGAAAACAGAGCGTCGATGTCCTCGTCGGTGATCTCGGAGAACGGACTGGCGTGCGTCGGACTGGCGGCGCCCTTGGCCTGCTTCACCTGCATTTCGTCGAAGATGTGATCCAACTCCTGGCTGCCGCGCTTGACGCGCAGGCGCACGAGGCCGAGCGACGAGCGGTCGTCGAAGATGACCAGCAGGATGGCGCGCTTGGCGACGATCGAGATGTGGATGTGGTCGCGTTTGCCTTCGTGGAACAGCACCGAGAACTCACGCTCGCCGATGAGTTTGGCAAGCCCGTCGGTCGCCGCGACGTTGCCGGCGGTCAGGCTCGCCAGGCTCGTGGTGTCGAACTGGTCGACCTCCCCGGCGGCGGCGATCTGCTGGCCATTCTTGTCGATGAGGAAGATCGCCCGGGCGTTGGCCTCCTGGCGCAGTTTCTTCAACGCCCCGTCGAGGCGCTGAAACTCTTCCTGATACAAGACCAGCTCGGCTGAAGCCATCGGTTCGACTCTCCCGGGCGCCAGGCAGACCAACGCGGCGCGCTATCGCCCTCGATAAGCTCTGGATAATACGCCACTCTCGCCGGGCGCCCCAAGTTCCGCCCGCAAGGGCGCAGGCCGGTCGGTGAACACCCCGGTGGCGCCGGCGGCGAGGAGCCGCCGGGCTTGCGCGGCATTGTTGACGGTATAGACGAGCAGCGGCGGCCCTTTGCCTGCGGCCCTGGCGCGCGCCACCCCCCCGCCGACGTGCAGGCTCCAGGCCGCGAGCTCCTCGCCGAGCTCGGCCAGCGCCGGCGTCCAGCGCCGGGCGAGCGGCGCGAGCCGTGCCGCGGACGAGCGCTGCCGCAGCGCCCGCAGCACCCGGCTGTCGAACGAGGAGAAGAGCACGTTCTCCCGGCCGGCGGTTGCCGCGAGGGCGAGCTCGGCGATGCGCCCGCGTTCGCTTCGCCGGACCTTGAGCTCGATGTTGATCGGGAAGGCGTCCGGCAGGGCGGAGAGCAGCGCGGCCAGGGTCGGGATCCGTCCCTGGCGCCCGGTGGCGGCGGGATCGCGCAGCTCGATGTCGAGCAGGGTGCTTGCGACCGAACGCTCGACCACCAGGTCGGAGCGCCCGCCCAGTCTGCCCAGGTCGCTGTCGTGAAAGAGAACCAGAACTTCGTCGGCAGTCGCCTGGACGTCGAACTCGAGCAGATCGGCCCCTTCTGCGACCGCGCGCTCGAGGGCCGGAATCGTGTTCTCGAGCAACGGCAGGGCGCCACGATGAGCGGCAATCCAGGGGGGCGGCGGAAGTCTCACGCCGATCATCCTCTGTCGCGAAGAGCCGTTGCGCAAGGCGGGTGCGCAGTGCCGGAAGTCCCGTCGGGTTGCCAGGGCGGGTTGTGGTGGACGACACGAAAAGCGCCGGTAAAGGGGGTTAGGATCCTCTTCAACCTGTTGCAGGTCCTGACGGTATTCCGCGCGCCAAAGGTACCGATGCCACGAAGGTCCATCCTCATGGTCGACGGCAAATCCAAGTGGCCGCTCGCGTTCGGCGCAACGGTAGCGGCGTGGGCCCTTTTTTCCTTTACCGGTCTTTTTGCTCAAGGCTTGCCCTCGACGCTCGCCCCGGCGGCGATCGACCAGCTCCGTCTGCTTGCGGAATGGAAAGACAGCCGCAGCGCCGCCGAGCGCAAGATCGATTCTCAGCTCCTCTTTGCCCTCGATCGCCGCGCGGGCCGGATTCCCGCCACGATCGCGCGGCTGCAAGTGCCGGCAATCCCTGCCGCGGGGCGGCTCGAAGTCGATATCGATCTGCGCGCGCCGGAGGACCTCCAGCCGGTCGCCCTGGAGGTGCGGCAGCTGGGCGGTGAGATCCGCTTCTCCTCCGCGCCCTTGCGTTCGCTGCGGGCAACGGTCGCGATGGAAGCCTTGCGCCCGCTGGCGCAGGCCGCCGGGGTGCGGCGCATCCTGCCGGCGCGGCCGGCCTTCACTCACGGCGTCGTCTCGGAGGGCGACCGCGCGCACGCCGCCGATACGGCGCGCAATCTGCACGGACTCGACGGCGCGGGGCGCAAGGTCTGCGCGCTGTCGAACGGCGTCGACGAGCTCGCCTACTCGCAGGCGTCCGGCGAGCTGCCGGCGGTCGCGGTTCTGCCCGGGCAAGAGGGCGGTGGAGCCGAGGGCACCGCGATGCTCGAGATCGTGCACGACGTCGCTCCGGGGGCGGCTCTCGGTTTCGCCACGGCCTTCGGCGGCCTCGCGAGCTTCGCGCAGAACATCCTCGATCTTGCGGCGAGCGGTTGCCAGGTGATCGTCGACGACGTGATCTATCTCGAAGAGTCGCCCTTTCAGGACGGTCCGATCGCCGCGGCCGTCGACGAAGTGACCGCGCAGGGCGTGCTCTACCTCGCATCGGCGGGCAACGAAGGCAACTTCGACGACGGCACCTCGGGCACCTGGCAGGGGGATTTCCTCGCCGGCGCCCCGCTGCCGGTGCTCCCCGGTCTGCTGCTGCACGATTTCGGTGGCGGCGAGGTCGCGAACCTGGTGCACAAGTCCGCGCCCGCTGTCGCCCTGCACTGGACGGACCCTTTCGCGACCGCCGCCAACGACTACGACCTCTACGTGCTTTCGGGCGACCTTGCCGAGGTTCTGCGCTTCTCGAACAACACGCAGGACGGCGTCGGCGGCGACGACGATCCGGTGGAGATCGTCAGCTTCTTCGGCTCCGGCGCTTCCGCGGGCGAGCGCCTCGTGGTGGCCCGCGCTGCGGGCTCCGGCCGCCTGCTGAATCTCATCGCCTTCCGCGGCGAGCTCGAGCGGGCGACGCGGTCGGCGCTGCGCGGACATGCCGCGGCGAGCGGCGCGCTGGCGATCGCCGCCGCACCGGCGTCGGCCGGCTACGCCGCGGGCCAGCCGTCGGGGCCCTTTCCGCTCGCCTTCGACGCCAGCCAGCAGAGCGAGACGTTCAGCGCCGACGGACCGCGGCGGATCTTCTTCTCCGCCGCCGGAGCGCTCCTGCCGGGGGCGCCGCCGGGGGACTTCTCGGCCACCGGCGGCATCGAGCGCGCCAAACCCGAGCTCACCGCCGCCGACGGCGTTTCGACTTCTGTCGATGGCTTCACCCGCTTCTTCGGTACCTCGGCCGCCGCGCCGCACGCCGCCGCGCTCGCCGCGGTCTACTGGAGCGCGCTGCCCGCGACTTCTGCCGCTGCGGTGCGCGCGGCGCTGCTCGCCCAGGCGCTCGACATCGAAACCCCCGGCCCCGATCCGACCACCGGCAGGGGCCTGGTCGATCTCGGAGCGATGCTCGCCGCGGCCGCGGTGCCGTTGCGGGCCAATCTCGCGCTTGGGGCGGTGGCGACGTCGGAAGTCTTCGGCAACGGCGACGCCGTGCTCGATCCCGGAGAGCGCTGGCGCATCGACGTCGAGGTCGCGAATGTCGGCGGAGCGGCGGCGCAGGCGATCTCGGCCGGGCTCGTCGAAGCGACCGGCACGGGCACCGTCACCGATCCCAGCGCGGCCTGGGACGATCTGCCCGCGGGGGCTTCAGCATCGAGCCTCGATGGCTTCGAGATCGCGCTGCCGGCGGCGGCGCCCTGCGGAGCGCTCTTGAGCTTCGCTCTGAGCGTCGACTACGAAGGCGGCATCGGCCCCGAGGAGCTCGGCTTCACGCTCGCTCTGGGAGCGCCGGGCGAACCGCTGACCTTCGCCTACGCTGGTCCGCCGGTCGCCATTCCGGACTCGCCGCTGCGCGGTTCTCCCGGCGCTCCAGCGCTCGCCACCCTGGCCGTGGACGGCCTCGCGGGGCGGGTGAGCGATCTCGATTTCGCTTTCGAGGGCACCCTGTGCACGACCGACCTGGGAGCGACGACGGTCGGACTCGAGCACGGCTTCGTCAGCAACCTGCTGATCGAGCTCGTCGCGCCGTCCGGCACGACGGTGCAGTTGATCCGCTTCACCGACGGCTTCGGCAATCACTTCTGCCAGACGCTGCTCGACGACGAGAGCGCTGGCCCGTCGATCCAGAGCGTCTCGACCGGCGACAACCCGTTCACCGGCAGCTACCGCCCCGCCCGGCCTCTGGAACAGCTCGACGGCGAGGACGCGAACGGCAGCTGGACGGTGCGAGTCACCGACTGGAACCCGATCGACGTGGGGAACGTGCGCGCCTTCTCGCTGCGGGTGACGCCTTCGGCCTGCCGCAGCTTTACCGGCATCGCCGAGATTCCCGCCGCGCGGCCGGGAGGACTGGTCGCGCTGGCGGGCCTCCTCGCGCTGGCGGCGCTCGCCCGGCTCATCCGGCGTCGCGTCGCGGATTGCCCCGGCGACCGCCATGCCTGACGGCACGCGCACCAAGACGCGCGCGCGCCGCGAGTTGTGGCTCTGGCTCGTGCCGGTGCTGCTCGCGATCGCGCTCCTGGCGCTCGCCTCCGGCAACGACGCGTGGGCGCCGCCGGGGTGGGCCGCCGAGCCGCTGCTGCTTCTGCTGGCGCTTGCCGCGGCGCTCGCCGGCGCGCTCCACCGCCCGTTCGGTGGCGCCTCGCTCGCCCTTGGCGCGCTGATCGTCTACCCGGGTTTCGCGCGCTTCGGCATCGTGCCGGTCGCCGGCCTGGTGGCGACGGCGCTCGTCGGAGCGGAGCTCTCGCAGCGCTTCATCGAAGCGCGCCGCGACCTGCCGCTGCCCGAGCGGCGGAGCCTCTCGCGTCTTGCCGGCTGGGTGGCGATCGCCGTTCTCTCGGTGCTCGCCGCCGGCGCGATCTTTCTCGCCCTGCCGGACCGCTGGGCGCTCGCCGTGACCCTCTCCAGCCTTGCCTGGCTGGCGATTCCGCTCGCCTACGAGCTCGCCATCCGGCGCTCGGTGCGGCGCGAGTCGCTGCTCGATCTCGCGCGTGCGCAACTGCCGCTGCTGTTCGATCTCGCCGGGCTCGCCCTCGGCGCGCTGGTCGTCGTTCTCGCCGGAGAGGCCTCGTGGGCGCTCGCCTGGGTCGTCCTGGCGGCGTTCGCGCTGCTTGCCGGCGAGGCGGCGCGCAACGGTCTCGCCGCCTCGGGTCACGTCCGGCGGCTCGACGAGGCGCATCGCCTGCGCCGCGCCGGACTGGCGCTCGCCGCCGGCGGCTCCGGCAGCGGCGGAATCGTCGGCGTCGTCGAACAGGTGCGCGAGGAGTGCGCTTCGCTCTTGCCGTTCTCGTGGTTTCAGCTCGAGCTCGAGGTGCCCGACCAGGGGCGGGCCAGCTGGTGGGCCGAGGCCGGCGGCGCTCTCGCCGCGGGGGAGCCCTCACCGCCGCCGGTGCCGCCGGCGCTGCCCGGCATTCATCGCCGCGGCACCTGGAAGATCGTCGAGCGCGCATTGGGCGACCCGCGGCCGATCGGCTGGGTGCGGCTCTGGTTCGATCCGCGGCGCATCGATCCGCGGGCCCTCGAGCTGTTCAACGGCCTCTTGCCGCAGATGGCGGCGTCGCTGCGCGGAGCGCTCGTCGAGCGCGCGGCCAAAGTCGACCGCCTGACCGGGGCCGCCTCGCGCCGGGTCCTCGAGCAGCGGCTCGAGGAGGCGTTCAGTCAGAGCCGCGAGGAGGGGACGTCGCTCGCCATCGTCCTGTGCGACCTCGACCATTTCAAGCGCATCAACGATACCTACGGCCATCCGACCGGTGACCTGGCGCTGAAGACGGTCGCCCAGGTGCTGCTCGCGCCGGCGCGCGGCAACGATTTGTGCGCACGCTACGGCGGCGAGGAGTTCGTGCTGCTGTTCGAAGACACCACCGGCGAGACCGCGCTCGAGATCGCTGAACGCCTGCGCAAGCGGGTCGAAGCGCTGGTCGTCAAGGCGCCGACGGGCGACCGCCTGGTCCTGACGATGAGCGTCGGTGTCGCCGCCGCGCCCGAGCTCGCCGTGGCCAACGCCGACGACCTGTTGCACCTCGCCGACCAGGCGCTCTACGCCGCCAAGCACCTGGGGCGCAATCTCTGCCTGCTCGATACCGGCCAGGGCCGGCTGCGTACCGCCGCGGGCGACCTCGTCGAGGTGGCCTCCGGAGCGGAGACGGCCGATGAGGCCGCGGCCAAGGCCCCGCCCGAGACGCCGGTGTTTTTCGCCTAGGCGCGCCTGCGGCGCGCGTTCGAGGACCCCGGCGCGAGTTCGTCTAGAATCCGTTTCTTCACCGCAGGTTCGCGATCGGAGGAGCTCCTTGTCAGCCAGTCAATCCCGTTGGGCCCTGATCCTCGGCGCGTCGAGCGGCTTCGGCGAGGCCGCGGCGCTCGAATTCGCTGCCGCCGGCTACGACATCTTCGGCGTCCACTTCGATCGCCGGCAGGCGATGCCGCACGTCGAGGAGATCGTCGCCGGCATCACCACGCTAGGCCGCAAGGCGCACTTCTTCAACGTCAACGCCGCTGATCACGACAAGCGGAAAGAGACGGTCGCCGAGATCGTGCGCCTCGCCGGCGGCCAGCCGGTGCAGGTGCTCATGCACTCGCTCGCCTTCGGCACGCTCAAGCCGTTCATCGCCGACGACGAGAAGGAGGCGATCACGCCGGCGCAGATCGAGATGACGCTCGACGTGATGGCGAACTCGCTGGTCTACTGGACGCAGGACCTGGTGCGCACCGGGGCGCTCGCCGAGGGCGGGCGCGTCTTCGCCATGACGTCGTCGGGCGACCACATCGTGTGGAAGGCCTACGGCGCCGTCTCGGCGGCGAAGTCGGCGCTCGAGTCGCACGTTCGCCAGCTCGCGGTCGAGCTCTCGCCGCTCGGCATCTCGGTCAATTCGATCAAGGCCGGGGTCACCGATACGCCGGCGCTGCGCAAGATTCCGGGCAACGTCCAGATCGTCGAGAGCGCCATGGCGAGGAACCCCGCCGGCCGTCTAACCACCACTGCCGACGTCGCCAAGTGCCTGGTGGCGCTCGCGGCGCCCGGCACCTACTGGCTCACCGGCTCGGTCCTGAACGTCGACGGCGGCGAAGACATCGCCGGCTGAGCACTCAGGCACCTTCTCGGCGGCGCCGGGCGACGGCGGGGGCTTCGTTGACACCCCCGGGAGGCGTTCCGTAGACTGCCAGATCGGACGGGGCGTAGCGCAGCCTGGTAGCGCACCTGCCTTGGGCGCAGGGGGTCCCCAGTTCAAATCTGGGCGCCCCGACCAGCTCTTGGACGGACATCCA
>Ga0209477_1001638_pt1 | contig 13467 bp, 13 predicted proteins | sample KloWWTupernatant_FD_187180 | JGI IMG/M metagenome (GOLD analysis project Ga0209477, IMG submission 187180) | Active sludge microbial communities from Klosterneuburg, Austria, studying microevolution and ecology of nitrifiers - Klosterneuburg... | ecosystem: Engineered > WWTP > Aerobic digester >...
GTCTCCGCCGTGGCGATGCGTGCGAAACGACCTTGAACCCGGGGTTCAAGTGGGAACGCGTGGCGGCCTTCGGGCTTCCCGCTCAGGGCGGACTTGCACGCCTGGTCGCCAATGCATCCCCGTGGTCGTAATTAAGGGACAAGGCGAATGTTTGCACACGCCGTCGCACACAGCAGAGGACCGGCCCAGTATAACGCGCGATGCAACGAGTCGATGGCCGCTGGTCGGATCACGCCGTGCGGCGAACGCGGCGCGATTCAGGCGGCGGGTCCGAGCAACCCATCCAGCCTTGCATTGGCGGCGTCGAGCAGCCTGAACACGGCATCATTGCCGCCGCGCTCCTCGCGCAGTTGCTGCAGTTCGTGCGCCAGGTTGAGCGCGGTCAGCACCGCCAGCCGATCCGGTGCGACCAGCTTGTTGCTTCCGCGCAACTCGCGCATGCGCTGGTCGAGCAGGCGCGCGGCCGAGGTGAGGCTGGCGCGTTCACCGTCGCTGACCCCGACCGTGTACTCGCGGTCGAGGATGCGGACGGTGACCGGCTCGCTCTTGCCTGGTTCGTTGCCGCTCACGTGTGCTGCTCCAGCGACTTAAGGCGGCTGATCATCGCTTCCACGCGGGTCCGGGCCTGCTCCTGCTTCGCCAGCAACTGTGCACGTTCGCTCGCCATCTGCTCGTGCTGCTGGCGCAGGCTCCGGTTCTCGTCCTGGGTGCGCTGCAGCAGTGCCGCAAGCTGGTCGATGCGCGCCAGCAGGCGTTGCAGTTCGGCGGCCAGGTCGCGGGAGTCCATGCCGGCATGATGGGCGCAGCAGCGCGGCAGGGTCAAGGCGCGGGGTGGCGGGCATCCGCTGCGGTGGCACGCGGGGCGAGCCCCGGCAGGCCCGGCCATTCGAGCATGAAGGCCAGGCACTGCTCCGCCGGCAGCGGTTTGGACAGCCAGTAGCCCTGCACCATGTCGCATCGGTGCTGGCGCAGGAAGGCGAGCTGCTCGGCCGTCTCCACGCCCTCGGCGACGACACCCAGGCCCAGCGAGCGCGCCATCGCGATGATGGTGGTCGTGATCGCCGCGTCTTCGTTGTCGCCGGGGCGGCCGAGGTCGTCGATGAACGCCTTGTCGATCTTGAGGGTGGTGATCGGCAGGCGGCGCAGGTAGGCCAGCGAAGAGTAGCCGGTACCGAAGTCGTCGACCGCGATCGACACGCCGATGCGGCGGAAGAACTGCAGGCGCTCGGCGGCAAGCCCGGCCTTCGCCATCAGCACGCTCTCGGTCAGTTCGAGCTCGAGCTGGCCGGGATCGATCCCGGTTTCGCGCAGGATGCGTTCCACCGCCCGTGGCAGGTCGCTGTGCAGCAATTGCGTCGCCGACACGTTCACCGCCATGGTCACCCCTGGCAGGCCGGCGCGCTGCCAGTCCGCGAGGGTGTTGCAGGCTTCGCGAAGCACCCATTCGCCGATGCCGACGATCATCCCGCTTTCCTCCGCGAGCGGGATGAACTGGACCGGGGAGACCTCGCCGTGCTCCGTGCTGTACCAGCGCAGCAGGGCCTCGACGCAGCGGATGCCGCCATCCGCCAGCGACAGTTGCGGCTGGTACACCAGGCGCAGTTCGTTGCGTTCGATCGCCCGCCGCAGCGAGGCGATCAACCCGGCGCGCTGGCGGGTGCTGCTGTCCATCGACTCGGTGTAGCGCAGGAAGGTGCGGCGTCCCGCCGCCTTGGCCTGGTACATCGCGGTGTCGGCATGCTTGAGCAGGTCGGTCGGCACCTGCGCGTGGTCGGGGTAGAGGCTGATGCCGATCGAGGGCGTGATCGCGATCTCGTGGCGCTCGTCGATCAGCAGCGGCTCGTCGAAGGCGTCGATCACCCGCTGTGCGCAGGTGTCGGCCTCGCCGGCATGCGCCAGGTCCTCCAGCACCACGGTGAACTCGTCGCCGCCGATGCGCGCGACGGTGTGCGAGGGGCCCACCGCGCGTTGCAGGCGCTGCGCCGCCATCCGCAGGATGCGGTCGCCGGTGGCGTGGCCAAGCGAGTCGTTGATGTCCTTGAAGCGGTCGAGGTCGAGGAACAGCAGGGCCACGCAACTACCCTGGCGCCGCGCGCGCACGATCGCCCGCGACAACCGCTCCGCCAGCAGGGTGCGGTTCGGCAGGTTGGTCAGGGTGTCGTAGTTGGCGAGGTAGCGCAGTTCCTGCTCGATCCGGCGACGATCGGTGATGTCGGTCGCGACCAGCACGAACAGGCGGTGCGGGCTGCCCGGCTCGTTGATCGCGTTGGACTGCATCGCGCACAGGAATTCCCGGCCGTCCTTGCGCCGCTGCCACATCTCCCCGGCCCAGTGCCCCTGTTCGAGCATCGCCGCCCGCGACTGCGCGTAGAACGCCGCATCGTGCTGGTCGCTGTTGGTCAGCGATGCGTCGTTGCCCACCACCTCCGCCAGCTCGTAGCCGCTCATGCGGGTGAAGGCGGGGTTGACCATGACGTAGCGGAATTCGTCGTCGATCACCACCACCGCCTCGGCCATGTTGTGCATGACCTCGGTCGCGATCCGGCGCTCGCGTTCGTGCTCGCGTTGCGCGCTGACGTCGCGCGCAGTACCGGCGATGCGGGTGATGCGGCCCGCGTCGTTGCGCGAGACTGCGCGACCGCGCGCGCGCATCCAGCGCCAGCCGTCGGTGCCGTCCTGCACGCGATGCTCGGACAGGAACATCGGGGCATCGCCACGGACGTAGGCCCGCAGTCGATCCAGCACCAGCGGGAGGTCGTCGGGATGGATCTGGTGGTCGGCGTCGAGGTCGATCCGCAGGTTCAGGTCGTCCTTGCGGCCAGGCTCGATCCGGATGCTCTCCAGTTCACGGCGTTCCAGGTCGTACTGCCAGTAATACTCGCTGGATGCCCACAGCGCGAGCCGCAGCTTTTCCTCGCGTTCGCGCAGTTCGCGCAGGTGTTCGCGCTGTTCGCGTTCGCGGCGGCGATGCCCACCCAATACGACGCCCGCCAGCGCCAGCACGAGCAGGGCGAGCAACAGTGCCATGTAATGCGTGGCGGGCATCTGGCCAGTGTAGGCAGGCGGGCGGGCAGCGGACAAGCATCGCGGCCATTGCGATTGCTACACTGGGGCCCCGTGGTCGAGAGTGCGCGCGTGAGCGAAACCGAGCTGCCGGGTTGGGCCGACGTGGCCGCGGCCGCGGATCGCCTGGACCTGGCCAGTACGCCGGCCGAGCTGCATGGCGGTTTGTGCGGCTGGCTGGCCGCTGGCGGCGACGACGCGCCTTCCTGGCTCGCGCTGGTGCTGGCGGATCCGTCGTTGCCGGTCCCCGATCGCGGCGGCGTGCTGGACCGCCTGCGCACCGCCAGCGCGGCGCAACTGTGCAATGCCGATTTCGGCTTCGGCTTGCTGCTTCCCGACGATGACGACGTGGCCGAACGCGCGGGCGCGATGTTCGCCTGGTGCCGGGCATTCCTCGGCGGCTTCGGGCTCGCGGTCGGCGGGAAGAAGCTGTCGGAGGACGGCGAGGAAGCGCTGGGCGACATCGCCAACCTCGCCGCCGCGAGGGTCGACGACGTCGACCCGGAAGGCGACGAGGAATCGCTGACCGAGATCGAGGAATACCTGCGGATGGCGGTCCTGCTGCTGCATGCCGACTGCACGCTGGCTCCGCGGCAGCGGCAGCGCCTGCACTGAATGCGCTGCACCTCCTCCGAGCGCAAGGCATTGGCCCGGCGCCGCAAGGCGTTGATGCAGGCCGCGGGTGACGGCGCGATCCTGGTCCTGCCGGCTGCGCCGGAGCGCATCCGCAGCCGCGACACCCATTACCCGTACCGGCAGGACTCGGACTTCTGGTACCTGACCGGCTGCAACGAACCGGAGGCGGTGCTGGTGCTGGTGCCCGGGCGCCGGCACGGCGAATCGATCCTGTTCTGCCGGGAACGCGATCCGGAGCGCGAGGGCTGGGATGGCCCGCGGCTCGGGCCGGAAGGTGCGGTCGACGCGCTCGGGATGGATGATGCGTATCCGATCTCCGACATCGACGAGATCCTGCCCGGCCTGCTGGAAGGCCGCCGCCGGGTGCACTACCACCTCGGCCGCGATGCCGAATTCGACCTCAAGCTGATCGGCTGGATCAACCGGGTGCGGGCGCAGGCGCGGCAGGGTGCGCAACCGCCGCAGGAGTTCCTGGCGCTCGGCCACCTGCTCGACGAGATGCGCCTGTTCAAGTCCGCCGACGAAGTGAAGCTGATGCAGCGCGCCGCCGACATCAGCGTGCTGGCGCACCGGGCGGCGATGCGCGCGGCGCGCCCGGGCATCCACGAATACGAACTGCAGGCGGAGCTGGAGCGCGTGTTCCGCATGCACGACGCGCAGCCGGCTTACGCCAGCATCGTCGGCGCCGGCGCCAATGCCTGCGTGCTGCACTATCGCGACAATGCCGCCAGATCGCGCGACGGCGACCTGGTGCTGGTCGATGCCGGTGCCGAATACCGCGGCTACGCGGCCGACATCACCCGCACGTTCCCGCTCAGCGGCCGCTTCACCCGCGAGCAGCGTGCATTGCATGACCTCGTCCTCGCCGCACAGGCGGCAGCACTGGCGCAGGCGCGCCCCGGGGTGCCTTACGAAGCCGGGCATGAGGCGGCGGTGGAGACGCTGACCGAGGGCCTGCTGTCGCTCGGGCTGCTGAAGGGCAGGCTGGAGGCGGCGATCGCGGCCGGCGACTACAAGCGCTTCTACCGGCACAAGACCGGGCACTGGCTGGGGCTGGACGTGCACGATGTCGGCGAATACAGGATCGACGGCGAATCGCGCCTGCTGGAGCCGGGCATGGTGTTCACCATCGAGCCCGGCCTGTACATCCCCGAGGACGATGCCGCCGTGTCGGCGAAGTGGCGCGGCATCGGCATCCGCATCGAGGACGATGTGCTGGTCACCGCCGACGGCCATCGGGTGCTGACCGATGCCCTGGAGCGCAGTGCGGATGAAATAGAAACCTTGATGGCGGCCGCGAAACCCTGACCAGGTGAACGCGCCGCGCCCGGGGTATGTCGAGCGCGCCATGGATGGCGCGCGGCCGCGAATCGTAGCCGGACGCGAAGCCTGAGCGGCGACATACCCCGGGCGCGGCGCGTTCGCCGTGCGACAGGCTTCAAGCCGTCGCGAACGCTTCCCGCGTCAGGTTGAGCGGCACGCCCTCGGTGCATACCACGTCGTCCTCGATGCGGATCCCGCCACAGGGCCTGAACGCGTCCACGCGATCCCAGTCCACCGCATCGCCCTGGCCCTTGGCCTTGAGCTCGTCCAGCAGCATGTCGATGAAGTAGAGGCCCGGCTCGATGGTGACCACCATGCCAGGCTCCAGCACGCGGGTCAGGCGCAGGTAGGGATGGCCGTCCGGCTTCGGGATCGTGCCGCCATGGTCGGACTCGGCGAAGCCGGCCACGTCATGCACCTGCAGGCCGATGCCGTGGCCGATGCCGTGCGGGAAGAACGCGCGGCTGACGCCGGTCTGCACCGCCGCTTCCGGGCTTACCGTGATCACGCCGAAGTCCTTGAGGATCCCGGCCAGCGCGAGGTGCGCGTCGAGGTGCAACTGGCGGTAGTCGGTGCCGGCGCGCACCGCGTCGCACATCTTCAATTGCGCGGCGTCGACCGCCTCGATCAGCGCGGCGAATTCGTCGGCCTGCGCGGAATAGGTGCGGGTGATGTCGCTGGCATAGCCGCCGAAGCTGGCGCCGGCGTCGATCAGGAAGCTGCGCGCCTGCGTCGGCGGGATGCGGTCGCGGTCGGTGTAGTGCAGCACCGCGGCGTGCTCGTTTAGGCAGACGATGTTGCCGTAGGGCAGGTCGTTGGCGTCCTGGCCGGCGGCCTGGCAGTAGGCCAGGTGGATGCCGAATTCGCTGGAGCCGGCACGGAACGCGCGCTCGGCGGCACGATGCGCGCGCACGCCGATGCGGCTGGCCTCGCGCATCATCGCGATCTCATACGGCGTCTTGAATGCGCGGTGGTATTCCAGGTAAGCGAGCACTGCTTGCGGATTGTTCGGCAGGTGGTCGCCGGTCATGCCCTGCGGCTCGCCGAGGATCGCGCAGCGCGATGCATCCTTCGGAAGGTGCCGGGTGGCTTCTTCCGGCGTGCGGATGACGACGATGTCGAAATGTTCGACCCAATGCCCGCCGGGTGCGGCCGGCACCACGTGCCAGTAGTCGTGCGGTTGCAGGAACAGCAGCTTCGGCTTCGCGCCGGGGGTCACCACCAGCCAGCTGCCCGGTGCGCGGGTCAGCGGCAACCATGCCTTGAATTGCGGGTTCACCGCATACGGGTAGTCGCGGTCGTCGAACAGCTGGTAGTGCAGGTTGCCGCTGGGCACCAGCAGGTGGTCGAATCCGCCGCGGGCCAGCGCCTCGGCGGCGCGCGCCTGCAGGGTGGCGAGATGGGAGGGGTAGAGGCTGGCGAGGGTGGTCGCGGACATGGCGCGTTCCGTGGGTCGGGAACCGCGATTTTGACCGATTGCGCCTGCAACCGCCGTGCCGGCGCGCCGATGCGTCAGCGCGCGTCGCTGCCGCTGCGGCCGACCCACTCGCGCAGGCTGCGGGTGACCTGCGGGGCCAGCCCGAGGAAGCGCAGCCCGGCCCAGGACTGGCCGGGGGCGCTGGCGTCATCGCTCCACAGCACATGCGCGCCGACCTCGATGCTGTGCCCGTCGCTCTCCGGCAAGGTGAAGCGGAGCTGGCAAAGCGCATCCTCCGGCAGCCGGGTGTTGGCGATCAGCAGCATCCCGCCGACCGACAGGTTGCCGAGGTGGCCGATGGTTTCCTCGGTCATCACGTCCACGACTTCGTTCAGGCCGCTGACGGTTCGTCGCGGCATGCGCCTCGATTCAGCGCCCATGTGCGGTCTCCTGGGTGGCGTCGCCGGCGATGCGCGAAAGGTTGGCCATCGTCGCCTGCCATGCGAGTTCGGCCGGGTGGATGTCGGACTCGACCAGTTGCAGGCGGCTGTTGGCAAGCTTGCGGGCGAGGCCATCCAGGCTTTCATCGCCCGCGACCCGCAGGCCGCGGCGGTTCAGCAGCAGGGCCTGTCCGCTGCGCGGACTCAGCCAGGCCAGGCGGCGGCGGACCACGCTGTCGTCGGCGGGATCGAACAGGTCGACCCAGCAACCGTCCGCATGGATTGCGAGCGTTGCATGCGCGGCTTGCTCGGCCGGGTTGTGCGGTGCCTGTGCAACGGCGGTGCGGGCCACGTTTTCCTCGCCCAGGCGCGCGCGCGCGCGCAGCTGCACGATCAGTTCGGTGCGCGACGCCAGGTCCGCATCCTCGGTACGGCCGTTGGCCAGCTGGCGGGCAATCGCACCTGCATCCTCGGCGTGGTAGCCGACCTGCCCGAGCGCGTCCTGCAGCTTGGCCACGAAGGCGGGGTCCCGGGTGCTCTGGATCGGGGTGGCGCTGGCCTCGACGATGGCGGCGGTTGCCTCGCGCAAGTCGCGCCAGCCATCGGAATCCTCGCCGCCACGCAACAGCGCGAGCGACAGCACGTCGGCCCAGGCCTGCTCCAGCAGGATCAGGTGGAACCGCGGCAGCGGGCGCCCGGCGACCAGGCGCTGGATCTCGTTGGTGGCTCGCTGCCGTGCGAGGCCCAGCTTCTCGCGCCCGCGTGCGGCCTCGACCTGGCGGCGCTCGCTCATCTCGTTCTTGCGTGCCGCGGCCTGCAGGCCGCCCTGCAGTGCATGGTTGGCGGCGACGAAGGTGTCGTTTCCGGCTTCCGGGTCTTCATGCACGGTACCGACCGCGCGTTGCAGCAGGCCAAGCCATTGTGGGTCGAGGTCATCCTCGCCCAGCCAGCGCGCACCGGCCAGCGACACCGCATCCAGCAGCATCCGCGCCGGATGCGCGGCATCGGTGAAGAAGCGGTGGTCGCGCAAGGCCAGCTGCAGCAGCGGGAGCTTGAGGCTATCGACCAGGGCATGGCCGGGGCTGCCGGCTCGCAGTTCGCGTTGCAGCTGGGCCAGGAACAGGCTGAACAGCTCGAAGCCGTCGCCGTCGGCATCGGTGAGGGTGACGCCATGGCCGTGCATCTGCCGCGCCTGCGCCAGCAGGGTCTGGCGGATGTCGGCCAGGTTGCCGTGCTTGCCGCCGTTGCCCCGCAGGCGGCGCAGCGATGCGAGAACTTCGTCGCGGGACAGCGGCTCGCGCACGCGTTCCTCGGCGCCGCCCGGGCGCAGCTTCGCCAGCAGCTTGCGGCGGCGTGCAAGCAGCCCCTGCAGGGCGGCAAAGGCGCTTTCGCGCGGCGCATCGGCCGTGCGTGGCGCGCCCGCACCATCGACCGGCGGGATCGACGCCGGCGGCGGCGATGCATCGGCCGCCGCCGCTGCAGGAGGCGTGGGAGCCGAACGCGTGGCCACGGCCGCGGCCGATTCGCTGCCGCGCCCGATCCCGGGCGTGGCGGCGCGCATGCGCACCGGGACGAAGCTCAGGTGCGGCAGGATGCCGTCGCCGACCAGGCGTGCATTGAGCGTCTCCAGCAGCGCCGGGTAATGCGCCATCGCCACCTTTTCGAACTGGCGGTACAGCAGCAGGCGCGCATCCATCGACAGCATCAGCCAGTCGCAGGCGCTGCGCAGCGCATGGCACAGCGCATGCGGGCCCAGCGGCAGGTGCTCGGCGTCGAACGCCGGACCGCCGGCAAGCACCCCGAAGCGATACCCCATCAATTGCAGTGCCAGGCTGTTGCGCGAATCGCCGCGCGCCGCGATGCTGCCGAGCACCGCGCCTTCGTCCATCTCCACGTCCTCGACCAGGCTCAGGCCCTGCGCGGGCAATGCCAGTTCCTCCAGCCGGCGCGACACGCGCGGTGCGCGCAGGGCCGCAAGGGTCGCCTCGAGGCTCCGCGCGAACTGATCCGAGAAGCCCGCCTCGGCGCCGCGCAGCTTGCGGATGGATTCGAACAGCGACGCCTGCACGTTGTGGTCGCTCGCGTGTTCCGCCTGCCGGCCCAGCTCCAGCCCGGTTTCCTGCAGTACGACCTGCAGTTGCCGGTTGAGGTCGGCGTTGGCGGTCTGCAACTGGTTTTCCAGCGCACGCCGTACCCGCCGCGGCAGCGTCATCGCGGCCAGCGTCTTCGGTGTGGCTGAGAGCTGTGTGGAACCGTTAGCAACCATCGGCGTCCCCCAACGCGTCGGCAATCCGATCAATGGTATGCGCGAAGCGGCAATGCCTCAATCCACGGCATTCAGTGCAGGAACAGGCCAATCACGTCATTGCCGAAGCGGCGGCCAAGCTCGGTCGGACGCAGCCAGTCGTCCTCGGCTTCCAGCCAGCCGCGGTCGCGGGCGACCGCCAGGGTATCGGCGATGGCCGCGCGCGGCAGGCCGGTGCGGGCCTCGAACATCGCCATCGGCACGCCGTCGTTCAGGCGCAGCGCGTTCAGCATGAAGTCGAATGGCAGCCGTTGGGCGTCGAGGAAGTCGTCGCCGCCGACCGCGGCGGCGGTTCCGGCCTTCAGCAGGTACTCGCCGGGATGCCTGACCTTCCAGCGCCTCAGGACCTGCTGGCTGGCGCCCAGCGTGAGCTTCGCGTGCGCGCCGGCGCCGATCCCGAGGTAGTCACCGAACCGCCAGTAGTTCAGGTTGTGCGCGCATTGCCGGCCTTCGCGCGCATACGCGCTGACCTCGTACTGGGCGAAGCCGGCCCCGGCCAGGCGTGCCTGGCAGGCCTCCTGCATGTCCCATGCGCCGTCCTCGTCGGGGATCCCGGGCGGGGTCCGCGCGGCGAATACCGTGTTCGGCTCCAGCGTCAGCTGGTAATGGCTGACGTGGGTCGGCTGCAGCGCGATCGCGCGTTCGACGTCGTGCTCCGCCATCGCCAGCGTCTGTTGCGGCAGCGCATACATCAGGTCGAGGTTGCAGTTGTCGAAGCCGGCATCCTGCGCGGCCTTCACCGCGCGCTCCGCGTCGCCGCTTGAATGGATGCGGCCGAGGCGCTGCAGGCAGCCATCGTCGAAGCTCTGCACGCCGAAGCTCAGGCGGTTCACCCCGGCCGTGCGATAGCCGGCGAACGGGCCGTGCTCGACCGTGCCCGGATTGGTTTCCAGGGTGACCTCGGCGTTCGGGGCGAAGCGCAGGCGCGCGCTGGCCAGTTGCAGGAAACGGTCGATCGCCGCCGGCGGGAACAGCGAGGGCGTGCCGCCGCCGAAGAACACGGTCTGCACGGTGCGGCCCCATGCCAGCGGCAGGTCGTGGTCGAGGTCGGCGATCAATGCATCGACATACGCCTCGAACTGCAGCGCCCCGCGTTGTTCGTGCGAGTTGAAATCGCAGTACGGGCACTTGCGCACGCACCACGGCAGGTGCACGTACAGCGACAGTGGCGGCGTGGCGAGCATCACGCCAGCAGCAACGCGCGCAATTTCGCCAGTGCCAGGCCGCGATGGCTGTCGCGCCCCTTGATCGTCGCCGGTAGCTCCGCGGCGCTGCAGCCATGCGCCGGCGAGAAGAACACCGGGTCGTAGCCGAAGCCGTTGTCGCCGCGGCGTTCGCGCAGGATCCGGCCGTGCCAGGTGCCCTCGGCGAGCAGCGGTTGCGGATCGTGGGCATCGCGCACCAGTGCCAGCACGCAGGCGAAACGGGCGCCGCGTCGCGCGTCATCGACGCCATCCAGTTCATGCAGCAATTTGTCGATATTCGCTTCGTCGTTGCCATGCGCCCCGGCATAGCGCGCGGAATACAGGCCGGGCGCGCCATGCAGGGCGTCCACGCACAGGCCGGAATCGTCGCCGAGCGCCGGCATGCCGGTCGCGCGCGCCGCATGGCGGGCCTTGAGGATCGCGTTCTCGACGAACGACAGGCCGGTTTCCGCGGCATCGGCGACCCCGAATTCGGATTGCACGTGCAGCTCGAAGCCGTCGCCGAGCAGCCCGCGCAACTCCGCGAGCTTGCCGGCGTTGGAACTGGCGAGGACCAGTTTCAAGGCGTGGCGAGCGCCGCCCGTTGCGCCGCGAACAATTCGCCGCAACCGCGCTCGGCGAGCGCCAGCAGGGCATCCAGCTCGTCGCGGCGGAACGCATGGCCCTCGGCGGTGCCCTGCAGTTCGATGAAGCCGCCACCGTCGTTCATCACCACGTTCATGTCGGTGTCGCAGTCGCTGTCCTCGGGGTAGTCGAGGTCGAGCACCGGCACGCCGCGATACACCCCGGCCGACACCGCCGCGACCGCGCCGATGACCGGGTCCCTGGCGATCTCCTTCTTCGCCCGCAGCCAGCGCACCGCGTCCACCAGCGCGACATAGGCGCCGGTGATGGCGGCGGTGCGGGTGCCGCCGTCGGCCTGCAGGACGTCGCAGTCGAGGGTGATGGTGCGCTCGCCGAGCGCGGCGCGATCGACGCAGGCACGCAGCGAGCGGCCGATCAGGCGCTGGATCTCGAGCGTGCGCCCGCCCTGCTTGCCACGCGCGGCCTCGCGGTCGCCGCGGGTGTGGGTGGCGCGCGGCAACATGCCGTATTCGGCGGTGATCCAGCCTTCGCCCTTGCCGCGCAGGAAGCCTGGCACGCGGTTCTCGACGCTGGCGGTGCACAGCACCCGGGTGTCGCCGAACGCCACCAGCACCGAGCCTTCGGCGTGGCGGGTGTAGCCGCGGGTGATCGAAACCGCGCGCATCTGCTCGGGCGCGCGTCCGCTGGGACGGGAGAAGGACATCGGGGGCGATCCGTGGGAGATGCCGGAAATCAGCGGGGCGCTAGATTACCATTCGCGTTCCCGTGCCCCTGGACTCCGCATGATCCGCAGCATGACCGCCTTCGCCTCCGGCGAGCGCAGCACCGAATGGGGGGTGTTGGGCTGCGAGTTGCGTGCGGTCAACCACCGCTTCCTCGAACTTGGGCTGCGCCTGCCCGAGGAACTGCGCGCGTTCGAGCCGATCCTGCGCGAGCGCATCGGTGCGCGGATCTCGCGCGGCAAACTGGACCTGGCGATGCGCCTGCGCGCCCCGGAATCGGATGCCGGCCTGCACCTCAATGAGGCTCTGGTCGGTGAACTTTCGCGGCTCAACCTCGACCTGGCCCAGCGCTTCCCCGGGCTGCGCACCAGCCTGACCGAGCTGCTGCAGTACCCGGGCGTGCTGCAGGGCCGAGGCCTCGACCAGGAGGCGCTGCAGCGCGAGGTGCTGGCATTGCTCGACGTCGTGCTTGCCGACTTCGTGGCCACCCGCGAGCGCGAGGGCGGCAAGCTCGCCGCGGTGATCGGCGAACGCGCCGCGGCGATCGCCGGGATCGCCGCCGACGTGCGCACCCTGGTGCCGCTGATCCGCGCCGGCCAGCGGCACAAGCTCGAGGCCCGCCTGGCCGACCTGTCGCAGCCCGCCGACCCGGGGCGCATCGAGCAGGAGCTGGTGCTGTGGTTGCAGAAGCTCGACGTGGACGAGGAGCTGGACCGCCTCGACAGCCACCTGGCCGAGCTGCGCCGCATCCTCAAGGGCGGCAAGGAGCCGGTCGGCCGGCGCCTGGATTTCCTGCTGCAGGAATTCAACCGTGAGGCCAACACCCTCGGCAGCAAGTCGGTCGACGCGCGCACCAGCAATGCCGCGGTGGAGCTGAAGGTCCTGATCGACCAGGTCCGCGAACAGATCCAGAACATCGAGTAGCCCATGCGCGGAACCCTGTACATCGTCGCCGCCCCGTCGGGTGCCGGGAAATCCAGCATCGTCAACGCGGTGCTCGCGCGCGACCACAACATCAGCCTGTCGATCTCGTTCACGTCGCGGCAGCCGCGGCCGGGCGAACGGCATGCGGAGCACTACCACTTCATCAGCGCCGACGAGTTCGAGGCGATGGTCGCCGCCGGCGACTTCTTCGAGCACGCGCGCGTGCACGGCGACTGGAAGGGCACCGCACGGCAGTCGGTGGAGCCGCAGCTGATGGCCGGGCGCGACGTGCTGCTGGAGATCGACTGGCAGGGTGCGCGCCAGGTGCGTTCGCGGATCCCGGATGCGGTCAGCGTATTCATCCTGCCGCCCTCGCGCGCCGCCCTGGAGACGCGCATGCGCAAGCGCGGGCAGGACAGCGAGGAGGTCATCGCCCAGCGCCTGGCCGCCGCGCGCGACGAGATGAGCCACTACGGCGAATTCGACTACGTGATCGTCAACGAGGACTTCGAGACCGCGGTCGGCGAGATGTGCAGCATCTTCACCGCCAGCCGGCTACGCAAGGACGCGCAGGTGGCGCGGCATGCCCGGCTGATCACCTCGCTGCTGGCGGACGACCCCGGCCAGCCCGGCTGAACGCGCTAAGTTTCTGATTTTCAAGGCGGCGGCTTGCGGTTGCCGCGTCCTGCGGCTAGACTTGGCGCCCCCTTGAACCACGCGGCGGCCAACAGGTCGCAGGACAGACATGGCCCGTATTACCGTCGAAGATTGCCTGGAAGTGGTCGACAACCGCTTCGAGCTCGTGATGATGGCCGCCAAGCGCGCGCGCCAGCTGGCCGGCGGCGTG
>Ga0209477_1001641_pt1 | contig 13438 bp, 21 predicted proteins | sample KloWWTupernatant_FD_187180 | JGI IMG/M metagenome (GOLD analysis project Ga0209477, IMG submission 187180) | Active sludge microbial communities from Klosterneuburg, Austria, studying microevolution and ecology of nitrifiers - Klosterneuburg... | ecosystem: Engineered > WWTP > Aerobic digester >...
CTTCACCTTCTTCGCTTGGACAAGAGGCAATAATGTTTATCAACTCTGCTGATTTTTGTTTAATTACATCTACTGCAGACTCTCCAGTAACATTAAAATCAATTCTTACTCTTTTTTCCCCTAATGTTTGTTCGTGATTTGTTTCCATAATAATTTTGTATTACTCCCCTGAAAACAACCCACCACATTTACATACTAGAGAGGGAAGAGGGGGCGCCATTGGTAATAGTGGTACTTTGCTCGGCAACCCTTTATCAAAACAGGTGGCACCAGTAAAAATAAAGTTCCAACGCTTTCACCGAGAACCCCCTCATCTCTCTCTATTATGTTTTTGATGTGCTAACTACTTAAACATTGTTTAGAGCAGTATTCTTTCCCATCTTTTTCAAATGTTTCTCCTTTGTAAAGCAACCCACCACATTTACATTTTGGTGCGAGGTAGCATTCATCGTGAATACCACTTTTAAACATACCTTCTCCAAATCCTATTGGTCGATTACATATATTGCAGGTTGTTACATTCATATCTACATTACTAAAACTTTATAATCTACTATTTACATTCAACCATTACCTTGTTAATGATTTTTAGCCTTAAATCTTTTTGTTGAGTGGCTGGCTTTTGTGGCGATCTCCTTCAGTTTCTTCTTCGATAACTTCTTTGTTCGTTTGGCACTTAGGAATTTCATTACCCAAGACACTATTTCTGGCGCTGGGATTTCTCCTGCATCTATTGCAGAGTGAACTGCTTTTCTTTGTTGTTCGTGTGTCATTTTATTTTAAAAGTTTAATGCTAACTAAGTAGTCGATATAGTTATCAGGCCCTCCGTATGGGTATATTGTGTCTCTCCAGTTTTTATACCTTTCTGGCTCTAATACCTCTATTGGCATACCCTGTTCCTCTGCCCAAGCCATAATTCTCTCCACTAAGCCCTCTGAAAGCGCTCCAGACGTGCTTTTTGCTACTTTATGGGCCTTTCCTCCAACCTTCACGAAGTCAGCGTTAAACTCGATTTTAAGCCATTCTCTAACTTCGTGTAGATTTTCAGGATTTTTGTGATCCATGTACTCTTGATGGTAGGCAACGAAGGGGATGAGTCCTGCCTCAAACCACCCCCTCTGTTTCCCACTCTCTATCTGTTTTGGTTTTATTGTGAGCAGACGACCATGATTGGTTTTTAGCCATTCTTTAAAACGAAGCCTGTTGTATTCAGAAAAGTTTAGTTTTCCGTCTTTGTCGGCCCTGCAAATAAATGTGTCTTGCTTACTCATGTTAGTCTTTTGTAAAAATTGATAAGATTAGTCCGATTATCCCCAGTATTAGTGGTATTCCCCAGAATACGAATACTATTGCCCCTACTATTGCCCAGAACATATTATTCTTCGTTTACGTCAAAGTTAGGCTCTCCGGTGTATTCTGGATATTCATCGATTGGTAGTAGTTCCCCGTCTCCAGAGCTGAAGTTTCCTTCTTCATCCATTTCAGCTTCAGGGTGTGATAAGTAAACAATTAGGGAAAGTTTACCTGACACCATTGCTTTTAGTACCCAAGCCTTCACGTCTTTGTTGATCCAACCATTTGAGTCTTCCCCGAATGAGTCAACTAGGTTGTTGATAGACTTTTGGTTTAAAGTAAGTGCCTTTTCTCCGTTTCGTGTTTTTACTTTGAAGACGTGTTGCTCTCCATACTGCCCGATAATTACTTTCCCTTCATCTAGGACTGTTAGGATATCTCCGTCTTTTACGTCAGCTTCGTATTTTACACCTTCATATTCGTAAGCCTTTTTTCTAGCGAATGCTACCCCCATTGAAACCTTTTTTTGCATGATCATAAATCTATATTTTAATTAACTCTAATAATTTGTTCTCCACTTCATTTAAAAACTCCTTTTGTGCTACCTCTGCTTTTTCTATATCCTTTAATGCCATTTCCCTTGTCACAACTATTATGTGTATTGGGTGAACTGGTATGTCTGGGTTATAGCCTACAAAGTATCTCTTTTCTAATTTTGGATTTACTGCAAACCCTTGAATTATTTGCCACCAATACTCTTTCGGAACTTTATTTGTCAGCCATAGCTTAATGTGGTTTTTACCACCCATACATTTAATTTCCACATCCTCTGTTTCCCCTATCAGTCCGTCTGGGGAGTAGGCCATGTTCTCGAAGTCATCGTGTTGACAGAAGCCTGTCCTTGTTACATTCTTACCTACCTCAATTTCAAACATTGCTATTGCATCAGGCTCTAGTCTTATTCCCCGATCCATTGGATGTTCATCGCTTTCTAGTCCGGTTGTTAGGCGTTGAGCTATTGTCTCGTAGAATGCCTCCTCTTTTGCTTTCTTTGTTCCCATGATTGCTTTTAGGGTTGTACCGGTTACCTTTCCTTTACGGAGCTGATGCCAGTTGTCTGTTCCTTGAATTATGTCGTTATGCTGGATCATATTCTTTTAAAAGTTCATTACATACTTTTCTAATGTCGCCATCTCGTCTTTCATCTTCACTTAGTGCAACCCACACTTTTTGAAGTTCAGACTTTTCTTTTGTTTCTTTTAACCTGTCGATCGCTTTTTGTTTGTCGTATGTTGTCCCTACTTGCGCAACTGTTTTTAGGTAGTGTGCTTTGTGTTCTTCTAGGAACCAGTCTCGCCATACCTCTATCGCACTTCTTATATCTTCTGAGTTTCCAAATACCAATCCACCGGTCACAAGTGATGATTTGGTTACCAATTCAATCGCAGAGTTTACAGAGTTGAAGTATGCGATTGAAAGTGATTTGCGATATTGTGCGTCTTTTAATGCTTGTTCTTCCATATTATTTATTTTCAGACTTCCATTTTTCTTCATAGTCGTCTGCTACAATTCTTAATAATCCCACAATATCGACCACGTCTAAATCTTTGAATAATGCTCCTGCTATTATTTGGTTTAAAGAAACAACGAATGCTCTTGTTTGATCTAACTTTTCCATATTATAAATTTTCTTCTATGTTGATAAAAATGTTAGCGACCTTGTCTTTACCTTCTCCTAATTCTCTTTGGATTCTTTCTTCTGCTGTTTCCTCTCTCCAAATTTCTTGACCTCCCCACGACCCTGTTATTTTTCTCATGTTATCTAACATTTACATTGTTTGGTAATTCTCGACCCATGTCTTTACATTGTTCTACTTGCCAAGTTGTGAAGTAGAAGTTTGGGTTTTCTGAATTCTCTATTGCATCGTAGTTCCAAGTTTCACATTCGTTTCTTAGTGTCTGGTTTGATCCGAACCACATCAGTAAACCTGTCATTACAACTATTGTTATTACTATTAAGTATTTCATATTTGTTTTATCTATCTACGTTTTCCGTAGCACCTGAATAATCTTCTTCTTCGACCTTTGGTTTTGGCTCATACTTTGATTCTTCCATTTCAATAAGGTGGTCTATATATTCCATATTATTTTGCTTCCTAATTACTAATACTTTTATTATATACCTCTCCGTTAGATAGTGCAAGTGGTATGTGGATAACCTAGAAGTCTGACAATAAGTGGTCTTTTGCTATTCCGAATACTATCTGATTTAACTGTTTATCTCCGACCATTGGTTTTAGTTCACTTGGGTTAAGAAACATTCTGTTGGGGTTTTTCTCGAAGAAGTTTTTTTGTATCTCAATTATCTTGTTTTTGTCCTCTAGGTTTTCTTCGAGCTTGTTTCCGGTAAATCCCCAGTATAGAAGTTTTACGAACCCTGTTCTTTTAGATTTTTCTTCTGGTTTTAGTTTTAGGAATGCTTTTCTTTCAGCTATGTACTCATTCATTTCTTTTCCACTCTGACTTTTCCTATTTTCGGTCTTCTCTGTTTGCCTATCTTTTTCAATTGATTGAATTGCTGATACTCGGTATGTATTTCCGTCTAGTTGAAATATTGAGTCGGCTTTTGTTTTTATATATCTATTCCATTCAGCTATTATTTGCGTTAGGTTGCTTGTGGTTTGGATCGGTTTGTCGTTGCCTCTTATTTTTACTATTTGTTGCATATATTTATTGATCTAGGTTTATAAAAGTTCCCAAGTCTTTACTTTGAGTTGTTTTCCTTCTGGCCCAGTTTAGGATCGTGGCGTAGTGGCTGGAATATCGTTTTCCTGTTGATGCAATATAACCACTTAATTCTTCGACTATATCCAGTTTGTCTTTTATCTTTTCGTATTCTTCGTCAGTTAGTAGCACGTTCTGGAATTCTCCATACTTATTCTTATTTAACTTAACTTTACTTAACTTAACGCTAGTTTCATCATCCTCTGACAGGCTGTCAGAGCCTGTATAATTTATGTTGTAGTCATTGGTATTTCTCGATAAGTTACATGTTTTACATAATGTTCGTAGGTTACTTTCTTCGTTATTTCCACCTAGGAATATTGGTTTTATGTGGTCAACTTGTAGTTCATTTTTACTGCCACAAATAACACATTCATAATTATCTCTTTTTTTTATTCTCTCTTTTTTACTACTTTTTAATGTGTTTTTGATTTTTGGTATCTTTTTTAATTTATTTCCACGAATTATGATTTGTAGATCCTCTGGTAATTCACCATATATTCTATAAATACCTTTCTCGACTGCTGGGTTATTAGCTTGATGTTTTGCGTGATTATTTATTATAATCCAATCATTCCATGTGGTTATTTTTTGATCCTCTGAGAATTTTTTTAGTATGTTATTAGTAACATCTCTATCAAATCCTGTTTCGTACGCTATTCTCTTTATAGTTATCTCATATACCCCAGCTATGTTACATAGTGGGTTTGTTAATAAATAAAGAAATACTAATTTATGATCCGGAGATAATGACTCTATATATGAGTCTGTCCAGAAGCTATCTTGTATATATCTCTGTTTTGCCATGTTGTTTTTTCTGTCGACTCGCCCCACCTTATAAGAAGGACGATGCGACAGAATATAAGGTTTTTAAATCGACCACACGACTTGTGATCTGTTTTTATTATACTAAATTTAGTGTCAAACGGATAGGTTATTTATGTGGATAAACTGCGGAAAACACAAAATCCCCAAAAGGGGGATAAAGTGTCGTGAAAAGGTCGTATTTATTCTACCATAAAACAAAAAATACCCAAGACGCAGGGTATTTTTTGTACCTAAAAAATTAAAATCAATTATCAACTAATTGTCATTTAATTTTTAATACAAAGTCCCTTCGGGGGATTTGCTTTTTTATTCTACCACACAAAAACCTTTCTGGTAAAGTCAACAAAACATAAAACCCCTCGCATTTGCAAAGGGCTTTAGTCTAGAAAATATCCTAGGTCTTTGTTTAACACTAAACAGTTCCAGTCTTTTACGCTCATCTGTTCGTAAGAAACTCTCTTGTAAGTGAAAATCATTTTGTTTTTGCCTTCTGGGTCTTTACCAATAGTAAGTCCACAGCCAACAATTCCACATACTCGGCTAAATGAAATGTGAGTATTATTCACACCCTTATAGAAAGCAACAAGGTGAGGTGTAAAACCTTTATTGTCTTTTTCTACATATCGTTTGACTGTGCGTATATGAAAACCTTTCTGTCCGTGAACCAAGAATTGTTGGTCACGTGTCGGGTGGTTTTTTTTAGCACAGCGTTCGCAATACATTTGTCGAGTTATCACAATAGAGCCAATACTATGTGCGGTTAGTTTCTTCATTCTCTTTTGAAGATTTTAGCAATGAACATTTGTATTCCAGTTAAAACCAGAATAGCAAGTATGACACAAAGTACAAATCCCATCTGTTTGAGGTTTTAGCGTGAGTAAAAAGGTGGCTCGTTGTCATCTGCTAAGTAAATCAAAAGAAAGATTACGAAGCAGAATAGGATAAACTCATTGCTCATTAGTTTTGTTTTTTACTACCAACAGGAAAGCTGTATGGTAAGCGTTTAACATATACCTCTGAAAATGTAGCTCACTCTCAAACTTATCCCGAAGTTCAAAGTTTTTGAGTTCATAGTTCCTTATTAAGTATTCAGCTTGAGCCTTTAAGCTCTGTGCCTGTTTCTTAATAAGCCAACGCTTTAAATTAAGAGTCTTTTTAAAATACAACTCTTGAACTTTTATCATCTCACGAACTGAATATTCGTTAATGAAGATGATAGAGTTTGTTCTCTTACGATACAGCCTTATTGAGCTGTAACCAAGATTCAAAGTGTTGTGCAGTTCCTTATGCTCGTTAGTGGTTATATGAATGACATTCTCCGGAATATCAAACCCACTAAGTGAAATCGGAATAACGTGGTGTGCTTCTGTGTTCTTCATCTTATAGGTTTGTAGCCTCAGAAAACATTGAGGTTTGGTTTGGATCCTTATCAAAATAAGGGTTACTGCTCCATTCTACTTTCGTAATATGTTCGCAGTTATCACACTCAAGCCAAGCAACGAACTTAATCGCTCCTGCACTTTTTGTGGTGATCGCCAGTCCAAGCTCTTGCTTGCAACGCTTACAGATGTGGTTTTCGTGGTGCATCATTTTGAAGGGGCTTTGAGTATAGTGTACCACCTGCAAAAAATACAATAGGAGTTATACACAGAAAGCGCAAAGGCCCGATTATCCGGGCCAACTGATGTTGCGCTATAGATTATCGATGGAGCCAGTAATAAGTTGTAAGTCCCTATATTAAAAAAATAGTAGTAGTGTGCTTATTAAAAATGTCCACACTTTTAATTTCTTTTTCCAATAAAGTATAACCACCTCGTCGTGTCTTCTACCTCTTTATTATATCAAAAAAACTATCGTGCGATAGTTTTTTTGTTGTGGATTACTTTGTATCTTGACTTCCCGCCTTTTCTCCAACCCTATCAACTGTTCTGATTACAACAGATGAACCAAGAACAAACTCAAGAAGTCTTGCTATTGTTTGTGAAGTTTCTCCGTCAATTACATTCGTTACAACCAATCCTTCAAGAACTGCAATCAATACTATTTTCCAAAACCTTGTTGACTTTAAAAATGCAAATCGTGACATAATTTTATTTTACTAATTAATAATCCCATTCTACATTTTGTGGTTTATCCTTTGCGATGTCGGCGTGGATAAATGTTTTACCGTGTCCGATACGCTTGAATCCTACATCATATAGAGCCTTCTTCATAATAAACCTCTCACTACTGTTTCTACACCTGATGTCCACAGCTTCGCCTCGTGTATGAGCGGAATCTTTTACTCCGCCAACTTCGGCGTTTTTCTCTGGACTTCTAAGTGTAGAATTTAAATGAAAAGGTATACCCGCTAACCCTCTTGCTTTGTCTAACATCTCGCACAGTTCTGGTTTAAGCCCTTCTATCTCGTTTTGGTTGAAGTATTTATATCCCACGACTGGATTAAGCAGGTTTCTGAAATATGTTACAAACGAATGCCCCATAAATCCAGACTGTAATTCTCTCTTGATAGCTTCTAGGTTTCCTAGTTCCCAATATTTGTGTGTATTATCCACAATACCCCTTGAACGATAAATAGCGTGTGAAAGTTCGTGTCTGGCAATATTGAACCATTGGTCGCCAGAGTACTGAGTTCCATTAAAATTATATCGTGCATTTTCTCTGCCAAGTATTTGAATTTCGTGTATGCCATAATTGTTTGTTGTGTTCCAACCTTCGACTGATTTATCTGACCAATCTTTCTCTGCAACTGTAAATAAAACTGCGTCAAAACCTCTCCTAGCGTTTGGTAGTGAAATGTTTACGTCATACCAAACTTCTTCTATACCCATATACTTTTTACCGTTTGTGTTTGTGTATTCAACCCAAGGAATGTTTTTAAAGTTTGTGTGTTCTAAGGTTACGTCTAGGTTGATTTCAGGCATCCACCAATCTTTAAGTTCTTGGATTTTATTGTCCCAAGTTTTCCATTTGCAGTTGTTTGCTAGTATTAGTATTTTCATAATATTATTATACCAAACCTCCTGATTGTGCCATCATGTGTATCATTGGAGTTGGGGTGAATGATGAAGATGCGGTGTATGTGGCGTATATTGAATAAAGTCGGTTTGCTGCACCAGTATTGTTAGATGGTGTCCACGGGTCAACAGATAATGTTGCGTAACCATTATTTAATTGACTTGTAACTGGTTGATCTTCGGTTGATGAATCGTACGGAATATAAGATATTATTCCAGATGCACTTACCGTTGCACCATCACTAGTGGCTGAGAGTAAGTATGTGTTGGCGTTTGATAGGGCTTCTGACGCCGCAGTAAATGTAAACCAGTTATAGGATGTAGTGTTTGAAATGTCTGTCCTCTCTACCGAAGCTACTCCCGTATGTATACCACTACCACCACCGTCAGTTAAACTGAGAAGTGCCATAATTGTTACAGTATCTGAGGCTAAACATTTTGAGGGTAGATGTATACTATTTAATGTGCCATCAACCCCAGCAAGATTATTGTTACCAGTTCGAGATGCCTTATTAGTGTTGTCAAAACCTAAACCAAAATCAGAAACACCTAGACTAGTATATCCAAAAGTCGGGTCAACAATAACAGGATAAACAGCAGTATCTAGAAACCCTTGAGGCACAGTTACAGTTAGATTTCCGTTGTCAATGTTCAATTCGCACCAAGTTCTTACTCCATTAGCATCAACAGCCTCTGGTCTGTAAATATGAAATGCTTTACCTGTTTTGTATTCCATTCCACCGACTTTATTATCTCTCTTTTCCGAGTGATATACAGCATAAGAACCGATTACGTTTTCTGGTCTTGAAGACCCACTATCTATTTCTTCCTGTGTTAAGGCTGGTTGATAGAAGAAGTCTAACCCCTTACTTTGAATAGTAGTTGTTAAAACATTAGACTCTGGTATTTCTTTCAATACCCATTCAAACTCAAAACCTCCGTCTTCCCCAGCTTCTGGTTTTTCATATTGATGAACCTCGTATTTAGGTGTTATGTATTTAATAACACCATCTACTTCTTCTACGATTGCTTCTGGGTGTTCTTCGGCTCTCATAGAGAAGTTTACTTCGTTGTCCCATCGCTTTATTTTTACCTGTGGTTTAAAATCTGGTTGTAGTGAATCACCTATCTCAACGACAATCCTATCACTAGGATTTGATTTTACTTCTTTGTTATAGGTTGTTTCGTTTAGTCTATCCATATTATACCTGTACCGCTGTTAATGTTTGCCAGTTAGTTCCGTTATATTGGCAAGACGCCATCAAAGTTTTTCCTGCAACTGTTACTGTCGGCAATGCCGCCCCGTAAGGTATATAAGTTGCGTTCCAGTTTATTGTTTGAGCACCTGCCGCACTAATATAAAGCATTATTGTTTCACCGATTACAGGTGTTCCAGTTGGTGCGTTTATGGCAAGTGTCGCCGTTTGCGTTGTACGAAAATATATATTAGCAGTTGAAAGGTCTGGTGTTAGGTTTGCATCTGTTGTTGATGAGGCAGTTCTTGGCTGTATTCTTTTATTTGTTAGTGTAACTGAAGCTGAGTTTTTAGTAGTATCACTTGTGTTGTCAACATTATTCAATGATAGAGTTGATTTTACTTGAGCTGGTGTTCTACTAGCCCACGCCGAAGAAACTGAAACTAAGAAATTATCAGTAGTAGCTGTTAGACCTGCGATTGTTGTTAAGTCAGAATCTAGTGGTTGGAATGCGGCGTTAGCGGCTGATATAGAGTAAAAATCTGTCCCTGCTTCAAGGTCAAGAAGACCTCTCATAGCAGCATAGTTAGCAGATGTTACTAGAGATTGAGCGTTAGCTGAGGGTGTAAGACCTGCCCAAGTGGTCAAATCTGCGTCATAGGCTTGAACATTTGAACCAATAGCAAGGCCAAGAGTTGTTCGAGCAGTAGAAGCGTCTGTATCATCAATAAGCTGAGCACCAAAAGTTGATATAGTTGTATTGTCTGGAGCTTGTAATGTTTTTATTGCTGAAATATCAGATAATTCAGAGTCCATTAAAGCACCAGCAGAGGTTACATTTGTTGTATCGGTTACATCTGCACTAGTTTCAATACCTGCTAGTTTTGTTATGTCTCCAGAAGTTGTGAACTTATTTGTTGTAGAAGTGTCATCAATATCATCTGCATCTAAGACCACAGTTCCAGTTGCTCCGTTTACTGAGTCTACATTACCAGAACCACTTGGAGTTCCCCAAGTGTTATCACCTCTTAGATATGTCGAAGATGATGGTGTTCCAGAAGCTGAAAGTTCAGTTACGCCAACAGACGCACTTGGTATACCAAATAATATGTCTTCTCCATTATCTATTTGCTCTTTTCTTATTTTATTATCAGCCATATGTTAATTATACTATATTTATAAAACCCCAAAAACAACCTTTAGAACAGTTATAATCACGCCGAAGCCTATAAACCCTAAAACCCATTTTATATTTTCTTGAAATCTACTTCTTTCAACTTCAAGTGTTTCAACTCTCTCTCGAAAAACCGTATTTTTAATTACCTTCCCATTTGTAATATCTTGCCTTTCGTGGACACCCGCAAAACCCTCCTCTATTTTTTTAGAGAGGTTTGCTATCTTTTCTAATAATACATCGTTGCTTAATTTGGACATAACTGTTTATACTAATCCCTCGTCATCTAAATCAACTTTAATTATAATCGGTGTACCTTCAATTTCTTGCTTCTGGGTTATTGAGTCCTTCATTACACCCCAAGTTCCATCACCTATATCAATAGGGTTGCAATATGTGTTTGTTACTGAGTTATTTCCACTTGGTATATTTTGAGCAAGATTGATTTCTAAAATCATCTCCATTGCTTCGCGTTTTGTGTTGAAAATATAGTATTCCATATAAATTTATTAATTAATAATTTGCTGTTCTATCCGCTTCAATCGCTGTTCTGTTTGCGGTTTGGTCTGAACTAAAAATTAGAATTTCTTGAATATATCCTGTTAACGGTGTAGAACCGCTAAACTGTTGGAAAATTCTAAATTGGTTATTAGTGTAAGTACCAACATAAGTATCTGTACCACCAGTTGCACCACTATCAAATGAAGACATTGCTTTGGCTGATGTTACAAAGGCAGATAGAAATTTCTGATTGGTATCATTTCTTACTGCAGACATATCTGCCGCATAAGTTCCTGAAGGTGTAACTATAAGAAGGTTTCTTTTAAATCCTGAACGAGAGTCACAGAATTGAGTTATTCTTGAACTACTAGATGCCGCTGAACAAAGTATTGAACCAACTGTATTTCCTACACCTGCTGACGAAACTGAGAATATAGAGTAGTTATTTCCCGTATAAAGAGCGGGTAAAGCAGAACCTGTCATTAATCTAGCTCCGTCTGAATATAGAGCAGGTTTACCTCCTTGTGTATCTATTGTGCCACTAGAAACTATTCTTGGTTGTGAAGCCCCTGTTGCTTGTATTAGGTTATAACCATTTCCTGATTGGTCATACCAAGTAGTAACATAACCACTTGTGCCTGAGCAAAAACTTGCTAAAGCTGTTGTGTCTAAAGCAGAACCAGTAAAACCAATATCCTGCTCTGTATTATCAGAAGAACGTCTAACACGAATAGCAGAGCCAGAATAAGCTGTCCTTAGTTTTCTTAGTGAATATCCTGCTTGTCCTGCATAAGTATCAAAGATTAGAGGGCTTGCAGAACTTCCGTATGAAGCTAATAGTTGTGTTACTCCTGACATATTATGTAAGTCCTACACCGTTAATAATCCATTCTGTAGATGTAACCTTAACTGCGGTTGCCATTCCGTTAGCCGCCAATGTTCGACTTCCCGTTGTACCTGCTCCCGCCAATCTCATAGTGTCAGTTGTTATAGCGATTGTTATTACACCCCCAGCGTTTTGGTTAATAAATGAAAGTGCTGTGCCGATAGGGTACGCAACGCTTGAGTTTGCTGGGATAGTGAATATTCGTGCTGTTGTGTCGGCTGATGGGTGTAATATGTGTTTTCCCGCATCAGATAGTACACAGGTGTAAGCGGCACTTTGTGAATTTTGTGGTACTCCCAGATAACCAACGGAGGTTGTTGTTGGTGTCGATACTGTGTTTACTGCGTCTGTAAGTGTTTTATTTGTTAGAGATTCAGAACCTGCTAGGGTTGCCAAAGTTCCAGTTGTTGGAAGTGTTACGTTTGTAGTTCCTGTTGAGGTTAGGGTTACAGCGTGATTTCCTGATTTTACGATTGAGCCATTTGAAGTAAAATTTAAAGTTGCTGGTACTGTTACCGTTCCAGTAAAAGTTGGCGAGGCTAAAGGTGCTTTAGCGTCTAGTTGTGTCTGGATTGCAGAAGTTACACCTGAAACATATCCAAGTTCTGTGCTTGTTACAGAAGAAGCTATCAGGTTTTTAGAAGCGTCTAATACTGGAACTCTTGAGGCTGTTGAGTAGTCTAAGTTTACACCTCCATTATAGAAAGTAGATTTTTGAGCCTCGTCAATTCTTAGGGCTTCTGTGTTTGTAGTTCCGTTAGATGTCATCAATCTTATCTGCCCCCTATTATTTACTGTGCCTGAACGGAAATCTATTGAAGAAGAAACAGAGTTTGATGTATTACCAGCAACAAAACGACCAAGTAGGGAGTCGCTTGATGTTATATCTCTTATCATTTCAAAAATAGAAGAGTTTGAACCTCGGACAGTTGCTACTGAACCAGAGTATGCACCCACGTTTCCAACACCACCTATACCAAGTGCGTTTGAGGAAAATACTAAACCAGATGTTCCCTCTATTGTTCCGTCGCCAGTCCACACACCAACTTGATTATCGACAGGTGTTCCAACTTTTGAAACATCTCCTGAACCACTTGAAACTAAATCAAGAATACCCTGAATGGTATCTTTTTTAAGAGCTGAATCTGTGGCGTCTAAAAATAAGAAGTAGTCAGCAGGAGCGACAGCTGTATCAGTTTGGTCACTTATTGCTGACCTGTGTAAAGTTAATGTTGTTGAACCTATTACTTGTCCTGAGTGAGTTGCGTTAGTTACTTTGGCTGTGTTAGCTGCGATTTCTGACCTTTCTGTTGCTGTTAGGATTTTAGTTGTAGCACCCTCCACCATATTGTCCATATCAAAAGCATCTCCAACAACATTTGTTGGGTCGTAGACAGCCTTTGTCATATCTCCAGCACCACCAGTTACAGAAGCTGATACAACTGGATTAAGAGGGTCTGTGTTGTCAACTGTTACGTTAGTACCAGCTACAACACTTTGAATGCCACCTGAGCTTGCAACTGTTTCGTATGAAGCGGTAATAACATCATTAGTAACAGGTGCTACTATAAAATCAAAAGTTCCTGAAGCTGGTGTTGTTTCTTCCCAATCCCCTGTTGAATTTTGTTCTTGTAATTGTCCGTTTAGATATACTTTAAGTTTACCAGTTAGGTATTCTCCTTGTGATACTGTGAATTTTGTGTTTAAACCGTCAACATCTCCTGAGAGAGTTCCGTAAGAAGCGTCTGTGTTTGGTGT
>Ga0209477_1001643_pt1 | contig 13432 bp, 9 predicted proteins | sample KloWWTupernatant_FD_187180 | JGI IMG/M metagenome (GOLD analysis project Ga0209477, IMG submission 187180) | Active sludge microbial communities from Klosterneuburg, Austria, studying microevolution and ecology of nitrifiers - Klosterneuburg... | ecosystem: Engineered > WWTP > Aerobic digester >...
CGCCGAGAAAGACGTCGGCGCTGCGCTGGTAGAGCTGACAGGAGAGCTCGCCGCGCGCGACGTAGAACTGGAAGAGCGCGTGACAGGGCGGCAGCGCCATGCGGTCGAGATCGGCCGGATTCCAGGCCGACACGATGTGGCGGCGCGAGTCGGGATTGGCCCGGATGCCCTCGACCAATCGGGCGATCTGGTCGATCTCGCCGCCGTCCTTCGCCGGCCAGGAGCGCCACTGGTGACCGTAGACCGGCCCGAGCTCGCCCGCGGCATCGGCCCACTCGTCCCAGATTCTGACGCCGTTTTGCCGCAGGTAGGCGACGTTGGTGCTCCCCGAGAGGAACCAGACGAGCTCGTGCACGATCGACTTGAGGTGAAGCTTCTTCGTCGTCACCAGGGGAAAGCCGGCGGAGAGATCGAAGCGCATCTGGTGGCCGAAGATGGAGAGCGTCCCGGTGCCGGTCCGGTCAGCCTTCTCGACGCCGTGGTCGAGGATCTGCGTCAGGAGGTCGAGATAGGGTCGCAACTTCCGCACAGTCTAGCGAACCGCCCGCGGTTTGCGGCAGTCCGCGCGCGGCTGGGTGAAGGCTGCCAGATTGCGGAGGTTCGCCGCGTCTTTACACTGCAATGCTGGCCCGTGCGCTTTCCGCCACCCCCTGGGGAATCGAAGCCCGTCCGGTGCAGGTCGAGGTCGACGTCCAGACCGGCCTGCCCCAGATGCTAATCGTCGGACTTCCGGACGCCGCCGTGCGCGAAAGCCGCGAGCGGGTGCGCAGCGCGCTGCGCAACTGCGGCTTCGATCTGCCGCCGCGCGCCGTGACGATCAACCTCGCGCCCGCCGACCTGCGCAAGGAGGGCAACCACCTCGATCTCGCGATCGCCCTGGCGCTGCTCGCCGCCCACGGCGCGCTGCCGGCGGAGGCGCTCGACGGCAGCCTCTTCTGCGGTGAGCTCGGGCTGGACGGCAGTGTGCGCCCGGTGCGCGGCGGCCTGGCGATCGCCGACCTCGGGCGCCAGGGTGGATGCCGGGAGCTCCTGCTGCCGGCGGCGAACGCCGGCGAGGCCGCCGCGACCGGCGCGCTGCCGGTGCGCGGATTGCGGACCATCGGCGAAGCGGTCGAACACCTGCTCGGCACGGCGTCGCTCCCCGAGACTCCCGCAGCCGGACTCTGGGAGCTCGAATCGCCGCTTTCGGGCGCTGCCGACTTCGCCGAGATCCGCGGCCAGGAGGCGGCCAAGCGCGCCCTCGAGGTCGCCGCCGCCGGCGGACACAATCTGCTGCTCATCGGCCCGCCGGGAGCCGGCAAGACGATGATGGCGCGCGCCCTGCCGTCGATCCTGCCGCCCCTGACGCTCGCCGAGGCGGTGGCGGTAACCAAGATCCACTCGCTGGTCGCCGAGCGCCCGCCGGCGGGGCTGCTGCGGCGCCGGCCCTTCCGCGCTCCGCACCCGGGAGTCAGCGCCGCCGGCATGGTCGGTGGCGGTCCGCTGCCGCGCCCGGGCGAGGTCAGCCTCGCCCACGGCGGCGTGCTCTTCCTCGACGAGCTGGCCGAATTTCACCGCGACGCCCTCGAGGCGCTCCGCCAGCCGCTCGAAGAGGGTCAGGTGACGGTGGTGCGGGCACGCGCCTGGCTGCAGTTTCCCGCTCGTTTCACGCTGCTCGCGGCGATGAACCCCTGCCCCTGCGGGCATCTGGGCGACAGCCGGCGGGCCTGCCGCTGCCCGCTACCGGCGATCGAGCGCTATCGCGCCCGCGTTTCTGGCCCGCTCCTCGACCGTATCGACTTGCACGTCGATGTGCCGGCGATTCGCCTGCAGGACTTGAAGGAGCGTCCGCAGCAGGCTTCAGGCGATCTCGCGGGCCGGGTGCTCGCGGCGCGCGAGCGCCAGCGCCACCGTTTCGACGCCGATCACCCGAGCCCGGTGAACGCCAGCCTGACGGCGGCGGCGATCCACCGTGAATGCCCGCTGGCACCGGCCGGCCAGACGCTGCTCGACGCCGCCTTCGAACGCCTCGGACTCTCGGCGCGGGCACTCCACCGCGTGCTCAAGGTGGCGCGCACCATCGCCGACCTCGGCGCCTCGGAGCGCATCGAACCGGCACACGTGGCGGAGGCGATTCAATATCGTTCGCTCGATCGCCGGATGGCAAAGTAGAGCCGCGTCCATGGTGAATAACCATTTTCTTGAATTACAGGTTGACAGAAGCGTCACAGCCGGTACAATTCCCCGGACGCAAGCGCTCAGCGGTTGGTCGCCGATCCGGCTCCATTTCCTCGAGACGAGAAGGGCATGCACTCCAAACACTACACGCTGATACTCGTTCGCAACGAAGGCTCGCGGTTCCGCAAGTGGCGGGTGAGCCAGATTCAGTTCGTCACCCTCGCGGCGCTCGTCGGAATCTTCACGCTCGCCGCTGTCTGGTCCACCTGGTCGGCTTTTTCTTCGCGGGTCAATCGCAGCGAGCTCGCCCGCCTGCAAGAAGAGAACGAGACCCTCCGCCTCACCAACCAGTCGTTCGAGAATCGTCTGGACGGCCTGCAGTCGCGCCTCTCCGACTCGGAAGACCGGACGCGCAAGTTGGCGATCGTCGCCGGCCTGGAAAACCTCGGCGCGAGCTCCGAAGTGGGCGTCGGCGGGCCTCTGTCGCCGGAGTCCGGAGCCGGGTCTCAGGCCGAGGCCCAGCTCGCGTCGGTCGAAGGGCGCTCCGAGTTCCTCAACCAGACGCTCGAGCAGGTCGAATCCCGCCTCACCGATAACCTCCGACTGATCTCCTCTACCCCGTCGATCGCTCCGGTCCGGGGCATCTATACCAGCAGCTTCGGTTACCGGCGCGACCCGATCACCGGCCAGCGCGCCTACCACTCGGGCGTCGACATCTCGGCACCTCCCGGGAAGCCGGTCAAGTCCACCGCCGATGGCGTGGTGACCAAGACCGAGCAGTACGGCAACCTCGGCCGGGCAGTCTTCATCGCCCACGGCTTCGGCGTGACGACGGTCTACGGTCATCTCTCGCGCATCAACGTCACGCCGGGTCAGCGCGTCGAACGCGGAGCGATCGTCGGCCTGGTCGGCAACTCCGGGCGTTCGACCGGCTATCACCTGCACTACGAAGTCCAGGTCAACGGCGAGGCGACGAACCCGCTGGCCTACATCCTCGATCGCGCCGACGGCGCCCTCTGAGCCGGCCGGCGGGGCTTCCCCTCGCCGCGCCACAGCCTCCTGCCTTCCCGCTCCGGCTTGCGGCCGGGCGGCTTCACTCGTGGAACCGCTCGCCGGGGTTCTGCGGCGCGCTCTGCTAGAATCCGCTTTCGCCCCCGCGTTCCGCGACGGCGCCTCCTCCGGATGAAAATCAACGCATGCTGAACAAAGTCATCACGTCGGTTTTCGGCAACAAACACGAGCGCGACGTCAAGCGCCTGCAGCCGATGGTCGCAGCGATCAACGCCCTCGAGCCCGGGATCCGGGCGCTCTCCGACGAAGAGCTGCGCGGCAAGACCGCGGAGTTCCGCCGCGAGCTCGCCGCCGGCAAGACGCTCGACGACCTGCTCGTACCGGCCTTCGCGGTGGTCCGGGAGGCAGCGCGCCGGGTCCTCGGCATGCGTCACTACGACGTTCAGCTGATCGGCGGCATGGTGCTCCACCAGGGCAAGATCGCCGAGATGCGGACCGGCGAGGGCAAGACCCTCGTCGCGACCCTGCCCTCCTATCTCAACGCGCTCGCCGGCAAGGGTGTCCATATCGTCACCGTCAACGACTACCTGGCGCGCCGCGACGCCGAGTGGATGGGACGCGTCCATCAGTTTCTCGGTCTCACCGTCGGCATCGTCCAGCACGACATCTCGGACCAGAACCGCCGCGCGGCCTACCAGTGCGACATCACCTACTGCACCAACAACGAGCTCGGCTTCGACTACCTGCGCGACAACATGAAGTTCGACCTCGCCGCGATGGTTCAGCGCGGGCACTACTTCGCCATCGTCGACGAGGTCGACTCGATCCTCATCGACGAGGCGCGGACGCCGCTCATCATCTCCGGCCCTTCCGAGGAGTCGGTCGACAAGTACTACCATGTCGACAAGATCATCCCCAAGCTCGAGCGCGGCGAGGAGATCGAGGACAAGGACGGCAACAAGAGCACCACCGGCGACTTCCTGGTCGACGAGAAAGCCCACACCGTGGCGCTCACCGACCAGGGCGTCGGGCGGGTCGAGAAGCTCCTGAATATCGACAACCTCTACGACATGGAGAACATGGACCTGATCCATGGCGTCAATCAGGGGCTGCGCGCGCACTACCTCTACCGGCGCGACGTCGAGTATCTGATCAAGGACGGCCAGGTCGTCATCGTCGACGAGTTCACCGGCCGGATGATGCCCGGGCGGCGCTGGTCCGACGGCCTGCACCAGGCGGTCGAAGCGAAGGAAGGGGTCAAGATCGAGCGCGAGAACCAGACCCTCGCGACCATCACCTTCCAGAACTTCTTCCGCATGTACTCGAAGCTCTCGGGCATGACCGGCACGGCGGTGACCGAAGCCTCCGAGTTCGAGCACATCTACAAGCTCGACGTGGTCGTCATCCCGACGAATCGCGACATGGTGCGCGCCGACCGGCCCGATCTCGTTTTCCGCTCGGCGCGCGAGAAGTGGGACGCCACGGTCGAGGAGATCGAGGACTGCCACAAGCGCGGTCAGCCGACCCTCGTCGGCACGCTGTCGATCGAGAAGAGCGAGATGCTGTCGGGGATGCTCAAGCGCAAGGGCATTCCGCACGTCGTGCTCAACGCCAAATACCACGAACGCGAAGCGTCGATCGTCGCTCAGGCCGGGCGCAAGGGGGCAGTGACCATCGCCACCAACATGGCCGGCCGCGGCACCGACATTCTGCTCGGTGGTAACCCTGAAGGGCTGTCGCGCTCCGAGGCCGACCCGAACGCCGAGGCCGAGGCCGAAGCGTACAAAGCGGCCTATGAACAATACCTCGTCACCTGCGCCCGCGAACGCGAAGAGGTGCTCGCTGCGGGCGGCCTGCACATCATCGGCACCGAACGCCACGAGTCGCGACGCATCGACAACCAGCTGCGCGGTCGCGCCGGCCGACAGGGCGATCCCGGCTCCTCGCGCTTCTTCATGTCGCTCGAGGACGACCTCATGCGGCTCTTCGGCTCGGAGCGCATCCAGGGCCTGATGGGCCGCCTCGGCATGGAAGAAGGCGAGGCCATCGAGCACAACATGGTCTCGCGGGCGATCGAACGCGCGCAGAAGCAGGTCGAAGGCAGGAACTTCGAGACCCGCAAGCACCTGCTCGAGTACGACGACGTGATGAACAAGCAGCGCGAGGCGATCTACAAGCTGCGGCGCGACATCTTCGACGGCAAGGAAGGCCGCGACTACGTCATCGGCGTCTCCAAGGACATCGTCGAGACGCTGGTCGCGACCCATTGCCCCGAGAAGACCGAGCCCTCCGAGTGGACCCTCTCCGAGTTGGTGAAAGACGTTCTCGCCTACTTCGACATCGACCTCCACGCCCGCGGCCTGAAGCTCACCGAGATGACCGACGGCGAGATCTCGGAAGAGGTCTGGACGATGGCCGAGGCGAAGTACCTCGAGAAGGAAGCGCGCCTCGGACCCGAGCTGCTGCGGATGCTGGAGCGCGACGTACTGCTGCGCTATGTCGACCTCGCCTGGAAGGACCATCTGCTGGCCCTCGACCATCTGAAGGAAGGTATCGGCCTGCGCGGCTACGGCCAGCGCGATCCCCTGCAGGAGTACAAGAAGGAGAGCTACGAGCTCTTCCAGGCGCTGAAAGAACGGGTCGAGGACACCGCCATCAAGACGCTCTTCCGCATGGAGCCGGTCTCCGAGCAGCAGCTCGAGGAGGAGCGCCAGCGGCGCGAGCGGGCGGCGCCGGCGCAGCGTCTCGTCTTCTCCGCACCGCAGGGGGTGGGCGGCGCTGCGGCAGCTGCCGCGGGCTCAGCGCCGGGTGCGCCGGCTGGACCTCCTGGCCGCCCGGGCCCGCCGCCGGCGCCGCAGCCGATCCGGGTCGAAGACAAGACCGGCCGCAACGACCCCTGCCCTTGCGGCTCGGGCAAGAAGTACAAGAAATGCCACGGAGCGACGGCCGGCGGCGCCGCCTGATCGGGGATCGGCCGCAGGCCACGCTCGTCGGTTCTCCTTAGGGTTTGGCGCGGCGCAGCACGATTTCCATCGATTTCCACTCCTTGCCGCCCGGAGCGGTGTCGAACATCTCCATCACCTCGTCGTCGGCAGTAGGCCAGCTCACCGTCGACCTCGTGGTCTTCGCCTTGCCGGTCATCGGGTCGACGGAGGAGCTGACGAAGCTGCAGCCCTTCTTGTGATCCGTATCGCACGTTCCGGTGCCGGTCATGACGCCGGTGCTGAAGTTGTCCGACCAGGTCGACCACCACTTGCCGCTCGCGTTGTCGTAACCGGTCATGCCCAGGCCTTCGAAGGGCATCCCCATCATCGAGCCGGTCCAGTGGTCGATCATGACGCGACCGCCGAGGCCCATCGTGCGCTCGGACTTGCCGGGACTGATCTGCGGCGCGGCTCCGGGGGCCTCCCACATCGAGACCTTGCCCTGCCAGGTGCCGATTCTCGAGGCCATCTCCTGATGCTCCTTGCCCGGGGTCATCGCCTTGGTCCAGGCGGCCATCGCCGCCTTCTGCTCGGCCGACATCTGCGGCTCACCTGGCGCCTGTGCCAGGCCACTCACGGCCCCGGCGCCGCATGCCACGAGCACCACAATCCCCATCCGCCAAGCGCTTCGACTGCCCTTGTGCATCGCTCGACTCCTCTCGCCTGTGATGTCGGAACCTTCCGACGTTTGATATCTTAGACGCGGCGGGCGAGACGGTTGCAATCACATCCCCCTCCACCCCAATCGATGACCGAACCCCAGAGCGCCCCGCGCCTCGCCCTCACCTTCGACGATGTCCTGATCGAGCCCGGCTATTCGAGCGTGCACCCCAACGAGGTCGACCTGCGCACCCGCCTCTGCCGGCAGATCTATCTCAACATACCGATTCTCTCCGCCGCCATGGACACGGTGACCGAGTCGCGGCTGGCGATCGCGCTGGCGCAGGAGGGCGGCCTCGGGATCATCCACAAGAACCTGTCCATCGACCTGCAGGCGGCGGAAGTGGACAAGGTGAAGCGCAGCGAAGCCGGCATGATCGTCGATCCGGTGACGATGCGACCCGAGCAGCGGATCTCCGAGGCGCTCGAGCTGATGGCGCACTTCAAGATCTCCGGCGTGCCGGTGACCGACGCCGAAGGGCGGCTGGTGGGCATCCTGACCAACCGTGACCTGCGCTTCGAGAGCAACCTGAACCGGCGCATCTCGGACCTGATGACGCGCGACAACCTGGTCACCGTGCCGGAAGGCACGACGCTCGACGAGGCCAAGGCGCTGCTGCACAAGCACAAGATCGAGAAGCTCCTCGTCGTCGATCGCGCCGGTGGCTTGAAGGGCCTGATCACCGTCAAGGACATCCAGAAGATGATCGAGTACCCGCGCGCCTGCAAGGACGAGCTCGGCCGCCTGCGCGTCGGCGGTGCGGTGGGAGCTTCGGGCGAATACCTCGAACGCGCCGCAGCGCTGGTCGACGCCAAAGTCGATCTGCTGGTGCTCGACTCCTCGCACGCCCACAGCAAAGGCGTTCTCGATGCGGCAGCGGTGCTTCGCCAGCGCTTCCCCGACGTCGCCCTGATGGTCGGCAACGTCGCCACCGCCGAGGGCACCCGCGCCGCCATCGAGCGCGGCGCCGATGCGGTGAAGATCGGCATCGGACCGGGCTCGATCTGCACCACGCGCATCGTCACCGGCGCCGGCGTGCCGCAGATCACCGCCATCCAGGAGTGCTCCCGCGCCGCCGCCGAGCGCGACATTCCGATCATCGCCGACGGCGGCATCAAGTTCTCGGGCGACCTGACGAAGGCGATCGCCGCCGGCTCCGGCGCGCTGATGATCGGCTCGCTCTTCGCCGGCACCGAAGAGAGCCCGGGCGAGACGATCCTCTACCAGGGCCGCACCTACAAGGCCTATCGCGGCATGGGGTCGCTCTCGGCGATGGCGCGCGGCAGCGCCGACCGCTATTTCCAGGAGGGCGAGGCCACCCTCTCGAAGCTCGTGCCCGAAGGGATCGAGGGCATGGTGCCGCACAAAGGGAGCGTCCACTCGATGCTGCCGCAGCTCACCGGCGGCCTGCGCGCGGGGATGGGCCTCGCCGGTTGCGCGACCATCGACGAGCTGCGCACCCGCGGCAAGTTCCTGCGCGTGACGGCGGCGGGCCTCAAGGAGAGCCACGCCCACGACGTGGTCATCACCAAAGAGGCCCCGAACTACTGGGTCGACCGCTGAGCCGTTGACAGCCCAGGCGGCGCGTCAGCGCCGCCGATCCCCATCGAGCCGGCGCGTCAGCGCCGCCGATCCCCATCGAGCCGGCGCGTCAGCGCCGCCGGTCGCCGTCCTGCAGGCGCTTCTCGAGCTCCTTCAGCCGCACCTCGAGCTCGCGCATGCGCTTCTCCACTTCGGCGTCGACGCGCAGCTGATAAGCCCGGATCTGATCCCGGAAATCGTCGCTCTCCAGGAGTCTGCCCAGGCGCTCGAGCGCCGGGCCGACCGCCGGCAAGGCCGGCGCGGCAGGGGCGGCAGCGACCGGCGGCGGGCCGGGGATCGCCGGCATCGGCGGGAAGATCCAGCGCCCGACATCGACTGCCTCGCGTTCCCGTCGCTCGAGGGTCGCCGCCAACTTCCGTTCCCGCCCGGCGCGGACGACAGTCATCTCCAGGGTGTCTCCGCTCTCGCGCGAGCTCACTTCGCCCGAGAATCCCCAGCTGTCGTGAACCGGTTCCGTCCCGACCAGGGTGACGACATCGCCGACTTCGAGGCCGGCGCGCGCCGCGGGGCTGCCGGGCTCGACGCGCCCGACCATCACTCCGGCTTCGCGCGCGGCGCCGAAGTGCTCGCGCAGCTCCGGTGTCAGGTCGACCAGCTCGATCCCCAGGTAGCCGCCGGAAAGACGCGGAGCCCTGGGTGCACGCGGCGCGAGCGGCGGCGGAGTCGCCGCCACCGGCGCGACTGCGGCGAGGGGCGCTGGCGACGGCAGAGCAGCTGGGGCTGATGCCGGTCGCGGGAGCGGCGGCGGCGTGACCTGGGCAAAGCCTGGGACAGGGCTGGCGACCGCCAGCAGCACTGCCGCGGCAGAGAGCTGCAGGAAACGGAGAGGCGTGCGCATCATCCTGGACTCCTCGTCGTTGGGGTGGTTCGCCCGTCGGCTGCGCCGGCCGGGATCTTCGTCAGGTCGAGATAGAGATCGGTGGACTCGTCGCCGCCGAGGGAGATACGCGAGCGCCTGTCAGCCAGGGCGCGCAGCTCCTCGAGTTCGCTCTGCAGACGGCGGTGCTCGTCGACCATCGCGGCACGGCGCGAGGCGCGCTCCGCCGCCACTTCGAGACTCCAGGCGCCCAGACCGACCGCGACGACGCAGGCTCCGGCGACAAGCGATAGGCCCTGCCGCCGGCGTCGCGCACGTCGCACCGCCGCCAGCTCGGCGCGGGCCAGGACTGCGGCCCGAAAATCGGCGTTGATCCCTGGGGCGGGCTCGGCGCGCAGGGCGCGGCCGACCACGGCATCGAGATCGGCGTCCGAAATCGGCAGGTTCACGATTCGCCTCCATTCCAGTAGGGCGCGAGAAGCACCCGCAAGCGCTCGCGGGCACGGAAGAGGCGGCTCTTGACCGTCGCCTCGCGCAACCCGAGAAGGCGCGCGATCTCGGCAATGGGCCGTTCCTCCAGCGCCGCCAGCACCAGCGGCGCGCGAAAAGCGAGTGGCAACCCGGCCACGGCGCGCGCGATCGCCGCCTCGGCCTCCTCGCGGAGCAGTCGCTCGCCGGCCTCGGCCTCCTCGAACGGCTCCCTGCCCGGACGGTTCCCGATCCAACCGAAGCGCCCCAGAGCCCCGGAGAAGAGAGCGCGCAACTGGACCCGGCGGCGGCGCTCGCTGCTCTGCGCCAAGCGGGTGCCGATGCTGTACAGATAGGCCTCGAAGCGCCCCTCTTCTCGATAGCGGCGGGAGGCCAGCCAGAGGCGGACGAACGCCTCCTGGGCGAGCTCCTCGCCGCGCTCGCGGTCGCCGGTGAGGCGGGAGAGATAGCGCACCAGGGCGTCGCGATGACGCTCGACGAGGCCGCCGAAGGCCTCCCAGTCCCCCTCCCGGCTGCGCGCCATCGCCAGCGCATCGGCGCCGGCTTCGGCGCCGGGGTCGGCCACGGCGGATTCGAGGACGCTCATCACCTGTACCAACGCGCGGCGGGCGTTTTGGTTCCCGGCGCGAGCGGCGTCCGGCGAAAGAGAGCGCGCGTCAGGCGCCCGGCCGGGGCAGCCAGACGAGCCCGACGCGCACCACCTCGACGTCGGTCTTCTTCGGCTTGAGGCCCTTCGCGGCGAGAGCGAGGTTCTGCGGGTCGGAGCGGCTCTCGACTTCGGCGATTGCCGCCGCGAGCTCGGCCTGGAGCTCGGCGATGCGCGCCTGCACGGCCTCCACCCCCTCCTCGGCGAGGCCGACGTCGCGCGACTCCTTCATCGAGCGCGAGGCCGAGCGCGCCGAGCTCGCTGCGCGCGAGAGCGTCGCCGTCGAGAGCTTGCGACGGCCGAAGAGCGCACCAGCGACGGCACCGAAGACCGAGGCAGCGGTCGAGATCGTCTGCGCCGTGGCCTGCGACTTCTGCTCCGCCACCTTCGCCTGGGCGCGGCGCATGCGCTCGTCGAGGGCGGTGAACTTGGGGGCCAGTCGGGCCTTGACCTTGTCGACCTCGCCGTCGCGCCGCTGCCGGGCGGCGTCGGCGAGCCGGGAGCGGAACTCTCCTTCGCTCTCGCCCGGCTTCGAGCTCAAGCCGAGCTCCTTGCTCGAATAGACGGTCAGCTCCTCCGAGCGGGCGAGAAAGTCCTTGAACGACTTCGCCCAGGCCTCGAAGCTCTTCGCCCGCGTCGCCTCGGGCGGCAACGCTGCGAAACCCCGCGCCCCCAGCGGCGCGGCGTCGGACAGCCCGGCGGCCTCGATCGCCGCGGAGTCTGCCCAATCGACGAGGAGCGCTCCCCCGGCGGCGACCGCCAAGGCGCGCGTGACCTCCCGGGTGAAGCTCCAGCCGGCGTCGGCACTCTGGAAGTGGACCCGACCCTGGCCGAGAATCGCACCAGAGTACTGCGCCGTCGCGCCGTCGGCGCGCGCGAACAGGACCGGAATCTCGCTCGGCAGGATCGGCAACGCAACGCCGGCCCCGGCTGCACTCATTGCCGGCGCTGCCGGCACTGCCGCCGGCGTGGCCGCGGAAGCCGCAGGAGCCGGGCTGGGCGCCTTGAGGCGGCGGATCTGGTCGCGGGTGAGCGGGCCAGCCAGGTAGGAGAGCGCCCAACGGCTCTCGAACAGCACCGGCTTCTCCTCGTGCACGTTGTGCAGCAGGAAGCGCCGTGAGCCGAGGCCGGCGAGCAGGCGCGAAAGCTCCTGGCGGTCGATGCCGCCGGCGACGCCCTCGAGTCCGTCGAGGACGCGCGCCAGATCGCGCTCGGTCTGCAGCCGCCCCAGAAGCCAGGTGCCGATGTTCGACAGCGCCTTGTAGTCGAGATCGACCGGGTTCTGGGTCGCCAGCACGACGCCCAGGCCGAAGGCGCGAGCCTGCTTGAGCAGCGTCAGCATCGGCTTCTTCGACGGCGGATTGGCCGTCGGCGGCAGGTAACCGAAGATCTCGTCCATGTAGAGAATCGCCCGCAGGCTGCTCGTCCCCTGCCGGGTGCGCATCCAGGCGAGGGTCTGGTTGAGCAGCAAGGAGACGAAGAACATCCGTTCGGCGTCGGAGAGATGGGCGATCGACAGTACCGCCACCTGCGGCCGTCCGTCGCTCGTGTAGAGGAGCTGCTGGACGTCGAGCGGCGTGCCTTTCAGCCAGACCTCGAAGCCGGGGGCGGCGAGCAGGGCGTTCACCGTCATCGCGAGCTCGAAGCGCTCCTTGGCCGGATAGAAGCTCTCGAGCGGCAGCACGCCCACCTTGTCGAGCGGCGGCTTCTGGATGTCGGCGATGAGCTGCGCGAGATCGTAGCTCCGGCCGTCGCGCCAGGCGCGATCGAGCAGCGACGAGATCAGGATGTGCTCGCGGCTGCGCAGCGGATCGCCGGCGATGCCGACGAGTCCCAGAAGGCTCGTCGCCGTCGACTGCACGCGGTCACCGAAGAGCTCGGCGTCGTCCACCAGCTCGGGCGGCGGTGCGGCGAAGGTGGCGAGGATCGAGACCGGCTCGCCGGCGTTGCTGCCCGGGGTAAAGATGCGGAAGCTCGCCGCCTCCTTGAGACGCCGGATGCGCTCGCCGTCCTGTCCCCAGGAGGCCAGGCCCTTCTTCCACTTTGCCGCCTCGGCCGCGGCGTAGGCCGGAAGGTCCATCCCCTTGCGCTCGGCCTCCTCCTGCTGCACCCAGGGCTCGAAGTCCTTCGCCGCAAGGTCGGGAAAGGTGAGCAGCATGTTGGTGAGATCCCCCTTGGGATCGATCACCAGCGCCGGCACGCCGTCGATCGCCGCCTCCTCGAGGAGGGCGATTCCCAGACCGGTCTTGCCGCTCCCGGTCATGCCGAGGCAGACCGCGTGCGTCACCAGATCGCGCGAATCGTAGAGCAACGGCTCGTCGATCGTGGCGCCCGTCGCCACGTCCACCGGCTTGCCGAGATAGAACAGCCCGAGCTTCTCGAAGTCCTGCATTCCGACCTCCAACAAGAGGCTCGAATCCTACCCGATGCCCAGCGGGGCCGACGAGCGAAAGATGCGCGCGCAAAGCTGGCGCGAGAGGACTCGGAGGGTCGGCGGAGACGCGCGGACTCAGGCCGGGCGCCAGCTCCGCGGATCGAGCTCGTACGGCAGCGGCGTGAGGTTCTGCGGCGCTTCCGCACCGAGGTAGACCAGATCCTCGAGGCGGATGCCGAAGCCGTTCGTCGGATCCGGGTCGTAGAGGCCGGGCTCGAGGGTCAGGACGTCGCCTGCGGCCAGGACGCCCTCGTCGTGGGCGTGGCGCTTGAAGCTCGGATACTCGTGGAGCTCGAAGCCCACCCCGTGCCCCAGGCCATGGACGTAGCCCTGAAGCGTTCCCGGCTCGGAGAGCGGGGTCGCGTAGCCGCGTGCGGTGAACGCCTCGCAGACCGCCACCTGCAGGTCCCAGCCGTGCGCGCCGGGGCGAGCTGCGGAATGTGCCAGCGAGAGCGCTTCGCGGACCGCCGCAAAGGCGGCGCCGACCCGTTCCGGCGGCTCGCCGACGCAGAAGGTGCGGGTGCAGTCGGCGAACAGGCCGCCGCGCGGGAAGAGGTCGACCACCAGCGTCTCACCGGCCCGGAGGATCCGGCTGGAGGTGCCGGAGCTGTGCGGCACGCCGCCCTCGCCG
>Ga0209477_1001646_pt1 | contig 13418 bp, 10 predicted proteins | sample KloWWTupernatant_FD_187180 | JGI IMG/M metagenome (GOLD analysis project Ga0209477, IMG submission 187180) | Active sludge microbial communities from Klosterneuburg, Austria, studying microevolution and ecology of nitrifiers - Klosterneuburg... | ecosystem: Engineered > WWTP > Aerobic digester >...
GATTTCGATTTCGAAACGGACCAATCCAACATCGACTTACCGACCAACTGGGACTTTGCCTCCGGAACCCTCACCGGCTGGGATGTCGTTGGAGCAGTAGGTGTTGGAGCCGGCGGCCCTGATGGCTATTACGCGAGTTTTCCGACCAGCGGGGTGACATCAATCACAAGCACAGCGTTTACGGTGTCGGCGACCGCAAATGCACTTCAGTTGACGCTCAATAGTGGCTACGTCGACGTCGTCGTGTTGTCCGGTGTCAGCTATGGTACATCTACCACGCTGGCGACCGTGAACTGCGGTTTGGGCTGTTCCTGGACAACGCTCTCCTATTCCATGGTTTCCTACATTGGACAATCCATAAAGGTCAGGCTTCGCAGCGGTGTTGGATACAGTGGACCCGAAGTTGACCAGATTCGGACTGTGGATGTTGCGCCAGGCTGGACGTTATCCGGCAGTCCGCAACTCTCCACCATCAACGGCAGCACTTGGCTGACCGGTTCGACAATGGCCATCTCGCCAGCGTTCACCGTAGATTTGGCAGCCCAATTCTTTACCTTCGACACCCACCGGATGAATGCCTCCAACCCCCAACGAGAGATCTACATTCTAAGCGGGGTTGGGTTCGCGACCGTGACCAAGGTCGGCTACTTCGGGTTTGTAAACGCAGATACAGACTTGACGCTTCGCATACCACTTTCCGCCCATGTCGGACAGACAGTCACCCTCCAGGCCTGGCTGTATGACAAGACCCCCAAAGGCAAGCTGATATTTCTTCAGGCCCGCGACGGCACCGGCCGCTGCCAGTGCGTGATGTTCAAGGGTGATTTTGATGAGGCGACCTTTGAGGCGGCCAAAGCCCTGCCACAGGAATCGTCGCTCACGATCACGGGCGTGGTCAAGGCCGATCCTCGCGCGCCCGGCGTGCCCGGTGGCTTTGAGCTGGGTGTCAAGGAGATCGCGATCGTGCAAACGTCGGCCGAGTATCCGATCACGCCCAAAGAACACGGAATCGAGTTTCTGATGGACAACCGCCATCTGTGGATTCGCTCGGCGCGCCAGTGGGCGCTGTTGCGGGTGCGGGCGACGGTTATGCGGGCGATCCGTTCGTGGCTGGATGGGCGCGGCTTTCTCGAAATGAGCACCCCGATTTTGACGCCCTCGGCGGCGGAGGGCACAACCAACCTGTTTGAGGTCGGCTACTTCGACGACAAAGCCTATCTCGCCCAGACCGGCCAACTCTACAACGAAGCGAACATCTTCGCCTTCGGTCGAGTGTACTGTTTCGGTCCGACCTTCCGGGCCGAGAAGAGCAAGACCCGCCGGCATCTCACCGAATTCTGGATGGTCGAGCCCGAGATTGCTTTTTGCGACCTCGATCAACTGCTCGAGATCGAAGAGCAGTTTGTCAGCCACATCGTGCAGACCGTGCTGCGCGAGAACGCAAATGAACTCAAGACGTTGGATCGAGATGTCAGCAAACTGGCCCATATCAACCCGCCCTTCCCGCGGATCACCTATGATGACGCGGTGGCCAATCTGATCGAGATGCAGGCCAGCCTGCGGGCGGGCGCGCCCGTGCTGCGCCATGACGGCAAACCGCTCGAGGGCATCGAGGATCCAGCCCTGCTCGACATCACCTGGGGGATGGACTTCGGCGCGCCGCACGAGACCGCCCTCACCCAGCTTTACGCCAAGCCGGTCTTTGTGACGGGTTTCCCGACGGCGATCAAAGCCTTTTATATGGAGCCGTATCCCGGCCGGCCGGAGGTGTGCAAGAGCGCGGACTTGCTCGCGCCTGAGGGCTATGGCGAGATCATCGGCGGCAGCGAGCGCATCAGCGATCCGGCCCGGCTGGAGGAGCGCATTCGCGAGCACGGCCTGCCGATGGATCCGTATCGCTGGTATGTCGATCTGCGCAAGTACGGCAGCGTGCCGCACAGCGGATTTGGCCTGGGGGTGGAGCGCACGGTGACCTGGATCTGCGGCACCGAGCACATCCGCGAAGCCTCGCCCTTCCCCCGCCTGATCAACCGGATGTATCCATAGGGTGCGTATCGCGCAATGTGATTCGGAAACGCCAGCCCCCGGCTCCGCCGGGGGCTGGCGTTTCCGAATCACATCCAAATCAGCGACCGACCGCGGGCACAAATGCGCGAGGTTGGACGGGACCGCGGGCATACAGCTTCAGCATCATCGCGGTGTAGTTCCCCATGCTTCGCCACTCCGCCTGAAAGAAGTTGAAATCGGTTAGTCCATAGGCGTTGCGATAGTAGCCATACTGAATTGGGGTCAGCGCGACCGAACCGACCGTGAATGGCGCGTTCAGGCGCATGCAGGGCGTCAGTGCATCCGTGTCGACATATTGCCCGTTTGTCATCCCCTGGATATTCACGGCAATGCCATGAAAACCGCTTGTCTCAAACGTGACCGGCTGGGCGAATCGGATGGTTTCGCTGTAGGTCATCCGGGTAATGAATTGGCGGGCGCCAATCGAGATGTCCTGCACTGGTCCGGCCGGGCCTGAGAACAAAGGATCGAGTCCTGGATTCATGTACTCCCAGAACTGAACTCGAATCCGGACATCCTCCCAGGCCTGGCCGGTCGTCGATACAAAATGCGCTTCCATGCCGGTGATGGCAAGCGGCGCGCCGGGATCCGCCACAGCGATGGGCAGGCCGATATGCGTTCTGGGCGTCGATGAGGTGAAGGTGCAGGTCACTCCGCTGGCGGTATCCAACACGATCACTTCGCCGGGGCCCGGTCCCGCGACGTTCGAAGCGATGGTGGATTGTGCGCGCCCAAGGACCGAGAGGGTGAAGAGCGCGGCCAGCCCGAGACACCTGAGCGGTGTTGCAATGGGCATCGCTTGGGACTATACCGGCTATTAGGGCCTTGATACGACTCCTTATAATCTCTAGATGCGCCGCACCTGGGCCGTCCTCGCGCTTGTGTCCGCTGTCGCGCTTGCCGCGGCGGCCGCGGCCTTCGTCCAGACGGGCACAACGCGCTGGCTTGAGACGCAAACGGGGGAGACGGCCCCGGGCGGACAGGCTCGGGCGCTGTGGAACGCGGCGCTGGACCTGGCCCGTCCGCCGCTGAGGCTGGCCCCCGACGCGCCGATGAGTCCGCGGGTCGCGACGCCATATGCCGTGAACACCTTTCTGCACCAGGAGGTCGAGCCCGCCAAACGCGCCCGCCAGCTGCAGATGATTCAAGACGCCGGGTTCGGTTGGATCCGCCAGCCCTTCCCGTGGTATGACCTCGAAGTCCAGGCCAAGGGTGACTTCACCGATCGGCGCACTGCGCCGGCCAGGAGCGCCTGGGACAAATACGACAACATCGTCGCATTGGCGGAGCAGTACGGCGTGGGCCTCATCGCCCGGCTCGAGGCGCCCCCGGAGTGGGCCCACCAGGGCTACGCCGACCTCGGCACACTCGGCCCGCCGGCGGACTTCGCCGACTATGCGGATTACGTGGCGGCCGTCGCGCAGCGCTACAAGGGCCGCATCCGAGCCTATCAGTTGTGGAACGAGCCCAATATCTATCCCGAGTGGGGGGCCCAGGCGGTCAATCCCGAGGACTACGCCAAGATGCTGTGCCTGGCCTATCAGCGGGTGAAGGCGATCGATCCCGACGCGATCGTGCTGGCTGCGGCGCTGGCCCCGACGGTCGAGCAGAGCGGGCGCGATCTCAGCGACTTGATCTTTTTGCAGCGGATGTATACCGCCGGGGCTGGAAAGTGCTTCGACGTGGCCTCAGCCCAGGGTTATGGCCTGTTCTCGGGTCCGGAAGACCGTCGATTGTCACCGTTGGGCACAAACGTCGCCCGGCACACCCTGATGCGCGACATCATGGTTGCAAACGGCGACGCAGGCAAGCCGATCTGGCTGGCCGAGGCGAACTGGAACGCGCTCCCGCCCGTAAACGCGGGGATCGCCGGGTATGGCAACTTTGGGATCGTGACACTGGAGGAGCAGGCCCGCTACGTGCCGCAGCTCTACGCCCGGGCCCGGCGCGACTGGCCGTGGGTGGGCGCGATCGCGGTGTGGTTCTTCAAGCCGGCAAGCGATGCCGACAAGAACCAGGCGGTCTACTACTTCCGCATGCTCGAGCCGGATTTCACGCCATTGCCGCTGTATGAGGCGCTGAAGGCGATGCAAAAGTAGGACCGCGACAGGCTGCAGCAGGTGGGCCGCGCCTTGAAGACGCGGCCCACCTGCTGGCAATCACCGCCGGGCCAGGTTGAACATCGCCCCGTTAATGACCATCGCCGCGAGCGAGGCAAGTGTATAGACCAGCCACAGCGGCCAGACCGTCACCGTAGCACCGACGACGAGAAAGAAGCTGGCGAAGGCGAAAGTGCCCAGCAGCACCCCACGCAATACCCGCAACGCGCCGTCCGCGCCGTGCTGGGCGTGGGCAAAGGTCACCATCAGCGAGGCATACAGCGGGATGGGCGAGATCAGCCCACTCCAGGTTGCGCCAAGCACGTCGCTTGCCCCGGTGAGGGCCAGCACAAAGGCCGTGGCCAATACCACCCGGAGCGGAATATCCCAGGCGGGCGCAATGACGACCGCCTGAGCGGCCTGTGGCCGGGGCGTAATCCGTAAGGCCAGCAAAATCACCGCAAGGATGAGCAAATACAACGGCAGCACGGGCAGCGTCAACTGCTTCCAGACCAGGGTCATGCCGAGAAAGCCGAGCAACCCCATCCCAAGAGCTGCGGGCCAGCGCGCGCGCCGCGCAACAAAGGCATAGATCACGCAGAAGACGCTGGCGCTGGCCGAGCCGCTCATCGTGCCAAGGGCGGCATCCGCCGCGAACTGAGGCGAATGCTGCAGAGCCAGGAAGATGCTAACCGGGCCGCTGGTCACCGGCAGGCCGGCGATCCAGCCCCCCACCCCCACGCCCAGGCGCCGGCTGATCCAGGTTGCGAGCGCCATCACGATCGGGGTGGTGATGAGCTTGTAGAGCAGCAGATCCACGGGTGGGACTCCCAGTGAGGTGTTTTTCGGAATCATCCTCGCCGGCTCCGCCGGCGAGGATGATTCCGCAGCTGGTCAGGCGCCGGACGGCAGGCACTCACCCAGCGCCGTGATCAGCCGATCGATGTCGGCCCGGGTGTTGTAGCCCTGCACCGACACGCGGATGAACGGCCGGCCCGACCAGACCAGCAGCGGGATCTCAATCTGGTACTCGTCGTAGAGGCGCTGCTTTAGGGCAAGCGTATCCGTGCCTGGCGGCAAGACCACGCCGGCGAGCTGGCCAATCCAATGGTCGCCGATGAAGTGCGACGGTTGGCCGGTCAGGGCCAGCAGGCGATCGCGGGCTTCACGGGTGATGGCCCGGCACTCGGCGCTGACCCGCTCCCAGGCGTGATCGCGCTGGAAGGCAATCGCGTCCGGGGTCGCCAGGAACGCGGCGATATCGCGAGTTCCCCAAAACTCGTGGTGATCGACAAACCGCGACGGGCCGGGCGCGACCGCCTCGTAGCCCCAGCTCACGACCAAGGGTTTGAGCAAGGGCTGAACTTCACGTCGGGCATATAAAAAGGCGCTGCCCTTGGGCGCGCACAACCATTTGTGCAGATTGCCCGTGTAGAAATCGACGCCCATCGCTTCAAGGTTCAAGGCGAGCTGACCCGGGGCATGGGCGCCATCGATGAGGGTCAGGATGCCCGCCGCGCGGGCGCGCCGGCAGATCTCTTCGACCGGCAGAATGACGGCCGTGGGGGACGTGAGGTGGCTGAGGTAGATCATCCGCGTGCGTGGAGTGACGTTGCGCCAGAGCGCTTCGACAACTTCAGCGGGATCGGTGAGCGGATACGGGAGGGCCGCGGCCCGATAGGTGAAGCCGCGTTCGCCGGCGAGAAAACGCCAGGTCCGATCACAGGCGCCGTACTCGTGGTCGGTGGTCAGCACCTCATCGCCCGGCCCAAGTTCAAGGCTGCGCGCGACGATGTTGACCCCGGTCGTGGCATTGATGACATAGACCAGATCGTCCGCGGCGCAGCCGAGATAGTCGGCCAGAGCCACCCGAGCCGAATGCATCAACTCCTTGTGGCGCCGGCCAAGGAAGAGCACGGGCTGGCGCTCGAGTTCGCGCTGCCAGTATTGATAGCGCTCGAACACAGGGATGGGCGTGGCGCCAAATGAGCCGTGATTCAAAAATGTGATGGCCGGGTCGATCAGGAAGTACGAGGCGAGGGCGCTGCTGGGATCCATGGGGGTGATTCTATGCGGTGGACTGACGACCGATGACCGATGACGGAAAGAGTGCTTGTATTTCGATTGGAGCACGGCATACGTTGGGATGTCTCAGTCACTTGCTAACGTCCTGGTCCATCTCGTTTTCAGCACAAAGGAGCGCGTCCCACTGATCAATGACGCCTGGCGTGGAGATATGCACGCCTATATCGGCGGCATTATCCGACGTCGTGGAACCAATCTTCTCGCGGCCAACTCCGTCGCCGATCACATCCACCTCCTATTTCCGTTGCCGCGCACAATCACCATTGCTGATCTCGTTCGCGAGATCAAGACCGGCTCGGCTCTGTGGACTCATGGAAGGAATGTGGCACCGATGCCTTTTCATTGGCAGGCGGGATACGGAATCTTCTCGGTGAGTCCCCAACATCGAGCCGTTGTCATGCGATACATCGCCAATCAAGAGAAGCATCATCAGACAGTGTCTTTTCAAGATGAGTTTCGTCAACTGCTGAGCGAACACGACATTGCGTTCGATGAGAATTACGTGTGGGAATGACGCTCGGTTCCCAGGGTTCCGCTGCGCTCCACCCTGGGCTGTCTTCGCCGGCCCCGTTGGGGCCGGTTTCGACACGCCAAGACCCGCGCGCCAACGGCGCGCACATCGATAGCCCAGAGTGGAGCGCAGCGGAACCCTGGATTTCGCAGTACCCTGGGCTGACTTCGTGCGGTCCCATTGGGGCCGGTTTCGACACGCCAAGACCCGCGCGCCAACGGCGCGCACGTCGATAGCCCAGGGTGGAGCGCAGCGGAACCCTGGATTTCGCAGCACCCTGGGCTGTCTTCGTGCGGCCCCGTTGGGGCCGGTTTCCGCACGCCTAGACCTGCGCGCCAACGGCGCGCGCGTCAATAGGCCAGGGTGGAGCGATGCGGAACCCTGGACAGGGACGCGGGCGATTTGGTGGCGCCTTCCGCCCGGATAGAATATGATTCATGCGATCCAATGACTCGTTCTTTCCGCTCGCGCGCATCATCGCCGCGGTGCACATGTTGCCCAGCGAAGGCAGCCGACGCCCTGACGGGCAGCCGCGGGAACAGATCATCAATCACGCGCTGCTCCACGCCCAGATTGCCTGGGACGGAGGCGTGCGGGCGCTTTACCTGCAGAACACAAACGAGTTGCCAATCGCTCCGCGCGCAACGCCCGAAACGATCGAGACGATGATCGCCGCTGGATCGGCCGTGCGCAAGGCCTTTCCGGATATGGCCCTGGGCGTCACCCTGGTCGAACACGGCGCAGCCGAGGTGCTCGACATCGCCAAGGCGATTGACGCCCAGTTTGTGCGGATCAAGACTTACATCGGCACCATGGTCAAGGCCGAGGGCATGTTGCATGGCTGCGCCTACGAAGCCATCCACCACCGCTACGACATCAAGGCGACCGACATCCGGATTTTCGCTGACGTGTATGACCGTCTGGGCGAACCGCTCGCGCCACTCCCGCTCAACGAAGCTTGCCGCCAGGCCGTCGACTTTGGCCGGGCCGACGCGTTGATTCTGTCGGGCAAGACCAGCGAACAGAGTATTCGCATGATCGACGACGTGCGCACGATGCGCCTCGGCGCGCCGCTCATCCTGGGCGGCGGCATGTCTTTCAGCAACTTGCGCTTTTTCGCCAACCGGGCCGACCACTTCCTGATCTGGGCGGGTTTCGTCAAGCGCGGTCTGCCAGCCCAGAACGGCGTCCCGGTTGAATGGGATGGCTCGCTGATCAAGGCGTTCGTTGAAGCGACGAAGTAGGTGCAATTCGATCTGCGCCGGTTTGAGGAAGTGACGTCGACGATGGACGTTGCGCGCGAATTGGCGGAGGCCGGCGCGCCAGAAGGCGTCTGCGTCGTTGCGGGCGCGCAAACGTCCGGACGTGGCCGCATGGGTCGAACCTGGTTCTCACCTCCCGGAACGGCCCTTTACATGTCTCTGTTGCTCCGGCCCACCTTTCTCCCAACCGCCCGCGGGGGATGGCTGGCGATGTTGTCAGCTGTGGCGGTTCGAGGCGGCGCGCAGGCCATGCTGGACACGGCCGGCTGTCCAACGGCCGATCTCGCCCTTAAGTGGCCGAACGATGTGCTGCTCGGCGGGCGAAAGCTGGCGGGCATCCTGATCGAATCCACGTTTGCGGGGGATGGGCTTGAACGGGTCGTCGTCGGGATTGGGCTGAACGTAAATACGCGCTTTGACCAGGCGCCCGAGGAAGTTCGCCTGCGCGCGACCAGCCTGCGCGAGGCGGTTGGGGATGCGCTTGACCTCGATCAGGTCCTTGCGGCGCTGCTGGCGGCCCTCGAGGCCCGCTATGAGGCGCTGCGCGCGACGCTGGCCAGTCCGCAGCCGGAATACGCGCGGCATCTGGCCACGCTCGGCACGCGCGTTCGGCTACTGGGCGGGTCAAACGTGATCGAAGGGCGGGCTTTCGGGGTCACCGACGATGGCGCGCTTCGTCTCGAGACTGCTTCAGGCCCGGTCGACGTGTCGTTTGGCGATATAGGATGAGCTCCCGCGGCTCCGCTCATACAAGCCCCACAAGCGGCATCTCGGGTCTACAATAGCACTGCTAGAACATTCGTTCATGATGGATCAACCCAACAAGCTCTTCATTGGCCGTGATTTCACGCCATCCTCCAAGTCGACTGGCGCGCCGTTTTACCTGAACGCCCGCTCATTGACCACGCACGCCCTGTGTCTGGGCATGACGGGGACAGGCAAGACCGGCCTGGGGGTTGTCGCGCTCGAGGAGGCCCTGCTCCAGGGCATTCCGGTCATCATCATCGATCCCAAGGGCGATATCACCAACCTGGCGCTCAATTTTCCGAGCCTGGCGCCGGACGAGTTCAAGCCCTGGCTGCATGAGGAAGACGCCTCGCGGCAGAAGCTCACCCTCGATGCCCTGGCGGCGCGCACGGCCAAGCAGTGGCGCGACGGCTTGAAGGAATGGGACATCGCTCCCGAGCGGATTGGCACGCTCCGCGATCGGGCCGCGTTTCGGATCTACACGCCGGGCAGCGACGCCGGGATTCCAGTCAACATCCTGCAAAGCCTCAACCCGCCCAGCCAATCCTCGGGCTTGAGCTGGGCGAAGAACGGCGAGGCGCTGCGTGAGCGGATTGGGCAGATGTGCTCGGCCTTGCTCCAGTTGATCGGCATCGACGCCGACCCGCTCCAGAGCCGCGAGCATATTCTGCTCGCGACGATCTTCGAGGCGGCCTGGCGGGCCGGCCAGTCGATCGATCTGCCCGTGTTGATCCGGATGATCCAGGAACCACCCGTGACCCGGGTCGGCGCCTTTGACATGGACGTGTTCTATCCCAAGGCGGATCGCTTTGAACTCGCCATGGCCGTGAACAACCTCATCGCTTCACCGTCATTCGCGACGTGGAGCGCCGGCCAGTCGCTCGATATTGCCGAGTTGATCAAGCCGGTGCGGGGTGTGGGCGGAGCCAACCCGGCCGGGCGCACACCCGCCAACATTTTCTATGTCGCCCATCTCGGCGACGCCGAGCGCCAGTTCTTCATCACCCTGTTGCTGGCTCAGCTCGTATCGTGGATGCGGGCCCAGACCGGCACCTCGCAGCTGCGCGCGCTGGTCTACTTCGACGAAGTGCACGGCTATCTGCCGCCCTTCCCGCGCAATCCGCCAACCAAAGCGCCGCTGATGGCGCTGATCAAACAGGGCCGGGCGTCCGGGCTGGGGTTGTTCCTCGCCACCCAGAATCCGGCTGATTTGGACTACAAGGGCCTGTCGAACATTGGCACCTGGTTTGTCGGCCGCCTGCGCACGGGGCGCGACCGTGATCGCGCGCTGGAGGGGCTCGAGGGCGCCGGCGCGGGGTTTGACCGAGCCGAGTACGAGGGGCCGCTCAGCACGCTGCCGCCGCGGGTCTTTTTGGTCCAAAGCGCGACGACCGAGCCGGCATTTGTCCAGACACGTTGGGCGATGAGCTTTCTGCGTGGGCCGCTGACCCGCGACGAGGTGACGATCCTCCAGCCCGAAAACGTCTATGTGGGCGTGGATCCGGCTGCGGAAAGCAAGGGTTCGCCCGCCGTCGCAGGCGGCCCACCGGCAACGGCGGTTGAAGCCGTGCGCGCAGCGGCGGTCAGCGCGCCTTCCACGACGCGCCCGGTGATGCCGCCCGATGTGCGCGAGGTCTTTTTGCGCTTGCGCGACTGGTCGACAAATTCATACCGCGCGCCGCAAACGCTGCTATCGCCCTTCCTGCTGGCCAGCGCGCGGGTGCGCCTCAACGACAAGCCCAGCGGCGTCATCTCCGATGAGCGGGCAACCTATCTGCTGCCGCTGCCCAAGGTGCTCACGTCGCCGGACTTCAACCATGCCCGGGTGCTGGCCAGCTTCCAGCCGACCGATGTGTCGCCGGAGCCGCCGCCCGACGCGACCTTTGCCGCGCTGCCGAGCGGCATCGCCCCGCGCTGGATGAAGCAGGCCGAGCGCATGTTCGTCGAGCACGTATATCGGAGCATGAACCGCACAATCTACCGGAACACCACGCTAAAGTTGTTCGGGATGCTGGACGAAACGATGGGCGACTTCCGGGCCCGCTGCGAGGCCGCCGCCCGCGATCGGCGGGACGACGACGCCTTCAAGGTGCGCGAGCAGTATGACCGCCGTTATGCGGCGCTGCAAGCCCGCATCGCGCGCGAACAGCGCGAGCTCAGCAGCGACCGGGCCGACCTCGACGCGCGCCGGCGCGAAGAGACCCTGACCAACGTCGAGTCGATCTTTAACTTTGTGATTGGCAAGCGCCGCCACACCGGACGCGGCGTCTCGCACGGGGCCACCAAGAGCCGCATGACCCGCGCGGCGGAGATGGACCTGCGCGAAAGCGAACAGACCGTCGCACAGCTCAAAGCGCAGGCCGAGAATGTGCTGGCTGAGTATCGGGCCGCGCTGGACGCCCTGAACACGCGCTGGATGCAGACGATCAACGATGTCGTTGAGCTGAAGATCTCGCCGCGCAAGTCGGACATTTTCGCGGACCTAATCGTCGTCGCCTGGGCTTAAGCCGCCCACGACACAGGTTCTGTCGGGACTTTTACGCGCCTGGCTACTCCTGCTTTAGCAACCGGTCAGCGTTGGCGGCAGCGATGGCGGCCGCAACGGAATCGTTCATGATTTCCACCCGGAGTTGGCGGCTCAGGGCCGAATACCGGGTGATACGCACGGCGTTGCGCGCTGATTTCGCGTCCGGATCCGCGTAACGCGGCGCAATGACCCCGGTAAACAGCCTCAATACCAGATAGAACATACCCGCGCCGAGGACGGCCAAGGCAAGATAATTGGCGGCCACCAGGTTTTGTCCGCGCTGCGACCAGAACCAGAACAGGCCGGCAACGACGCCGGCGCCTGCCACCACCCCAAGGATCAGACCGATGCGACCAAGCAATTGTTCGGTCGCATTCTTGGTCATGGCCATGGCGTGGTGGGTGGCGCACATGGGCACTGCGAGTCTTACGGTGACTGTGCGCTTGCGAAACCGGACCGATCGCGAGACCTCGAAGGTCGCTTCAGCCGGCTGTTGACATTGGACGCATACCGGTGGAAAGTCGACCTGTGTACCCTTCACGGTTAGTGATGTGGACATATCGGGCACCTCATCAACCAATATAGCCCCGACTGATGTCTTTTGCAATGGAACGGCTCCCGCCCAAAGCCGACTCCGACCAGCCCAGCGGATCCTCCTGGAAGTTTTGTGGATGGCTTTCAGAATCGGACATGGTCAAGGTAAGCGCCGCTCCTCAGTAGAACGGGGCGAACCTGGTCGTAGCTCAAACGATTTGGTTTCACCCGTGCCTGGCTCGCGACCGCCGCCAGCGTGCCAGCCGCCTGTCCAATCGCCATCGAGATGGGCGTCACCCGAAAGGCCGCCGCGGCATCGTGGGTGGCGCTGATGGCGCGGCCGGCCACGATCAGGTTGGCAGGTTTTTCCATGAGCAGACAGCGCATGGGTATGCCATAGGCGATGTCGGGACGCAGATGGGTTGTATTCGTGATGCCTTCGGTCGGCGAGTGGATATCGATGGGGTAGCCGCCGAGCGCAATCACGTCCTCAAAGCGCCGCTCATCCATCAGGTCTTGGGCAGTGAGCGTGTATAGCCCGGTCACATGCCTGCTCTCACGCACGCCAACCTGGGACGATGTGTCCATGCGCACGCAGTTTTCAAAGCCCGGGCAATACCGCCGCAGGAACTGGAAGATTTCGACGCACTGCTGGCGTCCAATGGCCTCGGCCTGACTCAACTCGAACGGCTCGGTCGCGCGCAAGCCCTGGATGCGTGACGTATTGACGATGATGACGCCCGGGACGTGGGTCTCAAAGAAGAGGACAAACTCGCGCGGGACGCTGATTTCGCCGCGGGCCTGAGCGGCGCGCCAGGCGTTTACATAACCGCCCAGGCTTACCCGCGCCGACCGATTGACCATCTCGGGCGTGCCGTGGGGAAATTCCTCGGGATGGTCGTTGACGTACTGACGCAGGCGCGCCATGTCGACGTTCGCGACCTTGAGGTTCATCGTCATGGGCTGGGTGGCATCATCGCCCGCGCGCCCGTACTGAAACGGCACCCCCGAACGGGCCGCGAGATCGGCGTCACCGCTGGCATCGACGAAGACGTCGGCCTGATAGCGGGTCAACCCGGCCTTGTTGCACACCACAACGGACTCGACGCTGTCCTCCGCCAAGATGACATCCGCCAGCATGGTGTGATACAGGATGCGCACCCCGGCCTCGCGGGCCATGGTCTCGAGTTCGATCTTGAGGCCCTCGCTATCGAAAGGGGTCACGGTGCTGCAATAGCCGGTGCTGTCCAGGGTATGCCCCGGGCTGGCATTCCGTTCGACCAGGCGCTCAATCAGCTCTTCGGGCAGGCCGCGCACGACCTGCTGGTTGGCCCGATTGTGAAAGCTCATCATCGGCCCGACGCCCATCGCGGTCAGCGAACCGCCCAAAAAGGCATACTGCTCGCACAACAGCACCCGCGCGCCCTGCCGGCCGGCGGCGATGGCCGCCATCGATCCCGATGGCCCGCCTCCGATCACGATGACGTCGTAGTGCTCGCCCGTGTTGACGGCGAGCGAAAGTGTCCCCATGGCTATCCCTTTACTCCTGTCTGCATGAAACTATCGATGATCTGGCGCTGAGCGAA
>Ga0209477_1001650_pt1 | contig 13392 bp, 8 predicted proteins | sample KloWWTupernatant_FD_187180 | JGI IMG/M metagenome (GOLD analysis project Ga0209477, IMG submission 187180) | Active sludge microbial communities from Klosterneuburg, Austria, studying microevolution and ecology of nitrifiers - Klosterneuburg... | ecosystem: Engineered > WWTP > Aerobic digester >...
TCGCCCGGCTATGCGGAGCGCGGCGGCCCGTTCGAGATGGTCCAGTTGTGGGTGAACCTGCCGAAGAAGGACAAGATGGCGGCGGCCGGTTACCAGGGCATCACCGATGCGCAGATCCCTGCGATCGCACTGGCGGACGATGCCGGCACCCTGCGGGTGATCGCCGGCGACTATGACGGCAACCGCGGTCCGGCACGCACCTTCAGCCCGATCAATGTCTGGGATGTGCGCCTGGCTGCGGGCAAGGCCATTTCGTTGCCGCAGCCGGAAGGCTGGACCACGCTGGTGGTGGTACTCGCCGGCACGGTGCAACTCAATGGCGATACGGTGCTGCGGGCGGCGCAGATGGCCACGCTGTCGACTGCGGGCAGCGACGTCACCATCGAGGCAAGCGGCGATGCCAAGCTGTTGCTGCTCGCCGGCGAACCGATCGACGAGCCGGTGGTCGGCTACGGGCCGTTCGTGATGAACAACCAGCAGGAGATCATCCAGGCCATCGCCGATTTCAATGGCGGCACGTTCGGGCAGATGCACTGAACCACGCACACGCTGCACGGCGGGCATGCGACCCTTTGTGCAGCGTTTTCCCTCGCAGGAGCCTTGAGGGACTGAAAGTGCCGAACGGTTTCGCCGCGCGCCTCGACTCTGGCATGCTGCCACGGGGGATCGGGGGGAACCCGGACATGGGCAGGTGCAGTAGCTGGAAATCGGCTGGGTCGTTGCGGCGCAATGTCGCATTGGCTGCAGTCCTGTGGCTGGGTTTGTTCGTTGCCTTCGGCGCATCGGCCGCGAATCCCAGCGAGCCCGCCGCCATCGCCGCGCTGCGTGCCGACCAGACCCGCACCGCGGCACAACTCGAGACCCAGGCCGCGCGCCTGCGTGCGAGCGCATCGGACCCGAAATTTCGTGCCTGGGCCACCCTGGCCGAAGCGGAATTCGCCAACGACCAGGAACACGCCGAAGCGGCGCAACAAGGGCTCGACCAGGCCCTTGCGCAGGCGGATGTGCTTGGCCTGCCGGACCTGCGCTTCGAGGCCCTGCTGCGGATGTCCACGATGCTGGTGAACCGGGGCCGTTCGAAAGAGACGGGAGCGGTGCTCGCGAAGATGCAGGCGATGGTCGAACCTGCGGGCAACATTCGCTGGCGTGCACTCTGGCTGCATGAGCGTGGCGTGCTGGAGCGCAAGCTCGGCCGATTCGAGGAAGCGCGCAGCCTGTTCCTGCAGGCGCGCACGTTGTTCCGCGAGGCCGGCGAGCAGGTGATGGAAGCCCGTGAGTTGAACTCCATCGGCAACCTCGATGGCCGCACCGGGCGTTTCTCCGACGCCGTCGCAATGCACACCGATGCGTTGGCGATGGCGCGCAAGGCCGGCGACAAGGCCGAGACCGCGCGCAGCCTGCGCATGCTCGGCGTGCTGTACCTCAACCTCGATGACGAGGAACTCGCCAGTCGTCACCTGCTGCAGGCGCTGGACCATGTGGAGGAACGCAACCGCCGCGAGGCGATCGCCCTGCACGGCGAGTTGATCGGCACCTTCACCCGGCTCGAGAAACTCACCGAAGCCGAATACCACGGCCAGCAGGCCGTGCAACTGGCGGAGTTGTCAGGCAGCCATCCGAACCGCGTCAATGCGTTCACCCGGATGGCCGACCTGCGACTGTTGCAGGGACGTGTCGATGAGGCCGAACGCTGGGTCGAGCGGGCGAACGCCTCGCGCGACCATGTGGCGGTGCGCGACCGCAGCCTGATCGGGATCAGCCGCATGCGCGTGCTCGCCGCGCGCGACCGCACCGCAGAAGCACTCAAGGAAGCCGATGCGGTACTGGCCGACGTGCGCGACCTCGGCGACCGCATCCTCGAGCGCTCGGTGCTGGACCTGATGTCGGAACTGCAACTGCGCGCCGGCGATGCAGCAAGCGCATTCGCCACTCGCAAGGCGCACCAGAAGCTCGACAAGGAACTGGCGATCGACGTCGCCGCGCGCAGGATCGCGCTGCTGGAATCCAGCCTGGAACGCGAGCGAGCGAAGGCGGAACGCGAGCTCCTGCAGCGCGACAACGACATCCAGGCGTTGCGGCTGAACCGGCAGCGGCTGATCGCCATTGCCTTGCTGGTCGGACTGGCCACAGTGCTGGCGATCTCCGCCCTGCTGTACGCGCGCTACCGCAGCACGCTGCGCCACCGCAACGAATTGCGCGCCAGCCGCGACGCGCTTGAACGCGTGGCCAACACCGACGCGCTGACCGGACTGGCCAACCGCCATGCCGCCGCGCAGGCGCTCGGCGAACGCCTCGGGCGCATCCCCGAGCCACTGACGGTGATGCTGCTCGACCTCGACGAGTTCAAGCGGATCAACGACAGCCATGGCCACCAGGCCGGCGATGCTGTGCTGCGCGAAGCCGCATCGCGCATGCGCGCCGCATTGCCCGAAGACGCCCTGCTCGGGCGCTGGGGCGGCGAGGAGTTCATCGCGATCCTGGATGGCACGCCGGGCCGCGAACCGGCGTCGGTCGCCGAGGCCATGCGTGCCGCACTCGCCGCCGCGCCGGTGTCATTCGACGGCGTGGCGATCCCGGTCACGGTGAGCATCGGCGTGGCCACCGCGTTCGCGAGCGACGGCATCGACGCCCTCCTGGCCGAGGCCGATGCCGCGCTCTATCGCGCCAAGAACGCCGGCCGCAATCGCGTGGTCTACGGGCCATCGCCGGTCGCGGCGACCTGAATTTTCGGGCGTCGTCGACGAGACGGAACACATCGCCATCTAGCCCGAAGGTCACTTGACGCACGACCCGCGCGCCACTCACATTGCGGCGTGGGTTCCCGAGTGTCCAAGTTCGCCGGCACCGATGCGTGCCGGCCCTGCCGTGGAGCGATGCCATGCAACGACGCGATTTCCTCAAGGCCAGCGGTGCGGGCATGGCCTGCATGCTGTTGCCGCTGCAAGGCCATGCCGTTCCCGCGGAAACCCTGCTCAGTTCGGTGGATGTCCGGCTGAAGAAGTCGCTTGCGGACACCGCGCTGCTGGCCGCCCGCGAGGCTGGTGCCAGCTACTGCGATGTACGCATCGGGCGCTATTTGCGGCAGTTCGTCGCCACCCGCGAGGACAAGGTCACCGGCGTGGTCAACACCGAATCGACCGGCATCGGCATCCGCGTGATTGCCGGTGGCGCCTGGGGCTTCGCCGCGACCAGCAGCATGACCCCGGATGCAGTGGCCAATGCCGCGCGCCAGGCCACCGCGCTGGCCAAAGCCAATGCCGGCATCCGCAGCGAACCCGTGCGCTTGGCACCCACCAAGGGCGTCGGCGAAACCAGTTGGAAAGCGCCGATCCGCAAGAACGCGATGGCGGTACCGGTCAAGGAAAAGGTCGAGTTGCTGCTGGCGGTGAACGCTGCGGCGATGAAGGCCGGCGCCAACTTCGTCAACTCCTCGATCTTCGCGATCAACGAGCAGAAATACTTCGCGTCCAGCGACGGCTCCTACATCGACCAGGACATCCACCGCATCGCCGCGCCGATGTCGGTCACCGCGATCGACAAGGCCAGCGGCAAGTTCCGCAGCCGCAGCGGCCTGTCCGCGCCGATGGGCCTCGGCTACGAATACCTGGACGGCAACGCCGCCGACAAGACCACCCTGCCCTCCGGCGTGGTCGTGTACGGCAACAGCTACGACATGCTGGAAGATGCCGTGGCCGCGGCGAAGCAGGCCCAGCAGAAGCTGAAGGCCAGGTCGGTCAAGCCGGGCAAGTACGACCTGGTGCTGGACCCCTCGCATACCTGGCTGACCATCCACGAGTCGGTCGGCCATCCGACCGAACTTGATCGCGTGCTCGGCTACGAAGCCAACTACGCCGGCACCAGCTTCGTGACCCTCGACAAGGTCAAGGAGCGCTTCCAGTACGGCAGCCCGATCGTCAGCATCACCGCCGACAAGACCGAGGTCGGCAGCCTCGGTGCGGTCGGCTACGACGACGAAGGCGTGAAGACACAGAAGTGGGACATCATCCGCGACGGCAAGCTGGTCAGCCTGCAGGCCGTCCGCGACCAGGCCCACATGCTCGGCCTGGACCACTCGCAGGGCTGCTGCTACGCCGACTCCTGGAGCAGCGTGCAGTTCCAGCGCATGCCCAACGTCTCGCTGCAGCCGGGCGAGAAGACGCTCAGCGTCGCCGACCTGGTCAAGGACGTGGAGAACGGCATCTACATCGTCGGCGCCGGCTCGTTCTCGATCGACCAGCAGCGCTACAACGCGCAGTTCGGCGGCGAACTGTTCCACGAGATCAAGGACGGCAAGATCACCGGCCAGATCGAGGACGTGGCCTACCAGATCCGCACCCCCGAATTCTGGAATTCGTGCGTGGCGCTCTGCGACAAGCGCGACTACCGGCTGGGCGGATCCTTCAACGACGGCAAGGGCCAGCCCGGGCAGTCGTCGTCGGTCTTGCACGGTTCGTCCACGGCGCGCTTCAACGGCGTGAACGTCATCAACACCGCCCGCAACCTCGGCTGATCAAGGACCCTGCACATGAGCATGATGACCGAAGCCCAGGCCCGCGCCATCCTCGAGAAGGTGGTGAAGATGTCGGTGGCCGACGAATGCACCGCGAGCCTCGACGGCAGCACCAACGGCAACATCCGCTTCGCCCGCAACGATGTCTCCACCTCCGGCATCGTCGACGACGTCGAGCTTGGCGTCAGCGTCGCGTTCGGCAAGCGCAGCGGCAGCGCCACCATCAATCAGTTCGATGACGAGTCGCTGGAACGCTGCGTGCGCCGCGCCGAGGAACTGGCGCGACTGGCACCCGAGAATCCGGAATTCATGCCGGCGATCGACAAGCAGGCCTACAAGCCCAGTGCGACCTTCAGCGCGTCCACCGCCGCGATCACCCCGGAACTGCGGGCGAAGGTCGCCGCCGAGTCGATCGCCGCCAGCAAGGCGCAGTCGCTGGTCGCGGCCGGCTTCCTCGAGGACTCACGCGGCTTCACCGCGTTCGCCAACAGCAAGGGCAACTTCGGCTACCAGCAGTTCACCGGCATGGATTACACCTGCACGGTGCGCACCGAAGACGGCCGCGGCTCCGGCTGGGTGGGACGCAACCTGCGCGACGCCGACGACTTCCGCGTCGAGCGCGACATCGCAGTGGCGATCCGCAAGGCGCGCGACTCCGCCGATGCCAAGGCGCTGGAGCCGGGCAAGTACACCGTGATCCTGGAGCCGCATGCGGCGGCCGGCCTGGTCAGCTTCATGATGAATTTCTTCGATGCGCGCGCCGCCGACGAAGGCCGCAGCTTCCTGTCGAAGAAAGGCGGCGGCAACAAGCTCGGCGAACAGGTCTACGACCCGCGCGTGTCGCTGCATGCGGATCCGTGGGACGAGGACGTGCCGGTGCTGCCGTGGGACGGCCAGGGCCTGCCGCGCGAGCGCATGCCGATCGTCTCCAAGGGCAAGATCGAGGCCTTGAACTACTCGCGCTACTGGGCGCAGAAGCAGGGCAAGCGCGCGGTCGGCCGTCCCGGCAACCTGATCATGGCCGGCGGCACCAAGTCCACCGCCGACCTGGTCCGCGAGACCGCCAAGGGCGTGCTGGTCACCCGCACCTGGTACATCCGCATGGTCGATCCGCAGACCGTGCTGCTGACCGGGCTGACCCGCGACGGCACCTTCTACATCGAGAACGGGCAGATCAAGTACCCGGTCAAGAATTTCCGCTTCAACGAATCGCCGGTGATCATGCTCAACAACATCGAGGAACTCGGCAGGCCGGTGCGGGTGGCCGGCGATGAATCCTCGTTGTCGATGATGCTGCCGCCGATGAAGCTGCGCGATTTCACCTTCACCTCGTTGTCGGACGCGGTGTGAGTTCCGCTGCGCCGGCGACATGACCGTGCGCATCGACCGCAGGCAGGCCTTGCACCTGCTTGCGGGTGGCCTTGCAGCTGCGGCACTGCCCGCAGCCGCCCTGCCTTTTGCAAACGCGCGCCCCTACGATTTCTGGTTCACCCGCCTGAAGTACGACTCCGGCGACTGGGGCGTGGACCAGCGCATGCCGGCGAACGTCATCACCGCGCTGATCGACTACACCAGCCTGCGGGTGGATCCGGTTGAACGCGTGGTCGCGCTGTCGGACCCGAAGGTGTTCGACGCGCCGTTCTGCTATCTGGCCGGGCACAAGCTGGTCGAGTTCAACCCGGCCGAGCGCCGCAACTTCGAGCGCTACGTGCGCAACGGCGGCTTCGTGCTGGTCGATGACTGCAACCACGACATCGACGGCTTGTTCGCGACCTCGTTCGAGCGGCAAATGGCGGCAATGTTCGGGCCGAAGGCCTTGCGCAAACTGCCGAACTCGCATGCGCTGTACCGCAGCTTCTTCACCTTCAAGGATGGCCCGCCGCCGACCGGCATGGAGCTCAACGGCTGGGGCGACGACCTGGTCCACGACTACCTGAAGGGCATCGAGATCGACGGCCGCCTGGGCGTGCTCTACAGCAACAAGGACTATGGCTGCGAGTGGGACTACGACTGGCGCAACAAGCGCTTCCTGGCCGAGGACAACACCCGCTTCGCCGTCAACATCGTCATCCACGCACTGACCAACTGAGCACGACTTCACGATGACCGAGCCCATGACAGACCCCGCGACCACCGAATCCGACATCGCGCAGGACGTGCAGGCGCTTGGCCGGCTGCGCGATGCGATCGGCCAGGCCATCGTCGGCCAGGCGGACGTGGTCGAGCATTTGCTGATCGGCCTGCTGGCCGGCGGCCATTGCCTGCTGGAAGGCGTGCCCGGGCTGGGCAAGACCCTGCTGGTGCGTTCGCTGGGGCAAGCACTGGCGTTGGAGTTCCGGCGCATCCAGTTCACCCCCGACCTGATGCCCAGCGACATCATCGGCACCGAAATCCTTGAGGAAGACCACGGCACCGGCCGGCGCATGTTCAAGTTCCAGAAGGGCCCGGTATTCACGAATCTGTTGTTGGCAGACGAACTCAACCGCACCCCGCCCAAGACCCAGGCGGCCTTGCTGGAAGCGATGCAGGAACGCACGGTCAGCTACGGCGGCACCACCTATCCGTTGCCCGCGCCGTTCTTCGTGCTGGCCACCCAGAATCCGCTGGAACAGGCCGGCACCTACCCGTTGCCGGAAGCGCAGCTCGACCGCTTCCTGCTGCACATCCGTGTGCCCTACCCCAGCGAGGCCGAGGAACACGCGATCCTCGCCCGCACCACCGGCAGCAGCGATGCGCAGGTATCGCGCGTGCTCGGCGGCGAGGCCCTGCTGCGGCTGCAACGGCATGTCCGCGACGTGCACGTCGGCGATGCGCTGATGGCCTGGATCAACCGGCTGGTGCGCAGCACGCGACCCACCGAGGGCGCCTCGGACGAGGTGCGCAACTGGGTGCGTTGGGGCGCGGGTCCACGCGCCGGGCAGTCGCTGGTGCTGGCGGCCAAGGCGCGAGCCCTGATGCACGGACGCCTGGCCGCCACCCGCGAGGACGTGGTCGCCCTGGCCGCGCCGGTGATGCGTCATCGCCTGCTGCTGTCGTTCGCCGCAGAGGCCGAACGGATCAGCACCGACGACGTGATCGCACGGGTGTTGCAGCAGCATCCCGCACCCTGAGCGACGTGGTGGTCGCGCTACCGCCCGACGTACTCGCGCGCTTGCGGCCATTGCGGCTGCAGGCGCGCATGGGGGCGGCGGCGCACGGCCACGGCCTGCATGCCAGCGCGCAGCGCGGCAGCGGCCTGGCGTTCTCGCAATACCGTAGCTACGAACCCGGCGACGACCTGCGCCAGGTGGACTGGAAGCTGTTCGCGCGATCGGATCGTTACTACGTGCGTGAAGCCGAACGCGAGAGTCCGCTGGTGCTGTGGGCGGTGCTGGACGCCACCGCCTCGATGACCCAGGCCGACCAAGCACGCCCGCAACGCAGCCGGCTCGACGTCGCCAAAGGCATCGCCGCCTGCGCGCTGCAGGTCGCCGTGCAGGGCGGCGACCGCTTCGGCCTGCTCACGGTCAACGCGACGCAGGTGCAACCGGTACCGGCGGGCGGCGGCGCACGCCATCGCGATCGCTGCCTGCTGGCGCTGGATGCCACTCACGGCAGTGGCACATGGCCGGATGCGGCGCGCCTGTCGCCGGCCTGGAACCTGCTGGCGCCGCGCAGCCTGGTCCTGCTGCTCAGCGACTGCTTCGACGAGGCCGTGGTCGGGATGGCGGAGAAACTCGCCGCCGCGGGCCGCGACGTGTGCATCGTCCAGGTATTGATGGCCGACGAACGCGACTTCCCCTATCGCGGCGGGCATCTGTTCGTCGACACAGAGACCGACGCCACCCTGCTGGGCGATGCCGATGCCCTGCGCGATGACTACCTGCAGCGTTTCGCGGAAGCGCGCGCCGCGTTGCAGGCGCGTTGCGCGCGCGCCGGCATCCGTTTCACCAGCCATGTCGCCGATGCACCGTTGGATGCGCCGCTGCAGGCGTTATTCGCCGTGCCGGGACAACGCGCGTGAACATCGGCCTGCTGCTGCCATCGGCCTTGCTGGCGCTGGCGGCCTTGCTGCTGCCTTTGCTGGTGCACCTGGTGCGGCAGACCGAGCAGACGCGCATTGCATTCGCCGCGATGCGCTGGCTGGTGGCACGCGCGCAACCACGGCGGCGTCCGCGCTTCAACGAATGGTTGTTGTTGCTCGTTCGCCTGCTATTGCTGGCACTTGTCGCGTTGTGGCTGGCGCAGCCCGTACTGCAGGGCCGGGTGGATGCGCGCCCATGGCTGGTCGTGCACCCTGCCATCGACCTCGCGCGCCTGCCATCGGCTGCATCGCCCGATGAGCAGCGCCATTGGCTGGCACCGGGCTTCCCGCCGCTGGAACAACCGTCGCCAGCGACCAGCACATCGATCGGCAGCCTGTTGCGCGAACTGGATGCGCGCCTGTCACCCAAGGCGCCGCTGCGCGTGGTGGTGCCGGAACGCTTCGACGCCACCGATGTGCAACGTCCGCGACTTGGGCGTGCGGTCAGCTGGATGCCGATCGAAGGGACATCGTCATTCAACTTGATCCACGCAACGCCGTCGCGCCTGCAGGTCGCCGTCATCAGCGATGACGCGCACCGACCCGCGTTGCGCTACCTGCATGCCGCAGCGACGGCGTGGGGCAGCGAAACGCCCTCCCCTGCGCCGGCCGATGAACTCCACGACATCGGGATGGACGATGCACCGACAACCGCGACGACGCACCTGCTCTGGCTGAGCGCCAGCGCGGTACCTGCCCAACATCGCCAATGGGTGCGCAACGGCGGGGTGATCCTGCTCGCAGAGGACAGTCCAACCACAGATCTGGATTGGCAGGATGCCGAAATCGCCTGGCGCAGCCACGATGGCCGCCCGATGGCCTTGCGCGTGGCCGATGGCAAGGGTGCGTGGATCCGGATGCTGGTGCCGTTCGACCCGCAATCGCTGCCTGCCCTGCTGGAGCCCAGCTTTCCCGATGCCTTGCGGACCTTGCTTGCACCCACGCCGGTCGCCGAACGCGTGTGGGCAACGAGTTACGCACCGATCCAGGGCAAGCCCACCACAGTCACACGCACGCCGGAACCACTCGGCCCATGGCTGGCGCTGCTGATCGCGTTGTTGTTCGGCGTTGAACGCTGGCTGGCGACTGGCGCGCGCAGAGTGGCCGCGCGATGAGCGCGTCGGTCTCGCCACAGGCGCTCCACCGGCGCTGGCGCGTGCAGGCGTGTGCGCGCGTCCTGCTGTTCGCGCTGCCGTGGAGCGCGGTGGCGATGCTTGCCGCCGTGCGTGCGCCCGGCCAAGCGCTGGCGTGGATGGCGCTTGCCACCAGCCTGGTCATCGCCGCAGCGGGGTTCATCCGCGCCTGGCGCCTGCACGATGTGCGCTGGCTGGCCAGCACGCTCAACACGCATCCGCAACTCGATGACAGCGCCGAATTGCTGCTGGGCGTCGAGCCACCGGCATCATCGATGGCGCGCCTGCAGCGACAACGCCTGCTCGCCCGTTGGCCGTTGCTGGACACCGCGACCATCCAGCCGAAGCCGCGCATCGCGCCGCGGCTCTGGAACCTGCTGGCGGCGCTCGCATGCGCAGCCGTCGTCGCCACGTGGCAGCGCCCGCTCCCCGAACCGTTACGCCGGTACCTGCCGCCGGCCATCGCACAAGCGCTGGGCGTGCAGACGCCTTCGATCACTGGGATCAGCATCGCCATCGATCCACCCGGCTACACCGGCCTGCCATCGCGCGTGGTGGACAGCGCGGATCTCCGGGTTGCGGAAGCATCGCGAGTGCGCTGGTCCTTGCAGTTCTCGGTTGCCCCCGCGAAGGCCTGGCTAGAGTTCGACAACGGCCCGCGCATCGCCCTGCAGGCACGCGATGGCCGCTGGCAGGCCGAGCATCGGATCGAACGCGCCGGTCTGTATCGCATCGTCGCCGAACCTGCACTGCCACTCGCGCAGCGACGCCTGCACCGCATCGAGATGGTCCGCGACCAGCCGCCGCAGGTGCGTGCCACGCAGCCAGGGCAAAGCCTGAACCTGCGCAGCGCCGGTCAACGCGACTGGCCTCTCGCATTCGAAGCCACCGACGACCACGGCGTGGCGACCAGCGCCGAATTGCGCATCATCCAGACCAACGGCGATGGCGAGAACATCACCTCCAGCGAACGCGTCGTCCCGTTGAACGGCAGCGGCCCGCCACGCAAACGTCGTTTCACGTATGTGTTCGACCTGGCGCGCAGCGGGCTGACCGTCGGCAACGACGTGATCGTGCAGCTGAGCGTGCGCGACAACCGGCAACCGCGCGCGCAGGTGGTACGCAGTGCCAGCGTCATCCTGCGCTGGCCGCCCGACACGATCGGCATGGCCACCGGCCTCGACGGCTTGGCGCAGCAGGTCCTGCCTGCCTATTTCCGCAGCCAGCGGCAGATCATCATCGATGCGGAAGCACTGATCCGCGACAAGCGGAAGTTTTCGGCAGACGTATTCGCGAAGCGCTCGGACGCGATCGGCGTCGACCAGCACGCACTGCGGCTGCGCTATGGCCAGTTCCTCGGCGAGGAAGCGGCGGAGACCAGGCCGCTGCCCACCAGCGATGCCGAGGTTGCAGGCTCGGACACGTCCGCGGCGCATGCCGACGAACACGCAGGCGCGAACGACCCCGAGGATGGCGCGACCCCCGGCAGCCGCGTCGAGGAAATGCTCGCCGAGGTATCGCACGTGCATGACCTGCCGGAGGCGGCGACGCTGCTGGACCCGCAAACCCAGGGCTTGCTGCGCAGGGCGCTGCGCGAGATGTGGGATTCCGAAACGCAGCTGCGGCTTGGCCAGCCACAGGCGGCGCTGCCATTCGCTTACAAGGCCCTGCGCCTGATCAAGCAGGTGCAGCAGGCGGACCGCATCTACCTGCCGAAGATCGGCAGCGAGTTGCCACCGATCGACATGGCGCGTCGCCTGACCGGCAAGCGCGATGGCCTGGCCGCGCGCAGCGACGCCTTCGTGCGCGTGCCGGGCGAGCCTTCGCCGCTTGAAGCGCTGTGGCTCGCGCTCGGACCCGATCGCGATGCCGTGCCGGTCCAGGAACGGATGCTCGACGAGGCCTCGCGGCATCTGCGCGCGCGTGGCGGTGACGACGACGCTGCGCTCGCGACCCTGGCGGCCATCGATGCGCTGCGTGCGGATCAGGGCTGCGGTGAATGTCGCGCCGGCCTGCGCCAACGCCTGTGGCGACTGCTGCCGACGGCGCGCGCGACACCCACACCGCGCCCGCTGCCGACCCGTGTCGGCACCGTGGAGCTGCGCAACCCGGTGCTCACGGCCTCGGGCACCGCGGGACACGGGGCCGAACTGGCGCCGTACATCGACCTCGCCGGCCTCGGGGCGGTGGTGACCAAGTCGGTCCACGCCGACCCCTGGCCGGGCAACCCCGCGCCGCGGGTGCACCAGGCCGTGGCCGGGATGCTCAACGCCGTGGGCCTCCAGGGTCCGGGTGTGGCCGCGTGGCTGGCCCACGACCTGCCCCCGCTGCTCGACGCCGGCGCCACGGTGGTGGCCAGCATCTGGGGGCGCTCCATCGACGACTACCGGCGGGCCGCCGACCTGCTCGCCGACGCCCCGGCCGGCGTGGTGGCCGTGGAGGTCAACCTGAGCTGCCCGAACGTGGAGGACCGCGCCGGCATGTTCGCCCACTCGGACGACGCCACCGAGTCCGCCATGTCGGTCACCGCCGGCTGCGGCCGCCCCCGTTGGGCCAAGCTCAGCCCCAACGCCGGCGACCTGCTCCCGATCGTGGATGCCGCGGTGCGCGGCGGTGCCGAGGCGGTCACTCTCGTGAACACGGTGATGGGCATGGCCATCGACCCGGTCACCCGCCGCTACCAGCTGGGCAACGGAGGCGGTGGCCTGTCGGGCCCGGCGATCCACCCGGTGGCGGTGCGGGCCGTCCACGACGTGGCCGCGGCGCGGCCTGATGTGCCGATCGTGGGCGTCGGGGGCGTCACCGACGCCACCACTGCGGCGGAACTGCTGGTGGCGGGCGCCTCGGCGGTCCAGGTGGGCACCGCCACCTTCGCCGACCCCCGGGCCCCCGGCCGGGTGGCGGCCGACCTGGTTGACTGGTGCCGTCGTCACGGGGTGGGAGACGTCGGCGAGCTGATCGGAGCGATCCATGGAACTCGAAGCTGACGACACCCCGGCCAGCGATCTCATCGGCGATCACGACGTGCGTCGCCGCCTGGCGCTGGTGCTCGACGTCGACGACCTGGTGGAGGCCCGCCGCCTGGCCCAGACGCTCCGACCGTGGTTCGGCGTGGCCAAGGTGGGCCTGGAGCTCTTCAGCGCCGCCGGCCCCGAGGCGGTGGAGTCCATGGTCGACCTGGGCTACGACGTCTTCGTCGACCTGAAGCTCCACGACATCCCCACCACGGTGGGCCGGGCCTCACGGGTGCTTGGCTCCCTGGGGGCCACGTACCTCACCATGCACGCGTTCGGCGGCGTCGACATGCTCCGGGCCGGCGTCGAGGGACTGGCCGAGGGGGCCGAGCGGGCCGGGCTCGAGCCACCGTGCGCTCTGGCGGTGACGGTGCTCACGAGCGATGCCGGGGCGCCGGCCCACATCCTCCCCAAGCGGGTGGCGATGGCGGTCGAGGCGGGCTGCGGGGGCATCGTCTGTGCCGTGTCCGACGCCCGTGAGGCCCGGCTGCTCGGTCCCCGCCTCACGATCGTCACGCCGGGGATCCGTCCGGCCGGCAGCCCCACCCACGACCAGGCACGAAGTGCCACCCCCCAGGAAGCGTTCGACGCAGGTGCCGACCTGCTCGTGATCGGCCGCGCCGTCACCCATGCGCCCGACCCGGTGGTGGCCGCGGCCGAGCTGGTCGAGTC
>Ga0209477_1001651_pt1 | contig 13389 bp, 11 predicted proteins | sample KloWWTupernatant_FD_187180 | JGI IMG/M metagenome (GOLD analysis project Ga0209477, IMG submission 187180) | Active sludge microbial communities from Klosterneuburg, Austria, studying microevolution and ecology of nitrifiers - Klosterneuburg... | ecosystem: Engineered > WWTP > Aerobic digester >...
GGTCGAGCTTGTCGAGACCGCGCTCGCTAGGTGGATCGAAGCTCAGGGGTTGCGGGTGGCGTCAAGCTCGCCGCGGACATCAGGGCCTTCAGTTCGGCCACGGCGGCGGCCAGGTCGTCGCGAGTGGCCGGACGCTCGCCCGGCTTCAGGGTGACCACGATCTCGCCCTCGGGCTCCAGCGCGGCCACCTGCACCTGACCGGGCTCGTCCGAACCCTGGCGGCGTAGGGCCAGGTCGAGCTCGCCGAGACTGATGCCGAGCCGGCGCAGTGCGGCGTGATCGACCTCGCCGTCTTCGATCACTTGCGTGGGCTGGCCCACCAGCAATCGGCGCATCGCCGGACTGACGTGCGACAGCCGGTCGAGAAGTGCATTGAACCCAACCAGCACGACCGCCCCGACAATCGCTCCGAGCACCGAGTTGTCGGGTCCGATGATCGCGTTCTGCACCACGTTCGACAGCAACAACACCACCACCAGGTCGAGTGAGTTCATCTGCCCGAGCAGCCGCTTGCCGGCCACCCTGATCAGGATCGTGATCGCGGCGTACACGACCACCGTTCGCAACACCTTCTCCCACAACGTGATATCGCTGGAAATGAAGGGCAGCAGCCATTCAGGAACCGTCATGACCGAACGCTAGCCCCGCCGCCGCCCCGTCCGGCGCAGGTTCGCCACAGCTCCGCGACGGCGCCGGCGACCCGGCCAACCCTTCCCGTAGGCTCGCCATCGGCCGAAAGGAAACCACCGGGGGTATTCAGCAAACGGACGGGGGTATGCGCCCGACCGTCAGCACACCGCCGTGGAGTTGAGCTGGGCCAGCACCTGCGTCCGCTCAGCCAGGCTGAGCCGGGACAGCAGTTCGCGAACCTCGGACGCGGCCTCGTCGGCTCTGGACTTCGTCGGGAAGTAGAGCCACGCACGACCCTCCAATTTCCTCAACACCAGGCCCTTCTTCGCCAACCGGTCGAGCACGGTCATGACGGTGGTGTAGGCGAGGTCGCGGTCGGCAGAAAGCAGTTCGTGCACTTCGCGGACGGACAGCCTCACCGGGCGCGACCAGAGGATCTCCATCACCGCCAGTTCGAGCTCCCCCGTAACCGCCATACCGCCATGCTAGATCATTCATTGCGGACTACGACAGCCAGTAGTAGATTGCCCGCCATGAGCGCGGAGACCCTTGCCAGATGGCAGTTTGGCATCACTACGGTGTATCACTTCTTCTTCGTTCCGATCACCATCGCACTGTCCATGCTGGTGGCGATCATGCAGACCATCTGGGTCCGCACGGGCGAAGAAAAGATGCTGAGGTTAACGAAATTCTTCGGAAAGTTGTTCTTGATCAACTTTGCCATGGGTCTCGTGACCGGCATTGTCCAGGAATTCCAGTTCGGTATGAACTGGAGCGAGTACTCGCGATTCGTCGGTGACATCTTCGGCGCGCCCCTGGCGCTCGAGGCGTTGCTGGCGTTCTTCCTCGAATCTGTCTTCATCGGCCTGTGGATCTTCGGGTGGGATCGCCTGCCCAAGAAGGTGCACCTGCTCACCATCTGGCTGGCGGCCATCGGCACCATGATCTCGGCCGTCTTCATCTTGGCCGCCAACTCGTGGATGCAGAACCCGGTCGGCTCCACCTACAACCCGGTCACCGACCGCGCCGAAATGACCTCGTTGCTCGAGGTGCTCACCAACCCGGTCACCCTGGTGACCCTGCCCCACATCCTGTCCACCGCGTACATGACCGCCGGCGGCCTGGTTTTGGGCGTCGCGGGCTGGCACCTGGCCAAGCTGGGCAAGGTCGCCAAGCCGTCCGCGCAGCAGCAGAAGGACATCAGCGCCTACACCTGGGCCACCAAGTTCGGCGCCTGGGTGCTGCTGGGGGCCGGTGTGGTCACCGTCATCACCGGCGACATCCAGGGCAAGATCATGACCGAGGTGCAGCCCATGAAGATGGCCGCGGCCGAAGCGCTCTGGGAGACCGAGCAGCCGGCAGCGTTCTCGCTGTTCACGATCGGCACCCTGGACGGCACCAAGGAAGTCTTCTCGATCAAGATCCCCGGCGTGCTCTCCTTCCTCGCCACCGGCGACTTCAACGGCAAGGTCGAGGGCATCAACCCCCTTGCCAAGGAATACGCCGCCGGCCGCCTGATCAACCCGAACAACCGACTGCAGCGGGAAGCCGCCGAACGGCTGACCGCGGGCGGCGTGCTCGCGAACCCGTCCGACTGGGTGCCGAACATTCCGGTCACCTACTGGAGCTTCCGGATCATGATGGGCCTCGGCTTCCTCGCGATGGCGATCGGCGCGTTCGTGCTCTGGACGCTGCGCAAGGGCCTGCCCAAGGATTCGAAGCTGTGGACGTCGATGATGTGGACGGCGCCGCTGGCACCGCTCTTCGGCATCTCTTTCGGCTGGATCTTCACCGAGATGGGTCGCCAGCCCTTCATCGTCAACGGTGTGCTGACCGTCGCGGCCTCGGAGTCTCCGGGCGTCAGCGCGTTCGAGGTGGGCACCACCATGGTGCTCTACACGGTGATCTACGGCGCCCTCGCGGTGGTCGAGGTGGCCCTGTTCATGCACTACATGAAGCTCGGACTGCCCGACGTCGTGGAGCCCAAGGTGCTCACCGACGAGGACGCTCCCCTTACGTTTGCGTACTGAGAGGTACAGCTAATGATTGCTCTGGCTATCGAGCCCACTGTCCTGCAGACGCTCTGGTTCATCCTGATCGCCGTGCTGTGGATCGGCTACCTGGTTCTTGAAGGCTTCGACTACGGCGTGGCCATGCTGATTCCCTTCCTCGGCAAGACCGACAAGGAGAAGCGGGTCATCGTCAACACCGTCGGCCCGGTCTGGGACGGCAACCAGGTCTGGCTGCTGACCGCGGGCGGCGCGACCTTCGCCGCTTTCCCCGGCTGGTACGCAACCTTGTTCTCCGGCTTGTACCTGCCGCTCTTCCTGATCCTGGTCGGCCTGATCATCCGCGGTATCGCCTTCGAGTACCGCTCGAAGCATCCCGAGACGAAGTGGCGCAACAGCTTCGACTGGATGGCCGCGACCGGTTCGTTCATCGTGTCCCTGGTGTTCGGCGTCGGCTTCGCCAACTTCATCATCGGCCTGCCGGTGGCTCCTGCCGCCAACAGCCCGTTCCTGTTCGTGGTCACCCCGAGCCCCTACTTCTGGCAGCTGTTCAGCTGGTTCGGCCTGCTCGGCGGGGTCTGCCTGGTCGCGCTGTTCGTCTTCCACGGGTCGCTCTACCTGGCTCTCAAGACCAAGGGTGAGGTGCACGAGCGGGCGCGGGCGTTCGCGGAGAAGGCCGGCTTCGTGTCGATCGGTCTCGGTGCGCTGTTCCTGCTGGCCCAGCAGTTCATTCACCCGACCGGCGTGCTCGGTTGGGTGCTGCTGGTGCTGTCGGCCGCCGGCCTGGCCGCCGCCTGGTGGTTCAACAAACAGGATCGCAACGGCTTGGCGTTCATCTCGACGTCACTGACCATCCTGTTCGTCGCCATCGGGATCTTCCTCACCATGTGGCCGGGCCTCGGCTTCCGGGACGCGGCCGGCGCAGCCGACTCGCCACTGAACATCGTGACCGCCGCCTCGACCGAAGGCACGCTGACCGTGATGACGGTCGCAGCCGTGATCTTCGTGCCGATCGTCCTGGCCTACACCTCCTGGACCTACTGGGTGTTCCGTCGCCGCCTCGGCGTCGAGAACATGCCAGACGAGGTGGTGGCCGCCGCCTGATGGCGGGACCAATCGATCCACGCCTAATCCGCAGAGCCCGCGCGACCAGGGGTTACCTGGTCGCCGGGGTCGCGGTGGGCAGCGCAACAGCCATCCTGACGCTTGGTCAGGCATGGCTGTTGTCGCGTTCGGTGGCCGACATCTTCGCCACCGGGCAACTCGGGACGCTGGGCTGGGCGATCGGCGGGCTCGCGCTCGTGTTCGGGTTGAAGGCGCTGCTCGCCTGGGCGAACGAGTGGCTCGCGCAGCGCGCGTCCGCGAAGGTGAAGTCACAGCTTCGCCGCGACATCCTCGGCGCACGGATCGAGCGTCCGCTGGAGTCGAACGCGAGCGGCACCCTCGTCACCTTGATCACCCAGGGTCTGGACGGGCTGGACGGCTACTTCGCCAAGTACCTGCCGCAGTTGTTGCTGGCCGCGACCGTGCCGTTCATCATCGGGGTCGCTATCCTCACGTCCGACCTCTTGTCGGCGGTGATCCTCGCGGTCACGCTGCCACTGATCCCGGTGTTCATGGCTCTGGTCGGCTGGACCACCGAGGCGATCACCAAGCGGCGCTGGGCGGTGCAGACCCGGCTGGCGAACCACTTCGCCGACCTGATCGCCGGCCTGCCCACCCTGCAGGTCTTCGGCCGCGCCAAGGCTCAGGCGAAGGGCCTGTTGGCCAGCGAGACCGCACACCGCCACGAGACCATGCGGACGCTGCGGGTCTCGTTCCTCTCGGCGCTGGTGCTGGAGTTGCTGGCCACCCTGAGCGTCGCCGTGATCGCGGTGGTGATCGGCTTCCGAGTGGTCTACGGCCAGCTCGACCTGACCACGGCCCTGTTCGTGCTGATCCTGGCGCCTGAGGCCTACCTACCCGTGCGCCAGGTCGGCGTCCACTACCACGACGCCGCGGACGGGGTCGCCGCCGTCGAGCAGGCCTTCGCCCTTATCGACGGCCCAACGGTCCCTGAGCCTGATCAAGGGACCCGCCCGACCCTCCCTGGTGGCCTTCCTCCAACTGACCCTCCTCCCCCAACCGTCCCTGAGGAGAACCAAGGAACCGAACCTCCTCCCCCAACGGTCCCTGAGGAGAACCACGGAACCGAACCTCCTCCCCCAACGGTCCCTGAGGAGCTTCCAGGTGAGGAACGAACCTGGAAGCGTCACGAAGGGCCGCCGACCGCCCAAGGTCTCGACAAACTCGACCAGCCGATAGCGCGTTCCCTGCTAAGCGTCCGAAAACTCACCCACACCTACCCGGGCGCGCCGGCGCCGGCGCTGCGTCCGGTGTCGTTCGAGATCCACCCAGGCGAGATCGTCGCGCTCGCCGGCGCGAGCGGAGCGGGCAAGACCACCCTGCTCAACGCAGTCATGGGCTTTCTCGTGCCGACCGCCGGCCAAGTGCTCGGTGGCGGTGAACAGATCGGACGCCTGCCGCACTGGCGAGACCACATCGCCTATGTGGGGCAGGAGCCCGGGCTGCTCTCAGGGACCGTGGCCGACAACGTCCGGCTCGGCTTCCCGCACGCGACGCACGCCGCCGTGGTGGACGCGCTGCGCCGAGCCGGTGCCGGCGAGCTGCCCCCTGACCAGGTGATCGGAGACGATGCCGAGGGCGTGTCCGCAGGCGAACGCCGCCGGATCGCCGTAGCTCGCGCTCTACTGCGGGTGACCCTCGGTCGCGCGAAGCTCCTGGTGCTGGACGAACCCACCGCCGGCCTGGACGCAGACACCGAGGCGGGCCTGCTGCACAGCCTGCGCGAACTCGGCGTTGCCGCGCTGGTGGTCACCCACCGTCCGGCCGTGCTCGCCGAGGCCGACCGGGTCATTCACATCGGCGACCCCACTTCGCCATCAAAGGTGCCGGAGTCCGCACCAACGCTGGCTGAGCCTGACGAAGCCCTCGAGAACGCCGCCCCTCGACAAGCTCGGGGAACGTTGGAACCAGCTCGGGGAACGCTGGAACCAGCTCGGGGAACGCTGGAACCAGCTCGGGGAACGCTGGCACCAGCACGGGGAAGGGTGACACCAAACCCAGGGACGCGGGCTGAGCCCCAACAAACGCTGGCTGAGCCTGACGAAGCCCCGCTTCTCAAGCGGCTGTTCGCGGCCGTTCCGGGCGCGCGCTGGCGGCTGGCGCTGGCGATGATCCTCGCCTTCTGTGCGACCGGAGCCTCGGTCGCACTGATGGCGGTCTCCGGGTGGCTGCTCTCCTTCGCCGCCACACTGCCGCCGGTGCTGTATCTCGAGGCGGGGGCGGTCGGGGTCCGTTTCTTCGGCATCTCGCGGGGCGCGTTCCGCTACGTTGAGCGGCTGGTCGGGCACGATGTCGCGCTGCGGCTGCAGTCGGCGTTGCGCCTCGAAACCTACTCGCGGCTGGCTCGTACGACCCTGCTCGGGCGCCGACGCGGCGACCTGCTCTCGCGCGTTATCGCCGATGTGGAAGCGATCCAGGACCTCGTCGTGCGGGTCTGGATTCCGTTCGCATCCTCGGCTGCCGTACTCCTGGTGACTGCGGCCGGCATCGCATTCTTCTCCCCGGGCTCGGCCGGTGTGCTGCTGGCCACGTCGCTGGTCGCCGCACTGGTCGTCCCATGGCTGTCTCGGACGGCCTCCGCCCGTGCCGACGCGATCGCGCTGCCACTGCGCGGTCAACTGGCGGACGCCGCGCGCGAACTCTCCCGCACGGCCACCGACCTGGTCGCCTACGGAGCCGCCGAGGACCGATTAGCGGGGTTCGCAGGGATCGACGAGCAGTTGCGTGCGGCCTCGGCGAAGTCAGCCTGGATCCGCGGCATAGGCTCGGCGGCGCAGGTGATCGCGGCCGGCTGTGCGGTGATCGGTGCGCTGATCATCGCCGGCAACCAGGTTCACGCCGGAACCTTGGCGCCGGTCTTTCTGGCCGTCGCGGTGCTCACTCCGCTGGCACTGCACGAGGCGCTGTCCACGCTTATCCTGAGCGCCCAAACGAGCACTCGAGCCCGCGCGGCGCTCAACCGGGTCAGCGAAGTGCTGGATGCCGCGCCGGTGGGCTCAGGGGATCTCGCCGATCCGGGTCTCCCAGTGGCCGAGCCCAGTCTGCACGTACGCGACCTGACCGCCGGCTGGCCCGGCTCGACGCCGGTGGTGAGCGAACTCAGTTTCGTCGTCCGACCGGGCGAGAAGGTGGCTCTGGTAGGGCCGAGCGGCATCGGCAAGACCACCGTCGCTGCGACCGTCCTCGGGCTCATCCCCGCAGTCGCCGGTCAGGTCGAAGTGCACGGCCGCATCGGCTACCTCGCCCAGGACGCCCACATCTTCACCACCACCGTCGAGGAGAACGTGAAGATCGGCAACCGGGACGCCACGGTGGAGGACGTCCGCGAGGCGCTCGGACGGGCCGGGCTGGAACTCGACCCCAAACGTCCTGTCGGTGAGACCGGAGAGACCCTCTCCGGCGGCGAAGCGCGCCGGGTCGCGCTGTCGCGGCTGCTCGTCGGTCACTACCAGGTGCTGTTGCTGGATGAGCCCACCGAGCACTTGGACGCGGTCACCGCCAACGCGCTGATCGAGGACATCTGGGCGACTTCGACCGAGTCGCCGGTGCTGGTGATCACCCACGACCCCGATCTGGTCGCCCGCTGCGATCGTGTGGTGCGACTGGGCTGAGCCGGCTCATTCTCAGGGCAAATTGCACGCAAGCTTCAGCACGAGACGGTTTGACAAGCATGGCGTCTTTATTGAGAATGATTGTCATGTTCTTGAAGAGGCTGGCTGCTGCCGCTTGCGCTACATCGCTGCTGTTGTCCGGCTGCGCGACCTCATCAGCAGACGCCGAAGGTGACGGCAAGCTCCAGGTGTCCGCCGCGTTCTACCCGTTCCAGTTCGTTGCCGAGCGGGTCGGTGGCGATCAGGTGAAGGTCACGAACCTCACCAAACCGGGGTCCGAACCGCACGACCTGGAACTCACCCCGCAGCAGGTCGCTTCGTTCGCCGATGCCGACCTGGCAGTACTCCAGTCGGGCTTCCAACCCGCAGTCGACAGCGCAGTCGCGCAGGTCCCGCCGAAGCGGACCGTGGACGCAGCCTCCTTCCTCACCTTCCTCACCGCAGACACCGACGAGCACACAGCCGACCATGAACACGAGGCCAAGGACCCGCACACCTGGCTCGATCCCACCAATCTCGTGACCGTCGCCGAACACGTCCGGGACGCACTCAGCGAGGCCCGACCCGACGCCGAGGCGGAGTTCACGGCCAACACCGACGCCCTGATCAAAGAACTGACCGAGCTCGACAGCGAGTTCGCCACGGGCCTGATCAAGTGCGAGCGCACGACGTTCGTCACTTCGCATGCCGCGTTCGGGTACCTGGCCCACCGCTATGGCCTCACCCAGGTGGGCATCCGTGGCCTGGAGCCGGACGTCGAACCCACCGCTGCCCGAATCGCCGAGGTGCAGCAACTCGCCACAGCTGAAGGACTGACCACGATCTTCTTCGAGACGCTCGTCTCACCTGTGGTTTCGCAGTCGATAGCCGGGGACCTAGGGCTGAAGACCGATGTGCTCGACCCGATCGAGGGCATCTCGGCCGAGTCCCGTGGCACCGACTACCTTGAGGTCATGCGAGCCAACCTCAGCGCCCTGCGGACGGCCAACCAATGCCAGTAGGTACATCCGCAACGGCTTCGCCAGGCTCAGCCGACGTCGGGACACCGACTGATGCAGCGGTGATCTCGGCCACATCGGTCGACGTGGTCCTGAACGGAATCCCCATCGTCCGCAGCGCCACCATGGCCGTCCAGCGCGGCGAAGTGGTCGCGATCATGGGCAACAACGGCTCGGGCAAGACGACCCTGATGCGCGCCATCCTCGGCCTGGTGCCCCACCGCGGCCGCATCGAGCTCTTCGGCACGCCACTGGCCGACTTCCATGACTGGCGGCGCTTGGGCTACGTGCCGCAGCGCAGCGGCATCAACGTGCAGCAGGCCACGGCGCGCGAGGTGGTGGCCAGCGGACGCCTCGGGCGGCGGCGTCCGTTCGCGCCGGAGTCCGTTGCCGACCGGGCAGCGATCACCTCCGCCCTGGCCGAGGTGGGTCTCGAAGACCGGGCCCGCTACCCCTTCGTCCGGCTCTCGGGTGGCCAGCAGCAGCGGGTCCTGATCGCGCGGGCCATCGCCACGGGCGCGGACCTCATGCTCTGGGACGAGCCCCTGGCCGGCGTCGACCAGACCACTCAGCAACTCCTCGCCGAGGTCGCCGGACGCCTGAAGGACGCCGGTCGCACCACGGTCATGGTGCTCCACGAACTCGGCGCGTTCCGTCCGCTGATCGACCGTGCGGTCGTCCTCGCCGACGGCCGGGTGATGCCGCAGGGTTACAGCCATCACGAACACCATGAACACCATGACCATCGCGCGGCCCACGGCGGCCACGAGGTGCACGAGCTGGAGCGTCCACGCACCCACCGGACGGGACTGGAGGCCGACTGATGGACTGGCTCGCTCTCGCCTTCATGCAGCGCGCGCTGCTGGCGGCCCTGATCACCGGCATCGCCGCCCCAGCGATCGGCACATTCCTCGTCCAGCGCCGACTGAGCCTGCTCGGGGACGGGCTGGGCCACCTCGCGGTCGCGGGTGTCGGCCTGGCGTTCCTCACCGGCGCGGCTCCCCTGCCGATGGCGATCATCATCTGCGTGCTCGGCTCGATCGGCATCGAGCTGATGCGCGAGTCCGGACGCGCCACCGGCGACGTCGGGCTGGCCATCCTGTTCTACGGCGGGCTGTCCGGAGGTCTACTGCTGGCCGGGCTGGCCGGCCAGGGCGCCGGGACGCTGTCGGCGTACCTGTTCGGCTCGCTGCTCACTGTGAGCGCAGCCGATCTGTGGGCGATCGCCGGGCTGGGCATCGTCGTGCTGCTGGTGACCGTCGGGCTACTGCCTCAGCTCTTCGCGGTGTGCGCGGACGAGCCGTTCGCCCGTTCGATCGGTCTGCCGGTGCGACTGCTGAACATCCTCGTGGTCAGCCTCGCCGCCGTAACGGTGACGGTTTCCATGCGGACGGTCGGACTGCTGCTGGTGAGCGCGCTGATGGTGGTGCCCGTGGCCACCGCGAACCAGGTGGTGATCGGCTTCCGGCGGGGGCTGTTCGCGGCCATGGCGTTCGGCGCGGTCGCTGCGCTGGCCGGGACGGTCGGTTCGTACTACCTCAACACCGCGCCGGGGTCGCTGATCGTCGTCATCGCGATCGCAATGTTCGCGCTCAGTTGGCCCTTGGCGCGGGTACTGCAGCGGCGACACCGTCCGATCATCGAGGTGACCGACGACGTGCCCCCGCTCGGTCACGACCTCACCGAGCCGCACCCGCACGTGCACAACGAGAACTGCGGTCACCAGTCCTTGCAGCATGCCGGCCACGTGGACTACATCCACGACGGCCATCGCCACGCCGAGCACGGGGACCACTATGACGAGCACTGAGCCGGCCACCCCTCGCCAGACGAAGCAGCGAGCGGAGATCCGCCAGGCCGCTGAGTCCCTGGCAAGCTTCGCGACCGCGCAGCAGATCCACGACCAGCTGCGCCACCAGGGCTCCGGCGTAGGGCTGGCCACGGTGTACCGGACGCTGCAGGCGATGGCGTCCGCCGGCGAACTGGACGCGATCCGCACCCACGACGGCCAGGTGGCCTACCGGACGTGTTCGCCTGGCCACCACCACCACCTGATCTGCCGCAACTGCGGCCGGACGGTGGAAGTCGCGATCCCGTCAGTGGAGCAGCTGGTGGCCTCGATCGCCGCCCAACACGGCTTCACCCAACTCGACCACGAAATGGAGTTCTACGGCATCTGCGCCGATTGCGCCGAGAAAGAGCCTTGGCCGACATCCTCGGAGACCAGCAACGCTGGCTGAGCCTGACGAAGCCTGCGATGGACGACCCTTCGACAGGCTCAGGGACCGATCCCTACGACTGCTCGGACACCAGCGGGGGCACCAGGACGCCGCCTGCGGTCGGTTCGCCGACGCCGAGGGCGGCCAGCAGGACGGCGACGACCTGCTCGGTGCTGCCGGTGGCCGAGCCCCAAGGGTCGACGAAGTCGTGCATCCACTTGAGGTCGCCGTCGATCGTCGCCTCACCGACCGTCCGAGAGCGGCGTCCGAGAACCCCGAACGCGAAGTCACGGGCGGCGTCGCGACGGATCGCGAAATCGCCGGGGTTGCTCACCAGCACCAGTCGTTCCAGCTCGTGTCCCACTGCGACGGTGTGGTCGAATAGCGCCTCCGACAGGTGCAGGAACGGGAACAGCCCAGGCACCGGGAAGCCTGGGTACGCGTAAGGGCTCTGCCCTTCGACCAGCTTCGCCTTCACCCGCGGGTCCCACCACATATAGAACTTGGGCACGATCGCCGGCCACTTCACCATCGCGCGCACCAGCGGCAGCGGGAATCCCTTCGGTGCCACCAAGGGCGCCAGCAGCGCCAGCCGGCTCACCTCCGGACGGGTCGCTGCCGCCCATGCCGCCATCGTGCCGCCCGCCGACAGCCCCACCGCCCAGATCTTCGGCCCGAGCCCGGACGCGATGTCGACGCAGGCGTCGACCTGGCCAACCAGATCGGCGACGGTGAGGGTTTTCAGATCATGATTCAGCAGATCGGATTGGCCGTGGTGCGGCATTCGGGGCACCAGTACCCGATAACCAAGAGTGCGCAGGCTTTCCGCCGCCTCCCCGAATTGCGAGGGCGCATTGGTGAAACCGTGCCAAATGATGATCGTCGTGTCGGCGCCCTCGTCCGGCTCGTACAAACGCGTCCGAGTGGCTTCAGGAATACCAACATCCAGCGCGGTCAGTTCACTCAACTTGGCCAACGCGGCTTCCCGTCCGAAGGCGGACGGCACCGCGACCGAGCGCGCCCCAACCGGCGGGGCGACCTGCAGCAGCCGCCGAAACCAGGCCGTGCGGACGGGGGTCTGGTTATCGGTCACGAATCTCTCCTCCACAACAAAAACGGACGGCACGTTCATCGGCCTCAGCCTAGGTTCAGCTTTCGCTCAGTCGGGATCGCTAAGCTCATTGGTCCTGAGCTTGCCGCCACGGCGGCAAACCCACTCTGAGAGGAAAGAATGCCCGAATTCTGGTCCACGCTCGGCAATACCGGCTCTTCGGACCTGAGCGTGGGGTGAGCGTGGCGTAGGGGTGCGCGTGTTGGTGCCGGTGATGAGGGTTGAGGCCCTCAAGAATCGGGGTTACCACACCACTCGATTCCGAGGACCTCAACGATGCCTGATCCTACTTCGTGCTGCCGTGTTCACGATGGCTACTGCCGGCGTTGCGACCTGCTGGTCGGCCTGTCCGGTCTTCATGTGACCGGGGTTGAGAGGGCCGAGGGCCGGCTTCGGGTGCAGGTTGAGTCCCGGCCGCCGACGGTGATGGGCTGTCCCTCCTGCGGGGTGGTGGCGCATGGCCATGGCCGACAGCTGGTCGAGTTGATCGACGCGCCGTGCTTCACGGCGCCGGTGAGGTTGTTGTGGCGGAAACGCCGGTGGAGGTGTCCTGAGTCGTCGTGTCCGGTGACCTCGTTCATGGAGCAGGACCCGGACGTGGCCCCGGCGAGGGCGCTGTTGACGTGTCGGGCGACGGCGTGGGCGATCGGGCAGATGCGACGGGAGAACGCGTCGGTCCAGGGCTTGGCTCGCCAGCTTGGCTGCTCCTGGAAGACGTTGTGGCGTTCGATCCGGCCCGTCCTCGAGGCCGCCGCCGACGACGAGGCCCGCTTCGCCGGGGTCAGGTGTCTTGGCGTCGACGAACACATCTGGCATCACGTCTCGACCAAGCCCGTCGACCAGGGCGGACGGGGCCCGAAGGAGTTCACCGGCATGGTCGATCTCACCCGTGACAAGGACGGACGGGTCCGGGCCAGGCTTCTGGATCTGGTCCCGGGCCGTTCCGGTGAGGTCTACAAGACGTGGCTCAAGGACCGCGGCGACACGTTCCGCACGGGAGTCGAGGTCGCCACGCTGGATCCGTTCCACGGCTACAAGAACGCCATCGATGACCAACTCGCCGACGCCGTCGCGGTCGTTGATGCTTTCCACATCGTGAAGCTCGGCACCGCCGCGGTCGACGAGGTCCGCCGCCGTATCCAGCAGGAGATCCACGGCCACCGCGGCCGCAAGACCGACCCGCTCTATCGGATCCGCAACATCCTGCGCGCCGGCTCCGAACACCTGACCGACCGGCAACGCACGCGCCTGCAGCTGGGGTTCGCCGCCGACGAGCGCCACGTGTCGGTCGAGGTCGCCTGGCAGTGCGCGCAGCAACTGCGCTCGGTCTATCACCAACCCAGTCACGCAGACGGGCGGCGGATCGCCGAGAAGATCCTCGCCACGTTCCCCAGCTGCCCGATCCCCGAGATCGCCCGCCTTGGCCGCACCCTGAACCAGTGGAAAGACGCGTTCCTCGGCTACTTCACCACCAGCGGCGCCAACAACGGAGGTAGTGAAGCGCTGAATGGCTTGATCGAACTCGCCCGCCGGGTCGCACGAGGGTTCCGCGACCCCGACAACTACCGCCTCAGAATGCTCCTCATCGGCGGCGGACTCCGACTATGACCCCACGCTCAGGTCCGAAGAGCCACCAATGGGAGGGCTGCCGGTGCCTGCGTCCGGGACGTCGCCCATGGTGGCGTG
>Ga0209477_1001655_pt1 | contig 13381 bp, 21 predicted proteins | sample KloWWTupernatant_FD_187180 | JGI IMG/M metagenome (GOLD analysis project Ga0209477, IMG submission 187180) | Active sludge microbial communities from Klosterneuburg, Austria, studying microevolution and ecology of nitrifiers - Klosterneuburg... | ecosystem: Engineered > WWTP > Aerobic digester >...
TTGCGGAAATGGTTCAGGACTTGCAGGGAGAATTGACCCGCCTGAAAGGGCGTGGGATTCTACCGGTAGATGCTTCATATCAAACGATTCTTCGTCAGGCTGTCTCTCTAATGAAAGGCGTGAGTTCTTTGGCTGGGCCGCTGTCCAAGCAGAATATAAATATCCTGCAACAGAACAATCAGGCCGCTCCTGCCGCCCCAAAGATGGACTTCGCCGCTTGGAATAATCAGGTCACCCCAGAATAACTGTTCCGCCAAAGATTCCGGGCGGCTGTTGCCAAACGTGTTCGACGAGCGGCCAGAGTCGGAACGCAACGGCGGGGGCCATGAACCCGTTATGCTTGGCTTCGACGTAGTAAAAATGCGCTTCGGTGAAATTCTTGGTTGAATCTCCGGCGATGATTCCGGCTTTGGTCAAGGCGTCCATCACGCACTTGTCCCGGTTGGTCAGGTCGCTGGACGTAGAGAACCTGCCGTAGTGATACAGGTAAACATCCACCAGAAACAAGCCGAATATCGGCTTGATAATTCCGGACGTTAGTCCCTGATTCAAGGCTATCGCCGCGCTCTGCTTCCACTTCACATGCGCCGGAGAATCAATCATCCGGATAACAATCCCGTTCTTGGTCTTGACTTTGGCGGACTGCCGGAGTTGATTGGTTGAGATTGGCAAGTCTGGCCCGACAAAGGCGATCTGCAAGAATCTGTCGTTCTGGTATGCCTTAATCATTTCTGACTCCTGCCGATATATTCGAACTCTTTCTTTTCCTCGTCCGTCAGGACAATCCTGCGGGACGCGGCGACGCATGAACGGAGAGCGTCCAGACCGCCCTCTGCGAGAATCAAATCATCTGGTTTCATTGGGAGATTGACTATCCTGACGTTGGGATGCACCGACGCCAGAGCGAACGGCCAGCGCAACTCGTAGGCTGACTTGTCCGGGTCAAGCGCGATGTAGACGGTTTTCTTCTTCTTGAAGAAATCAAACCATTCTTCCTTCATCACGCCGACACCCGGCAGGCCCACGGCGTTCACGTTATTCCTGTCAAGGTGCATGACCTTGAACTCTCCCTCGACGATAACAACGTAGTGATCGCCATTCTTGAGCGCCTGCTGGTTGTATAGGTGCGGGCCATGCCCCTTATACAAAGGCTTGTATTTATTGGCGTAGTTTGCGCCCGGTTTCATCACCCGGTATCTAACCGTCTGAACGATGTCGTGCAGGATATACGGAATAGTTATCACCGGCCCGATCAGACACTCCTGACCCTTGTCGTCGTAGCCGTGCAGGTCAGAAATAAATCCAAGCTGATATTTTGCGATATCTTTCTCGTCAAAGCCGCGAGAGAAAATATGGTCTTTCCCGGCGCTGGACGCCAGAAGATTTGAGTTCAATCTTTCAACGAGCCGCATTGATATCGGCTTTGGCGGGGCGGCTTGAACCTGCTTTGACGGGCTTGACTGGTAATCAATCGGAGATGCGCTTGAGAACTCTGCGACAGCCTTTAATGCCTCGGCAAAATCCATTCCCATTTCTTTCTGAAACCAGTCGAATACGTCGCCGCCCTCGCCCTTCGAGAACCATGCCCATACACGCTTATCGGGGTTAACCTTGAGCGAGTCATGGTTAACCCCGATAAATTCCGCCCCTGATCTTTTCAAGGGTTCATACTTTCCGATTACTTCTTCAATGCGGACGCTCCGCTTGAGTGCTGACAGGTCTAGTTTGTCCATGATATTTCAGGGAAAAAAGAAAGCTCTTGGCCGCAAGAACCTGCGGCTTCTCCATGCGCGAGAAGGCTAGCGCGAGATTCTGAATCTGCGCCATGTCCCGCTTGTGAAACAGATGAGCGCACTCCGCTTCCGTAAACCACGGAAACAGCGGCGCAAATCTTTCCTGAAATTTGAGCGTCATTTGTCATAGTTATACCATACTTACGCTAACGTCGTTCTTGATTGTATCTTCTGCAATTTCTTCCTGATGGGTAATCGCGTAATCAACGGCGTCGGACATATCGTTTTGCGACAGAGACGGAAAGTATTCATGTAGAGCCTCGTATACGTTGTCGTACCCGCCCCGAACCGTCGCCATGCACTTGTCGAGAATCTTCACGACCTGCCAGACCGGAATTTCCGTGCCGTTAATTCTAGCCGCGCCGTTGCAGAAGTTGGGATTCTTAACGATTCCATCTTCGCCGTAGAGCATTTCGCTCCGGCGCACGGAGACTTCCGGGATAACAACGGTGTTATCGGGTATCTCCTGCGAATTCAGCTTGTCCATCTCGTCGAGTATCGCGCGTCCGCCGGGAGTAATCCGCATGGGTTTTACTTGTCTCTTTTCAATACCCGGCATAGAAACCAACTCAAGTGCGCCGCGATGGATAAGAACTCTCACAACGTATCGGGCGGCAGACTTGCTTGCCAGCCCGACAGCGCCAGCGATTTCGTTCAGGCTTGGCGGAATGGTGTATTGGGAAATAAACCCGTCGATATATTTAAGCGCAAGAATTTGTGTTTTCGTGAGCGGTGAATCAACTGTCTTGAAGCTAGCCATGATTATTGCGGGAGTCGCGAGCAATCTATCTCGGACAGATCGCCCCACACCCCGGAGGCTCCGTATCCCGTGAGCGGAACCCAAAACATTTTTACCTTGTGGTCTGAATAACGAGCCTTCTGGCTCTGCAAAAAGATAAGATCGTTGGTTACGGCAATGCGCCTTGTGCCGTGAAAGGCGGTAGGGAATCTAACTTCTTCGCCAATCGGGATATGCCCGTTGGCCGGTTGCCAAACTCCGAATACGTTCTTGGCCCTCTGGATAATGTGCGAAAGATATTGAACATCCTCTTTGCGCGGCATCCTGTCTATCCCGGTTCTGCTCCGGACAACATCTTTCAGGTTATCCTGACACACGAATATCCACGCGGCGTCTCCGAGCCACGGGATTAACATGCCAAGCTCCCGGTCAATCTGTTGCATCACATTGTTGTTATCCATGCCACCAGACTTCTCGATCACGAGATCGTGTATGTGGTCGATGATGACAAGCTCGATTTTTATTCCGGGATTCAACGGCGGGTCATTTGCCTGTAGCAATTCATGTATCGTGCCAGCGATAACACGCGGAGTCAGGCCGCCGAAGTCGCCCTCGTCCATCGGGTTGATCTTCCCGGCCATCGCCGCCTGTCCGATATAAATAACCGGGTCGCCGGACGTTCTAATCGCCGCCTTTTGAATCTGCTGGATATTCGCCACGCCATCCATCAGGGCGCGGGGAGTCAGGCCCTTCTCAAGCATGTGCTTCGCCCGAAGAATCTCGGTCATTTCTTCTGTATGCACCATTGCCGCCATGCGAACTCGACCGTCTTTATCGAGTGGGCTTTTCATGAACTGTTCGCAGGCGCTTCTTAGAGCGCCATGCGCGACCATGCTTTTCCCCTCGCCCGTCATGCCGTGAACCACATAGCTTTGTCCGGGCATTATCAGAGAGTCAACTTTGTCGATGGTTGGCAAGCCGAATCTTAATCCTGCTCCCGCCGCAACAAGGTCACGTTGATTCTGCGCCAGACTTATCAGCGCCGCGTTCGCCATCGGCGCTGTGTAGCTCGTCGTCCTCGGAAGATTCTTGGTGTTCATAGCCACGTTCTGTCCCCTTTTTTACTGACCGCGCAAGAGAAACGTCCACCAGATGATGAATGTCATAGTATGTGTCCCCTGTAGTTTTCTCAAGAATTGAGAATAAGTTATTCGCAAAATTGCCAGAGACGCTAAGCGCCTCCCCGTTGTTCATGTGAACTTTGGCGGAAGAAACTCCCATCCCGTTCTTGTGGTTGGCTCCGAACTCGACATAGGATATTGCGTCAAGCCTGATGAAACGCTTTCCTGCCCGAAGAAAGATGGCGCGTTGGCTGATTCTTTCCTGAGCAAGTTCAAGTTTATTTAACCGGACTTGGCGCATGAACGCGCTTATGAGCATCGTGACATGCTCGCGAATGCCTGAGTCTTTTCTATTGGGCGCGTTGTTGCCAGACGATACAAGAACGTCGCGGATTTTTACCGAGAGTTCGTTATTCTGGTTGGTTAGGGCGCGTATCACGCTACCCGTATCAAGCGTCATCTTTCTTCACAACCATTGAGGAATAATTCGCGCTCGCCTTGTCTTGATTTGAGGCGGATTCTCGAATCTTGTCCTGAATGTTACTGCTCTCTCCCGGCTTAGTATCTCGGAGAATCAATTGGGCGACCATTGACGGGGGAAGATATTGCCACGAACCGGCCTTCGCCTTTCTGCCGCCCTCGACGAACTCGACAACCCGCCACGCAATATCATCCGGAGAATCCCCGCGCGCTTCCGCCTGAAGAATCGCGTCTTTAATTTCGGTGTTCGCCCACATGACAGCAAAGTTGTGCTTAATGCTGGAGTTCTTTAAGGCAACCGTGATGGCGTTAATCCGGTCACGCTTATCTTTACTGCGTTTCTGGGCTTCGAATCCCCGGCCCAAAAGATTCAGGGGAGCGCCGGAAAGCGGCTTGTCTGGGGCGGCAAAAAATTGGGCGAGACTTTCTCCGTCCGTCGCCGCGTTGATTATTTTATCGGACGGACTCTCCTGCACGCTGGCACTCTCTGACGGCGCTGCCAGCGTAACACCGTTGTTATGGGAATCCGTAATACTATCTTCTTTAATAGTATCTTCTAACTTGTCTGGGTCAGCCGGATACGGCTCAACCCGATGCGGCTCAACCGGCATTGGCTCGTCAAAGGAAATCGGGGCGGTTTTAGCACCAGCGTTCTTAATGCTGGCGTATTCCGGGCCAGTGGGGAAGATCAAGTAGCGGTTTGTTTCGAAGTGCTGGTTGCCGGGAGCGCGGGATTTAACACACGCAAGAATCGGGCGTCCCTCGATAACAACGTCGAATAAACGCCTGACACACCCAATGACAGCATCATGGGTTTTTATCCCGGTTTCCCGCATGATCTGTTTGATGGGGACTGTTGCCCATCCCTGATTATTAGCGTGCAGGGAAATGCACATGAAAACTTTCAGGTCGTTGCCTTCCGGAAAATCTCTCAGGTGATCGCGAAACTCGACAAACATCTTCACGTAGATGGCGGATTCTTTCCCATCCATCCCGCGAATCCGATCATTACAAAAGTAAATCATAGTTCCAGCGCCTTCTTGAGACAATCTTTGCAGAGATTCTTTCTGTGATCGCATTCCTCGAATATGTCGCCCTCGCCAAAGACAACAATCTCTCTGACTTCTTTGGCGCACTCGTCGCAGTAACAACTCTCCCACCATCTGCCGATCATGGCCTTATCGACATCTTTCGTGGTGCATGTTTCCGGGTCTAGTTCGGAAAGATTTCGGTAGAGATTCAGCTTCCACTTCTGCTCACCGCGAAACTCAACCAGACCATCTGCGATTGCTTTCTTAATGGCTTGCCGTTCAGTTATCTTTTCCATTGTTACTCCAGCGAATGAACGAAGATTAGGCCATTTCCGATTGCCTCAAGTTTCGACAGAAGATCAAATTGCTCTTGGCTTATCTCGCAGAGTGAATACCTGCGGTTGAAATGTTTGTCGCCGCCTGCGGAGATTGGCGGATAGTAGTAGTCGAGCATCTTCTCGCAGTACTCATTCCCTTCTTCCGCGCTGGCAAACATACCGCGCGTTGTTATCGCGCACTCCATTTCCGTTTGCGCGGACGAGTAGTAGTTTGCGATAAGTAATATGGCGTATGGTTTATTTTCTGGCATTTCGAATCCTTGAAATTAGTTTCTCTGTTGGCTCAAGACCGGAAACAAAGCTGTCTGGCTTGGGGATATTTTCTCGGTCGCCAAGACCCCACTCGGCAACCTGCAAAAGATACGCCTCAAAATCATTGTGGATGCGGTTGTAGTATTCAAGGACAATCAATGCGCCAAGCGCCCTATCTAACTGATTGAGTAAATCTGTGATCTTCTGATCTTTCTCGTCCATGTTTATGCGTAAAGCCCGGAGATTTCTCTCCGGGCTTCTATTCTGTTGTTTTGGTTTACCTCTTGAACATCAAGTAGGACGAATAAATCACAACGAAGGGCAATAAGAATCCGAGAATCCAGCAGATAGCCGCGAAACCAGCCGTATGCGTGAAGGGTTTCTTTGTGCTTGACTGGAATGAAACAATGTTATTTGAGCGAACGATCTGTTGCTTTTCCACGTTTTCTAAGTTCCTCTAAGTTTCCAGTCCGGATAAACTCGCGCACCGCGAGTTCGGGTATCTCGTCGCAAATAATCTCTGCGTCTGATAAATCTTTTGCCGCCTGTCTTACTGCCATAGCGACAGCCGCCGGGAGCGGAGAAGTTTCCGCCAGACAAACCTGCATCAGATTTACCAGAGAATCAAATGCGACGAGATACTGATCCGAACAAATGCTCATTACTTGATTTCGACTTTATCAAAGGCGGACTTGTCGATTGTCAGGTCTGAATCATTCGGCCCCATCATTTGGTCGATACGTTCCTTGAGGGATTCTTCGACGCGAATCAGGGATTCAGGGTCGCAGTTCTTAATGAACGAGAGAACTTCGTCCATTGTTACCAGAGAGATTTTTGCCCCGCCATCCGGGGATTCGGCCTCGGATTTATCCGGGTCGATGGATTGCGGCTCGATCAGGTTATTCGCCTCTTTGTAAGCGCGAACAAGAGCCTCGATATCTTTGACGGAAAGTTTCAGGTCACGCGCTTTGGTGAGGATTTCTTTGCGCGGGTCAGTCGAAAGCGACGCCGTTGGGCGGTGATGCGCCCAAGTCATCTTCTTTCCCTCTACCGGAAACCTTTCGCCCTTTGGAATGTGCCGGGAAACATACGCGCAGTTTCGCCCTTCCTGAATTGAAATCCCGGCGGATTCAACCACGGCGACAACCACGTTTTCGCCCCGCGCTTCGGCTTCGACGATGATATCCCCAATGCCCCAATAAAAGGCGCTGGATGACATTGATTTGAAGTCGGAGAATTTATGCGCCAGACTCACGAGTTCATCATTCGAGAAACCCGTAACATCCACGCCGGTCGTATCAACCACGGAGTTAATTCCGCTCACGTAATCAATCAGTTCTGTAGCCATGTTATTTGCTCGCTTCTATTTGCGCTTGTTTTGCGACTAGCTTTCTGCATATTGCGTTTACTGCCAGTATGTGCCAGCAATAATCGCCCGGTCTTTTGACTCTGGAAAATCTGCGCCATTCGCAGGTGCAATCTTCCTGTGACGCGAACTCGAAAATGTTTCGCCTGCCAGACGCCGATGGGAAAGAAATCCTGTCAGCATCCACTCTTGTTATTGGTGAAACCGGAGTAGCAATTGATTCGATAAGGCTTCTTAGCCTGTTCGCCACAATCCTGTCCGGCAACCCTTCGAGAATTTTCAACGCTTGCTGATACTCAATTTGATTTGTTCGGTATTCCGCCGCCCACTTCTTTAGTGTGCCAAATGCGCGTCTTGCGCTGGACGAGTTGAATGAATCGCCCATCGCGGAATACTCTGTTTCCATCAAAACAAGTTCGTCGATTATTTCGCTAATCGACGGCAAGTTTCGGAACCTAGAGAGAATCGTGTCCATTAAATCTAACAGGGGCGGATTGCTCCGCCCCTGTAACAACGTTGTTATTAAAAGGGAATCTCGTTTTCAGTCTCGAAATGCTCCTTGAGGGTTTGAATTCCCAACTTGATTCCCGCCAGCCGAGAGGCGTCGGAATTCATGTCGGAAGTAATCGAAGTGGCTTTCTCGGCATAACCAACGGCGAAAAGTTCCGCCACGATTCTGTTCAGTCCGCCGAGAATCTGATTCTTTTCTTTCGGAGAAACGGCGACACCATCTTTGGTGTAAACCTTTCCGTCCGAATTGGTGATGAAACCATCGACAAAATCCTGCGCCTTTGCGATTGTTTCCAGACTCATTGTGCGTGGGCCGCCGGAAGTTTGCCCTTCGATTTCCAGAACGCGGACATTGAAAATCTTGGTCTTTCCCGGAGAATTCTTATTGTCCTTTTCGCCAACGAATGTAATCTCGATTGGAGTGCCGGGTTGAATCGTTGACACCGCATCGACCAAAGTTTTGCCGGAGTTAATCCAGACACCAGACGCGCTCACGAATCTCGCGCCCGGAAACTCCCGCTTAACCTGCATCTTTGTCTGCGCGTCAATTTCATACTTGTGATTCATCGTCATGCCGACAAATACACACCGGACGGATTCCCCGACCACATTGAATTCCTTGTATCCGCCCGTGATTGAAGCGCCGGGTTTCGCCTCTTTCAATTGCTCCATTGTCCGGAGAAACTTCTCCGAGCCAAGAAGCGCCTGAATTTCATTGCCCGGAGCCTCGGTCAAAACGGGAACGAGTCCGGTTTCGCCAGCGTTTGCGGGTTCGATTGTCTCAAAGTTTGGGTCTGACATTTTTGTTGCCTTCTGTTTGTTCTTGCTTACTTACTTCTGGTTTGCGGAAAGAAAATACGAACTCTTATTGTTGGCTTCTACATTTTTCACCATCACTTCCAGATTTATTCAACGTCCGTTCTGATTATAAGGACTCTTATGTGTCCCGGATGATAGTAGATTAAGCGTTTGATTAGCCCGTTACGGTGGAGTAATCAAGGTAGGTTTCGTAGGATTGAAACGTGATGATTCCGTCGATATCTGAAATGGCCGGAAACATGAAGATGTAGAAATTTATCTGCGAACCGTCGCACTTTGGATTCGCAAGAAAGATGCTGAATGTCTGGACATTCCTGCACGGCGAATCCGACGACATTACTTTCTCCGTCTTTTCGTTGATGACGTATGTTTGGTCTGGACTGCTAGCGAAATCATCCGGAATATCTTCACGCCTGTATCCTTTCGAGGCTTCCTTTGCCGACACTTCGATAAGATTACTCGCAAATCTTGAGATAAATAGATTCTCGACATGCGTGTGTGAGACATAAAAATCCCAGTATTCCGACTGGCCCATGATGCTCGACTTTCCATCGGGGAGTTTTATTCCATGCGGGCTTGTTTTGTCGCAGACCACGGAAATAAATGGTCTTGTTCCTGGACTGCGATTAAAGTCGTCCGTGTTTATATAGACGAGCGCAATCGTGAGATACATCCAAGTGTATCTGGAGTCTTTGCGCCTGAAGTTTATCGACACCGAATATGCGCCGAGTTCATTCCCGACAATATCGCTGTCAACCGTCCCGTCTTTGAAGAATTTGTCTATAAAATTCCGGAGACAATCGTAGTCGGCTTCTATTCCAGAAAGGTTCTCAATATATTCAAGAGCCTCTGGTAGTTTATGTGCCACGGCAAACGATTTTGGGGAAATCTTGTCGCTGAAATCACGAGTAGAAAGCGAGACTAAATATCTCCGGACTCCGTGGTAATCAATCACAGCGAGAATCCTTCGGGCGGATTATCAATCCGTATGCCCGCATTTTCTTCGTTGATATTTGGGAGCCTGCCCATGTAAAGGTTTCTGGCAGGAATACCGGAGTTAAAGTATTCGGCGCTGATATAAAAAGCGCCAGTTGTTCTGCCGAGTCCAGCGGGAGCAAATCCCAGAATACCTATTCCGATTGTTTCGGCGTCGTAGTCCATTCCGAACAAAGACTGAGAGAATGAATGTCTATGCCAGAATTCCATACCGCCGGTATTGTTTTCGGATCGGCAATACGCTGGGCGAGTTATTAACTCAAGTTCATACAATGCGTGAGACGATTCTACTGCTTTCTTGTCGTTGAAATCAAACCCGAATATGGTTGATTTCATCAGGTTAAACGCGGGAATTTCTTCTGGCGGCTCCATGACGTGAAGCAGAAACACATACAGGTTTGTTTCTTTCCCGTCGGGATAAACCGCAGGCGCGGTCAAATAAAAGGCGTGACACCCCGGAGAAGAATGAATCCCGGTTCGGCAGAACTGAAAGAAGCTCGTCAATCTTCCGGATGGATTTGGCATCGGAAGAAAGTCAGCCAAAGCAAGTCCGGCGCAAGCGTCCTCAAATGTTTCCCCGTAGGAATAAACATTGTATGGCTCGTCCATTACGGCAACCGATAGCATATACCTGTCGTTCATGTTTTTACTCCTGTTCCGTGGGCGGGTTTTATCCCGCCCACGGATAACAACATTGTTATTCTTGGCTCTCGATTGCGTCTAGATAAAAGACTTTTTGATACTCTGACTCGGAGTTGATGAATAGCCGGATAAGAATCCGGGCAATCCATCCCACTTTACGGGCGGCGGCAAAATGAACCAGATGATGCGGGAATGCTTTTCGCAGGGCGATCAGAGAAGTTTCTTCGGCATACTTCTGGCTAGGATAGAATCCGAGACATATTGCCGACGACCCGCGAGTTGTTATGAAGTTTGCCTTTGCCGTCATAACAATGACGTAAGCATCACCTTTCTTTCCGGTGACGGATTTGACGTAATCGGGTTGCGTCATGCTAAATCTTCCTCGCGCGTTCTTTCTTGAGAGCGGCGTTAAGAATATTTATCAGGCGCTTGGAATAGATACCGCGAATCGCAAGGTATTGCTTGAAACTATCATAGGAATACCCGATCACTCCTTCGTGTTCATATTCTCGAAACTCGCAATACAATCGAATGTAATGATTGTTTATTTCATCGCGAGTGTATGGAATTGTGTCCATAAAAGTCGTGATGTTTACCGCCTCAAGTTTACCGATTCGGTAATTCTTTTTGGGAACAAAGATTGAATCAATATCATCGTCGGGTGACGTTACATTTCCGCTCCAATATCTTTCTGCGCTGATTCCCAAATCAACATGGAAAGCATCGCAGAGATATCGGCTCTTGCTGGCCTCTCTTTCAATCTCCACGATTCTTCGAGCGATTGTTATGGCGCGAACCTTTGCCGCCTTTATCCATCGGCTTTGTTCTTCCTTGATGCCAGAAGAAATAAATCTCTTGAATTCACCAACGACTTTTTTGGCCTGCTTATCTGCCATCTGTTTTACACCAGACGAGCGCGGGCCAAGCATCTCGGTATAAATTCTCACCCGATTCGCAAGTTTGTTTGAATCCTTGTAGATTACATTTGTCGCAGTACCCATCGGATGACCCTCTTGCATGTAGGAAATAATCTCTCCGATAAGTTCCTGGGCCGCAATTGAGTCAGCGAGAAGCCTTCGAAACTCCGAATACTTTTTATAGACAATAAGCGTTACGGCGTGATGGATGATGTAATACGAAGAATCACCAACGTATTTAATCATCGCTTCCGCCCTGTCTGTCAGAAGTCTTTGTTCGTCGTCTAGTTTTCTAGAATTGAATCCGTCGATAAAAGCCTGAGAAGCATTTCGCGGAAGCGGCTTGTTCTTATAGGCGCATTGATATCCTGCGTCGCGCTCCTTTGAAGATTTCGGATCACGATTTCCGCGATCAAGTTCAATCTGTTGTTTCTCTTTGTTGATCTTGTCTGAAAGAATTCCCCAGAGTTCTATCTCTCGCTTCGTCATATTTACTGATTTCATTTCAATGCCTCGTCATACGGAGAATCTTCTCCGACTGTTTCGTAGCCAAACTCCTTCATGGCCTCTTGAATTGAAAGCGTCCCGCGCATCTGGAACAACTTATTCACGACGGTAAACCAGCCGGTTTCATCGGCAATGAAAATCATGACCTCGCGATCCATGCCATAGCTTTCTGCCATTGATTGAATAGCCCTAGATTTCAGTCCGATTCTGTCATATTCTTCCCGGAGAAATTGCCCGATATCGGACGCGCTTGCGACGATATACTCCGTCTCGATATCTTTCTGCCCATACTTTCCGTCGAACACGCCGTATACGGTGAATGTTTCCGGCTCGATCTTGAATAGCTTTTGCAGATTGAATGTCGTGATTTCGTCCAGTGTTTTGACGAATTTTGCCTGTTTCATTTTGTTTCCTCACGGAATGGCGATGATCGACAGGAGTTTCTTCCACTCGGATTTCTCGAAGAAGAAAAGAATGTGAGACACGCCCTTTCTTATCCTGACTTCTGCGTATGTTTCAACGACGAGCCGGAATTCTTTACCGGACTTTCCCACCGTAAGGCAGAACGATTCTCCGTTTGTTGACGGAAAGTGATGCTTCGGAAAAACAATTTCAGCGCCAAAAGACTCGCAGAATCTTTTTGGAACGTTATCCCAACCCTCGTCGGGAAATTCAAACTCAAGAAACCTGAGTCGGTTATTCAGGCGGTGTTTTGCGTTCATTGCCCACACACCTTTGTCGCCTGAATCAACACGGCGATAACAATCGCCGGAAACATGCACAGCGACAGGAAAAGAACCGTCATTACGGCGATAAATCCCCGGAATTGCGCGGCCTGCCGGTCATTGACGAAAACAAGTTGACCGAAAAAAACTTTGTTATTGTTTCGAGAATTGTCCAGATTGGACATATCAAGTTCTTCTTTCTTTGCCATGATTCTCCCTAAACATTGGCCGGTCGAATTGCGGTGGCGATCAGAGCAGGAAGCTCTGAAAGGTTAGCGCAATAAACAACCGACTTTGCGATCTGCATTAGTTGTTGGCGAGTTGATTCTTCGAAATCATCGCCAATGCGAATGAAGTGAATGCGATTTCTTGCCGTAGTATCCGGAAAGTCTGAAATTTCCGGAGTTCTTCCCTCGCCATCGGTGATAACAATCACCTCACCCTTGAAATTCGCGGTAACTTCCGGCAGGAACATGAATGTCGTGTTCCCGTTCGGAAAGTATTGCGCGAACAACAAGTCGGTATTGTTATTCTCCGAATAACAAGCTTCGTCGTCAAAAACAAGATACCGAATATCGGCATCCTGATCGCCATTTTTCATGGCAATTGCAATGGCTTGCGCCGCGATAATCGACTTCGAGAATCTTGTCACGGGAGTTTTGCCATAAACATATGCCTCGATTTGATGGGCCATACTGCCAGAACCATCGACGCAAATCATTGCGGCCAGAGCAGATTGATTTCCCTCGGCAACAACGGTCTGCTTGTAGGGGAATTGAAACTGGGCCATCATTCGGCGGTCAACATATCCCGCGCCAACAACTTCCAGCTTTGCTTTGCGGACGGAAAACCTGGGGCGAAGAATTGCCGCGAGTTTCAATGCCTCATCTTCAGCCGGTTTCGGCGTGCAGGCAACTTTGCGCCAATTAATATTTCCGTCAGGAATTCCGATTCCTTCTCCGGATTTATTATTCTCGTCTCCATTGGAGAAAGAAATCCCGCCGCCTGTCTGATGTTCTGGCTCCGAATCATCATCGTCGGAATCTTCTCCGTCTCCGTCGGAATCATCGTCGGAATCTTCTCCGTCTCCGTCGGAATCATCGTCGTCAGATTCATCGTCCGAATCTTCGTCGCCGGATTCTTCC
>Ga0209477_1001656_pt1 | contig 13370 bp, 11 predicted proteins | sample KloWWTupernatant_FD_187180 | JGI IMG/M metagenome (GOLD analysis project Ga0209477, IMG submission 187180) | Active sludge microbial communities from Klosterneuburg, Austria, studying microevolution and ecology of nitrifiers - Klosterneuburg... | ecosystem: Engineered > WWTP > Aerobic digester >...
CGCAGAGCGGAGTTGGGCTTCTTGGGCGTCGTGGTGTACACACGGGTGCACACACCGCGGCGCTGCGGCGAGTTTTCCATCGCCGGACTCTTGGATTTGGTCTTCTCGACCTCACGCCCGTGACGCACGAGCTGGTTAATGGTTGGCATGAACTATCGTCCCTAAACGTAAAATACGAAAACGTGAATCCCTTCGGAAATTCCGAAAAGCCTTCAAATGTAGCAGATAGGTAAGTGCTCGGCAAGCCCTGATGGGCCGCTCCGGTGGCTCGCGCTTACTTGATCCAAAGGCGAATGCCATCCCAGGCACGCCCCAAAAGGCCCGCCTGCTCCACCGCCTCCAGTGCCACCAGCGGTACTTCGCGCACCGTTTGGTCACCCAACACCACCTTGAGGGTGCCGATTTCCTGCCCTTGGGTAAAAGGCGCCACCAACGGGTCGGGACGTGCGATCTGCGTAGTCAGCTTGCCGGCACTGCCTGCAGGCACAGCCACCACGATAGCCTCGGGGCGACCGATCTTGAGCTGGGAGGCCTTGCCTTTCCAGACCGCGGGGGTATCCACGCTCTGGCCCACATCAAACAGCTTGACGGCATCAAAGGCGGTGTAGCCCCAATTCAACAGCTTCTGGCTTTCGTTCGCGCGCGCATTCTCACTGGACGCCCCCAGAACAATGGAAACCAGGCGGCGCGCGCCCACGTTGGGAAAGTCGCGCTTGGCCGTGGCGACAAGACAGTAGCCTGCGGCTTCGGTGTGTCCGGTCTTGAGGCCGTCCACACTGGGGTCGCGGTACAGCAGCAGGTTACGGTTGTTGCTGTTGGACGCCGGAGTGCCTTCGTAGCGATACTGCTTGGTGGCGTAGTAATGCATGTACTCCGGGAAGTCCTGCATCAGCCGGGATGCCAGGATGGACAGGTCACGCGCCGTCGTAGTGTGCCCGGCCTCGGTCAGGCCCTCGGGGTTCTTGTAGGCCGTGTTCTTCATGCCCAGGGCGCGGGCCTGGTCGTTCATGAGCTTGACAAAGTTCTCCACCGTGCCGCCCACACCTTCGGCCAGAGCCATGGTGGCGTCGTTGCCGGACTGCACGATCATGCCCTTAAGCAAGTCATCCACGGGCACCTGCATCTTGGGGTCGATGAACATGCGCGATCCGGGCATCTTCCAGGCACGCACGCTGACGGGCAATTTTTGCTGCAGGTTGATTTTCTTGGACCGCAGCGCGTCAAACACCAGGTAGCCGGTCATCAGCTTGGTCAGGGAGGCCTGCTCGACAGGCGCATCGATGTCCTTGCCCGCCAGAGTCTGGCCGGCCGTCACATCGACCAGCATATAGGCACGGGCCGCAATTTCAGGGGGCTGGGGGGCTTGCGCATGCGCGACCAAGGCACAGGACGCCACACCCAAAGACACCAGAAGAGACCGCAACGTAGAAAAAATTCTGTTCATTCAAAAAGCCATGGAGAGAAGAAAAAGATGCGCATGCAAAAAGTGCGCGAGGGGCGCAAAGCGCCGATGGCGGGCGCATCAGACGCCCGATTGCAGGTGGCGAACCACCAGTTCCTTGAGAAGATGCAATTGTCCGTGAAAGAAATGCCCGCCTCCCGGAATGACTGTGACAGGCAGTGTCTGCGGACGCGCCCAGTCCATCACCGACGACAGCGGCACGGTATCGTCCTGCTCGCCATGCAACACCAAGCTGCGCAGATGTGCTGCGGGCGGAACCGGCGCCACCGTGAAGCGACTGGCCGCCGTGCCCACCAGCACGGCATGCTCCGCCGGCCGCTCGTCCCACAGATCGGCCAGCACATGGCTGGTCACATAGGCGCCAAAAGAAAACCCGGCCAGGGCGATCGGACCTTCGGGCGCCACCTGGCGCAGCACGGCCAGCATATCCAGCCGCTCGGCACGCCCTTCGTCGTGCACACCGGCACTGGCACCCACGCCCCGAAAATTGAAACGCACCGCGCTCCAGCCACACTGCACAAAGGCCCGCGCCAGCGTTTGCACCACCTTGTTGTCCATGGTGCCGCCAAACAGCGGGTGCGGGTGGGCAATCACGACCACGCCACGGGGCGCGGCGCCTGCAGGGACATCGCGCTGCGCCTCAATGGCGCCTGCTTCGCCCTGGAGCAGCAATTTTTCGGTTTGTGCGTTCACTGGATACTATTTATTTAATAGCTGCTTGCGCTTGCAAATAGGGCGCTAGAGGCCAAAAAGCCATATATTTGAAAGGAGATAGAGGCCGGATCAGCGCCCAAGTTCCGGCGGGGTGCGCAAACGCTCCACCACATGCCCATTTTTGAGGTGCGATTCGACGATCTCATCAATGTCGGCCGCATCCACATAGCTGTACCACACGCCCTCGGGGTAGACCACGGCCACAGGCCCTGCCGCGCAGCGGTCCAGGCAACCCGCCTTGTTCACGCGCACCTGGCCCGGCCCGGCCAGGCCCGCTTGCTTGACCTGGGCCTTGCAGCGCTCGAACGCCTCTTGCGCGCCGTGCTGCGCGCAGCAGTTTTCACCGTTGGCGCGCTCATTCAGACAAAAAAAGATGTGGCGCGCGAAGTACCCGGGCGCGTTGGATGTTGTGTCGCTCATGCCTCTATTTTAGAAGGCTGTCGGACTTGGAAGCCCCGCTGCGCCGCGACGCCCGCAACAGCACATACACCAGCGTGGCATAAGGCCACAGCCAACCCAGCCACTGGCCCAGACCGTAAAAACGAATAAAGCGGCCCTGCTCCCAGACCAGCAGGGTCTGGGCGAAGTAAGCGCTGGCCGGGGCATCGTTGAGCAGCGCCAGATGAACGGTGAGCAGCACCAGCAACAGCACGGCACAAACCCGCTGCGGCAGGGCGATCATCAAGGCCGCCAGCACCATCCCGAGCCAGATACCCGCGCGCACCGGCATGCCCAGCCAGGCCCAAGCATGGGTTGGGCCATAACTCAGCGCAGCCGATAGCGCCGTGGCCGCAATTCCCACCAGGGCGATACCCAGCACCAGCACCACACGGCGCCCCCGGTGGCGCACCATGCTGAAAGCCAGCAGGCAGGGCACGAGCAGCCCCAAGGCCACGCACAGCAATTCAGCCACGGGCGAGAGCGGTTGCAAGGGAGCTTCACGCACCGGCAGCCACGCCAGAAACGGCGTATCCGCCAACAACTCGCCCAGGGCAGCTTCCAGGCGTTCGAGCACCTGGCCCAGGCCAAAAGGCTCGGCCGCCGGGAACAGCAGCGCCCAGGGCCACAGCGCCAGCAGCACCAGCGCGCCCCGCGCATCGTGCGCAAACCAGCGCGCGCGAAAGCGGCTCCAGCGGTCGATAGCCCCCAGGCGCTCCAGCAGGGCTGCACTGAGCGCCCCCAGCAAGGCACCCGCCGCATTGAGCGCCAAATCCAGATTGGAAGGCACGCGCTGGGGCAGGTAGATTTGCAAAAATTCGAGCAGCATCGACAGCAAGCCGCCCGCCAGCAGCGCCAGCGGCACCGCCACCCAACCCCGTCCTGTGCGCAGCAGGGCCAGCGCCAGCAGAAAACCCAACGGTCCGTAGCCCACCACGTTGGTCACCACGTCAAAACCCGTCCAGTACGGTGGAGGCAGGGGCGCCACCAGAAAAACCCAGGGCGGTATCCCCTGGGCGCGCCAGCCCATGAACGGGAACAGGCTGGCAAAGACGATCAGTGCGGCATAGACCAGCGCCAGCGGCCAGGCAGAGGTTTTGTGCACGAATCGGCCCCTGCGATGCGCCTCAGAACGGCTTGACCACCACCAGCACCACCACGGCCAGCAGCATCAGCACCGGGGCCTCGTTGAACCAGCGAAACCACCGGTGGCTGCGGTGGTTGGTGCCCGCCACAAACTGGCGCAACTGCACACCGCAGGCATGGTGGTAGGCCAGCACCAGCACCACAATGGCCAGCTTGGCATGCATCCAGCCATTGCCCGGCCCCCAGCCAATGCCGTAGCCCAGCCACAGCCACAGGCCCAGGCCCACGGCAGGCACCATCAGCAAGGTGGTAAAGCGCATGAGCTTGCGTGCCATGAGCAGCAGCCGGTCGCGTTCGGCGGCCGAGCCGGGCGCCACCATGGCCAGGTTCACAAAAATGCGTGGCAGATAGAACAGGCCGGCAAACCAGCTGGCCACGAACACGATATGGAAGGATTTGACCCAGAGCATGCCGCCAGTTTAGTGGGGCACAGAACAAACCGCTCAAAAAAAGCCCGGCAGACATGCCGGGCCAGGAAAGCCCGGGGCCGGTTTGCGCCCCCAGGCCCCGCTCAGGGAGGAAAAGCGGGGGGTAGCAGGTCTACCCGCCGCTAATCTAGCACTGCGTGCGCCTGTGTTCAAGCACCTGTGTGCGATCTATCTGCCACCAGATCAGGCACAATTTTCCCCATGCATCTCTCCAGCCCCACCCCTTTCCCCGCCAACCGCCCGCGCCGTCTGCGCCGCGACACCTTTACCCGCAACCTGGTGCGCGAGCACCACGTGACGCCGCACGACCTGATCTACCCCGTGTTTGTGCTGGACGGCGCGGGCCGCCGCGAGGCCGTCGCCTCCATGCCCGGCGTGGAACGCCTGAGCCTGGACCTGCTGCTCCCCGTGGCTGAGGACTGCGTGAAACTCGGTATCCCGGTGATGGCCCTGTTCCCGGTGATCGACGCCAGCCTCAAGACACCCGACGGCAAGGAGGCGCTCAACCCGGACGGCCTGGTGCCGCGCGTGGTGCGCCGCCTCAAGCAAGAATTTCCCGACCTGGGCGTAATGACCGATGTGGCCCTCGACCCCTTCACCAGCCACGGCCAGGACGGCCTGCTGGACGACACCGGCTACATCCTGAACGACGAGACCGTGGAAGTGCTCACCGGCCAGGCGCTAACGCAGGCCGAAGCGGGCGTGGACATTGTTGCCCCCAGCGACATGATGGACGGGCGCATTGGCGCCATCCGTGATGCACTCGAAGCCCATGGCCACATCCACACGCGCATCATGGCCTACAGCGCCAAGTACGCCAGCGCCTTTTATGGCCCTTTCCGCGACGCTGTGGGCTCGGCCGGCAACCTGGGCAAGAGCAATAAAAAGGTCTACCAGATGGACCCGGGCAACAGCGACGAAGCGCTGCGCGAGGTGGCCATTGACATTGCCGAAGGCGCCGACATGGTGATGGTCAAGCCTGGCATGCCCTACCTCGATATCGTGCGCCGCGTAAAAGACGAATTCCGCGTGCCCACCTTTGCCTACCAGGTGAGCGGCGAATACGCCATGCTCAAGGCCGCGGCGCAAAACGGCTGGCTGGACCACGACGCGGTGATGCTGGAAAGCCTGCTGGCCTTCAAACGCGCGGGCGCTGACGGTGTGCTCACCTACTTCGCCCGTGATGCGGCCCGTTTGCTCCGAAATTCATAGCTTACTGCGCAATACCAACGGGCGCCACATGCCGATTTGACTCATATTTTTGCATGACGAACCGGCAACACAACGCCCCCCCAACCGTCACTGCTGGCCCTGGCAGGCGCAGCACTGCTTTACATGGTGCTGGCCGAAACCACGGCGACGCCCCTGCCCGGTCAGGGGCTGGAGCAACTGCTGCAACCGGCCAGCGGGCTGGCCCTGGTGCTGCTGGTCGTGGGTGGGCGGCAACTGGCCCCTGCCCTTTTCATGGGCAGCCTGTTCAGCGGCCTGCTGGCGGGCGATGCACCGCTGGCCGCACTGGCGCAGGCGCTGGGCACCGTCACAGCGGCCTGGGTTTCTTGTGTACTGCTGCTGCGCCAGCCTGACTTTGACCGGGACCACCCCAAATTCAAGGTCGTTCAGCATCTGCTGCTGTGGGTGTGCGGCGTCGGCGCAGGCGCCGGGGCGCTGGTGGAGAGCACGGGGGGACTGCTGGCGGGGGAAATCGCACCCTCCGACTGGACCGAGCATGTCCTGCATTGGTGGTCGAGCTGCGCCCTGGGCAGCCTGCTGATTGCGCCTTTGGTGCTGTCCTACCGGCGCACACTGCGTTTCGCTGAACCCCTGCGCCGCATGGACGAGGGCCTCCTGGTCTGGGTGCTGGCCATAGCCTGCGCCATCGCCATTTTCGGCAACACCCAAATCCCGGTGCTGGCCCCACTGGCCAACGCCTACTGGATGTTCCTGTACGTGAGTTGGTCGGGCGCGCGTGTGGGCCTGCTCTCCACCACCGGGTTGCTGTGCATGATCGCGCTGCAAGCCCTGTGGGGCACCTACCAGCGCACCGGCTTCTTTGCCCACGACATCGCCACCAGCCACGGTTTTGGCTACTGGTCGTTCATGATGATCCTGGCGGTGGTGGGGCTGTCGCTGGCTGCCCACATCGCAGAACTCAGGCGCCAGAAAGCCGCGCTGCGTGTGGCGGCCATCGCCTTCGAATGCCAGGAGGGCATGCTCATCACCGACGAACACTCGGTGATTCTGCAAGCCAACCAGTCGTTCCTGCACATGTCTGGCTATGAGGCGCCCGGGGTGCTGGGCAAAACCCCGCATTTTCTGCAGCCTGCGGCCGACACCCTCCCGGACAGCCCCGAGCCGCCCGCCCCCCTGGACTTCGCCCCCCGCCATGCCCTGCAATGCCGTGCATGGCTGCGCCGCAAATCTGGCGAGGTCTACCCGGCATGGATCACGCTCAGCCCCGTCAAGGACCTGCAGGCGCGTACCACGCATTACGTGGTGACCATGACCGACATCACCGATCTGCACCAACAGGAAGCACAGCGCCGCCAGCGGGAACAGGCGCAGCGCGACGCGCTGGTGCAGGAAGTGCACCACCGCATCAAGAACAACTTGCAGGGCATCATGGGCATGCTGCGCACGCTCGACCACGATCACCCGGAACTGCATGGGCCCATTACGCAGGTCATCGGGCAAATCCACAGCATCTCCGTCATCCACGGCCTGCAGGGCCGCGCCAACGCCGACCAGGTGCGGCTTTGCGAACTCATCAGCGCCGTGGCCGCCAACATCGAATCGCTCTGGCATACCCCCATCCACGTGGACATTCCCACCCCCTGGGAGCCATGCCGCGTCAACCCCACCGAAGCCGTTCCCGTGGCGCTGGTGCTCAACGAACTGATGCTCAACGCCGTCAAGCATGGCGGCAAAGAACACCAGGACGTCCAGATTACGCTGCGCAAGGGAGCACAGGCAGACCATGTGCAAATCACCATCGCCAACCCGGGGCACTGGCCTGCCACACCCCCACCCCTGCGGGGCGGGCAAAGCCTGGTCTGCGCACTCATGCCCCGCAGCGGCGCCACCCTGACACACACACAGATAGCCCATTTGGCGGTACTCCGTCTGGAGTTTTCACCGCCCGTCATCCACCTCGAATCAGCGCCCGCACCATGAACGCCGCAACCACTCCCACCCACCTGCTGCTGGTGGACGACGACCGCCTGATCCTCGCCACGCTGTCCAGCGGACTGCAGGACATGGGCTACCAGGTCAGCACCGCTGAATCCGTGGACGATGCCGAGGCGCTTCTGACCAGTGGGCTGCGCCCGGATCTGGCCATCGTGGATGTGCGCATGCCCGGACGCGATGGCCTGGCGCTGGCCGAACGCCTGCGCAACCTCGACCACATCCCGTTTCTGATGCTCAGCGCCTTCAGCGACGACCACAACGTGGAACGTGCTTCGGGTTTGGGCGCGCTGGGCTACCTGGTCAAGCCGATGGACGTGGTGCAAATTCGACCCGCCATTGAAGCGGCTTTGCAGCGCGCCCAGGAGATTGCGCACTTGCACCAGTCCCGCGCCCAGCTGCAAGCAGCGCTCGACGGTGACCGCAGCATCAACGTAGCCACCGGCATCACCATGGTGCAGTACCGTCTGCCCCGAGCAGCGGCCTTCGAGATGCTGCGCGCTGCCGCCCGGACGCAGCGGCGCAAGCTGACGGATCTGGCGAAGGAAGTCGTTGAGCAATGTGACTGCCTGCATGCCCCCAGCAAGTGATGATTTAAATCACAGGGTTTGACCCCATTGCCAGTTACAACCACTCACCAAAAAATCACCCCACCCGGTTCACGCCTGCCCCCACCCCGCAAGCAGAACCTTTGAGGCCCCGAACACGCCTCGCACCACCCCACGGCCTTGTGCCCGTGGACACAGGCCAATGTTCGGTAGCCCCACACCCCTTTTCGACCCCGGCGTGCACCTTCGTGCCCGCACGGCCAGGCCATGACCGGCATGCCGGTGGCGTTGGATGTGACGCCCCACCCCACGCCCGGCACACCGCAGGGCATGGGGTACCGCTTGTTCTCGCGCTTTCGCATTGGCACGCGCCTGGCGGCCATGATGGTGCTGGCAGCCACCGTCAGCGCCCTGCTGGCGGCCATGGGCATCCGGGGGTTGGCAGCCGCAAACGACAGCCTGCGCTCGGTGTACGAAGAGCGCATGACCCCCGTGCGCAGCCTGGCGCAAATTGCGCACCTGATGCTTTCCAACCAATTGCAGCTACAGGTGGCTTTGGCGGCATCGAATCCCCACGGGGCCCCTGCACGCACCGCCCTGCAACCTGAAGAAGCCCGCCGTGCGGCGCAGGCCCTAGAGCACAACATGCTCGCCATCGACCAGCTGTGGGAGCCCTACGCCGCCGCCCCCAAGGAGCCGCCGGAAGCCACACTGGCCGAGCGCTTTTCCCGCCAGCGCGCCGCCTACCTGCACGAGGCGGTGGAGCCCGCCATGGCGGCCCTGCGCAAGCTGGACTACGCGGACACCCAGCGCCTGGCCGCGTTGGCCTACACCTTGTACGAGCGCGCCAGCCCCGACATCCAGGCATTGACCGACCTGCAGTTTGAGCTGGCCCATGCCACCTACGAGGCGGGTGTGCAACGCCACGCGCAAACACGCCAGTGGGCCGTGGGCGCGCTGTTGGCATCGATGGCCTTGTTGGGCTTCCTGGGTGCCATGCTGATCCGCTCCATTGTTCGTCCCTTGCAGCAGGTGGGCCGAATGTTCCGCAAGATTGCTGCGGGGCATCTCGACACCCCCATTGCCGTGCACGGCCAGGACGAAATCAGCACCTTGTTCTTCGAACTGCGGGCCATGCAGGGCCGACTGGCCACGCATGAACTGGCCATTCACCAGATGGCCTACGGTGACGCCTTGACCCACCTGCCCAACCGACGCTGGCTGCGCGACCGCATTCAGGCGGCGCTGGATGCCAGCCGCCACGACGAGCAGCACCGTGCCGTGCTGCTGCTGGACCTGGACAATTTCAAGACCATCAACGACACCCTGGGGCATGAGGTGGGCGACCAGTACCTGGTGGAAATCGCCAGGCGCCTAAGCCTCACGGTGCAGGCGACCCACGCGGTCGCGCGCATCGGCGGCGATGAATTTGTGGTGCTGATGGAGCACCTGCCCGCCGACGAAGGCGAGGCCCTGGCACAGGCGCAGGCCCTGGCCCAGCAACTGCTGGCCGCCACCGCGCAGCCCTGCCCTTTGCCGGGCCTGGTGCACCACGGCAGCGCCAGCATTGGTGTCTGCCTGTTCCGACGTGGCAACACCAGCCTCCATGAACTGCTCAAGCGGGCCGATACGGCCATGTACCAGGCCAAGAACGCTGGGCGCAACGCCTACCGCCTGTTCGACCCCGCCCTGCAGGCCCGACTGGAAAAAGAGGCCGCGCTGGAAGCCGCTTTGCGCGATGCCATTCACGCTGACCAGCTGGCGCTGCACTTCCAGGCCCAAATCAACCAGACCGGGCATGTGCTGGGCGCCGAGGTGCTGCTGCGCTGGCAGCACCCGCTGCACGGCAACGTGCCACCTGCGCAGTTCATTCCGATTGCAGAGGCTACGGGCCTCATCTTGCCCATAGGCGAATGGGTGCTGCAGCAGGCCTGTGCGCAGCTTTACGCCTGGGCCGGGCAGCCGCGCACCCAGCACCTGGAGCTGGCCGTCAACGTCAGCGCGCGGCAGTTCCGGCGTACCGATTTTGTGGCCCATGTCGTTCGAACCCTGCAACAGTCGGGCGCACCACCCACCCGCCTGGTGCTGGAGCTGACGGAGAGCCTGGTGATCCACGACGTGGCCGATACCGCAGCCAAGATGCAGGCCCTGCGCCACCACGGAGTGCGCTTTGCACTGGACGACTTTGGCACGGGCTACTCGTCCCTGACCCACCTCAAACGCCTGCCGCTGCACCAGCTCAAGATCGACCGCAGCTTTGTGCAGGACATCGTCACCGATCAGAACGATGCCGCCATCGTCCAGACCATCATCGGCATGGCCCGCAACCTCGGCCTGAGCGTGATCGCCGAGGGCGTCGAGACCCCGGCGCAACGCCATGCGTTGCAAGACCTTGATTGCCAGGTGTTCCAGGGCTTTCTGTTCGGCCGCCCCACACCGCTAGACCAGTTTGAGCACTGGCTGGCGCAGGCCCCCACGCTTTACCCCCTTTCTTCCACAGCTGCTGCGGCGGCCGATCACCTACGAGAGCTCTCATGAACCGCTTCAAAATTTCTACCCGTGTTGCCGTTCTGGCCGGTCTTTTATCTCTGCTGCTTCTGGGCATTGGGGGCCTGGGCCTGTGGGGCCTGGCCCAAACCAACCATGCGCTGCACTCGATGTACGAGGACAACCTGGTCACCACGTCCGAGGTGCACCAGATTGAGGCCCTGCTGCTGCGCAACCGCCTGGCGGTAGCCGTGGCCCAGGTAACGCCCAACGCCGCCACTATCCAGTCGAGCAGCACCGAGGTGGAAAGCAATATTGCGGCCATCACACGCCTTTGGGACGGTTACCTTGCGCGCCCCCACAGCACGCAAGAAACCGCACTGGCCCAGCGCTTCACGCAAGACCGCCAGCGCTTTGTGCAAGAGGGGCTTTTGGCGACCATCGCTGCGCTGCGCGCCAACGACATTTCTGGAGCGGAACGCCTCGTGGTCGAGAAAATTCGCCCGCTGTATGCCCCGGTGGGTGAAGCCATCAAGGCCATGATTGCGGTCCAGTTTGAGGCGGGGCGCAAGGCCGCTGCGGTTGCCGACGCGCGCTACGCCACGATCCGCACGGTCGCGCTCGCATCCATTGTTACGGGCCTGCTGTTTGCTGTGCTGTTCGCTGCTGCCTTGGTGCGCGGCATCTCCCGCTCGCTGGGATACGCCATCAACGTGGCCCAAACCATTGCCCAGGGCGACCTGACCCATGCGGTCAGCGTGCAGGGCCAGGACGAAGCGGCCCAGGTGCTGCACGCGCTGGGCGCCATGCAGCAACAACTGACAGGCATCGTCAGCACCATCCGCGCGGGCGGCGAAAACCTGGCCAGTGCTTCGGCACAAATATCATCGGGCAACCACGACCTGGCCAGCCGCACCGAGCAGCAGGCCAGCGCGCTGGAACAGACGGCCGCCGCCATGGAGCAGCTCAACGCCACCGTGCACCAGAACGCCGACAACGCCCGCCAGGCACAGCAGCTGTCGGCCAGTGCCAGCGCGGTGGCCGTCAAGGGGGGCGATGTGATGGGCCAGGTGGTCAGCACCATGCACGAGATCCATACGTCCTCGGGCAAGATCGCCGACATCATCGGCGTGATCGACAGCATTGCTTTCCAGACCAACATCCTGGCCCTGAATGCCGCAGTGGAGGCCGCGCGGGCGGGTGACCAGGGCCGGGGTTTTGCCGTAGTGGCCACCGAGGTGCGGGCCCTCGCCAAACGCTCTGCCGACGCCGCCAAGGAGATCAAAACGCTCATCACCTCCAGCGTGGAGCGCGTGGGCCAGGGCACCGAGCTGGTCAACACCGCCGGAGCCACCATGCAGGAAGCGGTGGCCGCCATCCAGCGCGTCACCGTGCTCATGACCGACATCAGCGCGGCCACCGCCGAACAAAGCAGCGGCATGGGCCAGATCGGCGAGGCCGTTCAGCACATGGACCAAACCACCCAGCAAAACGCCGCCATGGTGGAAGAGCTGTCGGCCGCAGCGCGCAGCCTGCAGGACCAGGCCCAGGACCAGGTGCAGACCATCTCCGTGTTCACGCTGCCGCGTGACGGCGTGCATGCCCACAGCGCCCCCAGGGCCGTTGTGCCAGAACGGCATGCTGCTACAGCCGCCCCGGCGGCACTCCCGCAGGGAAGGCTGTCTATCGCGGGTTGAGCAGGCGCTTTTGTTTGCACTTGCGTGCTACGCGGTGGCTCGCAAGTAGGGCATTCACGGCACAATCGTGCCGCATATGCTGCCCACAAAACCTGTCTTATTCCATCGGCCTGCGGCCCGCACCCCGCGCAAGGTCTGCGTTTTTGGTGCAGCGTTCACCCAACCGGGAGCGCATTGATGGATCTCAAACCCCTGATCACCCTGCTGGCCATCGTCAACCCGCTGGCCATCGTTCCGTTTTTCATCCACTACACACAGGGTTTTTCCGAGGCCCAGCGCAAGCGCACCATCCGCACGGCGGCGTTCAGTGCTTTTTGCGTGATCGCCGCCTGCGCGCTGCTGGGCCTGCAGATTCTGGATTTCTTCAATATCTCGTTGCAAAGCTTCCAGGTCGGCGGCGGCATGCTGCTGCTGATCAGTGCGATGAACATGCTCAACGCCCAGCCCGCCGAGGCCAAGACGAATACCCACGAGCTGGAAGAAGGCGCTGAAAAGGCGGCGGCGGGCGCCAGCATTGCGGTGGTGCCCCTCACCATTCCGCTGCTGACCGGCCCAGCCAGCATGTCCACCGTGGTGATTTATGCCGACCGCGCGCAGACCTTCTGGCAACACGCGGCGTTGGTGGGCTATGGCGTGGTGATCGCTGCCGCCACGTTTGCGTGCTTTTCGCTGGCCGACCCGATTGCGCGCGTGCTGGGCAAAACAGGCATCAATGTGATGACGCGCCTGATGGGCCTGATCCTGGCCGCCTTGGCGGTGGAGGTGATGGCCGAGGGGCTGGGCAAGCTGTTCCCGGCGCTGGCGCACTGAACCCGGCCATGGCACCCCTGCGCGTGCTGCTGCTGGAGGACGACCCGGCCATCGCCCGGACTGTCGCCTATGCGCTCGAGCGCGAAGGCCTGCACACCACGCACAGCCTGCTGCTGCGCGACGCCCGCAGCCAGTGGAGCAGCGGCGGTTTTGACCTGCTGGTACTCGATGTAGGCCTGCCCGACGGCAGCGGCCTGGACCTGTGCCGCGAAGTGCGCGCTGCAGGCAACACCCCGGTGCTGATGCTCAGCGCCCGGGGCGAGGAACTCGACCGCGTGCTGGGCCTGGAGCTGGGCGCCGACGACTACCTGGCCAAACCTTTCAGCACGCGCGAACTGGCCGCCCGCGCCCGCGCCCTGCTGCGCCGCGCCGGGACCCCGGTGGCGCGGGCGCCCGCACCCACCACGGCCTTCTGCGACGACCGCAGCGGCCAGCGCATTCTTCTGCACAACCAGCC
>Ga0209477_1001657_pt1 | contig 13368 bp, 12 predicted proteins | sample KloWWTupernatant_FD_187180 | JGI IMG/M metagenome (GOLD analysis project Ga0209477, IMG submission 187180) | Active sludge microbial communities from Klosterneuburg, Austria, studying microevolution and ecology of nitrifiers - Klosterneuburg... | ecosystem: Engineered > WWTP > Aerobic digester >...
ACCCGGTGCTGGTGGACTCGCGAGCGATCGCGCCGCGTGGGCCCGACGGCGAAACGCTTGCGCTCGACTGGGTCTGCTTCGGCGCACGCCGGCCCCGCCACGTGCTGGTCCTGTCGAGCGGCACGCACGGGGTCGAGGGGTATACCGGCAGTGCGATCCAGCACCATGCACTCGCCACCGTGTTGCCACGGCTGCGACTGGACCCGGGCAGCGCGGTCGTCGTCCAGCACGCGAACAACCCGTACGGCTTCGCCTGGCATCGGCGCGTGAACGAAGACAACGTCGACTTCAACCGCAACTTCCGCGAGCGCTTCGACCCGACCCAGTGCCCGGCCGACTACGAGGCGCTGTGCGACTGCCTGAATCCGACCGACCTCGAGCCCGCGCACGAGGCCGGGCGCTGGGCGCGCATCGACGCGTTCATCGCCGAGCACGGCCTGCGCCGCTTCCAGCAGGCCGCGGTCGAAGGCCAGTACCGCTACCCGCAGGGCATGCAGTTCGGCGGCCACGCGCAGGCCGCCGGCACGCGCCACCTGCTGGCGCTCGTGCGCGAGCACCTGCGCGACGCGCAGACCGTCGTCTGGCTCGACTTCCACACCGGACTCGGCGCGTTCGGCGCCTGCGAGCTGATCACCGGCGCGCCCACCGACGACGACGGCTACGCGTTCTCGCAGCGGGTCTGGCCAGGCGGCGTGAAGTCGGCCACCGCTGGCGAATCGCTGTCGACGCCGCTCAACGGCCTGCTCGATCGCGGCCTGGCTGCGGCACTGTCGGCCGGCGCGCGCTTCGCCTTCGCCTACCCGGAGTACGGCACCTGGGAGCCGATGCGCGTGATCCGCGCGATGCGGGCCGACAACTGGCTCGTCCACCACGGCGACCCCCGAGACGCCACCGGGCGCGCGATCAAGGCCGAGATGCTCGAAGCATTCCGGCCCGACAGCCGCGACTGGGAGCGCCGCGTCGTCGGCTCGGGCGCCGAACTGGTCGCGCAGGCGCTCGCGAGCCTGCCCGGCGCTCGGCCTTGATCGCGCAATGCCGAAGCTGCTGACGGTCAGCGTCGGACGCGCGTCGCCGCTGCTCGTGAGCGCCGGCGACGCCGCTACGCGGCGCGTCGTCAGCGCGATCCGCAAGACGCCGGTCGACGCCCCGGTCGCCGTCGCGACCCTCGGCCTCGACGGCGACGAGCAGGTCGACCTGTCGGTGCATGGCGGGCAGGACAAGGCGGTCTACGTCTACCCCGCAGAGCACTACCCGTTCTGGGAGACCGTCTGCGGGCAGGCGGGGCGCGCCGGGCCGTTGCCGCACGGCTCGCTCGGCGAAAACCTGACCGTCTCCGGCCTGCTCGAGCAGCGCGTCTGGGTCGGCGACCGGCTGCGCGTCGGCGGGGCCGAGCTGGTCGTCACGCAGCCGCGCTCCCCGTGCTACAAGTTCAACGCGCATCTCGGCTTCGACTGGGCCACGAAGATGATGGTGCAGTCCGGCTACACCGGCTTCTATTGCGCCGTCGTTCGTCCAGGCGAAATCGCCGCCGGTGACGAAATCGATGTGATCGCCGGCGAGCGCGCGGTTAGCATCGAGCAAGCGCATCGACTCAAGACCCGCGGGGCGCCGTCCCGATCCTTTCTGGGGTAGATTAATGCCATGGCCCAGCTCAGCCCAGCCCAGCGTACCGCGGGCACCGCTCGCATCGTGCTCACTGCGGGCGTCCTGTTCGCCGCCGAGGCGCTGTGGCGCGGGTCCGTTGCACGCACGTTGATGGCTGCCGCGCTGCTGGTCTTCGGCGGGGGCCTGCTGATCCTCGCGAAGCGGGCCGATTGAAGGGCGTCGAGTTCCTGACGGTCGACGGCGTCCCGATCGACGAAGAGTTGCAGGACGCCGGAACGGTCGGCCCCGAACTCGCGCACCTGGCGCGCAGCTACCGCAACAGCCCGCGCGCGCTCGTCTTTCGCAATCCGTCTTCCGATTGGCGACTGTTCGTCGTGCTGCTGCCGCTCGCGTCGCGGCTGTCGCTGATGACCAACCCGATCTTCGCGCAGCTCACGCGCGCCTGGGGCCTCAACGCGCGCTTCGTCGGCGTCGACCGCGACCAGCTCGTCTACGACTTCCGCGCGCTGCTGTCGGACCGCACGCTGAAGCTGCTGGTGGACCTGCTCGCGCGCACCGAGGGCGCCGACGGCGCGCTCGACCTGTTGTTCGCGTCGCTGGCCGAGGAAATGCTCACCGTTCTCGACCGGCGCCGCGAGGACTGGGGGCGGCACCTCGACCGCGAGCACCGGCTCGAGCCCGGCGCTGCGGCATCGCTGTTCGACCGCGCGACCCGCTACCCGGATTTCCTCGCGCGACTGCGCGCCGCGCTGCGCGACGAGATCGTCGACGTCGGATTCTACGGCCGCGCACTGCGCTCGATCGACTTGCGCGAGGATGCGATCGACGCGCGCATCACGGCGATCGTCGAGGCAAGCCTCGACCCGGTGACGCTCGCCAAGCTCGCTCGCAGCGGCGCAGGCAAGCACCTCGGCTGCTACAACTGGCTGCGGCTGGACCCGCGCCACGCGGCGCCGCGCGCGCACGTGCTGGCCTGCCTGCCGGCATTTGCCACCTTCTTCGCGGAGACGCTGGTTCCTCTCGATGCCTGGTCGGGCGCGTTCCACGACGTCGACGTCGACGAGGCGGGCGTCGATGCAGAGTCACTCGACACGACTGCGGAAGCGGCGCGCCGGCGCGCGCGACGCCGCCAGGTGCCCACCTTCGACCTCAGGCCGCTGGCCGCGCGCCAGGACAGCGCGCACAGCCTGCGCTGGGCGGGCGTGCTCAGGCGCGCGATCGACGCCGGCCAGGATCGTGCGGTCATCGAGGCGATTGCGCAGCGTTTCGTGGTCGCCGACAACGTCGTGCGACGGGTCTGGCGCGAGAAGCCGGCCACGCTGGGCCAGCCGCCGACGTGGCAGCTGGCGCAGATCCTCCGACGACTCGGCGAATGCGGGGATCGCAACTGGCCGGCCGATGCGCCGGCGTGGGAAGCGCTGATCGCGAGCGCGGTGCCTGTGGAAGCGGCGTAGCGCGGGCTCAGAACCCCGCCTGTCGCAGCCGCTCGACCAGTCCGACGGGGTGGTCGTCGCTCCGACCGTGACCCGCGGCGTCGACGCCGCGCGATGGCCGCTCGTGCGGCGCCAGCGTTTCGATCAGCCGCCCCGCCAGTGCGGCGCGCTCCCTGCCGGAAAGCCTCATCGCCTCGGCTTCGACTGCTTCGAAAGACCTGTCCATTCGCTGAGCCTCCTTTCCGCACGAGCCGACGGCGAGCCCGGGAGCCGACGGCGAGCCTGTCGACCCACCGTCGCGTTGCATCGGATTCGACTATCGGCGAGAAGTCTTAGACGTTCCTTAATCCCGGCGCGCCGCCGTTGCGCAATCCACACGCGAGCCGCTTGGCCCCGGTCAGTCGCCGATCGTCAGCGCGGTGCAGGTCGAACTGGCATCGCCACAGCGCGACCAGGTGCCACGCGGTCGCCGCCCCGTCGATCGCTGCCCTTCACGCGGCGCGCACCACCCTCAGCGCGCCCGGCAGCACCCGCACGGAGAACTCGCGAACGCTGGCCAGCGGCTCGCCGTCCGCCGCCAGCGGCAGCTCGACGTCGCACTCGACGCGCAATCGCGTGAGGCGCGCGGCGCGCACCTCCGGGTTGCCGAGATGCGTGCCCGCGAGCAGCCGCGGCAGCATCAGCAGCGCGCCGGCGCGTCCGAAGCGGCCGGCAAGCAGCAGGTCGAGCCGCCCGTCGTCGATGCGCGCGCCGGGCGCCGCCGGCATCCCGGCGCCGTAGCTCGGCGTGTTCAGGCACGAAGCGAACAGCGCATCGCCGTCGTGCGCGAGTGCGTCGTCGACGAACACGCGCAGGTGCCGGCGGCGCAGCGCGGCCAGCTCGCCCAGCGTCGCCCAGAGATAGCGCGGCAAGCCGCGCAGCCACTGCGGTCCCTCGGCCGCGCGACGCGCGATCGCCGCGTCGAATCCGGCGGCCAGGCTCGACGCGAATGGCAGCGCGCCGCCGTCGGTCGACAACTCGCCGAGGTCGCATAGCGAGGCGGGCCCGTGCAACGCGCGCGCCAGCGCGCCGCCCCATGCCAGCCCGCGCAGGCCCAGCGCGCCCGCCAGGTCATTGCCGCTGCCCACCGGCACGAGTCCCAGCAGCAGGCTTCGCGCGACCAGATCCGGAAGCAGCCGATGCACCGTACCGTCTCCGCCGACCAGGACCACGCGCGACCCCTCGGGGTGTACCTGCAGCAAGGCGCGCGCGCGGCCGACGTCATCGGCCAGCGCGAAGACCGCCTCGGGCGCGCGCAGCGCCAGCCACTGCCGCACCGGGTCGGCCAGGCGCAGCGCGCGACCTCCGGCGGCGCGCGGATTCAGCAGCACCAGCGGGACTATTTCTTCCGCCCGTACTTGCCCGTCAGCGTCGCCTTGGCGATCGTGTTGGCGTTGACCATGAAGCCGACCAGCGACGCGGTCGCGCCTTCGGGGATGTCGAGCTTGTCGACCTTCAGCGCATACACCGTGAAGACGTACCGATGTGGGTTGTCGCCGACCGGCGGGCATGGCCCACCCCAGCCGGCGACGCCGAAATCGGTCTTGTGCTGCACCACGCCGGCCGGCAGCTTGCTGCCGTCCGCGGCGCCCACCCCTTGCGGCAGCGACGTCGTGCCGGCCGGAATGTTGTAGACCACCCAGTGCCACCAGCCCGCGCCGCCGGTCGGCGCGTCAGGGTCGTGAACCAGCAGCGCGAAACTCTTCGTTCCGGCGGGCGGCACCTTCCAGGTCAACGCCGGCGAGACGTTCTCGCCTTCGCAGCCGAAACCCTTGAACACGTGCTTGTTGGCGATCGTTCCGCGCGGACCGATGTCGGGGCTGCCCAGCTGGAAAGCGAAGGCGCTGCCGCACGCCAGCGCGAGCGAGCAGGCGACGGCGCTGCGGGTTGTCGAGGCCATGGCTTTCCTCCATCGAAGATCCGCCATGCTGTGCCGTTTCGGCGCGCGCCGCAAGATGCCGGGGCCTGCGCTTGCAGTAGCATCGCCCCTGCCACATGGAGACCTGAACTTGGCCGACCCCCATGGATACGGACGCTTCGGCAGCGGCCACGCGGTTCGACGCATCGAAGACCCGGCGCTGGTCACGGGCCGCGGCGCGTTCGTCGACGACTTCGATCTCGAAGGCGAGGCGCAACTGTGCTTCCTGCGCTCGCTGCACGCGCACGCGCGCATCGTCTCGATCGACGCGTCGGCCGCGATGGCGATCCCTGGCGTGGTCGCCGTCCTGACGGGCGACGACCTCGTTCGCGCCGGCGTCGGCGCGTTCCCCGGCCCCGCCGGCTTCAAGCGGCCCGACGGGTCGAACGGCGTCGCGCCGCCGAGGCGGCCGCTGGCGCACGAGCGGGTGCGCTTCGTCGGCGAAGCGGTGGCGGCGATCGTCGCCATGACGCGCGAGGCGGCGCTCGACGCGCGCGACGCGGTCGTCGTCGAGTACGAAGACCTGCCGGCGGTGGTCGACGTCGACGACGCGATCGCGCCCGGTGCGCCGCTGGTCTTCGACGGCGCGCCCGACAACCTCGCGGCGGCGATGCGTCATGGCGATGCGGCAGCAACCGACGCGGCGTTCCGCGCCGCCACCCACGTCGTATCGCTCGACCTCGTCAACCAGCGCCTGGCGCCGTCGGCGATGGAGCCGCGCGCGGTGCTCGCGAGCTACGACGCCGACAGCGACCGCCTGACGGTGCGCATGAGCACGCAGATGCCTTCGGGCGCGCGCGACACCCTGGCGCAGGACCTGCTGAAGGTTCCGAAGGAGAAAGTGCGAGTCGTCGTCGGCGACGTCGGCGGCGGCTTCGGCATGAAGACCGGCCTGTATCCCGAAGACGCCGCGGTCGCGTTCGCGGCGCGTCACCTGAAGCGGCCGGTCAAGTGGTGCGCCGAGCGCAGCGACGAGTTCTTCGGCGCGGTGCACGGCCGCGACGTGCGAAGCCACGCCGAGCTCGCGCTCGACGGCAACGGCCGCATCCTGGCGATGCGCATCCGCTCGCGGGCCAACGTCGGCGCCTACGCCACGCCCACCGGCGTCGCGATCCAGCTGCTGATCGGTCCGTGGGTGCAGACCAGCATCTACGACGTCCCGGCGATCGACTTCGAGTTCCGCGCGATCCTCACGCACACCACCACCACGGGCGCGTATCGCGGCGCCGGCCGGCCCGAGGCGATCTACATCACCGAGCGATTGATGGACGCCGCGGCGCGCAAGCTCGGCATCGACCAGACCGGAATTCGCCGGCGCAACATGATCCGGCCCGAACAGATGCCGTACCGCAACCCGATGGGGCAGACCTACGACAGCGGCCGCTTCGAGTCGATCATGGACCAGGCGCTCGCGCTGGCCGACTGGCACGGCTTCGACGCGAGGCTGGCGGAGTCGAAGGCGCGCGGGCGGTTGCGCGGCCGCGGCATCGCGACCTTCCTCGAGTGGACCGGGGGCAACGTGTTCGAGGAGCGCGTCACGGTCGACGTCGCCGCCGACGGCTTCATCGAAATCTGGTCGGCGACGCAGGCGATGGGCCAGGGCATCGCGACCACCTACGCGCAGCTGGCGGTCGACGTGTTCCAGGTGCCGATCGAACGGATCCGCATCGTCCAGGGAGACACCGACCGCGGCAGCGGCTTCGGCAGCGCCGGTTCGCGCTCGCTGTTCACGGGCGGCTCGGCGGTGCGCGTGGCCTCCGAGCGCACGGTGCGCATGGCGCAGGACCTCGCCGCCGAAGCGCTCGAGGCGCCGGCCGCCGACGTCGAGTACGCCGACGGCGCGTTCCGCATCGTCGGCACCGACCGCACGATCGGCCTGTTCGAGCTGGCCGAGCGGCAGCCCGAGCGGCGCATCTGGATGGACTCGACCAGCTCGGTCGAGGGGCCGAGCTGGCCGAACGGCTGCCACGTCTGCGAAGTCGAGATCGACCCCGAGACCGGCAGCATCGAGGTGGTCGACTACGCATCGGTCAACGACGTCGGCCGCGTCGTGAACCCCGACATCGTGCGCGGACAGCTCGACGGCGGCGCGGTGCAGGGCCTGGGGCAGGCGCTGTGCGAGCAGGTCGTGCACGACCGCGAAAGCGGACAGCTGCTGTCGGCCAGCTTCCTCGACTACGCGATGCCGCGCGCCGGCATCGTGCAGCGCTTCCGCACCGAAATGGACACGTCGATCCCCTGCCTGACCAACCCGCTCGGGGTCAAGGGCGTCGGCGAGCTGGGCACGATCGGCGCCACCCCCGCCGGAGTCAATGCAGTCGTCGATGCGCTGTGGCGAGCCGGCGCAGGTGAGCGCACACTGTCGCTGCAGATGCCGCTGACGGCCGAGCAGATCTGGCAGGCGCTGCGCGGATGACCCCGCCGGACCGGTGAGCGCAGGCACCGCACCACCCGCCGCTTACGGTTCGACCCTCGCTTTACATCTGCTTACCCGCGGGACCGGCCGTCCGGGTCGGCCCGATGCTTCGCCGGGACGTTGTCGATGCATGGCAGTCCCATTGGAGAGGGGGTCAACAATGAAACGACGCAGCTCGATCGCCTGGCTGGCCTGCGCGGCCGCGGCGGCGACCGTTGCGCTGGCGCCGGCGGTGGCGCAGGCGCAGGCGCAACCGGCCGAGGCGTCGTGGGCTCAGGCGCCATACGCGCAGCACGAGCTCGACCAGATGCTGGCGCCGATTGCCCTGTATCCGGACGCGCTCCTCGCGCAGGTGCTGATGGCGGCGACCTACCCGCTCGAAGTCGCCGAGGCCGAGCGCTTCCTGCGGCGCAATCCCGGCCTGTCGGGCGACGCGCTCGCCGATGCGGTGGAGCGGATGCCGTGGGACCCGAGCGTCCAGGCGCTCACGCAGTTCCCGTCGGTGCTCGCAATGATGAACGAGCGCCGCGACTGGACCGAGCGGCTCGGCGACGCCTTCCTCGCGCAGCGCGACCAGGTCATGGACACCGTGCAGGCGCTTCGCGAACGGGCCTGGGCCGCGGGCAACCTGGAATCGAACGAGCACCAGCAGGTGATCGTGCAGGATCGCGTGATCGCGATCGAGCCGTGGCGCGCCGACCTGCTGTGGGTGCCCTACTACAACCCGCTGATCGTGTTCGGCAGCTGGTGGTGGCCCGCGTATCGGCCGTTCCTGTGGGTGCCGCCCATCGCGTACCGCCCGTCGCGCTTCGCCGAGGTCTACACGGTGGGCTTCGCGTGGGGGCCGTACGTGCCGCTGCGGCCGCGGCTCTGGCACGACCCGCGCCCGGTCTGGCGCGACCGCTACGTGGTCATCGACAACGCACGCGTGCACAACGTGATCGTGACGCGTCCGGGAACCCCGCGGCCGGTGATCTGGCGACACGACCCCGCGCACCGGCGTGGCCTCGAGTACCGCACGCCCCCGCGCGACCGGTTCGTGCCGCCGCCCGACCGTCGATGGAACGACCGCCGGACGTACGACGCTGCGCCCGGCTGGCAGGATCGGAATCGGCCGTCGCCTCCCCGCATGTCGCCGCCTCCTCGTGTCTCGCCGCCCGCCCGCGTCTCACCCCGCCCCGACGATCGCACAGCGGACGGGCGCTACGGCCCGGCGTCGCCGCGCGCCGGCTTCGGCCGGCCTGGAAGCCCGTCAGAACCGCGTGCGCCTGAATCGACACCGATGCGCGTCCAGAAGCCGATGCAGGTTCCCGGTCGCAGCGACGGGCAGCGTCCGCAGGCCGCGCCGCCCCGCTCCCAGCCCGCCGCGCCGCAGGCGCCGCGCACGACTGCCCCACACGCGCCCCGCCTGACCGCCCCGCAGCCGTCGCAGATTGCGCCGCCGCCGTCCCGTATGGCGCCGCCGCCCTCTCGTATCGCACCGCCGCCGTCCCGCATCGCCCCGCCGCCGCAATCACGCCAGGCCCCGTCGGCGCCCCAGCGCTACGCCCCGCCGGCACCGCCGCGCGCCCAGGCGCACCAGCCGCCGCAGGCGCACCCGCAGGCACAGGCCCAGCAGTCGCGAGGGCGCGGCGCAGGCCCCGAACGCCAGCGCGATCGCCGCGACCGGTGATCGTCGCTCGCGGCGAGGCGACGCCGATCAGGCCAGGCCGGCCGCCTCGCCGCCCAACGAAGAAACGTCGGAGCGCAGCGAGGGGAAGCCGCGCAGGAACGCCTCGCCGTCCTCGCGCCCCTGCCGCCAGGTCTGCTCGTAGGCGTCCGGCGACGTGTAGTCCCAGCTCGACGCCGCGACCTTGCGCGACGGCTGCACGTACACCCGTCCCGCGCGCATGAACACCGGCGCGTGCTGCGGATAGCGTCTCGTCGTCAGCACCAGCGTCGGCCCGCCGCCGGGATCGACCGCGTCGACCGGCACGTTGTCGACCAGTCCGCCGTCCATCGTCGGGCGACCGTCACGGTACTCGATCGGCGTGAACGGCGGCGTGCAGCTCGACGCGATGATCAGCGACACCAGTTCGTCGTCGCTGCGGCAATCCTGCACGCGAACGATCTCGCTGCGAAAACCCACCGCCCGACCGAAACCCGGGTGCAGCGAACGCCGCGCGTACTTCTCGATGTTGTAGCCGACGATGCCGACCGCGACCGCGCTGCGCGGCCCCAGCCAGCGCGGGATGCGCGCGAACTGCACGCGGATCTCGGGCGCGCGCCGCATCAGCTCGTCGAAGCGCGCGCCGCCGAGCAGCGCCTTCAGCGCATTGCGGTAGATCTCGTTGTGCGGAAAGACGCGCCGGCCACGGCGGAACAGGTTCAGCGGATACGCGTTGCGCGGATTGGCCTTCAGCGCCTCCCGGTAATACGCCAACGCGGTCCGCGAGTCGTTCGCGTACAGCAGGCACGCAGTCGCGGCGCCGGCCGACACGCCCGCGATCACGCGCGGGCGCAAGTCGATCGCGGGGGCGACCGTCTCCCAGAACCCTGCCTGCCACCAGCAGCGGTGGCCGCCGCCGGCAAAGACCACCTGTTCGAACATCGTCGATGCACCGCTCGCAGGCCGACGGTACACTGCGGCGCGATGGAGGCCGCCGACCTGCTATCGGCGATTCTAATCATGAACCTGCGCATCCTCGCCACCGGCGGCACCTTCGACAAGCGCTACGACCCGACCACCGGCGTGCTCGGCTTCGGCGAGACGCACCTGCACGAGATCGTCGCGCGGGCGCGTGTCGCCGAACCGGTGCAGGTCGAGGTGGTGATGATGATCGACAGCCTGGACATGGTCGACGAACACCGCCAGCGCGTGCTCGCGGCGTGTCGCGCGGCGCCCGAATCGGCGCTGGTGGTCGTGCACGGCACCGACACGATGGTCGAGACCGCGCGCGTGCTCGCCGACGCGCGGCTGCCGAAGACGATCGTGCTGACCGGCGCCATGGTGCCCTACGCGCTGGCCGACTCCGACGCCAGCTTCAACCTGGGCGCTGCCGTCGGCTTCGCGCGCAGCCTCTCGCCCGGAGTGTGGGTCGCGATGAACGGCTTCGCGCACGTCTGGTCGAACGTGCGCAAGAACCGCGAGCGGGGCGTCTTCGAGCAGCTCGGCGACTGACCGGTCACGCCGGCCGCAAGCACGCGGACGACGGCCGGCGACGCGCCGGCGCTAGCGGCTGCCGCGCACCAGGCGGATTGCAGCGTCGGCGATCTTCGACGCGTCTACGCGCGCCTGCGCCTCCAGCGGTGGCGAGTAGCCGACCGGCGCGCGCGGCGCGCCGAGCCGCGCGAGCCGGGCGTCGGTGCGTTCGGCCAGCGTCGCGACGATCTCGGCGCCGAAGCCGGCGACCTGCACCGCCTCGTGCACCACGAGCACGCGCCCGGTGCGTCGCGCCGACGCCTCGACCGTCTCGCGGTCCCACGGCCAGATCGTGCGCAGGTCGATCACCTCGGCATCGATGCCCTGCGCGGCGAGCGTGCGGGCCGCGTCGAGCGCGTCGTGCAGCGCCCGGCTCCAGGTGACGATCGTCAGGTCGCGACCGGGCCGCGCGATGCGCGCGCGCCCGATCTCGACCACCTGCGACGGGTCGACCTCGCCCTCGAGCGCCCACAACTCCTTGTGTTCGAAGTACGCGACCGGATCGCCGCTGGCCACCGACGCCTTCAGCAGCGAGTAGTTGTCCTGCGGCGTGGCCGGGCAGACCACCGCCAGTCCCGGCACGTGCGCGAACCAGGCTTCCAGCGACTGCGAGTGCTGCGCCGCCGACGCGCTCCAGATGCCGATCGGCATGCGGATCACCGTCGGCACCCTGCCCTGGCCGCCGAACATGAAGCGGTTCTTGGCCGCCTGGTTGACGATCTCGTCCATCGCGCACAACGCGAAGTCGACCACGCGCATCTCGACCACCGGCTTCAGGCCGGTGAGCGCCATGCCGACCGCCGAACCGGCGATCGTCGCCTCCGAGATCGGTGTGTCGATGACGCGCGCCGGGCCGAAGGCCTCGAGCAGCCCGCGATACTGGCCGAAGATCCCGCCGCGGCCCAGGTCCTCGCCGAGCGCGACGACCGACTCGTCGGCGCGCATCAGCTCGGCCAGCGCCGCCGCTGCCGCCGCCGCGTAGCTCATCGTCCGCGCACAGCCCGATGGCCCCGCGCCGCCCGATGGCCCCGCGCGACCGGATTCGCCGGCGTCGCCTGCCGGCGGTTGCGTCAGCTGAACCATCGGCCGCTCCCGGTGTCCTGCACGTCGTCGAACGCGCTCTGCGCGACGGGCCACGGCGCCGCGTCGGCGGACGCCAGCGCCGCCGCGACCTCATCGCGCGCCGCGCGCATGCGCGACTCGATCGCATCGGCCGGCACGCCGCGCTCGACCAGCTTGCGCTGCGCGAGCAGCAACGGGTCGTCGTTCATCGCGTCCGCGAGCTCGCGCGGATCGCGGTACGCGGCGGGGTCGACCGACACGTGTCCCTTGAACCGGTACGTCTTCGCGTGCAGCAGCCGCGGGCCGTCGCCGGCGCGCACCTGTTCGACCAGTTCGCGCGCCGCCAGCCAGACCGCCTCGACGTCCATGCCGTCGACCTCGGTCGCCGGCACGCCGAAGCCGCGCGCGCGCGCGGCCGCACCGTCGCCCGCCGACATGGCCTCGGTTCGCGTCGTCGCCGACCAGCGGTTGTCCTCGCAGACGAACAGCACCGGCAGATCGAACGCCGCCGCCCAGTTCAGGCTCTCGGCGAACGGCCCGCGATTGAGCGCGCCGTCGCCGAAGAAGCTCACGGCGATCGCGTCGCGCCCCTGCACCCGCATCGACTGCGCCGCCCCGACCGCGATCGGGATGCCGGCCGCGACGACACCGTTGGCGCCGAGCATCCCGACCGAGAAATCCGCGATGTGCATCGAGCCGCCCTTGCCGCCGCAGAAGCCGGTCGCGCGACCGAACAGCTCGTGCATCATCCGCTCGAGGTTCGCGCCCTTGGCGATCGTGTGGCCGTGGCCGCGGTGCGTCGAGGTCAGCCAGTCGCTGGCGCGCAGGTGCGCGCAGACGCCGGTCGCCACCGCCTCCTGTCCGGTGGACAGGTGCAGCGGCCCGCGCACCCGCGCGCGCGCACCGCTCGCCTGGCCGAAGGCGGCGACGCCGCCGCGGCTGGCTTCTTCGGCCGCGTCCTCGAAGGCGCGGATTCGGCACATCGTGTGATAGAGCCCGAGCAGCCGGTCGGCGTCGAGCGTGGTTTCGTGGGTCATCGTCGAAGGCAGTGGAAACGGGAGCGCCGGCGGCGTTGCCGGACGGGAATCGTACACGCGAGCGCGGCTGTGCCGGGCGCGGCCTGCGGACACGGACGCCGTTTTCCGGGCGGGGATCCCCCGTCACTTTCCGATGCAAAACCGGCTGAAGATCACGCCCAGCAGATCGTCGGCGCCGAACTCGCCCGTGATCTCGTTGAGCCGCTCCTGCGCCAGCCGGAGCTCTTCGGCCAATAGCTCGAGCTGGCGGGCGCCCTCGCGCGCCTGCGACTCCGCCGCCTCGAGGTGCGCCTGCGCCGCGCGCAGCGCGATCAGGTGGCGCTCGCGGGCGATGAAGGTCGACTCGCCAGTCGCCTGCCAGCCTGCGAGTTGCAACAGCAACCGGCGCAGTCCGTCGACCCCCGCTCCGGTCTTCGCCGACAACCATGCCGATGAGACGGACAGACGATCGGATTCGTTCTGCGGAACACCGATCGTCGCGATACCGACATCTGTACCGGTGCTGTCCGGCCCCTCGGTCCGCGGTGCCACTTCGGCAAGATCGATCTTGTTGTAGACCCGCACCAGCGGCACCGGCTCGGCCAGGCGATGATCCAGCTCCTGCTCGATCCCCCTCGCCGCTGCCGGATCCGGGTCGCGGGCGTCCAGCAAATGCACCACCACGTCGGCCTGCGCCG
>Ga0209477_1001663_pt1 | contig 13351 bp, 21 predicted proteins | sample KloWWTupernatant_FD_187180 | JGI IMG/M metagenome (GOLD analysis project Ga0209477, IMG submission 187180) | Active sludge microbial communities from Klosterneuburg, Austria, studying microevolution and ecology of nitrifiers - Klosterneuburg... | ecosystem: Engineered > WWTP > Aerobic digester >...
ATATTTGGACTGACGATAACTATACAAGATTAAGTGCCTTATCACAGGTAGCTATTGAAGGCTTTGTTGGGAGCCTTCCAGCAGTGGTTAATGGCAACAGGTATATTCTTACAACAACAAACGCGCTTGTGTCTGATTATGACTCGTCCCATAACCACACAACAGCTTTTGCAGGGCTAAGGGTGCTAGATAAGAGCGATAGCTCTCATTGGTTCTTTGATGGGACTACGTGGTTGGACGAAGATGATTTTGGGGAACTCCCCGCTGTATAACGCTGTGTGAGAAGAGAGTGGCTAAGTATACGCCTCTTCTGGTGGGACTGATATTTGCGGAACCTCCACATCCACCTTAACTCTGAGGACTAAATAATGGCATTTCGTGTAAAACCAGATTTTTCTGCTGTATGGGCAAGCCTTGGTGACAACACCAAGCCTGTAGACAGCTATATTACAAATGGGTGGGAGACAGTAAAGCCTCCCAGACAGTATTTCAACTGGCTTGACAATCGGCAAGACTCTGCAATTGCATACCTATATCAGTCGGGCATTCCTGAATGGGACACTCTTACAGATTATGAAGGTGGGGCAGGAGTAAACTCCTATACACAGGGGAGCGATGGGAAGGTATACAGGTGTTTGGCAGACAATGGCCCTAATGTTGTTAGTATTGGGGCTAAAGACCCAACCAATCCGCTAAACTCTGCATTTTGGACTGTGGCTTTTGTTGAGAAGAGTGCTTTTGATTCACTGGCTTCCACAGTAGCAACACACACTACGCAGATTGGTAATGGAAGTGGAGTGACAGACCCAGCAGCATGGCGTACTGCTCTCTCTGTCTACACTAAAACTGAAACTGACGCGCTCTTAAATACCCCCGTAAAGCAAATTAAGTATGTAGAAAGCACTGGTGCGTTATCTCTATCAATATCCCCAGTAGCGTCTGGTACTGTTTTTAAGGTGACAGTATGTGTACATCTTTCGAATGGTGGTGGTGCCACCCAGCCATTAAGTTTTGCCCTTCTACAAAACGGTGGGACTATTACTAGTGGGATAGGGGGCGGGTCTGTAGGTGGCGGCGGAGACCAGAGGGCTACAATTACGGTTGTGAAGTGTATTTCCCCTGTTGCTGGTGTGAATACGTTCTCTATTAGTGTGACAGAAGGTGGTTTCGCTGGTTATAGCAATACTCTTTCTGTAGAAGAAGTAGCGTTAAGTTGATAGGCGGCTTGATATGAATACCAGCCAGACAGGTATAGACCTAATCAAACACTTTGAAGGGCTTTCTTTGAAAGCCTATAAGTGCCCTGCCGGTGTGTGGACTATTGGGTATGGAACAACTGGGGTGCCAGAGGCTAGGCTAGGCGTAGTTATCTCTGCCGCTAGAGCTGAAGAGCTTCTAGCTATAGATGTTGATAAGTTTAGCAGGCAGGTTTGGGTATTGGTAAGCGATGTTGTTATCAACCAACACCAGATGGACGCTCTAATTGCCTTTGCTTATAATGTTGGCATTGGGGCTTTCAAGACAAGTACCCTCCTCAAGAAGCTTCTACAGAAAGACTACACTGGAGTAAGTAAAGAGTTTCTACGTTGGACAAAAGCTAATGGTAAAGAACTCCCCGGCTTAGTCAAGAGACGTAGAGCAGAGTCCCTCCTCTTCCTCGGAGGAGATTGGAGAACAGTAATTAAATGAAAGCAATTATAACATTCTGGAAAGCCAGTATAGAAAGCTTGTTCCTCACCCCAAGTGGGGGGTTATCCCTTCCTAAAGTTCTGGCCCTCACTACATCAGCTATTGCCACATACAAATTCATCATCATGGAGAGTAATGAGCCTCTAATCTGGCTTATCTACCTTGGAGTGATTGGGGGGCACGGCCTAGCTGCTAAGTTAGCCTCTATTGTGTTCGGAAGTAAGGAAAACAGCCCCAAGGAGAGCGAATAACATGCTACCCCTAGTTACCCTACTGGGTAGTGGGGTACAAGCCCTTACAGGGCTTAAAAACCTGCCTTGGCGCTTGATTATTGAAGGTCTAGGAGTGGCTATGATCTTCCTCCTTGCATGGCTGTTGAAAACTAGCTGGATTACCAATGGGGAGTTGAAAGCTAAAGCGGAACAGCTTGATCTTGCCTACAGTGTAGCTGTGATGGCTATTGAAGACTTAGAAGAGAGTCAGGCAGTGACAGATAACACTGTTACAATAGCTGATGATGAGAAAGAGCAGAGGGATAAACGGGTGGCTGCGCTCCTTAAACAATTGAGAGAGGGGAAGAAGCCTGTATGCCCTGCTGTAACGGAGAAGCAAGATGATGGCCTTGAAAGCCCTGAAAATGGCGATAGGAGTTCTGGTGGTGCTGGTATCCCTCACCTTGACAGGGTGCTTCGACAAGCAACGTGTGAAGCCAGAGGTGAAACTGGTTGTTCCTCCAGCTACGTTACTCCGTGATTGTGGAGTACATGAGATTGATGAGTTTATCCCTGAAGGGAATAAGTTTGTCACGGCTGAAGAGCAGCTAAGTCCTACAGCAGAATGGGGAGTGGCTAATGCCGGTAGTCTCGGAAACTGTAACACAGACAAAAGAATGCTGCGCCAATGGGTGCAAGACCAGAACACGATTTATGGAAATAAATGATGCAGGACGTTCTTACTATTATTGGCCTCGCCCTGACACTCTTAACGCTGATCGTTGGATTTTTGTGGACTGAGATTAAAGACCAGAGGGCTAGAGTGGATGCTATCCAAAAAGAAGCAGCTACCCAGACACAGCTAATCGAAGTTGAAAGGCGTATCATGGATAGCTTGGGTAAACGTATGGAGGGGATTGAGAACAAGCTTGACATGTTGATTAGTCACTTTCTTAAAAACTAACCAAGTCCTAATCAAAATAACAAAGCTCTAATTGAAATAACAAGAAGAATAGCAAAAATAAGAATTTCCTCAGAGAGGGCTCCTTACGGGAGCCCTTCTTTTTATTGCCTAGTGACAGCGGCTTTCTTTCGCTTTGCGCCAATATTCTACATCTTTCTTCAGGCTTTCAATCTGCCTCTGCATATCTTCGATTGTCTTCTTTGAAGCATAGTCGTATTGCAGGGCAATCTTCTCTCGTGCTTGCTGGAGAGCAGTTGTCCGGCTTGTAGCCCACGTTCCTGAGAATCCGTTGTATGTGTATCCCTCTACAAGCTGACAGACAACGTGGTTGATGACTTCATCATGACAAGACAGAGACTCAATCAGTAATTCCCTATCCTCTCCTGTCATTACGTCATGGATTAGCTCGTAAGGGCAAATGTCAAGACGAATACGCGTTGATGTTCCTTCTTTTACAAGAGTTGGGTGCATGTTTATCACTCCTTTCCGGGACAGGGCTTGTTTATAGATTTCTTTGTTACATTGTTCTTTAACGCGATAAGCCCACAGTATACACAGTAGTTGTACATGTTTCGATGCTTTACTAGCACTCCTGAAAAGTTATGTGGTTTCTGCATTTGTCATATCTATCAAAGCAAACTCAAATCGCAAGCATGTAATTGTATCCAGCTCTGGAAGAGTATCAAATAACATGTACGCCCCAGCTAGATCATAGACATGCTCAAGCATGTAGCGTGCATTCCCGTAGTACCAGAAATGAACATCATAAAGACGCCCATCAAGGTCTACAGTGGCGTAGTTCATTTCGTTGGTCTTCCAAACTATCATGTCATGTCTCCTTTACTGGATGATTACGGATTGCCTGACGGTCGTGCATCCCCATTTGTATGGCTTTGCACAATCCCTTTGCAAGACTCAACAGTCTTCACGGGGTAGAATGTGAACTCAATCTTCAACACAGAGTGGCTGAAGCCGCTATTGTGGGCATACTCCTCTGCCTTCTTCTCTGCCTCTGGCAGTGTATGCACAGAGTGGACAAGGCGACCACTACTGTTATTCATTACATGGTAGGGGTAGTTTTCACGAAATGACATTCTTATCTCCTTTATTCATGTACAGGATTTTCCCTACAACGATGTAGGTGGTATTCAACGTCTTGATCTGTATTACACCATCTACCTCTTTAATCTCTTGAATGCAGCTTGTCCTTACAGGGTAGCCATCAATGAAGCGTTTCTGGCTGTCTTCAGAGATAAGACCATAGGCATATTGTTTGCCAGTAGTAGGCCATTTATAAATCTCTACGTTAGTTAGCTTTGCTGTGTTCACCTGCAACCCCCTCAATATACTTGATGTGCTTCGTAATTAACCCTTCAGCACCATTCTTGCAAACGTAGTCCTCTCTTTCCATAATTTCATGGCGAATATAAGAGAGACCTCCATTTGTAGCACAAGCCACTTCTGCAGCCTTTATATAGTGGACAGGTATCTTCTCTCCACCAAAGTCCTGCCAGGCCCAGATTGAAAGGAGAAGCAGAGAAAACAAGCCAGCCCAAGTTCCATCTTCATTCATTTGCATTCCTCCTGCTTCAGAGACTTAGCCCGGCGTTCCTTCTTTGCAATCTTAGTTTTGAGCTTACGAATCACACCAAGAGCACGTTCATAGTCTTCCAGTGAAACGTACTGACCCTCTGGGTCTTCAGCCATGCCAGCCCGCAGAGCTGTTGGCGTGTAGCCGAGTGCTGGTGCAAATCGTGTTGTCACTCCGTTAATACGTGCCATTACTGTGTCTCCTAAATTTGATTCCCAAATGATACAGTAAAATACGGGTTTGTCAAGTCCAGCCCCAGATATACTCGTTCAAATCCAGACGTAGACTTGCTGGTATCAAAATTCTTGTCAATGAAGTCAATGACCTCCTGTGGGTCAATGTTGTGAGAGAATACAATGTTAGGGCCATGCTTGTCAAGCATCACGGCATAAAGGTTGCCAAATTTCTTCAGCCCGCGTACTGTGTTCTCTCCGCACTCGTGACTCCCGCATTCATACTCTCGTTGGCTAACAACAGGCACATCACTACCTTCTTTCAGGGGGCAGTGGAAGTGGACGATACAATCTGTGTCTGGCTTGTCAGCAAATATAATCCGCTGGGACTGTCCCCCAACAGAGGGCTTCATTCCAAAAGAGATAACAGAGTCATCGCCATCTGTCTTTACTCGAACAAGGCCAAGCCTAGCAATGTCATTGAAGTTTGTCTTACGGATGCTGGTAAGAAACTCCCCATTCCCAATCTTACAAGCAAAGTGGCCAGTTGTTACGCCATTGAACTTCTTGTAAGCTCCTGCAGAGATGCAATGATTGACCACCTGACGAAGTGCTGGGTACACTTGCTCAGAGCCCCATGCAACAGCCTCCCCTGCCACCACAGTGCTCCGTGTGAAGGACAGGTGGGTACGATGCCAAGCCATGTCTACGAGCTCTTTAAGGGCTCCGTTACGGTCTCTGGCGTTCCAATATACGCCTTCCTCTGGTGTGATAATCATATTGTTGCGTGTCACCAAATCATTAGCCAGCACAAGGTTACAGCTTGCAGTCTTCAACAGGTTGAGACCGGCTTCATATTGTTGTTCTTGCGTAGCACCGCTTGTTGTCTTGAAGGCAATCAGAAATATATCCTTACGCTTCTCACGGATAAGCTTTATGATCTTCTGGCTAGGGGTCAGCCTCATTGCATACCCTTTCTCTACGCTGGTTTTCAAGCGTTCAGCATACTTCCCCGGAGCGACAGAGCCAATCTGTCCATCAAAATCACAGATGGCGGCATTGAAGAACACAACCTTGACGGTGTTGTCCTGCACAAGCTCTCTCACGTAATACTCAACATCTGTTGTCGTAACAAGATTGCTCGTGCTGTCAGCCATCTTTGTAAGCACAAGGTCTGTCTCCAGCTTATCAAAGCGAGCCTTACACTCAGCTGCAATAACACGAGCAGTCTCTCCAAAGGCCGGTGCAGACAGGGCGAGGTGTGCCCGCACGTAACTGAATGTTCCACCACCAATAACCACAATACGCTTATTCATCAATCCTCCAAAAGCATGTTCAATTGTTTAGTGTACTTGGCAATACGCTTAGTATTCCCCGCTTTCCAACTATTGTCAAGGTTGGCCCATGTATCAGCAATCTTAACAATACGAGCATATCTGTTTGTTTTGATACTAGCAATATACTCCTCGTGAGAGCGAATTTCAATATTCTTTGATAAAAGCTTGATAGCGTCCACGCCCTCCAGCTCTAGAATACCTGCCAACTCCTCAAAAGTGCAAGGCGTATCTTCAATAATATCGTGGAGGTACGCAAGGCAGATAAGTGTCTCCCGATCAAGACCAAGACATTTAAACAAACCCTTCCTGACAATATCCTTAACATGTCCTGCCACCTCTTCAAGGTGGAGCATATAGCTATACTTCCCATACATCTGGCCAGCATGATGCTTCATTGCCAGCTTGCAAGCAAGCTCTATTCTCTCCTGTGTCACCATAATAACCTCCAAATAAACAAATAAAAACCCCACATCCTTTCGGACATGGGGTTAATATCTCATGCTTTTAAAGCTTTGTCAAGGCCATTGAGTGACATTATTGGCAAGCAAGGCACTCCCCTTTAGCTGCGGTAACACCAGCTTTAGAGTAACAATAGTACAGGCCGAGGATTCGTTCATCTAAGAAAGCCTCCTTATGTATTTGTGCGATATAGGCTGGGTCTTCTTCTGCACTGAAGAATAAATTAAGAGATTGCCACTGGTCAAGGTACTTTGCACGACCAGAGCCTAACCGTAGCTGTGCAGACATGTCTATTTCAAAGGCAGTTTTGAAGACGAGCTTCTCTTCCTCTGACAACCAAGTAACACCTTGAACGCTCCCACGAGCATCAATAATCTCTTGAATGTGTTTCTTCGTATTTTTACCACGCTCTTTCATTATCTTTAAGAGTGTCGGGTTAATGCGCTGACTCTCCCCTCCAGCCCCCGCTTGTGTGTAAGTCATCGCCGGGTCAGGGTTGATTCCTTCACTCACACCACCCATCAAAAGGGCTGTGGATTTAGTTGGAGCTATTGCAAGCCTATGTGTGTTTCTAACACCAAGGCCAGAGCACCACTCAGGCTCCCCAAACACCTCCGCTAACCAGACACTCGCTGCTTTACTCTGTTCTTCAATTTGTTTGAACACGAGGTTATTCCAATTGTGAGCCTCGAAGCTCTCAAAAGGAATCATGTTCTCTTGCAAGTAAGTTGCAAAACCACAGACCCCAAGCCCCAGAGCCCGTCCCTTAATTGTAAAAGCCCTTGCCTTCTCAAGTCCGTGGATGCCTTGGCTACGCTCTATAAACTCTGAAGCTACGCAGTCAAGGAACACTGTAGCAGTAAAACCCGCATCAGTGTCTTTCCACTCGGCGTATTTAGCCAAGTTCATACTTGAAAGAACACAAGTGAAGGAGTGCTCTTTGTTACTGTGCAGGGTTATTTCGTTGCAGAGATTGCTCGCCACGACACTAAGGTTATTCTTTACATACGCCTCTGGTCTCTTACGATTCACTTTATCTGGGAAGAAGAAGTACCCACGTCCTGTTACCATCTTCACGCGCATGACACGCTTGAATCGTTTGATAGCCTCATCATCCCCAGCCTCTAGCTTTGCAACGAAAGCATCAGAGACGTTCCAACCGATATTAAGGTCATCTGGTTCCTGCTCAAGATACTCTACAGCTTCCCAAAAATCTCCATGTTCAATTGGAAGATACGAGGCAATTGCCCCCCTACGGTTGCTGCCTTGGCTCACGTCTCTTGACATTTGCACGAAGTTTTTCAATACAGGGAGGACGCCGCTAGCCTTTCCTCCCGAACTAATACCTGTGCCTCTTGGGCGAATATCCCCAAGATAGACAGACGTACCAAAACCATGCTTAGAAAGCACAGCTTGTTCGTGTAAAGCAGTGTAGAAGCCATCAACAGAGTCTTCTACATACCCCCCCTCACAACTAACAGGCATACCCCGAGTTGTACCCATATTTGAGAGAACGGGAGTGGAGCAAGAGAGCCAGCCCTTCCAAATTAGATCAAAGAATTTCTGCTCATACTCCTCCGCATATTTTCCAAGATGTTTTGCTGCTGTTTTAGCAATACGCTGTGCCTGCTCTCTGAAACCGGATGCACTGTACTTGTATTTTTGTTCAAACAGCGAATAGCCTGCTGTGGTGTACCACTCCGGGTACTCCCCTTTTTCTTGTGCAGCTTTCCGTCTGTTAGAAAGCTCCTCATAAAAGTCACTCATTTCCATCTCCTTCTTCATTCTTCCACACAAAAGCTTCTTCATCCCAGTCACGTTGGTACTCTCTTCCCACACCACTAAAGAAGTCCACCATCTGATAATTATTAATTCCACTGTAGAACCAGTCTTCAATGGGGTTATACTTGACAATAAATATCGGCTTGTACCCTAGATTCTTTAAGCAAATGTTAATGCGAGACTCTACAAAGTGCTTGAGCTGTATCTCAGTTATACCTTCAATCTTTCCTTGTGAAAAGATCATATCAATAATATAACACTCGTGTTCATAGACTTCTCTTGCAGCTTTATCAATTGCAGCCTGCAACTCTACAAGTTGCAAACCACTCATCTGATGTTTCCTCTCCTCAAGGGCTGTCTTGAAGAGCCAAGCCCCACCTTGGGCATGGAGATTCTCATCAATAGCAGAGAAGTTAATCCCTCTTACTACATTCAAAAGTTTGTTCTTTCCGTTACTTTGGAAATGTTTTAAGAATGCAAAGCTAGAATAAAGGACAGCCCCCTCCACGAGAGAAAAGACCGCTGTGGATAAAAGGTCGTCCTTTGAAGCAATCATATCTTCTACAAAGTTCATGCGTTCTAGCAGCACAGGGTCTTTCACGTAAGAAAGGTAGAAGTCATCTGTATTCAGGTTAAGCAATTCATTCAACCGGCTATAAAATGGCTGATGGACTCCAAGCTCAAAAGCCCCAAACACAGCACACATGCGCTGAATCTCTGGGCGAGGAAACCTTTTCATCGTATAACCCGTCCAGTAGTCTTTTCCCGCAAACAGTTCATAGAGTGTAAACAAGCGAAGTGTGGTAATAACACCATGCCTCTCCGCTTCTGTCATATTAATAAGAACATCCTGAATGTCTTTCTCAATTTTTACTTCATCAGGAAACCACAAGACTTTTAGCTGCTGGTTGGCAAACTCTTTAGCTTCTGGGTAGTGAGTGACAAAGCTGTTTGTCTGTGTCTGTATCTTTGTCTTTTTCACAATCACCCCTCAAATCTTGCAATCGTTGCCATTTCTACCATTTCTTTACGTGTCTCTGGGTCTGCCATTGAAGCAATCACAGCTTCAAGAGACATAGCTCCTGTTTGGTTCCAGAGGAGGTCAAGTCTCTCCGCGCCACAGAACATACGCCCTTGCACTACCTTTGTAGGGCTACTAAGAGGTCTGTGAAGGCACTCTCTAATCGTTACAGGGTAGTTGATAACATCCATACCATTCTTGTACAGGATTGCTCCCAACGCAGCGTGGCCACTTACAGAGAGCTCTGGACTGTAACCGTCTAGCAGCATCAAGTCAGCCTCTGACAGAACAAACGGAACGTATGCTTTTACTTTATTATCATTCTTCATCTTGTACTCCAACTGGATACTCCCAGCATACATTGTCTTTAATCATCTGTCTGTATTGAATCCAGCTTTTGAAATTACCAGACCAGAGGTTCCCGCCTCTGTCACAGTGTGTTACTGCCCGCATAGTAGGATGCCCTGAGTACTCATTCTCCAAATTCCAGCATCCGTCCTGTGTTCCTACATCATAGTCCATAGGTGTCCCCTGATGCTCAAATGGACTGGCATGTACAGGCTTGCTCTCAACAAGACGATCATAAACTAGCAAAGCTTTTTCAAGGCTATCATCCGACTTACGATAGCTCACTTGGGCACAACAACTGGCACTGATCTTGAGTGCCTCCTCTATAGTAATCCACTTCTGGTCTTTCTCAGGGCCAAGGTCAATAAAGTGTACCCTGCTGATAACATCAAAGCTAACATACGGTGTATGCCACTCCCCCGGATGCAACACCTCTGCTGCACTCTGCTGCAAAGCTTGATACATACACTCTGCAAGCTCTTTAATCTCTGGCTGTGCATCTGCATGGCAACGGAGATAAAAGAAATTGTCAAACTCTGTAGCAGTTACCACAGTCTTCATAATCTGGAACGGCTCAAGCAAACGGTTTACAATCTGCTTATGGTAGCCAGCTTTGGAAAAAGATTCAGCAATATCTGCTACACTCTCTGCCGCCACAAACCAAGCATCCTCTCTTGAGTAGGAGAGGTCAACAACTTCAAACAAGTCTGCGTCAGGCTGTGCCTCCCATGCTAATACCTCCTTCAGATAAACTGCATTATTACCCTCATCTTTAGCCTGCATCCCCGGCTGGTTAGCCCCCCAATGAATAGGCATGGCTGGATTACTTCTTACCTGCTCTAGCATAGCTTTCACAGGAATAGCCCGGCTGCTTGCAGCATTACGGCTAAACAAGCGATGCGTTAAAAATTCCGAGTGAATGAATCTTGGATATGTTATTTCAAAAGTTGTGAGTCTACTTGGGGAGCTGCTGCTACAACTATCAGCAATAATCTTAGCAGAAATACACCCCTTACCTTCTATAAGTACCATCTCTATTTAACCTCCTACTGTTACAGCTTTTACAAGCCATTGTCACATTATCCTCTGTATGCTTACCGCCAGAACATAGCTCAGCGATATGCTCCAACGTCCGATCTTTTTGAGGAGTCTCCTCTTTACACCAAAAACAAAGGGGTGTGTTGTATATCTGGAGGAGGATTTCATCTGTGACAGTCCCATCACTTGTCGCTTCAATTTTGTGTCTTCGTTTAAACTGGTGCAGTCTATGTAAACTCTTCCACCTCTCAGAATTTTTAAGCCTGTACCTAGCTGTGGCCTCCCTACTCTTTCCAGCGTCCCTGTACCGTTCACTTTGGCAGGGGCGGCAGTAGGCCGATTTTCCACCCCTACCTCGCTTGCTCGCACTAAACTGTTCAAGAGGTAGGAGGCTTTGGCAATGAAGGCATTGTTTCTTTCCAACCTCTTCTAGAGGCTTTGGCCTTTTACATCGTCCAAGTCTTTCTCTATTTTGAGCTGTTCTGCAGGAATTGCACCAACTATTGTAATAAAGAGGGGCTCCGGTTATATCTCGTTTTGTAACTGAAAAACATTCCAAAGAGAGGGATAATGTACATTTACTGCAAGTCTTCAAGACCAGAGGGCTACTTCAATCATCACTATTCTCCTCTGGTAATTGTGCAGGCACTGCTAGAATTTTCTTCATGGGCTTTCTTTATCCTTTCGACAGCAATGTTGAAGTAGTTCTCGTCTTTTTCAACACCGATGAATTTCCGGCCAGTGTTTACACAAGCAACGCCTGTTGTAAATGAGCCAGCAGTAAAATCTAAAACCGTTTCACCTTCATTGGTGTACGTTTTAATTAAGTATTCCATTAAAGCTACGGGTTTTTGTGTTGGGTGGACTGACTTTTTGTCTCGTATAAACCTTATCACCTTATTCGGGTATCCAGTAGTCGTTTGCTTATACTCCCCGCCACGCACCATAGATGTTTTGTGTGCGTCTCCAATCTTGCCACCTACGGATTTGCTGTTTTTTGCTACAATACTACAATTTTCAATGCCTTGTGGGAAGTACGGGACGGGCTTCTTAGTTCCATTGTTGCATCCACCATGACTGAAAACTATTACATCTTCTGTGTTGTTTAGTGGCTGAAACTTCGCGGCAAAAAAGTTAGATGCTCTTATTTTATCCCACACCCAACAATACTTAAACATCTTCATATTACTGGCAATCAGTGTAGTGGTAAACGGCTGGCTCGCAGTCATCACTATAACCCCGTTTGGCTTGATTATACGCTTCAAATGCTCCCACATTGGTTCTAGCGGAATAATAGAATCCCATTTACATGCGGTTGTGCCGTAGGGCGGGTCAGCTAAAATCATATCAACGCTACCATCGGGTATTTCTTTCATACGCTCTAGGCAATCGCCAAGAATTAGTGTGCAATCACCTATTTGAATTTTCTTCATTCACTTCCTCCAATAGATCGGCTGGTAGGCTGAAAGATTCCACCAGATAGCTCACTTTCTTTCTCCCAGACAACATGGACTATCTCTGATGCTTCATCATATTTGAACTTCATTCCGTCTTGAAGTTTAATCCCATAAATACCCATTAAGTGAAGACCTCCACTGCACCACAACATTTTGTCTTGTGAGGTCTCCAAGTCTTCCCTGACTTGGTTAATGGATTCCTTGAACCTTTGAATATCCATCATACACCTCCAAGCCCTACAATACATTCAGACAGGTCTACAGACACATACCCTGCTGGCTTCATCACCTTGTTATCCGTGTAACGCTTTACCACATACACAGGGGGAAGTCCTTCAATAGAAACAGACTCAAGGTATGTGATATAACGATCATTAGCAGAGTCAAAGCCATACGAGGTTACTGTCTCTTCAGCAGAACACTCTGTGGTATGAAACTTCGTCAGATTATTCTGGCAGATAATCGTAGCAGCCTTGGCTGTGTCCATGTACGGGCCAGCAATCTGTAAGAGCCCAAACGATGTGACGTTAGTATCAATCACTCCATCAAGGATTGATTTAACCTGCTCAACAGCCTCTTCGTCTGTTGTGTCAGGCATCTCCCATTTGTTGCAAGCATCCACAATCTCCTGTGCTTCTTCCAACACACGCAGAGCTTGATTACGCAATGCCTGCACAAGTGTCACGGCAGACTCGTGAGTCTGGAGGTTTCCAGCCAGCTTGTTGAACGTCCACACGGCTGCTCCAAAGCTGTTGTAATCTGTTACCACAGGGTTAAGCATTTCCTGCAGCATTTCTTCATTCTCCATTTAATCCTCCTTCAATGCCTTGCTAATGTAATCACTAATCTCCCAGAACTTTGCATGGGAGATGTAACCACGCTTCTTTAATTCCCGAACCAGATAGAACACTGACTTAGTTAGATCATATTGTACACTAACATCTACCTTCTTGTCAAGACGAAAGAGAGCCTTTTGAACATCCTTCAGATTGCCAGACAGGTCAAGTGCATCAATTACATCCATAGCCTCAAGGTCAACCTGTACAAACTTGGTGCGATCTTCTGTCGTGGGTAGGTTGAGAGAGATACGGTATTGGTTAGGTGTACTCCCTCCTGTCTTTTCAGGGGCAGGCTCTTCTTCCTCCTTCGCTAGAGCATAGGCAACAATGTCACAAGACGTTAACCCACAAGACTTTAACCCCCAAGACCAACGCCACTGCCAGCGGGAGGCTCTGTCTGGGCCGACCACTTGCCCAGCTCGGAGCTTAACAAACACCATT
>Ga0209477_1001665_pt1 | contig 13349 bp, 10 predicted proteins | sample KloWWTupernatant_FD_187180 | JGI IMG/M metagenome (GOLD analysis project Ga0209477, IMG submission 187180) | Active sludge microbial communities from Klosterneuburg, Austria, studying microevolution and ecology of nitrifiers - Klosterneuburg... | ecosystem: Engineered > WWTP > Aerobic digester >...
GAGCTGGAGCAGGTGGCGGGCCAGCGCATCGACCTGATGACCGTGCTGGAGTCGCGCCTGTTTGACCAGCGCATCAGCAAATACATGGTTCCCACCGAGATCCCAGTGCCGGGCACGACGGCAGGTTCAACGTTCGGTTTTCGTATCGATCCGTTCACGGGGCAGTCCGCCCTGCATGCGGGGTTGGATTTTCCGGCGCCCACCGGGTCGGATATCGTCGCCGCTGCGGGGGGGGTCGTCGTCACCCAGGAGTTCCATCCGGCGTTCGGCAACATGGTCGAGCTGGACCATGGCAACCAACTGGTCACCCGCTACGCCCATACGTCAAAGGTGCTGGTCAAGCGCGGTGACCTGGTGCGCCGTGGCCAGAAAATCGCCGAGGTGGGGACTACGGGGCGCTCGACCGGGCCGCATTTGCATTTTGAGGTGCTGGTGCAAGGGGTGCCGCAGAATCCCCAAAAATTCCTTTCCGCCGGGAGTGCGCCGCAGACGCAGGTTGCCTTGCAAGCCGCCGCTCAGCCTGCCCGTTCTGCAGGCAGGTAAAATCGCTTTTTGGGGGCCAAAGCCTGCCGGTGACGGCAGACTGCTTGTATTAGCAAGCGCAGGCCCCAACTGAATCCACTACTTCACAGGAATTCCGGCCGTTCGGCGCGCATTGGCGCGCAGGGCGGACCTGTTCGCATGGCCACCAACTTCCTTACCAAAATTTTCGGCAGCCGCAATGACCGGCTTCTCAAACAGTACCGCAAGACGGTGGCCATCATCAATGCGAAGGAGCCCGAGTACGAGGCGCTGAGCGACGATGCACTGCGCGCTAAAACACAGGAGTTCAAGGAGCGCGTCGCTGGCGGGGAATCGCTGGACGCGCTGCTGCCCGAGGCGTTTGCGGTGGTGCGCGAAGGCTCCAAGCGCGTCATGAAGATGCGCCACTTCGATGTTCAGCTTCTTGGCGGCATGGGGTTGCACTACGGCAAGATCGCAGAAATGCGCACCGGCGAGGGCAAAACCCTGACCGCTACCTTGCCTGTTTACCTCAACGCCTTGTCCGGCGCCGGTGTGCACGTGGTGACGGTGAACGACTACCTTGCAGGCCGCGACGCCAAGTGGATGGGCCGCCTGTACAACTTCCTCGGGCTCACGGTCGGTATCAATCTACCCAACATGCCGCGCGAGGAAAAGCAGGCCGCCTACAGTTCTGACATCACGTATGGCACGAACAACGAGTACGGATTCGACTACCTGCGCGACAACATGGTCTACGAAGCGAACGACCGCGTGCAGCGCAAGCTGAACTTCGCCATCGTCGATGAAGTGGACTCCATCCTGATCGACGAGGCGCGCACGCCACTCATCATCAGCGGCCAGGCCGAAGATCACACGGTGACCTATCTGGCCATGAACAAAATCGTGCCCTTGCTGGTGCGCCAGGAAGGTGAGGCCGATCCGCGCACGGGTGAAGGCGTCACCAAGCCTGGTGACTTCACGGTGGACGAAAAGACGCACCAGGTGTTCCTGACCGAGCAGGGTCACGAGACGGCCGAGCGCGTGCTGGCTGCCCATGACCTGATACCGGAGGGCGCCTCGCTCTACGATCCGGCCAACATCACGCTGATGCATCACCTGTATGCTGCGCTGCGCGCCAACCACCTCTACAACCGCGACCAGCACTATGTGGTGCAAGAGGGCGAGATCGTCATCGTTGACGAATTCACGGGCCGCCTGATGGCGGGGCGCCGCTGGAGCGAGGGCCTGCACCAGGCCGTCGAGGCCAAGGAAGGCGTACAAATCCAGGCCGAGAACCAGACGATGGCCTCGATCACCTTCCAGAACTATTTCCGCCTCTACAACAAGCTCTCGGGGATGACAGGCACAGCCGATACCGAGGCCTATGAATTCCAGGAAATCTACGGCCTGGAAACCATGGTGATTCCGCCCAACCGTCCGAGCAAGCGCGACGACCAGTTGGATCGCGTGTACAAGACGACGCGCGAGAAGTATGAAGCGGCCATCAAGGACATCCGCGAATGCCACGAGCGCGGGCAGCCCGTGCTGGTGGGCACCACCTCGATCGAAAACTCCGAGATCATCGATGAGCTGCTGAACAAGGCGGGCTTGCCGCACCAGGTGCTCAATGCCAAGCAGCACGCCCGCGAAGCCGACATCGTGGCCCAGGCGGGGCGCGCCGGCATGATCACCATCGCCACCAACATGGCGGGCCGTGGAACCGACATCGTGCTCGGTGGCAACATCGAGAAGGACATCGCGGCCATCGAGTCCGATGAGTCGCTGGACGAAGCGACAAAGCAGTCGCGCGTTGCCCAGGCGCGCGTTGATTGGACGCGCGACCATGACAAGGTCAAGGAGTTGGGCGGTCTGCGCATCATCGCCACCGAACGCCATGAGTCGCGCCGCATCGATAACCAGTTGCGCGGCCGTTCGGGCCGCCAGGGTGACCCGGGTTCCTCGCGTTTCTATCTGAGCCTGGACGACTCGCTGATGCGCATTTTCGCGGGCGACCGTGTCAAGGCCATCATGGACCGGCTCAAGATGCCTGACGGCGAAGCCATTGAGGCCGGTATCGTCACGCGCAGTATCGAGTCAGCGCAGCGCAAGGTCGAGGCGCGCAACTTTGATGTGCGCAAGCAGCTGCTCGAATACGACGACGTCGCGAACGACCAGCGCAAGGTGATCTACCAGCAGCGCAACGATATTTTGGATGCCACTGATTTGTCTGACGTGCTCACCGCCATGCGTGAGGACTGCTTCAGCGACATCGTGCGCGAACATGTACCGGCCGAATCGGTCGAGGAGCAGTGGAATCTTCCGGTGCTCGAAAAAGTTCTGGTCGAAGAGTGGCAAATCGACATGGCATTGCAGTCGATGGTGGAGGGTTCTAGCTCCGTCACGGACGATGAAATCCTGGAAAAAGTGGTTCAGGCGGCGAACGATGCCTTCGAGGCGAAGGTGCAGTTGGTGGGCCAGGAGAACTTCACCCAGTTTGAGCGCGTGGTGTTGCTGCAGACCTTCGATTCCAACTGGCGTGATCATCTGAGCTCGCTGGACTACCTGCGCCAGGGTATCCACCTGCGCGGCTACGCACAGAAGCAACCCAAGCAAGAATACAAGCGCGAGGCGTTTGAACTGTTCCGCCAGTTGCTCGATATGGTGAAGAACGAGGTTACAAAAATCCTGATGACGGTGCAGGTGCAGTCCCCCGATCAGCTCGACCAAGTGGCCGAAGACATGGAGCAACGCGCTGAAAATATCGCCAACGTGACCTACAGTGCGCCAACCGAAACCGGCGAAGTGGAAACCACGGTGGATGAAAGAACACTGAGCGTGCAGCAGAAAGTGGCTGCCGGTGGCCGCGTGGGCCGCAACGACCCTTGCCCTTGCGGAAGTGGCAAGAAATACAAGCAGTGCCACGGCAAGCTGGCCTAAAGCACGCACCATCCCCTGAGCGGCTGCGCCGCTTCCCCCTTCTCTCGGCTTCGCCGGGAGGGGGCGATACTCGCGCGGCGTGGTGGCCTTTGCGCGGTGTCTGCGGGGAGAAGGCCGCACCGATTTCATAGCTTCCGCCTGTGTTTCGCATTTATCAAGGACGACCCCCATGCCAGTGAATCTCTCTGCCCCCATTGCCTCCGACTTGCTTCCAGTGCCCGGTGTGCGCATTGGTGTGGCCGAAGCGGGCGTGCGCAAGGCGCAGCGCAAGGACCTGACGGTCTTTTTGCTCGATGAGGGGGCCACCGTGGGGGGCGTGTTCACACAGAACCGTTTTTGCGCAGCGCCTGTGCAGGTGTGCCGTGAATCCCTGGCGTTGCACCAGGGTCAGGGCATCCGTGCCATGGTGATCAACACTGGCAACGCCAATGCCGGTACTGGCCAGGATGGGCTGCAGCGTGCCCGCTCTACCTGCGATGCACTGGCCGCCCAGTTGGGCATCGCCTCCACACAGGTGCTGCCGTTCTCCACGGGCGTCATCATGGAGCCTCTGCCGGTCGACCGTATTACCGCCGGGCTGCCAGCCGCCATTGCTGATGCGCGGGCGGACCATTGGGGCCGTGCAGCCCAAGGCATCATGACTACCGATACGGTGGCCAAAGCGTTCAGCACCCAGGTGTCCTTAGGGGGCGCCACGGTCTCGGTCACGGGGATCAGCAAGGGCGCTGGCATGATCCGCCCGAACATGGCCACCATGCTGGGTTTTCTGGCGACCGATGCCTGTGTGGCGCCCGCCCTGGTGCAGCAACTGGCACGTGAACTGGCCGACCAGTCGTTCAACCGCATCACCATCGATGGCGATACCTCGACCAACGACTGCTTCATGGTCGTCGCCACGCACCAGGCGGGCAATGCGTCCATCACCTCATTGGACAGTCCCGATGGCCGGGCCCTCAAGGCGGCCATGTTGCACATTGCGCAGCAACTGGCGCAGGCCATCGTGCGGGATGGCGAGGGCGCCACGAAGTTCATTACGGTACGTATCGAGGGCGGCAAGACCAGCGAGGAATGCCGCAAGGTGGCCTACGCGATTGCGCATTCGCCGCTGGTCAAGACCGCTTTTTTTGCCAGCGACCCGAACCTGGGTCGCATCCTGGCTGCCGTGGGCTATGCCGGTATCGACGACCTGGACCAGACGGGCATCGACCTGTACCTTGACGATGTCCATGTTGCGATCAAAGGTGGGCGTAATCCGGCTTACCGGGAGGAAGACGGCCAACGCGTCATGCAGCAGAGCGAAATCACGGTGCGCGTGTTGCTGGGCCGTGGCGACGCCGCAGACACGGTGTGGACCTGCGACCTGAGCCATGACTATGTCACCATCAATGCAGATTATCGCTCCTGAATTGATAGCTTATTGCGCTTGATGGATAGGCGCTGGATACCGAAATGAACGATAGATTTGATCATCTGATGGTGCGTGCAGAGCAACTCATTGCACGCATCGAGTCCGTGTTGCCGCAGCCCTTGTGCGCGCCCGACTGGTCGGGATCCATTGCCTGGCGCTACCGCAAGCGCAGCAGCGGTCACGGCACGTTGGAGCCTGTGCGCCATGTGGCTGCGATGCAGTTGGTGGATCTGAAGGAAATCGACGGCCAGAAGGAAAAGATCGAGCGCAACACGCGGCAGTTTGTGGACGGGCGCGCAGCCAACAACGTGCTTTTGACCGGTGCGCGCGGGACCGGAAAGTCCTCGCTCATCAAAGCCTGCCTGAATGCCTATGCACCGCAGGGTTTGCGGCTGATCGAAGTGGACAAGGCCGATCTCACCGATTTGCCGGACATTGTGGACGTGGTGGCAGGGCGACCCGAAAAATTCATTGTCTTTTGCGATGACTTGAGCTTCGAAGATGGTGAGCCAGGCTACAAGGCCCTCAAGTCCATTCTGGATGGCTCGGTGGCTGCCGCGACGCCCAACGTGCTGATCTACGCCACCAGCAACCGGCGCCATCTGCTGCCCGAATACATGCGGGAGAACCTCAGCTACACACATACGGACGATGGCGAGATACACCCCGGCGAAGGAGTTGAGGAGAAAATTTCGCTGTCGGAGCGCTTTGGTCTGTGGGTGAGCTTTTACCCCTTCAGCCAGGACGAATACTTGGCCATCACAGCGCAGTGGTTGGCGTCGTTGGGTGTGCCTGCGGCCGCCATCGAGGCAGCGCGCCCCGAGGCGCTGGTCTGGGCGTTGGAGCGAGGCTCGCGCAGCGGCCGCGTGGCCTACCAGTTTGCCCGTGATTATGCAGGGCGGAACAGTGGCTGAAGCCGCGCCCGCACCACGCACGCACACTGAGGTGGCGGTGGGTATCCTGCTGCGCAGCGATGGCAGTTTGCTGCTCACCACCCGGCCACCCGGCAAGGCATACGCTGGCTACTGGGAGTTTCCGGGCGGCAAGATCGAAGCGGGCGAGACCGTAGAGCAGGCGCTACGACGGGAGTTGATCGAGGAGCTTGGTGTCTCCATTGGCCCGGCGCAGGTCTGGAAAGTGACAGAGCACGACTATCCGCATGCCTTGGTGCGGTTGCATTGGTGCAAGGTGTGGGATTGGACGGGCGACTTCGAGATGCGCGAAAACCAGGCCATGTCCTGGCAGCCCTGGCCCCCCACGGTGCGCCCGGTGCTGCCAGGTGCCTTACCCGTGCTGGACTGGCTGGCACAGGAGCATGGCGTACCGTTTGATTCTGAAATACTATTAAAACAATAGCTATTAACGCTTTCTGACTAAGCGCTAGAGCCGTATTTCACTCAATATTTTCTCGGGGGCTACCCAAGAGTGCTTCATCGGGAGGTGTCTCGGCAGGGACGCGAAACCCCTCACTCGCCCAGGCGCCCAAATCCATTTGCTTGCAGCGTTCGCTGCAGAAAGGGCGCCAGGGATTTTGGGGGCTATAGAGGCTGGGGCCGCGGCATGCGGGGCAGGCCACCTGGCGCGCGGTTGAAGAAATGGTGGGTGGCTGGGATGGCATGGTTCCGCAGCGCTCTCAGGCGCACAGGGTCAGTTCAAAAACGGCGTCTTCGGTGCTGGCCTGCAAATGCCCATCGGGCTGCTGCTGCATCAGGCGCACCGAGACCATGAGTCGGTTGCCGCTGATCTCGGGAACCAGCCCGAGTGCGGGGTCGATGCGCAGTCGCAGCAGCTGGAAGGTGCGGCCCTGGGGCAAGTTTTGCTGTAGTTGCCCCCGTTCGGCGGCCACCTTTTGGGCCACGCCCGAGTCGCGCAACAGCTTGAGCAACAGAAAGATGGATTCAGCCAGCGGGGCCAGCGCACTGACCCAGCCTTCAAGCGCCTGCTGCCGCTCGGTGGCGGGGCGGTGTTGCCAAGCGGCATAGCTGGGCAGGTCGAAACCGCAGGTGCCTCCTGGAATACCGGCACGGCTGCGAATGGCCATAAGCCAGTCGTTTTCGGTCAGCGGTTGGCCTGTCTTTCCGACTTGGGTGTTCAGGCTGGTAAAACAGCGGTCGAGCTGAGCCACGATACCGTCCAGCGCTGCTTCCGAGATGGCAGGGTTACCGCGGTAGCTATCCAGTAGATGCTTCTGTTTTTCGATGTCCTTGAGTACATCTGACTTGAGGTCGGCACGGGCGGCGACGTCCATGATCTCGAAGATGGTGGTCAAGGCGAAGTGGTGATCCAGCGCTGCGGTGCGCGAGATGAGTTCGCCCAGCCGCCGGAACAGCAGTTCCAGCCGCAAATAAGTGCGAATGCGTTCGTTGAAGGGGTATTCGTAAAGAATCACGCTGCCAGGTTCCGGGTGGGAGGCTGCCCCGTGGGGCGAAGGAGGCTTTTCGGGGTTGCACCGCGCATCCATGACCTGCCGGGGTAGCGTGGCATAGACGGATGCGCTTTTTTCATGTGGATCGCAAGCATGTTCTACGGGTTGCTTCCAGGGCGTTCATCATAGCCCGAACCGCGTAGCGAGCGCGTCCACCTGGGATTGCAGGGCGTCCAGGGACAACAGGTCGTTATAGAGGACTGCATCGGCTGCCCTGCGCCGATCTGAGCGGCTAGACTGCGCTGCAATGATGCCTTCGATGGTTTTCCGGTCCAGGGCATTGCGTGCCATGACGCGGTTGATCTGTGTTTCGATCCGGCAATCGACCACTACCACCGCATCCAGCTGGCGCGGCCAGTGCCCCGATTCCACCAGCAAGGGAATGTCAAACACCAGCAAGCGTCGCCCTTCGGCTTCGGCAGCGCGTGCGCGGTGCTCGGTGCATTGGGCGACCAGTGGATGAACAATAGCCTCTAGTTGTTTGCGCGAAGCAGGCCGGGAAAAGGCGAGATCCCGCATGCGCGGGCGGTCCAGGGCGCCGCTGGCGTCCATGTATTCCGGACCAAAGGTTTGAACGATGGAGGGCATGGCCAGCCCGCCGGGTTGGGTCATCTCGCGGGCAATCTCGTCCGCATCCAGGAGGGCTGCACCCCGGTGGACCAGCAGGCGGCCCACCGTACTTTTTCCGCTGCCAATGCCGCCGGTCAGTCCTACGCGCACAGAGGATGTTGGTGCGCGGATCACAGGCCCAGGGACTTCAGCAGGTTGTCCAGAATGGCCTGAGGGCCAAAAACCATACCGAGAAAGCCCGCACCAGCCAGAAAGGGCCCGAAGGGAACGTAGCCACCCTCACGCAGATTGCTGGCGAATTTAAGCGCGATACCTACGATGGCGCCCACCACAGAGGCCATCAGTATCAAGGGAACAAGGGCTTGCCAGCCAAACCAGGCGCCCAGTGCAGCAAACAGCTTGAAATCGCCATATCCCATGCCTTCCTTGCCGGTGGCCAGCTTGAACCCCCAGTAAACCAGCCAAAGCGACAGATAGCCCGCGACTGCACCCATCACCGCGCTGAACAGCGGTACTTCGATCCATTGCAGGGCCGATGCCAGCAGTCCGGCCCATAGCAGCGGCAGGGTCAGATCGTCGGGCAGCAGGGTGGTATCCCAGTCAATGAAAGCCAGAGCGACCAGCATGGCGGAAAAGAAGCACCATGCCAGCCCCGTTGGCGTAGCGCCCCAGTGCTGCACGCAGAAGAAAAACAGCGTTGCCGTGAAGAGCTCCACCATGGGATAGCGGGCGCTGATACCCACGCTGCACGAGGAGCAGCGGCCCCGCAGGAAAACGTAGCTAAGCACCGGAATGTTCTCGTACCAACGCAACTGGTGTCCGCATGCTTGGCAGCGGGAACGAGGTCGGGAGAGGTTAAAAACCTCAGGCGGTGCCACCGCAGGGGCCTGAATGCCAATCGTGGCCGCATAGTCGGCGCATTCAGCCGCCCACTGGCGCTCCATCATTTTGGGAATGCGGTAGATCACAACATTCAGGAAACTGCCCACCAGCAACCCCAGGATGCCCGCCAACGCGGCATCCGACCACGGTGCCAGCAACATCAGACGACCTGGCCCAGTTTGAAGATCGGCAGGTACATCGACACCACAATGCCACCAATCAAGGTGCCGAGGAACACGATGATGATGGGCTCCATCAAGCTCGACAGCCCAGCAACCATTTCGTCGACTTCAGCTTCGTAAAAATCGGCCGCCTTGCCCAGCATGTGGTCGATGGAGCCGGACTCTTCACCGATGGCGCACATCTGTATCACCATAGAAGGGAATACATTGGCGTTGCTCATGGCCGCGGTCAAGCTGGTGCCGGTGGAGACTTCCTGCTGGATCTTGTCTGTTGCCATGGCATAGACCGAATTACCGGCAGCGCCTCCCACTGAGTCCAAGGCTTCGACCAGAGGAACGCCGGCGGCAAACATGGTGGACAGCGTGCGCGTCCAGCGCGCCACAGCGGATTTGTTGATCAAATCACCAAAAATCGGAATGCGCAGTAGCAACCTGTCCATAAACATTTGCATTTTTTCGTTGCGTTTCCACGCTTGCATGAAAAAGTAGAAACCACCACCAATCACACCAAAAATCAGCCACCACCATTTAACGAAAATTTCGCTGATACCCATCACGAACAGGGTAGGCGCAGGTAGGTCGGCACCAAAGGAGGTGAACACCTCCTTGAAGGCTGGAATTACGAAGATCATGATCACCGTCACGACGACAAACGCCACGATGACGACCGAAATGGGGTACATGAGCGCAGATCGGATCTTGGATTTGATCGCCTCCGTTTTTTCCATGTACATCGCCAGCCGATCCAGCAGGGCTTCCAGGATACCAGCGGACTCGCCCGCTTCGACCAGATTGCAATACAGGCTGTCGAAGTACATCGGAAATTTGCGGAACGCCCCATTGAGCGAGGTGCCGGTTTCGACGTCGCTACGAATCTCGTTGAGCAACTTGCCCACACTGGGATTCGTGTTTCCGCGTCCCACAATATCAAAGGCCTGCAATAAGGGCACACCAGCCTTCATCATGGTCGCCATTTGGCGAGTGAACAGTGCAATGTCCTTGGGCTTAATTTTCTTGCCCGAACGCATGCGGCGTTTCTTGATTTTCGTGGGGAAAACGCCTTGACGGCGCAAGGTCGCCTGTACCTGGTTTTCGCCCGAGGCGCGAATTTCACCACGAACGATCTTTCCGTTGCGGTCTTTGCCCTCCCACTCAAAGACAAAGTCCTTGATGCTCCGTGATGCAGCGGTTGCCATTGCGCTTCCTTGTCTGGTAGTTCTTATAGGTTGGTGACGGCCAGGACTTCCTCAAGCGAAGTCATGCCCTGCCGCGCTTTGTATAGCCCGGAGTCGCGTAGCGAGCGTACGCCCTCGCGCCGCGCTTGTTCAGCGATTTCCAGTGCGCTGCCATCGCGCAAGATGATGCGCTGGATGTCTTCGGTGATGGGCATGACCTGGTAGATACCGACACGCCCCTTGTAGCCGTTATTGCAGGCAGAACATCCCACCGGTTTATAGGGTACCCAGGAGCCATCAATGTCTTCTTCCGCGTAGCCTGCATCGATCAGTGCTTCGTGGGGAATGTCGGCTGGCGTCTTGCACTGCGGACACAGGCGACGGGCCAAGCGTTGTGCTGTGATGAGGATGACGCTGGATGCAATGTTGAACGGCGCAATACCCATGTTGCGCATCCGTGTCAGGGTTGTTGGCGCATCGTTAGTGTGCAGGGTCGAGAGGACCAGGTGGCCAGTTTGGGCGGCTTTGATGGAGATGTCGGCTGTTTCCAGATCGCGGATTTCCCCCACCATGATGATGTCGGGATCCTGGCGCAGAAAGGATTTCAAGGCCACAGCAAAAGTGAGGCCCGCCTTGTCGTTGACGTTGACCTGGTTGACGCCTGGCAAGTTGATTTCAGAAGGGTCTTCAGCCGTCGCGATATTGACCCCTGGCTTGTTCAGCAGGTTCAAGCAGGTATACAGGGACACCGTTTTGCCGGAGCCCGTGGGTCCGGTCACCAGAATCATGCCGTAAGGACGTTCGATAGCTTTGAGCAGGCGCTCTTTTTCCACGGCGTCGTACCCGAGGGCGTCGATACCCATCTTGGCGCTGCTGGGGTCGAGAATACGGATCACGATTTTCTCGCCGAATAAAGTCGGCAAGGTGCTGACCCGGAAGTCGATGACCCGGTCAGGACCTACCTTCAGCTTCATGCGTCCATCCTGTGGCACCCGCTTTTCAGAGATGTCCAGACGCGAAATGACCTTGATCCGTGAGGCCAGCTTGTCCTTGATGGCAATCGGTGGCGATGCGATTTCACGCAATTCTCCATCGATGCGGAAACGAACCCGATAGTGGTGCTCGTAAGGCTCAAAGTGCAAATCGGACGCGCGCATATTGAAGGCGTCAAGCAGCATCTTGTGCAGGAACTTGACGATGGGCGCATCTTCGACATCTGCAGCACCGGTGTCTGCGGGTTCAGTGGAATCCTCGACGTTGGCATCGTCAAATTCAAAGTCGCCACTGGTATTGAAGGTGTCCAGGCTTTCGCCCACCGATTTGGTGTTGGCATCGACCAGCTTGGATAGCTTGTCGTATTCAGCAATGACCCAGTCCACGCCCATCTGCGTGGTGAATTTGATTTTTTCGGCGGCTTCCTGGTCCGTGGGATCTGCGGTGGCAACGATCAAGCGGTTGTTGCGCTTGCTCAGAACCAGGACACGGTAGGACTGGCAAATCTTGACGTCCAGCAAGTCCTTGGGTAGCCGCAACGGATCAATGGCGTTGAGGTCCAGCAACGGCGCGCCAAAAACGGCGGATACCGTGTGGGCAAGGTCTGCAGCAGATACAACGCCGGTGCCTGTGACTTCGGCGATAAAACTGGAGCGACCGGCCAGCGACTTCTTGTAGATGTCTTCAGCGGCTTTGGGGGTCAGCTTGCCCGCAGAAATCAATGCCCTGCCCAAACCTGGGAGGGAAACCGATGCGGAATCTTTCTGTGCGGAATCGACTGCAGCCATGTAACCGATGAAAGTAAGGAAAGTGTAGGAACCATCCTATCATCGCTGATCGCGGAGGGGCTGTAAATTGCAGCCAGGGCCGACGCGGCGCTGCAGGGAGCGGCAGTGGACGCTGAAATGTGGTCTGGTGGTCGGGGTGAGAGGATTCGAACCTCCGGCCTCTACGTCCCGAACGTAGCGCTCTACCTGGCTGAGCTACACCCCGATAGGTTGAGCGACCGGCCTCCGGAAATCAGGTGCGGCGCCCCAGTAACTCCGCCGCTAATTGTAGCAAGCTGGCACTGTATTCATTGGCCGGAAGGTGCTTCGCTGCTGCAATGGCGCGGCGTGCTTCGGCGGCGGCTGCGTCCCGTGCGATGTCGAGTGCGCCGGTGCTGCGAACGATCTCCACGATGGCCTCGAGTTGTTCAGTGCTGCCGTTTTCAATGGCGCTCCGTACGGTGAGTGCATCGGACGCAGAGCCGCGCTGCATGGCTGCAATCAGGGGCAGCGTCGCCTTGCCTTCGCGCAGGTCGTCTCCCAGGTTTTTGCCCATTTCTGTGGCGTCTCCGTCGTAGTCGAGCACGTCATCGATGATCTGGAAGGCTGTGCCCAGGGCTTGGCCATAGCTTGCGCAGGCGTCCTCGGTCGCCGCATCGCTGCCTGCGAGAACGGCGGCCAAGCGGGCGCTGGCTTCGAAAAGTTTGGCCGTCTTGGAGCGGATGACCTGCAGGTATCCGGCCTCGTCCAGCGAAGCGTCGTGCATGTTCATCAGTTGCATGACTTCGCCTTCAGCGATGACGTTGGTGGCGTCTGCAAGAATCTGCATGATGCGCATTTGCCCCGCATCCACCATCATTTGGAAGGCACGCGAATACAGGAAATCTCCGACCAGGACGCTGGCGGGGTTACCAAAAGTTTCATTTGCTGTGGCGCGCCCGCGACGCAGTGTGGATGCGTCGACCACGTCGTCGTGCAGTAGCGTTGCGGTATGGATGAACTCCACCACAGCAGCCAGGTTGAAGCGTTGTGGGCTCCGGTAATCCAACGCGCCACACATCAGCAGTAGCAAGGCAGGGCGCAGGCGTTTTCCGCCTGCGGCAATGATGTACTGGGAGACTTGGCCAACCAGCGGAACGCCAGAGGCTAGACGGTTGGCAATCACCAGATCCACCTCGCGCATGTCATTGGCAACGAGCGCAAGAGGGGAGGGTGTGGAAACGGGCGGGGAGGTAGTGGCAGTCAAGATGGTGATCGCAAGCAGTGCTGCCGATTATAGGAAGCGCACCGCCCAGGCGGCATGGAAGAGCGCATACGAGCACAGGTGCGCTTCCTATGCAACGTTGCTATAATCGCAGGCTCCGTGGAAATCCTTCCATGGAATTTTATTCAAAGTACGCAAGTACTAGAGTACAAAGAGGTCAACATGTACGCGGTCATAAAAACCGGCGGCAAGCAGTATCGCGTTGCTTCCGGCGAAAAAATTAAAGTAGAACAGATTGCTGC
>Ga0209477_1001666_pt1 | contig 13346 bp, 15 predicted proteins | sample KloWWTupernatant_FD_187180 | JGI IMG/M metagenome (GOLD analysis project Ga0209477, IMG submission 187180) | Active sludge microbial communities from Klosterneuburg, Austria, studying microevolution and ecology of nitrifiers - Klosterneuburg... | ecosystem: Engineered > WWTP > Aerobic digester >...
TGTTTGATTTTAAACGATATTTTTTTACGCGAGCGCTAGCAAGCATTTTTTAAATATATGTTTAGCACTTTTGTTATCATGGGCGGATTTGACCCCATTACCTTTTAGGATCTGAGGAGGGTGCTGTGGGTGTATCAGATACAGGCGTTTGCTCTTTCGCTTCAGCTTGTCTTTTTTTCAAATACAGCATCGCGGGAGAAAAAAGCATTTTTATTGCTGTTTCTTTGTCTACTATTTTCTGAATTGAGCTTTCCTTATTTTTTGGAAAGTCCGCTTCAAGTCGTTTAATTGAATTTGCCAGCTCTTGATATTGTGCGTTAACAGATTTGGTGTTTATTTTTGGCTTGTTTATGTCCAGTTGTATTGATTTTGCAAATTCAACAGGGTCAAATAGTTTTTCGCCTCTAGCGATTTTTTCTTTCTCTTCCGCATCTGCTTCAGCAGCCCAATCTTCGTTTTCTTCTTCATTCATGGTCGATTCTTCTTTGTTTTTCGATTCTTTTTTGCTTGTGGATTCTTCTGATTTGGGTAAATCCTGAGAAAAATTTGTTTCCTGTGGATCTGGAGCATTTATATTTTCTGGCGTTATTTCCGTTTTTAGTTTTTCTAATTCAGCCTTTTTAGTATCAATTAGTCTACAAAAAAGAATAAATTGAATGACTTCCTGTCCCAATTCGATGGGAAGGGAGTTCAGTTCATAAATATATCCTTTGGTTTCTAAAGTTTTTAAATGCTGTTTTGCTTGTTCAAGTAAATTGGTCGCATCGCGGATAGTGTTATCTATGTTCTGTTGCAATTGTTCTATTTCTGAGCTCATAACGGCCATCTCCTAATAATCGGATTATTGATATAGATATTCGGCCTACTGAGGAATTACTTTAACCCCATGGCCCCATTGCCTTTGATTTGACCCCTTCGTCTCGACTCGATATCCTAGGGCAAATCACCGAGCACCAAAGGGATCTAAACATGAGTCAATCGGATTTCAGAACGCTGGCTTTAGAAGCCTGCCGTCAACCCTTGCACCCCCGGGCACGCGATGCCCATAAAGGTGACTTTGGACATGTATTAATTGTCGGGGGTGACTATGGCATGGGTGGCGCCTGTTGTTTGGCAGGAGAAGCGGCCTTAGTGGCACAAGGCCTTTCGTTGTTAGATGCCGCACGTTTGGGCGTTGTCGCACATGCTACAGCAGGTGATAAAGCCAGCACACGTGGTGAGCGCGGGATCCTTGCGCGCGATTTATTCGAAGGACTTCGGACGTGCTTGAACTAAGCGCATCAGAGACAGAATCAACGATTATTTTGCCAGATGCCCTTGCGACAGAAGCGTTTGGTAAACAACTTGCCGCAATCGTTAAACCACCCACTGTGATTTTTTTAGAAGGAGAATTAGGTGCGGGCAAAACAACGCTTGTTCGCGGATTTCTAAGGGGTTTCGGATATCAAGATTCTGTAAAAAGCCCAACATTTACATTGGTTGAACCGTATCAATTTGAAACATGCAGGATTTATCATTTTGATTTGTATCGTTTGAATGATCCCGAAGAATTAGAATTAATGGGGGTTCGAGATTATTTTACCGAAGATGCCATTATTTTGGTGGAATGGCCCGAACGGGGTTTAGGATTTTTACCTAAAGCAGATTTGATTTTAGAATTAAGTTTAATCCCTGAAGGCAGGGGCTTAAAAATTAAAAAATTAATAAAAAGAGATAAATCAAAATGATCGTAGAAGAAAAATTAGAAAAAAATTCAGAGCGAAAGTTAGAACAAAAACGCATTCATCAATTGCCTGTACATTTAGCGAATCAGATTGCAGCGGGTGAAGTGGTCGAACGACCTGCATCAGTGCTGAAAGAATTGTTAGAAAACAGTTTGGATGCAAAAAGCACCGAGATCGAAATTACGATTGAACGCGGCGGTACAAAATTAATTCAAGTGCAAGACAATGGGTTAGGTATTTGTAAAGAAGATTTACCGCTGGCTATTGCATCGCATGCAACCAGTAAAATTGCCAGTTTGTCGGATTTAGAAGGTGTAAAATCTTATGGGTTTCGCGGAGAAGCATTAGCAAGCATTAGTTCGGTATCACGTTTAGAATTGATTTCTGCGGTTGAAGAACAATCTTGTGGATGGTCTATTCAATTAGAGGGTCGCGATAAACCGCCGAGCTTACAGCCTGTTGCAAAACGCCCAGGCACTTTAATTGCAGTTCGCGATCTTTTTTATAATACGCCTGCGCGACGTAAATTTTTAAAGTCGGAAAAAACAGAAGCGGCGTATTTAGAAGAAATATTTAAACGTATTGCTTTAAGTCAACCGGCGGTGGCTTTTAAGTTTCAACAGAATGATGGCGTACAAAAACGGTTACCAATATGTCGGAGTTTAGAAGCACATATTCGACGTGTGGCGCAGTTATGTGGCAAACGTTTTGTTGAAGAGGCTTATTATATTGAAGCAGAAGCAAATGGTTTAAAATTAACAGGCTGGTTAGGTTCTGAAAACACGATGCGTAGCCAAGCAGATTTACAATATTTTTATGTTAATGGCCGAATTGTGCGCGACAAAATTGTGATGCACGCTGTGCGACAAGCGTATCAGTCTATCAATTCTTTAGGTCGATTCCCAGCGTATGTATTGTATTTTGAATGTGATGCGACTGCAGTGGATGTTAATGTGCATCCTACAAAGCACGAGGTGCGTTTTAGAGAGGCTCGTACAGTACATGCTTTTTTATCTTATGCAATACAAGAAGGTTTAAAGCAAGGAAATCCCAATAAGATCGGTGAGGATGCAAAATTTCTCCTAACTCCCGTTTTTCAAAGGAGAGAACAGGCCGATATCGATATGGATGTGAATGCGAATGTCCAGCAGTCGAAGCTAGATAAACCACAGTTTCTTTTTAAGGGCGAATTTTTGTGGCTTGAGAATGCACAAGGGGGAATGATTGTTGATGTAAAAGCAGCGTATCGTGTTTATCTGAGACAGATATTACGGAAAGAATATCAGGCAGGCGGGATAACGCAACGCCCTTTGCTGATGCCAAAATCGATTAGAATTGCTAATGGCATAACGTTTGAATCTGGCGCTTTGGATTGGGGGCGTTTGGGTTTTGAATTAACAGGTGGGGGTCATAATTTAGTTTTGGTACGCTCAGTTCCAAGGGTGTTGGGTTCAGAAATAGAAAATTTACATGTCCTGTTAAACAAATTATTATCACTGACGATAGTAGATCACTGTATAGAGTTACTGGCTGACATGGTTATTCAAAATCAAATATTAATGGAGGATGCGCATCAAGCGTTGTTGCTAGAACTTAAAAATACTGGCTTTTTGTATGGGAATGAAAAAAAACCGTTTTATAAACAGCTGACCTTGGAACAATTTCGATCGCTCTTTTTTTAAATTTTTTAAAAAGATGCTCGTTTTTTTAATCTAAGCTCGGTATACTGCCGATGACTCAATGAGACCATGTGTTATAAAAGCGTTTAAGGAGTTGAAAATATGACAATCTTAATGCCGTTTATAGGTCGAAAAAAACCTGTAGACAATGTCATCCATGCCAAAGGTGCTTTTCTTAGTCATGGTTCAGTTATTAGCTTAAGTGATGGCAAAGATAGAAAAATTAAAAAACAATTGGCGAATTGCATGAAAGAAATTCAACAATTAATGAAAACATCCTCCCTGCGAACGAAAGAGAAACTTTAATTTCCTCAATACTTTTTAATAACAGCAAAACCGCGAAACCCCCAGCCATTTTTTTAATGGGGCCAACAGCTGCTGGGAAATCAGAATTTGCTATTGAACTGGCTCATAAAATACCCGTTGAAATCATTAGTGTTGATTCCGCAATGGTTTATCGGGGGATGAATATTGGTACCGGCAAGCCAAGTTTGACGGAGATGCAGGGGATACCTCATCACCTGATTGATATACGTGATCCTTGTGAAACCTATTCCGCTGCAGAATTTGCAAAAGACGCAACGCAGTTGATTGCTGAGATTAGCGAACGGGGTCGTATCCCATTATTAGTGGGTGGAACAATGCTTTATTTTCGCGCCTTGCAGCAGGGGTTATCACATCTGCCTTCAGCCGATCCCAAGACACGAGCCAGCCTGTTAGAAGAGGGACAAAGAATAGGTTGGGATGCCATGCACCAACATTTAGCGAGGATTGATCCCGAGAGCGCAGCACGTATTCACCCTAATGATCCTCAACGCATTCAACGTGCTTTGGAGGTATATGCAATAACAGGGCAGCCTATGTCTAGCTTTTTTGGTGTACAAAAGACAGAGGAAGCCAGAAAAAATTATGAAATACATGCTTTTGCACTCGCTCCCAACGATCGTGCGCTGCTTCATCAAAACATAGAACAACGCTTTCATCGGATGCTAGCGTTGGGATTGGTGGCGGAGGTAGATGCTTTATTTAAGCGCGGCGACTTGAATAGCAATATGCCATCGATGCGTGCAGTAGGGTATCGCCAAGTCTGGAAATATTTAGAAGGAGAATACACTTCTGATGAGATTATTTATAGGGCGATTGTGGCAACGCGGCAATTGGCGAAACGACAATTAACTTGGTTGAGAAGCTTATCTGATATCACTTGGCTCTCAAATACCCGTTTAGCTTCTTTGTCGACCGTGATACACTGCGTTTCTTAAGGGGAGTTTAGGTGGAATAGCCACAATAACATCATGGAGAAAATAAATATGTCTAAAGGCCAAATGTTACAAGACCCATTCCTAAACGCATTGCGTAAAGAGCGGGTACCGGTGTCAATTTATTTAGTAAATGGAATTAAGCTGCAGGGGCATGTAGAATCTTTCGATCAATTTGTTGTGTTGTTAAAGAACAGCGTTAGCCAAATGGTCTATAAGCATGCGATATCAACGGTTGTTCCGACGCGTAATGTTAAATTGGCTCACGGTGCACACGCTGACGAAAATGACGAAACCGAAATCGAAGATGAAGAATTTGCGAGCGAAGAAGAGCTGGGGAATATGTAGTTGATTGAACGACCAGAAGGAGGTGAACGAGTCGTTTTAGTTCATCTCCATTTGCGAAGTGCACATATCATTTCGGATGCCGAAGAATTTCGGGAACTTGCACTGGCCGCTGGCGCTGAGATTGTAGAAATTATCACCACCACGCGCGATGCACCAGATGCCAAATTTTGTATTGGCAGTGGTAAAGTGCAAGAATTAGAAGCCCTTGTTGCTGCACATTCTGTCGAACTCGTCTTGTTTGATCATGCGTTAACGCCTGCACAAGAACGTAATTTGGAACGTGCTTTAAAATGTCGTGTCATCGATCGCACAGGCCTTATTCTCGATATTTTTGCGCAACGTGCGCGTACTTACGAAGGTAAATTACAAGTTGAGTTGGCTCAGCTTAAGCATCATGCTTCTCGTTTGGTGCGTGGCTGGACGCATTTAGAGCGACAAAAAGGCGGCATTGGTCTGAGAGGGCCTGGTGAGACCCAGTTAGAAGTTGATCGTCGTTTAATTCGAGGGCGTATCAAATATATTCAAGCAAGGTTAGAAAAAGTTCGCAAACAGCGAGATCAGGGACGGCAATCGCGGCAAAAAGCATCATTGCCAACGGTGTCGTTGGTTGGATATACCAATGTTGGGAAATCAACCTTATTTAATGCATTAACCGGCGCAGACGTATTTGTTGCGGATCAATTATTTGCAACGCTCGATCCTATATTGCGTACGATAGAATTGCCTTTTGTGGGTAAGGTGATTTGTGCCGACACCGTTGGCTTTATTCGTCAATTGCCACACGGGTTAGTAGAGGCATTTAGGGCAACGCTCGAAGAAACGAAAGATGCTGATCTTTTGCTGCATGTCATCGATAGCCAAGATGAATCGCGTGAGGCGCATATTGCAGATGTTGAAAGGGTCCTTGAGGAGATTGGAGCTCTGGCGGTGCCGCGCTTAGAAGTTTACAATAAAATTGATTTGGCCAAAGCCTTAATGCCTCAGGTGTTACGAGATGCAGAAGGGGCTGTTCAACGCGTGTTTATGTCGGCAACAACGAGCGCTGGACTTGGTTTGTTGAAAGAGGCAATCACAGAGCGTTTGGCGTACGAAATGGTGAGTGGCGAAATAGGTTTGTCATCTAACAAGCCCGAAATAAGAGCGTTATTATTTGAGATGGGAGCGGTTGTCAGTGAATCCCTCGATACAGAAGGCCATTGGTGCTTGCGGATTCGAGTTCCGCGACTTAAGTGGGATCAATTGTGTAGACAAGATCCTGAATTAGAAACCTGTTGGCAGAAAACATAATCATGGAAATAGGAAGTGTAAACATGATCAAAAAGTCTTACCCTATGGCTTGGAATAAACCGGGCGATAAAGATAACAATAATCCCTGGGGTCGAAAAAATGGTGAGCAAGGTCCGCCTGATCTCGATCAAATTTTTCGACACTTCAATAACAAAATAAAACAGCTATTTAGCGGTAAACCCAGTTCAGGTTTTACGACGAATGGGAGTGGGCAAGAATTTCAATTTTTTGCGGGTATCGGGCTGCTGGTTATACTGGTTTTGTATATTATAAGTGGCATATATATTGTTGATCCACCTGAACGTGCGGTCGTTACGCGGTTTGGAAAATATGTGCGCACCGAAGATCCGGGTCCGCATTGGCTTCCTCCGTTAATTGAGTCGAAGGAAGTGGTTAATGTAGAGCAAGTTGCAACGAGTGATCATAATGGTTTGATGTTAACACGTGATGGTAATATTGTTTCAGTTGGTGTTGCTGTTCAATATCGTGTGGGTGACGATAATGATGATGTACGTGCTTATTTGTTTAATGTCGTCAATCCAGTTCGGAGTCTTGATCAATCCGCAGAAAGTGCATTACGCCAGGTATTAGGACAATCTACAATGGATGAGGTGTTAACCTCAAAACGATCTGAAATTGCGACAGCTATTAAAGAACAAATGATAGAAACACTAAAGAATTATCATACGGGTCTTGCGGTATTAGATGTGGTTATGCAATTTGCGAAAGCACCTGATGAAGTCCGTGCGGCATTTGATGAAGTGATTAAAGCTTCCGCAGATGAAGAGCGATTAGTCAATCAGGCTCGGGGTTACGAAAATGAGGTATTGCCCAGAGCGAAAGGTAATGCAGAGCGTTTGCGAAATGAGGCATTGGGTTACAAACAAGAGACCATTTTAATTGCAGAAGGAAATGTACAGCGATTTAATTTGGTCTTACCGCAGTATTTAAAAGCGCCTAAAGTTATGCAGACGCGTATGTATTTAGATGCGATGGAACAAATCTTAGATAAAACCAGCAAAGTCGTTGTCGATTCAGGGCTGGGGAATAATATGATTTATTTACCCTTAGATCGTTTAATAGCGGGTAGTGTTTCTAAGGAACCGGCAAATGCAGATGAATCTACCAGTGGTTTCTCGGCGAATAATGCAAAAGAGCAAATGCCCGTGGCGTCGCAATTTAAGGAGAAAAACCCATGATTAAGTCATTGCGCTCTGTGTTGATTATTGTTGCCGTTGGTTTGGCATTACTAGGGTTAACAGTCTATACCGTTTATGAGTCCGATCGCGCGATTATTGCGCGATTAGGGGAGCTCAAAAAAGACGCGGACGGACAAGTAAAAATTTATGGACCAGGACTCCATTGTAAAATTCCGATGATCGATGTCGTACATATTTTTGATATGCGTTTAAGTATGACAGAAGTGCCCTCCGAACGTATCGTGACTAAAGAAAAAGAAGTGTTATTGGTTGATTTGTTTGTGCAATGGCGTATCAGTGATTTTGCGCTGTTTTATAACACAACGTATGGTATGTCGGATGGATTAGGCGGACGTGATCGGGCAGAGCAATTACTGCGCCAAAATGTGAAAGGTGTTTTGCATTCGGAATTTGGACAACGCACTTTACAGAATGTGGTTTCTGGTGATCGTAAAGAGTTAATGGAAAAATTAAGAAAACGTGCGAATGATAATGTCACACCCTATGGTATGGAAATTGTTGATGTGCGTGTTAATCGTGTAGAGTATCCACCAGAAGTGAACGACAAAGTTTTTGCGCGAATGAGCAGTGAGCGTAAACGTGTTGCGGTTGCATATCGTGCCAGTGGAGAATCAAAAGCGGCGATTATTCGTGCAGATGCCGACAGAATGGCAAGGGTAATGATTGCGGAAGCGCAAAAAGAATCGGAGCGTTTGCGTGGAGAAGGTGATGCAAAAGCGGCACAAGTTTATGCGGATAGTTATAATCAGTCGCCCGACTTTTACCGATTTTATAGAAGCCTAGAGGCTTATAAAAATGTCTTTAGAAATAGAAATGATATTTTTGTTTTAAAGCCTGACGGAGATTTTTTCAAATATTTCCGTAATGCTGGAAATGTGGGGTCGGCAGGCAGTAGTGAGTAAGGGATTGGTAGAGATTTATTTTTTAGCATTTATTAAAGAGTAGAGAAAATGTGGCAAGATTTTTTTGTAGCGATTGCATTGGTGTTAGTCATTGAAGGGATGCTCCCTTTTTTAAAGCCAGAGGCTTGGCGAAGAACAATAGGACGTATTGCGGGGCAGCCCAATAACGCACTCAGGCTGATGGGTTTAATGAGTATGCTCATGGGCGTTGCGTTATTGTATGCGGTGCGACAATAAAAAATTTTTATGGTGCCGAGGAGAGGACTTGAACCTCCAAGGAGTTTCCCCCACAAGTACCTGAAACTTGCGTGTCTACCAGTTTCACCACCTCGGCGAGGCTTATTGAGACCCAAAATCTACAGAGACTTTTAGGGGTTGTCAATGTTATATGTTATGATAGAGATATGAGTAAGAAGACGAGCAAATCAGATCCCCATGCGGCCAGAGAAGCGGCCAAATACGAACGGCCTATTCCCAGCCGCGAATTTATAGCTGATCATATCAAACGGCGTGGTCAACCGGCTACCTATGCAGAATTATTGGAAGAATTAAAGCTAGACGATGAAGAGGTGCAAGATGCTTTGCATCGTCGTATTAAAGCCATGATCCGTGACGAACAATTAGAGCGATTAAGGGGAGGCTATTTTTGGCCTGCCGGAAAACGCATTTTAGTCGAAGGTACGGTTGCGATTGAAAAGGGTCGACCACCGAAGACATGGGTGATCCCTAACGATGGCAGTAACCGTATATTATTATCTTTGGATGACGCGCACGCTGTTTATATGGGTAATCGCGTGATTGTTTCGACAATAGAGGTGAAGGGCGAGCAGCCGAGAGAAGGTAGGTTGGCAGAAATTATTGAACAACAGCGTATTGTTGTGACGGGTCGATTTGTACAAGAAGCGGGGTTTTGTCATGTGATCCCACATGGCAAAGAAGTGATTCAAAATATTTTAATACCACAAGGCAAAGAACAAGGTGCAGAAGATGGCATGATTGTGGTTGTTGCGCTAGAAAGACAATCGACACGTTGGACAGAGCCTTTAGGTCACGTTTTAGAAGTTCTTGGATCTGAAAATACACCGGGTATAGAAATTAAGGCAGCGATGCGTGCTTATGGTTTACCACACGTTTGGCCGGAAGCAATATCCAAAGAGACCAGTCAGTTAACAGAAGATGTGCCAAGTTCTGCCAAGCGCGGTCGTTTAGATCTCCGAGAAATTCCCTTAGTTACGATTGATGGTGAAGATGCCAAAGATTTTGATGATGCTGTTTTTTGCGAAGAAAAACGGGACGGTGGTTTTCGCTTAACGGTTGCAATTGCCGATGTCAGCTTTTATGTGCGCCCGGGTACCGCATTGGATGCGGAAGCGGCAGAGCGGGGAACATCGGTTTATTTTCCCGGACAAGTAATCCCCATGTTACCCGAGATATTATCGAATGGTTTGTGTTCTCTTAAACCCGAAGTTGACCGTTTGTGTATGGTCTGCATTATGAGCATTAATAATCAGGGTAAGACGACACGGTATGAATTTCAAGAAGGCATAATGCGTTCTCATGCGCGCTTAACTTATACTAAAGTTGCTGCATTATTAGGCGAGGGTAACGAAAAGCTGAAGGAACAATATGTTGCACTCTTACCACATTTACAATCATTGTACAAACTCTATCATATATTAAAAAATGCCCGTGAAGAACGTGGTGCAATCGATTTTGAAACGGTAGAAACCCGTATTATTTTTGCTAAAGATGGCAAAATCAATAAGATTGAGCCGGTTCAGCGTAATGATGCACATCGCTTAATCGAAGAATGTATGTTAAGTGCTAATGTGGCTTGTGCTCGCTTTTTGAAAAAGCATAAGTTGCCGGGGATGTATCGTAATCACGAAGGCCCACCAGAAGAAAAATTAGCTGATTTAAAAGTGTTTCTCAATGAATTAGGGTTACCTTTGAGTGGGGGGCAAAAACCACAGCCCTTGGATTATGCTGCATTGTTACGTTCTATTCAAAAGCGGCCAGATGCAAACATTATTCAAATGGTGTTATTGCGTTCTTTAAGCCAGGCGGTTTATTCCAAAGATAATTTGGGGCATTTTGGGTTGGCGTATCCAGCTTATTGTCATTTTACGTCTCCCATTCGGCGTTATCCCGATCTATTGGTGCATCGTCAAATTCGAACGGTGTTGCGTGGGCAATGGACAGAGAAAAAGATTGAGGAAGCGAATACAGACGCATTTCAAGAATCTTTGGTCAAGTTAGGCGATCATAGTTCTATGACAGAAAGGCGTGCTGATGATGCAACACGAGATGCAGTTCGTTGGTTAAAATGTCAGTATATTCAAAAGCACCTGGGTGAAGAATTTGAGGGAATTATCTCGGGTGTGACACGTTTTGGATTTTTTGTAGAATTAAAAGATATTTATATTGATGGTTTGGTTCATGTTACAAGCCTACGTAATGATTATTATTACTTTGATCCGATTCATCATCGCTTGGTCGGCGAACGTTCGGGTATTGAATATAAACTGGGCGGTAGCGTTAAAGTTAAGGTGATAAGAGTTGATATTGATGATCGTAAAATCGATTTTGAATTGCTTGAGTCAGAAGCGACGGGTAAAAAACAGAAGCGCTCAAGGTCCGAAAAAGGCGGCAATCACAAACCAGGCGTTGAAAAAAACAGTAAAAACAAAAAAAATAAAAGCAAAAATAAAAGCAAAAGTAGAAGTCATAAAAATAAAAAAATTACCAAAAAAAGAGCAGATTAAATGCGTGAAGATTTAATTTATGGGATCCATGCGATACAGCATTTGTTGAATTCAAAACCCGAGCAGTTTTTAGAACTGCATATCCAAGATACACACGATAACAAATCGCTTTTATCGCTGGCGTCGCTGGCAAAAACATTGGGTGTGAATGTAAGTGGCGTTTCTAAAAAACAATTAGATCAATGGTTGCCAGAACGGAATCATCAGGGTGTCGCTGCTAAAGTGCGTTTGCAGCCGTTATTAACGGAAGATGATTTTTCAACGTTGATAGATGCTTGTGACAAACCGCCGCTGTTTTTAATTTTAGATGGTGTACAAGATCCGCATAATTTGGGGGCTTGTTTACGCACAGCAGATGCTGTAGGTGTGACAGCCGTTATTATACCCAAAGATCGCTCTGCGAGCTTAACGCCCGTTGTGCGTAAGGTTGCGAGTGGTGCTGCCGAAACAGTTCCGGTGGTGCAAGTCACCAATTTGGTTCGCGCGATAGAAATGCTCAAAAAACTCGGTGTTTGGATCATGGGTACATCCATGCAAACAACCCAATCTTTGTATCAAGTGGATTTAAAAGGTTCTGTTGCGATTGTGCTCGGTGCAGAAGGCACAGGTCTTCGGCGTTTAACCGAAGAGCACTGCGATGTCTTAATGCAAATTCCCATGATGGGCGTGGTCGAGAGCTTAAATGTCTCGGTCGCTGCGGGAGTTTGCTTGTATGAAGCAACCCGGCAGCGACTGAACAAAGTTGATTAATTTATGACTATCTCTTTTTTGGTAATTTTAACTGAGACGCTTTAGTATTAAACCCATTTTAAGTCGTTTAACTTTCTCTTTAATGCGTAAAAACAGCCAATTAGTGCAAATATACTTTAACTAAATATGATATTTAGTGTTTTTTGTTGTATTTACAGACATTTAGCAGGAGAGAGAAGGTTTTTTAAGTGAACAGAAATACTATTAAAATATAGTTTTGACGTCTACTTATTAATAAGCTATTCTATTAAGTAGACAAAAAAGCTAAATTTTTGTGGTATTAATGTCCACTTAAAGGGGAAATATGAAGAAACTTCAAGCCATAAAGACTTTAAGGGTATGGGATAAGGCGGGAAAATACGTATTTACAAAGCATCAGCTTTGTAAACTTTTTCCACAAGATCTGCCTAAAACTTTTAATGAAGGGCTTAAACGATTGGTTAAAGATAACATTCTAGTAAGAGCTTGTCGTGGAATTTACATTAATCCTCAAGCGACCTCTTTGGATAGTTATACCATCGAACATATTGCAAAAGCTTTGCGTCCTGGTGAATACAATTATGTCAGTCTAGAGTCCATTTTATCTGAGTATGGTGCAATTTCTCAGATTCCTCTGGATAGGATAACAGTTGTTACTACTGGGCGAAAAGGTGTTTATCAAACGCCATATGGCACTATTGAATACACACATACTAAACGAGATTGGTCTGATATTTTAAAAGGGATCGTAACAGTGGAAAAAAGACCCCTGCGCATTGCTTCTAAAGCAATGGCTTGGCGTGATTTAAAACGTGTTGGCCGTAACATTAATATGGTTAATTTAGAGGCACTGAATGAAGATTGAAAATAATAAATTTCTAGATTTGGTAGAAGGTGCTATGCGTGAGCCTGGTCGTGTACACATGAGACCCGTTATAGAAAAAGAACTTTTGCATTACGATATTCTATTTGCACTTAAAGAAAAAAATACAGGATTACAAAATTGGTGATTATCCACAAAAGCTTGACAAAATGATTGAACGTTTATCGAGCATTATTCATGGGGAAAAGTTTAGAGAACAAATGATTCGCTTCTTACCTATGGATGTACAAGAAAGAACATTATTAAATAAAAATTATCTATATTTATTATTGCAAGAAATAGGTTTAATACTAGAAACGTTAGGTTTGGAATGGAAAGAAAAAAATGGAGATATTTATTGTACAAATTTCCTAAGAAAGTTGAGTGTCACCCACTTTCCAGAGGTTTTGATTCAGATGCTAAAAGTTAGAGATAAGTATGGCATTGTTGTTGCTGAATCACAAGAATTAATTGTTTCTTCTGAAAACAAATTAATAGCAAAAGAATTGTCCACGGGATTCAACTCATTTTTGCCCAAAGGCTACAAGGTTGATGATTCATTGCAAGCAGG
>Ga0209477_1001668_pt1 | contig 13326 bp, 16 predicted proteins | sample KloWWTupernatant_FD_187180 | JGI IMG/M metagenome (GOLD analysis project Ga0209477, IMG submission 187180) | Active sludge microbial communities from Klosterneuburg, Austria, studying microevolution and ecology of nitrifiers - Klosterneuburg... | ecosystem: Engineered > WWTP > Aerobic digester >...
TCGCAGACCTGCGCGCACGTGGCCAAGCTTAAGGAGAAACACCATGGCAAGCAAAGGCGGACGCGACAAGATCAAGCTGGAATCCACTGCGGGTACCGGTCATTTCTATACCACGACCAAGAACAAGAAGACGATGCCCGAAAAGATGCTGATCATGAAATTTGATCCCAAGGCACGCAAGCACGTCGAATACAAGGAAATGAAGCTGAAGTAATTCAGCCCAGGCTCCTTGCCAAAAACCGCCCGGCGCGAGCCCGGCGGTTTTTTTGCGTCTGCGCAGAGCAAAAACGGATCAAAAAAACCCGCTGACTCGATACGCCAGCGGGTTTTCAACTTGGAAGCAAATGGCATCAAAAACTCGGGATACCCCTCACGCTGCTCAGCTCCGCTGCCACACCGCGGCAAAGAAGCCATCGGTCTGGTGACGGTGCGGCCACAGGCGCAGGTAGCGGCTGCCGGTTTCACCGCCGCTGCACAGCGTGGCAGCGTCCGGCACCTTGAGCTGCGCGAGCAGTTCACCCACATCGAGTGGCACGAATTCGGGGTGCTGGAGCGCAAAGGCTTCGGCAATGGCTTCGTTTTCCTGCGGCAGCACGCTGCAGGTGGCGTACACCAGACGGCCGCCCGATTTCAGCAAGCGGGCGCTGCTGTCCAGGATGGCCGCCTGCTTGACCACCAGCTCCTCCAGGGCCTGCGGGGTCTGGCGCCACTTCAGGTCGGGGTTGCGGCGCAGCGTGCCCAAGCCAGAGCAAGGGGCGTCAACCAGCACCCGGTCGATCTTGCCCGCCAGGCGCTTGACCCGGTCGTCACGCTCATGGGCAATGGCAGCAGGGTGCACGTTGGACAGGCCGCTGCGCGCCATCCGGGGCTTGAGGGCGTCGAGCCGGTGGGCCGCCACATCAAAGGCATAGAGCCGCCCCGTGCTGCGCATGGTGGCGCCAATGGCCAGGGTTTTGCCGCCCGCGCCAGCGCAGAAATCGACCACCATCTCGCCGCGCTTGGCGTCGAGCAGCAGCGCCAGCAGTTGCGAGCCTTCGTCCTGCACCTCGATCGCACCGCGCACAAAGGCGGGCAGCTTCGCCAGCGGCGGCTTTCCGCTGGCGCGCAAGCCCCAGGGCGAATAGGGTGTTGCTTCTGTTTTGATAGCTGCTTGCGCAAGCTCCTTTTGCACATCAGCCCGTTTTTCCTTCAAAACGTTGACACGCAGATCCAGCGGCGCACTGCGCGCCAGCGATGCCACCAGAGGCCAAAATTCGCTGCCCAACTGTTCCTTGAGCGGCTGTGCCAGCCATTCGGGCAGGTTGTGGCGGTGGCGCTCCAAGAGTTCATCTTCCTGCACGGCATCGCACTGCGCCAGCCACTGCTGCTCGCGGTCGTTCAAGGCCGCGCGCAAAAAGTCGCGCTGGCCATGCACGGCCTGGGGGTTGGCACGCCGCGCCTCCTCGTCCTGCCAGTGGGCAAAGCCCAGGATGGCCATGCGCCGCTCCTTGGGACCCGAGCCGGACGGTGACATGTGGTCAAACAGCAGTTTCTTGCGCAGCACGGTGTACACCGTCTCGGCCAGGGCGGCGCGTTCACGCTGGCCAAGGCCCCGGTGGTCGCGAAAGAAACGGGACACCACGGCATCGGCCGGGTGTTCAAAAGTAAGGGTCAGCCTGACGAGTTCCGCGCAGGCGTCCAGAAGGGCGTTGGGATGCATGGGCGCCATTGTCCCATCCTTGCCTGCCAGAGCCCCAACAGGGCGTTGGAATCTGGCTCAGGCCTTGTCGGTTGGCGGCGGGTCGGGCAACAGGCAGGCTTCAACCAGTTGCAGATCGTTGTCGCGCGCGAAGTTCATCACAAAGTCCCAGGCCATGGGCTCATGGCCCTGCAGCGCCCGGTTGACCACCACGCACTTGACACCATTGAGCGTGGTCGGAATGCACCAGGGGGAATAGCTGAGGTGGCTGCCGGGACGGGCGCCTCCGGGCCTGAAGCTGCTCATCACCCCGGCCAGGCGTTCGGCCCAGTCACTCGGGCGGAAGGTTTTTCCGCAGAGCGTGATGCCTTGAATGAAGACTTCTTTACTGGAAGGAGAAACCATCGGGTAGTGGTGGGTTAAGGACGGATAGGCAGGATCGCTGCTTGTTGCGCCGCAACACAGCATTCTAACTCTTATATAAGACTTTGCCGACACCCCGCTGACGACACTGGCGCACGCATTGCAGTGATGCGTATTCGTCACCGCAGCGTGGCGGCTCACGCCCTAGAATCGGTTCTCGATTTTTCCAGGGCTGCGCCTGCCGCAGCCCCTCACCCGCCTCGTCTGGAGAACTGTGCATGACCGCCTTCATTGAAGCCGCCTCGCCCCACGTGATGAACACCTATGGCCGTGTGCCCATCGCGCTGGCCCGAGGGCAGGGCTGCCGCGTCTGGGACGTGAACGGCAAGGAATACCTGGACGGCCTGGGCGGCATTGCCGTGAACACGTTGGGCCACAACCATCCCCGACTGGTGCCTGCCTTGCAGGAGCAGATCGGCACACTGATCCACACGTCCAACTACTACCACATCCCCCTGCAAGAGCAGCTCGCCGCAAAGCTGGTGGAACTCTCGGGCATGAGTAACGTGTTCTTCTGCAATTCGGGGCTGGAGGCCAACGAGGCCGCTCTCAAGATCGCACGCAAATACGGCGTGGACAAGGGCATCGCCAAACCCGAGATCGTGGTGTACGAAAAAGCCTTTCATGGCCGCTCCATCGCCACCATGTCGGCCACCGGCAACCCAAAAATCCACAACGGATTCGGCCCGCTGGTCGAGGGTTTCATCCGTGTGCCGATGAACGATATCGATGCCATCAAACAGGCCACCGAGGGCAACCCCAACGTGGTGGCGGTGTTCTTCGAGACCATCCAGGGCGAGGGCGGCATCAACGCCATGCGGGCAGAGTACCTGCAGCAGCTGCGCCAGCTGTGCACTGATCGCGACTGGCTGATGATGATCGACGAAGTGCAGTGCGGCGTGGGCCGCACCGGCAAATGGTTTGCGCACCAGTGGGCCGGTATCGTGCCCGACGTCATGCCCCTGGCCAAGGGCCTGGGCTCGGGCGTGCCCATCGGTGCGGTGGTGGCTGGCCCCAAGGCCGCCACGGTGCTGCAGCCGGGTAACCACGGCACCACCTTTGGCGGCAACCCACTGGCCATGCGCGCCGGGGTGGAAACCATCCGCATCATGGAAGAAGATGGTCTGCTGCAAAACGCCGCCACTGTAGGCGCGCACCTGCGCGCTGCGCTGGAACGCGAACTGGGCAGCCTGCCCGGCGTGAAAGAGGTGCGTGGCCAGGGCCTGATGCTGGGCATCGAGCTGACCAAGCCTTGCGGCGTGCTGATTGGGCGCGCGGCCGAGGCGGGGCTGCTGCTGAGCGTCACGGCCGACAGCGTGATCCGCCTGGTGCCCCCGCTGATTCTCACCACCGCGGAAGCCGACGAAATTGTCGCCAAACTCACACCCCTGGTGCACACCTTTCTGGCCGAGTAAACACCATGAAACATTACCTGCAATTCAAAGACCTTAGTGCCGACGAATACACCTACCTGTTCGAGCGCGCTGCCATCATCAAGAAGAAGTTCAAGGCCTACGAAAAGCACCACCCGTTGGTGGACCGCACGCTGGCCATGATTTTCGAGAAAGCCAGCACACGCACGCGCGTGAGTTTTGAGGCGGGCATGTACCAGCTCGGCGGCAGCGTGGTGCACCTGACCACAGGCGACAGCCAACTGGGCCGCGCCGAACCGATTGAAGACAGCGCCAAGGTCATCAGCCGCATGGTCGATCTGGTGATGATCCGCACCTTCGAACAGACCAAGATCGAGAATTTTGCCGCCCATTCGCGTGTGCCCGTCATCAACGGCCTGACGAACGAGTTCCACCCCTGCCAGATCCTGGCCGACATCTTCACCTTCATCGAGCACCGCGGCAGCATCGCCGGCAAGACGGTGGCCTGGGTGGGCGACGGCAACAACATGGCCAACACCTGGCTGCAGGCTGCAGAACTGTTGGGCTTCAAAGTGCATGTGAGCACGCCACGCGGCTATGAAGTTGATGAAAAATTGGCCGTTGGCGCACGCGGGGCAAGCGCTGACAGCTATCAATTTTTCAGTAACCCCATGGACGCCTGCCAGGGCGCAGACCTGGTCACCACCGACGTGTGGACCAGCATGGGCTACGAAGCAGAGAACGAAACGCGCAGAGAAGCCTTTGCCGACTGGTGCGTGGACCAGGAGATGATGGCTGCAGCCAAACCCGATGCGCTGTTCATGCACTGCCTGCCCGCGCACCGGGGAGAAGAGGTAGAAGCGGACGTGATCGACGGGCCGCAGTCCGTGGTGTGGGATGAAGCAGAGAACAGGATGCACGCGCAGAAGGCCCTCATGGAGTACCTTCTGCTCGGCCGGGTTGCATGAAGTCCTGAATGCTCTGGCGCACACCCGCTCACACCACCGAACTGCAGGCCCAATGGCAGGCTCTGGGTGCTGCGCTGCAGCGCGACCATCCAACATGGCAGCGCGAAGGCCAGCGGCTGATTCGTAGCTGGTCGCGCTGGCCACGCGCCTACCACAACACCACCCATCTGCAGGCCTGCCTGCAGCACCTGCACGCTGTACAAGGCGACCTGCCCGGGGTTCTGCACAACCCTGCGGCCATGGCACTGGCCCTGTGGTTTCACGACGCGGTTTACTGGCCCTGGAGCGCCCACAATGAAGAGCGCAGCGCCGACTGGGCCGCCCGCTTTCTGCGTGCGCAGACATTGCCTGCCGCCCTGGTGGACACCGTACACCAGCACATTCTGGACACACGCCACACACCCGGCCCGCTGACGGGAGACGCGCAGTGGGTGGTCGACATTGATCTGGCCATTCTGGGCCAAGGCACTGCGGTGTACGACCAGTTCGAGCGCAATGTGCGCCACGAGTATTTTTTTGTACGCCGCCCGCGCTACGCAGCGGGCCGCAGCGCCGTACTGCAGTCTTTTCTAGACCGTCCGCGCATCTATGGCACCGACTGGTTTTTTGCCCGCTACGAAGCCGCAGCGCGCCAGAACCTCACGCGCGCCCTGGAGGCCCTGCACGGGGGCAGCGCATGACCCACCCCTGCCTGGCCTGTGGTGCCTGCTGCGCCAGTTTTCGCGTGGACTTCTCGGTGCATGAAACCCAGGACATGGGCGGCGATGTGCCCGATGGGCTGGCAGTGGAAGTGACCAGCAGCACGTGCCGCATGCGCGGCACCGACCACAGCCCGCCGCGCTGCGCCGCACTCACGGGCAAAGTCGGCAGCCAGGCCGCCTGCGGCATCTACGAATGGCGCCCCTCGCCCTGCCGCGAATTTGCCGCGGGCAGCGAGGCCTGCGAACGCGCCCGGTTGCGGCACGGCCTGCCGCCCTACCCTGCGGGTGTTTTTATATAAAACAGGGCTCTATCGCTTGATGGAAAAGCGTTGGCAGCTATACATATAATAGCAATTGATGCACCCATAGAGGGACGATCCAAACCCCTCAATGCTTGGACACCATCCAGACCGTCTTGCCACCCTTGCCCGAGGCACCCGGTGACACCGGCGTAGCGCACCCGCCACAGTCACTGCACGCGCCACACGAAGGCGCCTTGCCCAGCGCCGGGCGCAGGGCGCCCAGGCGTTTGCGCAGCGCTGCAGGCATCCAGTACCACAGGGCATACAGCCCCGCCAAGGCCACGATGGTGCCCACCGCCAGGTTCTGCCACATGCTCAGCCTCCTCCCATCGATACCGCCAACCGGTAGGTCACCCAACTCGCCGCGTAGGCCAGCCCGAACAGGTAGCCCGCCATCAGCAGCGCCAGGCCCCATGAATTGGTTTCGCGCCGCACGGTGGCCAGGGTGGAAAAGCACTGCGGCGCAAACACAAACCACACCAGCAGCGACAGCGCCGTGGCCAGCGACCACTGCTGCGCAATCAGGGGGCCAAGCTGGCCTGCCACATCGTCGCCCGTGGCCGACAGCGCATACACCGTGCCCAGCGCACCCACCACCACTTCGCGTGCGGCCATGCCGGGCACCAGGGCGATGGAAATCTGCCAGTTGAAGCCCAGCGGGGCAAACACATGCTCCAGCGCGCGGCCCAGTTGTCCGGCCATGCTGTACTGGATGGCGGGGCCGGTCGCGCCGTCGGGCGGTGCCGGGTAGGTGGACAAAAACCACAGCAGCACGGTCAGCGCCAAGATGATGCCACCCACGCGCTTGAGAAAGATGGCGGCGCGCTCGTACAGCCCATGCCCCAGGTTGCGCACGCTGGGCACACGGTAGGGGGGCAGCTCCATCAACAGGGGCGAGGGCCGCACCTTGCCGCGCCAGATCTTGAGCACGGCCGCCACCGCCATGGCGCCCAGAATGCCGCCCATGTACAGCGCAAACATCACCAGCCCCTGCAGGTTGAACAGGCCGCCCACCGTGCGATCGGGAATGAAGGAGGCGATCAGCAGTGCATACACCGGCAGGCGGGCCGAGCAGGTCATGAGCGGCGCGATCATGATGGTGACCAGCCGCTCGCGCCAGTGCGTGATGGTGCGGGCCGCCATGATGCCGGGGATGGCGCAGGCAAAGCTCGACAGCAGCGGGATGAACGAGCGCCCCGACAGCCCCACCGTGCCCATGACCCGGTCCAGCAAAAAGGCCGCGCGCGGCAGGTAGCCCGAGTCTTCGAGCGCCAGGATGAAGAAGAACAGAATCAGAATCTGCGGCAAAAACACCAGCACGCCGCCCACACCCGCGACGATGCCGTCCACCAGCAGACTGCGCAGCACGCCTTCAGGCAAGTGGGCCTGCAGCCACTGGCCCAGGGCATCGACGCTGTTGGTGATGACATCCATGGGCACCGCCGCCCAGCTAAACACGGCCTGGAACATCAAAAACATGGTGCCCGCCAGCAGCAGCATGCCCCACAGCGGGTGCAGCACCACGCTGTCGATGGCGTCGTCCACGCGCAGCAGGCCTTCGGGCTCGCGCACGGTCAGGCGCAGAATGCGGCGCGCCTCCTGTTGGGTGCGCAGCACCTGTGCGGGGCCTTGCGCCTCCCAGGGATGGGCCTGCGCCGGGCCCTCGGGGCGCCAGCCATCGAGCCATTGCAGCAGTTCCTGCGCCCCGCCCTGCTGGATGCCCACGGTCTCCACCACGGGCATGCCCAGTTCGGCCGACAGCAGCTCGCGATCAATGGCAATCCCGGCGCGGCGGGCGGCATCGCTCATGTTCAGGGCCATCACCATGGGCAGGCCCATGGCGCGGGACTCGAGCACCATGCGCAGGCCCAGTTGCAGGTTGGCGGCGTTCACCACGCACACCAGCAGGTCAGGGGCCGACTCACCGGCGCGCTGGCCCGTGATGACGTCGCGCGTCACGGCCTCGTCCGCGCTAAGGGCGTTGAGACTGTAGGCGCCGGGCAGGTCGAGCACGCGCACCTGGTGGCCCGAGGGCGTGGTGAGCTGGCCCTCTTTGCGCTCAACCGTCACACCGGCATAGTTGGCCACCTTCTGGCGGCTGCCGGTCAGCAGGTTGAACAGCGCCGTCTTGCCGCTGTTGGGGTGGCCCAGCAAGGCCAGGCGCATGGGGGTGGCTGCGGCGGCACTCATGCGGCCGCGCCCTGCACAGGGGGTGTGGTGCTGATGCGCACCAGCGCGGCTTCGCGGCGGCGCAGCGCAAAAGTGCTACGACCCACGCGCACGGCCACCGGGTCGCCCACGGGAAAAGCGCGCGCCACCACGCGCACACGCTCACCGGGCAAGAAGCCAATCTCCAGCAGGCGCAGCAACAGGTCACCATCGTGCTCGGCCGCCTCCATGCGCAGGCCCACCACCCAAGCGTCGGTGCGCAGCGGCAAATCGGCCAGGCCGCTGCCCGCCTCGTCCACCGCGCACGGTGCATCCATCGCCATCAGTGCTTCCATGATTACTAAATAATAACAATTCGCATTAAGTAATTGTACGCCTGCACCTGCGCCCTGCCCAGCTTCCTGGGGCCATTGCCCTGCGCACCATCGGGCCCTGCCATCGGTTCTTGCGCTGGATCAAGCCCGCGAGCCTCCGGCGGCACTGCCTACACTCCTCCCTTCGCCCTTCCATTGCCCGACACCCCATGCACGCCTTGCTGAACGCCATCGCCACGATGGAAATGCCCACCGACGCCCAGCGCATCTTTCATGGCCGGGGCGGCCTGCACCCCGGCTGCGAGCACTGGGCGCTGGACGCCTTTCCGCCCGTGTGGGTGCTGACCAGCTTCCAGCCGGTCAGCGAAGAAACCCTGTCCGAAGTGGGCGCGGCCCTGGCGGCCCGCTGGCAACAACTGTCCCCCGGCACACCGCTGAACTGGGTTTACCAGTGCCGCCACGAAGGCCAGACCGACACCCGGCTGATGGCGGGCAGCGTGCCCGAGCCGCATGTGGTCACCGAGGATGGCGCACGTTTTCGGGTGCACGTGCTGCGGGGCCAGAACCACGGCCTGTTCCTCGACATGGCCGAGGGCCGCCGCTGGGTGCACACGCATGTGGCCGCCCGGCAAGGCGAGCGGCGCGGGGTGAAGGTGCTCAACCTCTTTGCCTACACCTGCGCCTTCTCGGTGGTGGCGCTGCAGGCAGGCGCCCGGCAGGTGGTGAACGTGGACATGGCGCGCGGAGCCATTGCCACCGGGCAGCAGAACCACCAGCTCAACGGCTTGGCGACGGGCGCGAGTTTTTTGGCACACGACATCTTCAGCACCTGGGGCAAGATCACGCGCAGCGGGCCGTATGACCTGGTCATCGTCGACCCGCCCAGCTACCAGAAGGGGAGCTTCATCGCCACCAAAGACTACGCCCGCCTTCTGCGCCGCCTGCCCGACCTGCTGGCTCCGCGAGGTCACGCCCTGCTGTGCCTGAACGCCCCCGAGCTGGACTGCGCCTTTCTGCAAGAGCAAATGCAGGCGCTGGCGCCCGAACTGGTTTTTGTGGAGCGCGTGGCCAACCCGGCGGTGTTTGCCGACGTGTCACCGGAGCGCTCGCTCAAAGTGCTGGTGTATCGGGCGCCGGGGTAATGCAGTGGAATGCAACACCCCGGTTTTCAATGAACACGTGTGGGGGAGCCGTGACTACAAGACGGTTGCCAAAGGCAAGAACATCGCCAGTGGAGAGTCGGGCAAAGGTATGAAGCCATGATGCCGATAGAAAGCCGCTGCAGCGTCATCCTTGGCATCGACCATCAAAGCATAGGCAGCAATCTCTGAGCGGGCGGTTCGGTGGAGGGCATCGGCCAGTAGAGCGCCACCAAGCCCTTGCCCCTTGAATGCCTGATCGACGGCCAAGCGGCCCATGCGTACTGTCGGCACCGTCGGGTAGCGCGGTAGCTTCTTGCCCGTGCTGGCCGGAAGATCTGCCAGCAGCAGACTCGCCGTCGCCAAGGTGTAGTAGCCCGCGATGCGCTGGTCGTCAGCCAGCGCCACGAAGCAGGCCGCCACGCGGCGGCGAATGTCCTGGGTGATTTGCTCCCGGAAGTAGCGGTCCAGCGGCTCCGAGCCGCTATGAAACGCCGCACGGTCATGCGCGGCTTCGAGCAGTGCAACGCGGAATGGAGCGCCGCTCATTCAGCGCGCAACAATTTGTTGCGACGCGCAAAGGCGCGCTTCAAGGCTGGCGACTGCTTCGGTGGCGACAGAAGCGCTTGCGCAAAGCACTCCTGATCAGCCAGGGACAGGCGGATAACTTCCGCTTGTGCGATGGCGTGTTGTGCCGCATCCTGAACGGCGGCGATCACGAAGTCCGTCATGGTGCGCCCCTGAAGCTCGGCGGCGCGCTTGAGCATCGCATGCAGATCGGTGCTGATCCTGGCTTCAAGGCGCGCGGTAGAAATGGCTGTGGGCATGGTGATGTTCTCCTGGTCGGACAATACGGCAGTTTGCCGTACATGTCAATTTCCGTTGGAGTGGGGGTTGCGGCAAGTATTGCCCGGCGCGCTCACCGCGCTCACCGCGCTCTACCCCTTGCTGTTCGTCGCGCTGTGGAGCACGGGTTTCATCGGCGCCAGGTTCGGGCTGCCCGATGCCGAGCCGCTGACCTTTCTGTCGCTGCGCTAGAGCCTGGCGCTGGGTTTTGCCGGTGTGGGGCTGGTAGTGGCGCACCAGCTGGTGGGCATGGTGCTGGCGGCCTTCGGGGTGTGGCTGGTGCGCACGCAGCCGGCATGCCCCCAGGCGACACCCCGGCGGGCGGGCGGCGTGTACCCTCTGGATGCCGCACCCGACAGGCCCACCACCAACGCGCCGGAGCATCCCCGCTTGACACACCTCACCCTTCCCGCCGAACCCGCCCCGGCGCTCCCGCCCCGCGCTGCCTGGGGCGTGCTGCTGGTGCTGATCACAGGCTTTGCGCTCAGCCAGGCGTTTCGCACCATCACCGCCATCATTGCCACGGGGCTGCGTGCAGAGTTTGGGCTGTCGGCCCAGGCGCTGGGGCTGTTTGCGGGGGCTTTTGCGTTTGCGTTCGGCACCACGCAGCTGTTCATGGGGGTAGGGATTGACCTGTATGGCCTGCGGCGCACGCTGCTCACCGCGTTTCCGCTCACGGTGGTGGGTTCGCTGCTGTCGGCGCTGGCGCCGGGCTACGGCACCGTGCTGCTGGGCCAGGTGCTGATCGGGGTGGGCTGCGCACCGGCCTTTCTGGTGTGCACGGTGTTCATTGCACGCTACTTTCCTGCGCATGCGTTTGCCGCCGTGTCGGGCGTGGCCATGGGCCTGGGCGGGCTGGGCATACTGTTCACGGGCACGCCGCTGGCCTGGGTGGTGCAGCAAGGCTCGTGGCGCACCGGCTTTGGCCTGCTGGCGGGGCTGGCGCTGCTGGCTTGGCTGCTGATTTTCTGGAAGGTGCACGAGCCTCCGCAACCGCAGCACGCCGCGCCGCGCGAGTCGCTGGGCGCAGCGGTGCGGGGCTTTGGTGCGCTGTTTTTGTTGCCCCACACGGCGGGCATCATGCTGCTGGGGTTGGTGACCTATGCATCCTTTCTGGCCCTGCGCGGGTTGTGGCTGGGGCCGCTGCTGATTGAGCGGCATGGCTATTCGCTGATACAAAGCGGCAACGTGGCGCTGGTGGTGTCGCTGGTGTCGCTGTTCACCCCGGCGCTGTTTGGTCGGCTCGACCCCGGCCCTGCGCGCCGCCGCCGCTGGCTGGCGGGCTGCACGCTGGTGCTGATCGGCCTGTTTCTGGCGCTGGCGCTGCTGGGCCTGCCCTGGGTGGATGTGGGCTGCGCCATTGCCGTCGGCATGCTCTCGGGCTACATGGTGTTGCAGTACGCCGATGTGCGCAGCGCCTACCCGGCGGCCATGACGGGGCGCGCCATGGCGGTGTTCACCATGGCCTTGTTCATGGGCGTGGCCATGATGCAGTGGGTAACCGGCGTGGCCGCCTCGGTGGCCGCGCAGCGCGGCACAGACCCTTATGTGGCGGTGATGCTGACCATTGCGGGGCTGCTGGCGGCGGGGCTGCTGGCGTTCCGGGTACTACCCGCTCCCCGGCATTGAAAGATATTTGTAGTAAAAATGGCCTCTAACGCTTATACAACAAGCGCAAGCAGCTATTAATTAAATAGCAATTAAAGTGCACTTGCATTGGAACCATCGCCCCGGTACAGCCAGGGCACATCCAGCAGGCGCTCGCCCAGCAGGCGCAGGGACAGGTCGCGCGCCCAGCGCACCGGGCCGGTGGCGTGGAAGATGCGCCCGTTGCGCTGCGAGCGCGCCTGCACGCGCCCTGCGCGCTCCCAGCGGTTGAGGGCGTAGCGACGCAGGCGCAGCGGCACATCCATGTCGTGCATGGCCAGGGCGCGCTGCAGCTGCGCGGCGTCTTCAATGGCCATGCCTGCACCTTGGGCCAGATAGGGCGGCATGGGGTGGGCGGCGTCACCCAGCAAGGCGACCAAGCCCTGGGCCATTTGCGCGGCGCTGCCCAGGGGCGCGCGGTCGCACAGGGGCCACAGGCGCCAGCCATGGCCTGCGGCGGCCACGCTGCGCACCGTGTCCTGCAGCGCGGTGCAGGTGCCTGCCAGAGCGTTTTCAAGGTCCGTGGCATTGGCGGCATGGTCCCAGCCTTCCAGGTTTTGCGGCGCCGGGCCGTGCACGATCACCACCAGGTTGAGCAGCTCACCCCGGCGCACGGGGTAGTGCACCGCGTGCAGGCGCGGCCCCAGCCAGGCGGTGACCTGCGTGCTGCGCAACGCCTGTGGCAAGGCGGCCTGCGGCACCAGGGCGCGGTAGGCCAGGTGGCCGGTGGGGCGTGGCGCGCCATCGCCCAGCAGTTGCGTGCGGGTGCGGCTCCACAGGCCGTCGGCGCCCACCAGGGCATCGCCCTCGACTTCCTTGCCGTCGCCCAGGCGCAACTGGATGGCGCCCTCCGATTGGGCATGCTGGGCAATAGCGCGCCCCAGGTTGAGCTGCACCGTGGCGCAATCGTGCACGGCGCCGTGCAGCAGGCCATGCAGGTCGGCCCGGTGGAGGGTGGCGTAGGCCGCGCCGTAGCGCGCAACCATCTCGGCGCCCAGGGGCAAGGTGGCCAGCGTGTCCCCGTGGTGGGCGCTGCGCACCTGTAGCTGGTCTGGAAAGGCAGCCACTGCCTGCAGCGGTTTTTGCAGCCCCCAGGCTTGCAGGCGCCGCACAGCGTTGGGGCCCAGTTGCACGCCCGCGCCCACTTCAGAAAACGCGGCGGCGCGCTCATACAGGCGCACCTCCCAACCGGCGCGCGACGCCCCCAGCGCAGCGGCCAGCCCGCCGATGCCGCCACCGGCGATCAATACCTGTTTATTCATGCCGGAATTGTGCCCACACCGGGTCAGAACTCGGGCTCGAAATGCGGCGACGGATGGCGGCAGTGCTCCAGCTCGAACACCTCCACCGGCACGGGCCGCCCAAACAAAAACCCCTGGAACTGCTCACAGCCATGCAGCCGCAAAAAGCCCAGCTGCCCCACCGTCTCCACCCCTTCGGCCACAACGTCCAGGTCCAGGCTTTGCGCCAGCGCCAATATGGTGCGCACGATGGCCGCGTCGTTCGGGTCGGTCAGCACGTCGCGCACAAAGCCCCGGTCGATCTTGACCTGGTCCAGCGGCAGGCGCTTGAGGTAGCCCAGGCTCGAATACCCGGTGCCAAAGTCGTCCAGCGCAAAGCCCACGCCTTCGTGCTTGAGTTGCACCATGCGCTCGATGGTGTCGTCCATGTCGCCCAGCAGCAGGCTTTCGGTCAGTTCGAGTTTCAGGCGCTTGGGGTTGGCACCGGTCTCGCGCAGGGTTTGCAGTACCTGGGCGGCGAAGTCG
>Ga0209477_1001670_pt1 | contig 13312 bp, 9 predicted proteins | sample KloWWTupernatant_FD_187180 | JGI IMG/M metagenome (GOLD analysis project Ga0209477, IMG submission 187180) | Active sludge microbial communities from Klosterneuburg, Austria, studying microevolution and ecology of nitrifiers - Klosterneuburg... | ecosystem: Engineered > WWTP > Aerobic digester >...
GCGTAGGCGTAGGCGTAGGCGTAGGCGTAGGCGTAGGCGTAGGCGTAGGCGTAGGCGTAGGCGTAGGCGTAGGCGTGGGAGGAATGTACGGATTGTTCGGCTGACCGGGTGGCACATACGGATCAACTGGCGACGGCCACGTTAGTACGACAGCAGCATGGTTTCCATCAACATCGACCTGATCACCTGCAGCAAAAGGTAGCTGTGGCTGCGTCAATGGCGGCAAAGCACGCGTGCTGGTATACACCGGCAACTGCCATTCTGAAAACACCCGCACCGACTCTCCAGCGGTTACGCCGACACAGCCCGCTCGAGTGCATACCTCGATCTCGTCCTGTTCACCCGCCACTTCAAGTTCCGCCTGGGCATTGAAATAGATGTGGAAAGAAGACCCCCGTATACCCACCACTGCGGTCGGCGTAGTGACCTTGTAGTTGGCGGGATTTCTTTTTCCAATCAATCCGGTGATGGCGCGCATGCTGCCTTGCAGCAGTTCCACGGCAAAACTGTCCTGTGCGGCATCCCCACTATCCACGTACCGTGCCACCGAGAACTGAGACTCTGGATACAACGACACAAGCCCACCATCGGTAAAACGAATCTGAGCTCGGCCGTTGGTACCTGTAAGAATGACATCCCCACCATCGACAGCGGCGCCGCGCTCCAGAGAATTTAGCTCGCCAGATCGTCGCATCTGCACTTCGCCAGCGACGAACTGCACCCGCCCGGCTGCCGCCATCGCTGGTTGCGCAACTCCTATAAGTAGAACCAGAACCAGCAGCAAGACCGCATACAAGAATCGGTGGTCATATTTCATGGCTACCTCCGGTTTTATAAAACGGCGATTGATGACACCACATACATTCAGAATGCGCGCCGAAACGTGACAGAGAAAACCCTGCGCCGGTACTGGCTGACTGGCACAGTCGAGTCATTTTGTACCCACATCAATTGTGGAGTTATGCGCCAGTCTGGCGCTGGAACCCATGACAGGCCCAGAGCGATGTTGCTCAGCTGATCTCTTCGTTGAACAGCAAAAAATGGATCCACGGCACCGTAGCTGCGCCGCTCTCTTTCTAGCAAAGCGAAGACTCCGAGTTGACGCGTTAGCGGGTATTGCCCTCCCAGCCGCCAGCCCACCAGACGGTGGCCTTCAAAGGCTTTCGCTCCGATGTCTGGCGATTCACGGCCAAGATATACAGAGCCATAGAACAGCGCACCATTTCGGACTACCTGTGCATACGTGGCGCCCGCAACTGACCGCCGCACATCACGAGTGGCCTGCGCGGGGTAATGCAAATCCAGCGCTTGCACAAAGCCGCTCCATTGACGGAATCCATCCATGCGGTAAATCCACTCCCCCTGCACACCAGCCATGTTGCGCAACCGTGCGTTATCCAGCCACTGAGCAGCGCCCACTCCCGAGATCACAAGTTCTTGGCGCTCCACTCGCCATGCAACACCCGCGATTCCGTCGAACTGAGTCTGATCAAAAGAGCGGGCATCACCCGCATGTCTTCGTGCACTCACCGAGGCTGCGCCAATGAGCGACCAGCGGGGGTCCAGCACATGGCGTGCGCGCACCGCTACCAAGGCAGTGCCAAATCCTGACGAATTTGGCAGCGCACCTGGGGCTAATGTCCATAAAAAATTCCCTGGCACGGAAGATACCAAGGTCGCCGCAGCCGGCCCTGCATTGGCATTGGAGTCATGCCCCACCGCGATCTCTGCATAAGCTTTTGCGGTAGAGCCCCCTTCGTGGTCCGCACGATCGTACGAAAACAGAAGCTGGTCAACGTCTTGGGCTGCGTCTACAGGAATACCCTGTTCGCGTACCATGGCCGACAAAGCCCAAGCGCCCTTTTTGTCGCCCACCGCAAACAACGACCGACCAAGCTCCTGCAATGCAACCGTGTCGTCGGGCTGCTGAGCGACGACTCGCTCCCAGGCCAGCACGGCGCGGGTGTACTGTCCGGCAGCGAAAGCCGCTCGCCCCATGGCAGCATCAAACAACAGTTCGCCCGCCCGCAATGGTTCCTGCGCATCAAGCAACTGAAACGCCTGCGCAAATGCGCCTTGCTGAGCCAGCCGGGCCGACTTGTCCAGAAGCTCGTCTGCACGCGCAGCGTCGCAAAACAGCATCCAGAAACAAAGACCGAACGCAAGCCCTCTGGAACAGGCCCTCACAGAATCGACATGCATGCCAACCCCCTTTTCAGGAGACTATCAATCTACTCTGATTCAAGGGATTTGTGAAAAGCTTTTTCCGATCCAGTTGAGCCTCTGGCGCGCTTTTCCGTGGAAGTGATCGAGCGCCTCGATCTGAGCGATCTCAGTACGCAACACGCCCGTCGTGGCTCTGCCCCCTGCGGCACAGCTGAATCAGCCGGTCTACCGCCACGCCAGCGGCGTGCATTCGAGCCGCAAGAGAACGCGTGCCGCCGACGGTTTGCTCACTTTTCGCTATGCGGCTACCAATATCCACCTCGACCACAACGCGCTGGCCGCTTTCCGCAGAGGAACTGCTAGGCGTCAGCTGCCGACGCCGCCGGGCTCACCGGAACCTTATCGCGCAGCTCGCGGCGCAGGATCTTGCCGATATTGCTCTTGGGCAAGGGGTCGCTGCGGAACTCCACGATGCGTGGGATCTTGTAGGCCGTCAGATGGAGTCGGCAGTGCGCCAGCACATCGGCTTCGGTCAGTGCCGGGTTTCCCGCCACGATCACCACCTTGACCGCTTCGCCCGAGCGCTCGTCCTTCACCCCAATCGCCGCAGCTTCCAGCACGTCGGGATGCAGCGTCAAAACGTCCTCGATCTCGTTGGGGAAGACCTTGAAGCCGGAGACCACGATCATGTCTTTCTTGCGGTCGGTAATGCGGATGCTGCCCTGCTCATCCATCAAGCCCATATCGCCGGTGCGCAGCCAGCCGTTGGGGGTGAACACTTTGGCGCTTTCCTGCGGCTGGTTCCAGTAGCCTTTCATCACCTGCGGGCCGCGCAGGCAGATCTCGCCCACCTCGCCCAAAGGAATCGGGCCACCGTCGTCGTCCAGGATGGCTGCCACGGTGCTGGGCAACGGCACGCCGATCTTCCCGCTCCACTCCTGGATCGTGACCGGATTGGCGATCGCCACCGGCGAGGTTTCGGTCAGGCCGTAGCCCTCGACCAGCGGTACGCCAGCACGTTGCTTCCAGCGCTGTGCCACCACTTGCTGCACCGCCATGCCGCCGGCCACCGCCAGCTTGAGCCGACTCAAGTCAATCGCTGCAAAACCGGGCGTATCCAACATGGCCCGAAACAGCGTATTGACGCCAATGATGGCGGTGAAGGGCGCACTGGCCAGCACCTTGAGAAAATCGGGCATGTCGCGCGGGTTGGCGATCAGCACGGCCTGCGCGCCCTGGCTAAAGAAGGACAGCGCGCCGGTGAGCGCAAACACGTGGTACATCGGCAGCGGCAGGATCAGGGTTTCCTGGCCCTCGTGCAGGTTGGGCGACATCCATGCGCCCACCTGCAACACGTTGGCAACCATGTTGCCGTGGCTGAGCTGGGCGCCCTTGGCCACACCCGTGGTTCCGCCGGTGTATTGCAGGAACGCAAGATCGTCATGGCCGAGCAGCACCGCATCAAGTTGCTGAGCGCGTCCGGCCGCCAAAGCGTCGCGCCAACGCACCGCCCCAGGCAGCCGCCACGGCGGCACCATCTTCTTCACATGCTTGACCACCGCGTTCGTGAGCAAACGCTTCAGCGTGGGCAACATGTCACCAACTTCGGGCGTGACCACCGTACGCACAGCGGTTTCACCAATCACCTGCTCCAGCGTATGCGCGAAATTCTCCAGTACCACGATGGCGCGCACATCGGCATCGTTGAGCTGGTGCTTGAGTTCGCGCGGCGTGTAGAGCGGATTCACGTTCACCACCACCATGCCGGCGCGCAACACGCCAAACAGCGCCACCGGATACTGCAGCAGGTTGGGCATCATCAGGGCGACGCGGTCACCGCGCTGCAGCCCGGCAGACTTCTGCAGCCAAGCGGCAAATGCCCGGCTGGCCTCGTCCAGCTCGCGAAAACTCATGGTCACGCCCATTGACCGGTAAGCCGGCAAATGGGCAAAGCGGCCACAACTGTCGGTGAGCATCTCCACGAGCGAGGCGAAGCGCTGCATGTCAATTTCGGCGGGCACACCCTTCGGGTACTGCGTAAGCCAGGGTTTGTTCATCGATCTTCCCCCCCTTTTTGATCCATCGTTTTACGGCGAATAGCCCATCGGCTTGCAAAAGGGCATCTTATTCCGACCGGGCGCACGATTTGGCCTGAGGTGCCCAAAAAAGCAAGCGGACTGGGCCGACAACGAAGATCGTCCCCATACACGCACTCCATCAATGATGAGAAAATCAAGCGACAGGGAATGGAACAGGAACAGCAAAAAAGAAAACCCGGCACACGGCCGGTGCACCCGCTCAGTGCCGTTTGCGGTGTTTACGGTTCGCGGCGACGGGTACTGCAGCAGCAGCGTCCTTGCTCTTGCCCAGGCGGGATTCCTTGCCCTGCACCAGGCGGCTGATGTTCTCCTGGTGGCGCCAGGCCAGCAAGGCGGACATGGCCATGATGGCGACCACGGTGGCCCGGTCGGTGGACCACAGCATGCCGCCCGCCAGCACATAAACCAGCGGCGCCAACACCGCCGAGGACAGCGAAGCCAGCGACGAGTAACGCGACACCAGCGCGACCACCAGCCAGGTCAGCGCAGTGAACAGGCCCAGCCAGGGGCTGATGCCGACCAGCACGCCCAGTGCCGTGGCAACGCCCTTACCGCCCTCGAAGCGAAAAAATACTGGCCACAAGTGCCCGAGAAATGCCGCCAGCCCGACCATGGCCGCAGTGCCCTCACCCAGGCCATAAGGCTCGCCAAACCAGCGCACCAGCACCACGGGCAACCAGCCCTTGATGGCATCGAGCAGCAACGTGACCACGGCGGCGGCCTTGCTGCCCGAGCGCAACACATTGGTCGCACCGGGGTTCTTGCTGCCATAGGTGCGTGGGTCGTTCAGGCCCATGACGCGCGTCACGATGACGGCAAAAGACAGCGAGCCCAGCAAGTAGGCCGCAAGCACCGCACAAACAGAATAGACAACGGACACGAAAATTCTCCAGATCTCAGCTATCGGCCATGCCGACACGGCACGGGGGCGGCGCCCATTCTGCCAGCCTATTGCGCCATCGCGCACTGCACAGGCCGGGCCGCCAGCAGGCGCACGCATACCTGGGGATCGAGCTGCACCAGATAGCCGCGGCGCCCCCCATTGATGGCAATGCGCGGCAGCTGCAGGATGCTTTCCTCGATATAGACCGGCATGTCCCGGCGTGTACCGAACGGCGAAGTGCCGCCCACCTGGTAGCCGCTGTGGCGGTGGGCCACCTCGGGCGTGCAGGGCTCAATCGACTTGGCGCCGATCTGCCGCGCCAGGTTTTTGGTGGAAACCTTGCAGTCGCCATGCATCAGCACGATCAGCGGGCGGGCATCCTGGTCCTGCATCACCAAGGTCTTGACGACGTGGTGTTCATCCAGCCCCAAGCAGGCCGCGCTGTGCGCGGTGCCGCCGTGCTCCACGTACTCATAGGGGTGACCGGTGAACTCCACCTTGTGCGCCTTGAGTATTTGCGTGGCGGGGGTTTCGCTCACATGGGCAGCTTTGCTGTCTTTCTTGGCCATGAAAATTCAAATTTAATAGCTACTAGCGCTTTATCTATAAGCGTTAGCGCCAATTTTCTATCATATTTTCACTATAGAGCCGGATCGCCCAACTCCCAGCGAATGGCGTCGATGGCGGCCAGCAACTCCGGCGAAAGAGTCGTTCCCCAGGCGTCCAGATTTTCATCCAGCTGCGCGAGCGATGTCACGCCGATGATGGTGCTGGCCACCTGCCACTTGGTGTAGCAAAAAGCCAGCGCCATCTGCGTGGGGCTCAAACCATGGTCGCGGGCCAGCTGGTTGTAGCGGCGTGCGGCCGCCAGCGCCTCGGGGCGACCCCAGCGCTGCTTGCGCACCTGCTCGTAGCGGGCCATGCGCGCGCCCTGCGGGGCATCGGGGCCGGTCGTTCCGCTCTGGTCAAACTTGCCGGTCAGCAGGCCAAAGGCCAGCGGCGAATAGGCGAGCAACGACACCTGGAGCCGGTGGCAGGTTTCATCCAGCGCGTTCTCCCAGGTGCGGTTGACCAGGCAATAGGGGTTTTGCACCGAGGCCACGCGCGGCAGGCCATGCTGCTCGGCCAGGCGCACAAATTCATGCACGCCATAGGGCGTTTCATTGGACAGGCCGATGGCACGCACCTTGCCCGCCTGGACCAGCCCGGCCAGTGCTTCGAGTTGCGTATGGATCGGCGTTTGCGACGTTTCCTTGGCCGGGTCGTAGTAACGCATGCCAAACGCGGGCACATGGCGCTCGGGCCAGTGGATCTGGTAGAGATCAATCACATCGGTCTGCAGGCGGCGCAGGCTGGCCTCGCACGAGGCCACGATGTCGGCCGCCGTCATACCCTGGCCCGCGCGCACCCAGGGCATGCCGCGCGTGGGGCCGGCCACCTTGCTCGCCAGCACGACCTTGCCACGCACGCCTGGGCGCTGGGCAAACCAGTTACCAATGATGGCCTCGGTGGCGCCAAAGGTCTCGGCGCGGGCGGGCACGGCATACATCTCTGCGGTATCGATGAAGTTCACGCCCCGCTCCAGCGAGCGGTCAAGAATGCGGTGGGCGTCCTGCTCGGTCACCTGCTCGCCAAAGGTCATGGTGCCCAGGCAGATGGGGGTGACGTGCAGGTCGCTTTGGCCCAGTGGAATCGTTTTCATGCGGTCTCCGTTGACAAGCGCGCCAGTTTACGGCGCCAGCGCTGCGGCTGCTGGGCAGGGCTTATCTCTGGCTTAGCCGCAAGGATTGTCCCGGGATTGACATCAACAAAGCAAATGCTTGGTAATAATCACGCCCATGTACCAGACTGTCTACACCTCGCGCAGCGAATTCGTACCCATCCGTCAGCTCAACTACCACGTGCGCCTGTGGGGGCCCGAGACCTCCAGCCTGCCGCCCCTGGTGCTGGTGCATGGCTGGATGGATGTAGCCGCCTCGTACCAGTTCGTGGTGGATGCCTTTGGCGCTGCCTTCATGCAGGGGCGGCGCGTCATCGCCCCCGACTGGCGGGGCTTTGGTCTGACAGCCCCGCCCTCACCGACCGACCATTATTTTTTTCCAGACTACCTGGCCGACCTCGACCAGTTGCTCGACCACTACGCGCCCGACACTCCCGTGGACCTGGTGGGCCACAGCATGGGGGGCAACGTAGTCATGCTCTACGCCGGTGCGCGGCCCGGGCGCATTCGCCGCCTGGTCAATCTGGAAGGCTTTGGCATGCCCGACAACAAACCCGCCAAGGCCCCGGCGCGCTCTGCCGAGTGGATGGACCAGCTCAAGGCGCTGCAGCGCGGTGAAATGGCGCTCAAGACCTATGAAAGCGTGGACGGCGTGGCCCGGCGCCTGATGAAGACCAACCCCCGCCTCTCGCAAGACAAGGCCGACTGGCTGGCCCCGCACTGGGCCCAGCCCGATGCCCAGGGGCAGTGGCACATCCTGGGCGATGCTGCCCACAAGATCACCAACGCACAGCTGTTCCGCCTGGAAGAAGCGCTGGCCCACTACGCCGCCATCACCGCCCCCACCCTCGCCATCGAGGCCAGCGGCGACAGCCTGGGGCTGTGGTGGAAAGGACGCTACACGCTGGAGCAGTACCACGAGCGACTCCAATCAGTGCCCGACTGCCGCACCGCCGTAGTGCAGGACGCGGGCCACATGCTGCACCATGACCAGCCGCAGGCCGTGGCGGCTTTGATCGAATCTTTTCTAGATTGAAGTAAAAAGTGGCTGCAGCGCTTATCCATAAAGCGTCAGGTGCTATTATTTTTGATAATTACGGCCCGCTTGTGTAGTGCGCAGCCGCATAAAACCAGGAGGCGGCCTGCACATGAGAAAATCACGGGTTATTTACAGAACACCTAGGACACCATCATGGAAGCAGAACGCATCAACCTCATCGGCAACACCCTGAACGACCTCGCGGAGCGCACCCGTGAGTTACGGGGGTATCTTTGACTACGATGCTAAATTTGAACGCCTGCGCACGGTAAACGCCTCACTGGAAGACCCTTCGGTCTGGAACGACCCGAAAAAGGCCCAGGAACTCGGCAAAGAGAAAAAATCCCTTGACGGCGTGGTGCTCACGCTGGAGCGCCTGACGCGCGAGCTGGCCGACAACACTGAGTTGTTCGAAATGAGCCGCGACGAAGACGACGAGGCAGGGCTGCTCACCATCGAGCAGGAAACCGCCAAGCTGAGCCCGGATATTGAGGAACTCGAATTCCGCCGCATGTTCCGCAACGAGGCCGATCCGCTCAACTGCTACCTCGACATCCAGGCTGGCGCAGGCGGCACTGAAGCCTGCGACTGGGCCAGCATGCTGCTGCGCCAGTACCTGCGCTACGCCGAACGCAAGGGTTTCAAGACCAGCGTGGATGACGAGACGCCGGGCGATGTGGCCGGCATCAAGGGTGCGACCATCCGCATCGAAGGCGAATACGCCTACGGCCTGCTGCGCACCGAAACCGGCGTGCACCGCCTGGTCCGCAAAAGCCCGTTCGACAGCTCGGGTGGCCGCCACACCAGCTTTGCCAGCGTGTTTGTCTACCCCGATATTGATGACTCGATCGAGATCAATATCAACCCGGCCGACGTGCGCACCGACACCTACCGTGCCAGCGGCGCCGGTGGTCAGCACATCAACAAGACCGACTCGGCGGTGCGCCTGACGCACATGCCCACCGGCATCGTGGTGCAATGCCAGGACGGCCGCAGCCAGCACGGCAACCGTGATATTGCATGGCAGCGCCTGCGCTCCAAGCTCTACGACTTCGAGATGCGCAAGCGCCAGGAAGAAGCGCAAAAACTCGAAGACACCAAGACCGATGTCGGCTGGGGCCACCAGATCCGTAGCTACGTGCTGGACAACAGCCGTATCAAGGACCTGCGCACCAACGTCGAAATCTCCGCCACCCAGAAAGTGCTGGACGGCGACCTCGACGCCTTCATCGAAGCCTCGCTCAAGCAAGGCCTATAAGGAAACCACATGCCCTCAATGCGTGACGGACAGGCCCCGGCCACCGCCATCCACCGTGCCGACTACCAGGCCCCGGCCTGGTGGATCGACAGTGTGGAACTCACCTTCGACCTCGACCCTGCCAAGACCCGCGTCCTGAACAAGATGCGCGTGCGCCGCAACCCCGATGTGGCTGCGCAGCCGCTGCGCCTGCAGGGCGAGGAACTGAACCTCTCGCGCGTGCTGGTGGGCGGTGCGGGTACATCGTTCAAGATGGACGGCAACGTGCTCGTACTGGAAAACCTGCCCGAAGGCCACGCGCCGGTCGAGCTGGAAATCTTCACCACCTGCGCGCCCGAGAAAAACACCAAGCTCATGGGCCTGTACGTGAGCCAGGGCACCTTCTTCACGCAGTGCGAGGCCGAGGGCTTCCGCCGCATCACCTACTTCCTCGACCGTCCCGACGTGATGGCCAGCTACAGCGTACTGCTGCGTGCCGACAAGGCGCTGTACCCGGTGCTGCTGTCCAACGGCAACCTGGTGGAGCAAGGCGATCTCGACGGCGGGCGCCACTTTGCCAAATGGGTCGATCCGCACAGGAAACCGTGCTACCTGTTCGCCCTGGTCGCAGGCAAGCTGGTGGCGCGCCAGCAGCGCATCGTCTCGCGCGCCGGTCACGAGCACCTGCTGGAGGTGTACGTGCGCCAGGGCGACCTGGGCAAGACCGAGCACGCGATGAACTCCCTCATGGCCAGCGTGGCCTGGGACGAAGCGCGCTTTGGCCTGTCGCTCGACCTGGAGCGTTTCATGATCGTCGCCACCAGCGACTTCAACATGGGCGCCATGGAAAACAAAGGCCTGAACATCTTCAACACGAAATACGTTCTGGCCAGCGAAGCCACGGCCACGGATGCTGACTTCGCCCACATAGAAAGCGTGGTGGGCCACGAGTATTTCCACAACTGGACGGGCAACCGCGTCACCTGCCGCGACTGGTTCCAGCTCAGCCTGAAGGAAGGCCTCACCGTCTTTCGCGACCAGGAATTTTCCATGGACATGGCGGGCAGCCCCTCGGCCCGCGCCGTCAAGCGCATCGAGGATGTGCGCGTGCTGCGCACCGCCCAGTTCCCCGAAGACGCAGGCCCCATGGCCCACCCGGTGCGGCCCGACAGTTACGTCGAGATCAACAATTTCTACACCGTCACCATCTACGAAAAAGGTGCCGAGGTGGTGCGCATGATGCACAACCTGGTAGGCCGCGACGGCTTTGCACGCGGCATGAAGCTGTACTTCGAACGCCATGACGGCCATGCCGTCACCTGCGATGACTTTGCAGGCGCCATCGCCGACGCCAACCCGCAAAGCCGCCTGGCCGCCCTGCTGCCCCAGTTCAAGCATTGGTACAGCCAGGCCGGTACGCCCCATGTGCACGCCGCAGGCCAGTACGACGCGCAGTCGCGCAGCTACACGCTCACGCTCACGCAAAGCTGCGCACCCACCCCTGGCCAACCGGACAAGGCGCCCTTTGTCATCCCGGTGGAGCTGGGCCTGCTCGCACAGGATGGCCGCGCCCTGCCCTTGCAGTTGGCGGGAGAGGACGCCCCTGGCGCACCCACGCGCACGGTGGTGCTGGGCGAACCTAGCCTGTCGCTGACGTTTGTCAATGTCGACAGCGCCCCTGTGCCCTCGCTGCTGCGGTCCTTCAGCGCCCCGGTGGTGCTGGACTACGACTACAGCGACCAAGACCTGCTCACCCTGCTGGCGCACGACAGCGATGCCTTCAACCGCTGGGAAGCCGGCCAACGCCTGGCATTGCGCATAGCTATCAATACGATAGCTGATAGCGCAATATCCATAAGCGCTAACGGCAAAATTGATCAAACTTTTCTGCCCGACAGCTTTGTTCAGGCCATGCGTGGCGTGCTGCGCCACCCGCAACTTGACGCGGCCTTCAAGGAACTGGCGCTCGCGCTGCCGTCCGAGACCTACATCGCCGAGCAGCTAGACGTAGTGAATCCCCAGCGCGTGCACGCCGTAGGCGAAGCCATGCGCCTGCAACTGGCCCTTGCGCTGCACGACGACTGGCAATGGGTCCATGAGCAACACGAGTACAGCGGAGCCTACCGGCCCGACGCCCTCTCCAGCGGGCGCCGCGCTCTCACCGGCATGGCCCTGTCCATGCTGTGCCTGGCGGCGCAGCACACGGGCGACATGGTCTGGCCCGGCAAGACGCTGCAGCGCTTCAAGGATGCGGGCAACATGACCGACCGCTTCAACGCCCTCAGCGCCCTGGTAGGCAGCGGCCACGCCCTGGCGGCGCCCGCGCTGGCGCGCTTTCATGCACTGTTCAAGGACGAGCCACTGGTCATCGACAAATGGTTCGCGCTGCAGGCCGGCTGCCCCGACCGTGGCGGCCACGTGCTGCCCATCGTGCGCCAGCTCATGCAGCACCCCGACTTCAGCCTGAAAAACCCCAACCGGGCGCGCAGCCTGGTGTTCAGCTACTGCAGCGCCAACCCCGGCGCCTTCCACCGGCAGGACGCCGCTGGCTACGTGTTCTGGAGCGAGCGCGTCATCGAGCTCGACGCCATCAACCCCCAGGTGGCCGCGCGTCTGGCACGCGCCCTAGACCGCTGGAAGAAGCTGGCAGAGCCCTGGCGCACCGCAGCCCGCGAAGCCATCGCCCGCGTCGCCGCACGAGAAACCCTGAGCAACGACGTGCGCGAAGTCATCACCCACGCACTGGCCGAATAAGGAGAACCCCATGGCAAAACGAGTCAGCCTGACACGCTACCTGGTCGAACAACAACGGGTGGACGGGCTCATCCCCGGCCAGCTGCGCCTGCTGCTGGAAGTGGTGGCACGTGCCTGCAAAGGCATCAGCCAGGCCGTCAACAAAGGCACCCTGGGCGGTGTACTGGGCAGCGCCGACAGCGAAAACGTACAAGGCGAAGTACAAAAAAAGCTCGACATCATCGCCAATGAGGTACTGATCGAGGCGAACGAATGGGGCGGGCATCTGGCGGGCATGGCCTCCGAAGAGATGGACGCCATCTACGTCGTGCCTAACCGCTACCCCAAGGGCGAATACCTGCTGCTGTTCGATCCCCTGGACGGTTCGAGCAACATCGACGTGAACGTGAGCATCGGCACCATCTTCAGCGTGCTGCGCATGCCCGAAGACGACCGGGGCGTGGACGAAGGCGACTTCCTCCAGAACGGCGCACAACAAGTGGCCGCAGGCTATTGCGTCTACGGCCCACAGACCACGCTGGTACTGACCGTGGGCGACGGTGTAGCCATGTTCACACTCGACCGCGAGCAGGGCTCGTTTGTGCTCACCCAGGAAAACGTGCGCATCCCCTCTGACACGCAAGAATTTGCTATCAACATGAGCAACATGCGCCACTGGGACGAACCTGTACGCCGCTATATCGACGAATGCCTGCAAGGCCGTGACGGCCCACGCGAAAAGGACTTCAACATGCGCTGGATTGCCAGCATGGTGGCCGACGTGCACCGCATCATGACGCGCGGCGGCATCTTCATGTACCCCTGGGACAAGCGCGAGCCCAACAAACCCGGCAAGCTGCGCCTGATGTACGAAGCCAACCCCATGGCCTGGCTCATCGAACAGGCCGGCGGCGCCGCCACCAACGGGCGCCAGCGCATCCTGGACATCCAGCCCACCCAGCTTCATGAGCGCGTAAGCGTCATCCTCGGTTCAAAAAATGAGGTTGAACGCGTAACCAGCTACCATTCAACGCTATAATTCGAGGCTAAGCCGGTGTAGCTCAGTCGGTAGAGCAGCTCATTCGTAATGAGAAGGTCGGGTGTTCGATTCATCTCTCCGGCACCAAATGAAAGCCCCTGATTCGCAAGAGTCGGGGGCTTTTTTCATGGGGTCAGGATATATGCCCGAGGGGACATATTCAGGTGCCGTCTGGGCAGATTGAATCGGATTGCGCAGAGGCAGCCCCAAGTCGAGGCCTTATTGAAGCCGGCCTGCCCACCCTTTCCGCCGCGCCAGACCCAATTCAGAAATCCAGTGGTTCTGGCGGAAATTCTTCCCCATGTGGGTTGTCCGTGGGGGATAGATCGCCTTCCATCGCACGGCGTTTGCGATTGACGTGGTAGGCAGACATCACCTGGTGCGCCACCATGTCCA
>Ga0209477_1001673_pt1 | contig 13301 bp, 12 predicted proteins | sample KloWWTupernatant_FD_187180 | JGI IMG/M metagenome (GOLD analysis project Ga0209477, IMG submission 187180) | Active sludge microbial communities from Klosterneuburg, Austria, studying microevolution and ecology of nitrifiers - Klosterneuburg... | ecosystem: Engineered > WWTP > Aerobic digester >...
AAGGTGCCATTGCACAGGGTCAACTGAATGCCAAAGGCCAACTGGTCGCAACCGAAGTGCTGGCCAAACACGATGAAAACTACATGCCGCCCGAAGTGAAAAAAGCGCTCGACGACAGCGGTGCGCACCCGGCAACCCCTGCCGACAAGGCCAAACCATGATCGGCGAGTTGGGTCACTTTGCGTTGGTGCTGGCGCTGGTAGCGGCGCTGTGCCAGGGCGTGGCGGGCTTGTTGCCGCAAGCACCCGCCCGCTTGCACCGGGCCGCCATCGACTTGCAGGCCCTGGGGTTGTTGGCCGCGTTCGTGGCCCTGGCAGTGGCGTTTGTGCAAAACGACTTCACGCTGGTGTACGTGGTGCAGCACAGCAACCGCGACCTGCCGACGGCGTTCCGCATCGCGGCGGTCTGGGGCGGGCATGAGGGCTCCATGCTGCTGTGGACGCTGATTCTGGCGGGTTGGACGGTGGCTGCCGAGCGCAGCCTGGCCAAGCGCGATGCCACGCATGCCCGACACATGGCCGGCGTGTTGGGGGTGGTGTCGGTGGCCATGCTGACGTTTGTGCTGTTCACCAGCAACCCGTTCATCAGGCTGTTGCCAGCCGCTCAGGAAGGGCGGAGCCTGAACCCGCTGCTGCAAGACCCTGGTCTGATCTTTCACCCGCCGTTGTTGTACCTGGGTTATGTGGGCACGGTGGTGCCGTTTGCAGCCGTGTTGGCACGCATGTTGTCACCGGTGGTGCCCGTTGGGTCGCCTGAGCTTTGGGTGCGCTGGCTGCGGCCCTTCACGCTGTGGGCGTTCATGTTCCTGACGCTGGGCATTGCGCTGGGGTCGTGGTGGGCGTATTACGAACTGGGCTGGGGCGGCTGGTGGTTCTGGGACCCGGTTGAAAACGCCTCGCTCATGCCCTGGCTCGCGCTGGCTGCCCTGTTGCATGTGCTGGCCGTGCGCGAACAGCGTGGTGTGATGTCCCTGTGGACAGGGGTGCTGGCCGTCACGGCCTTCACGCTGTCGTTGCTGGGCACGTTTCTGGTTCGCTCGGGCGTGTTGACATCGGTGCATGCCTTCGCGTCCGACCCCAAACGGGGTAGCGTCATGCTCGCGCTGGTGGCGTGCACCCTCGCGGTCAGCTTCCTGCTGATCTCAGCCCGGGCGGCCAGGCTGGCACCTGTGCGGGCCGCTCCGGCCTACCAACTGTGGTCGCGCGAAGGCTTGGTATCGGTCAACAACGTGCTGCTGGTGGCGTCGTGTGCCACGGTGCTGCTGGGCACGCTGTACCCGCTGGCCATGGATGCATTGGGCCTGGGCAAAATTTCAGTCGGCCCCCCGTATTTCGATGCCGTGATGCGGCCGCTTTTGTTGCCCCTGCTGCTGGTGGCAGCCGTGGGGCCGTGGCTGACGTGGGCCGCGGTCGACATGCCGCGCCTGTGGTTGCAGTTGCGCCTCACGCTGGTGCTGACGTTTGCCGCCGCCGTGGCGATACCCATGGGGCTGGTGGCCATTTATGGCCGTGCCAGCCCGCTGGCAGTCGTTGGGCTGGTGCTGGCTGCTGGGTTGCTGGTCAGCACGGTGTTGCATGCCTGGCGTCAGCGACGCGGTGGGGCCATGGTGTGGGGTATGGCCCTGGCACATGCGGGAGTGGCGGTGTTTGCGGTGGGCGTGACCATGGTCAACACCTATGGCGTGGAGCGCGACGTGCAATTGGCCCCCGGCGAAACCACCACGCTGGCGGATTGTTCATTGCGATTCGACGGGGTCACTCCGGCCAGAGGCGTGAACTACGACAGCCTGCAAGGCCGGTTCGAGCTGCTGTGCCCCGGCGCTGCTGCGCCACGCCAGTTACTGCCCGAAAAGCGCAGCTACCCCGGCTCGCAAATGCCCATGACCGAGTCCGCCATCGTCTGGGGCGTGACCCGCGACCTCTACGTGGCCATGGCCGACATGGTGGGCACAACGCCCAAGGGCCCGTGGATGGTGCGTTTGCAGGTCAAACCCTTCATTCGGTGGGTGTGGGGTGGCACGGTGCTGATGGCGCTGGGAGCGTTGACGGCCAGCTTTGCGCGGCGTTACAGAAGGAAGGTGGCACATGACTGATGCAACAGATTTGGCCACGCCCCCCAAAGGGCCGTCGGGCAAACGCCTGGGGTTTGTGGTGGCTGCAGTGGCCTTGGTGGCCCTGCTGGCGTTGCTGGCCATCGGCATGACGCGTGACCCGCGCGAATTGCCATCGGCGCTCATTGGCAAACCATTGCCAGCCTTCAGTTTGCCCGGCATGAAGCGCGCCGACCCGCCGCTGACACAGGCCGACCTGTTGGGCAAAACGCGTGTCATCAACGTGTGGGCATCGTGGTGCGTGGCCTGTCAGTCGGAGCACCCGGTGCTGATGGCGTGGCAGCGCGAGCTGGTGGCGCAAGGGCGCGGCCACACTCTGTACGGCGTGAACTACAAAGACACGCCTGACGCCGCCCGCATCTGGTTGCTGCGGGGTGGTGACCCGTATGTCGATTCGATCGTCGATGCCAAAGGGCGGCTGGGCATTGACCTGGGTGTGTATGGCGTGCCCGAAACGTTTGTGGTCAACGCGGGCGGCCACATCGTGTTTCGCCATGCCGGGCCGCTGACGGCCGAGCTCATCCGCACCCAAATCCAACCCCTGCTGGAGACCGGCTCATGAGTGGCCTTGCAACCCTCTTTGCCGCCAGTGGCACTGGCGTGGTTGAGCGCTTGCAACGTACATGGCTGGCGCTGGCGTTTGCCGCATGCGGTGTCATGTTGCCCGCGTGCCTCTGGGCACAGCCAGTGACCCGACCCGATGTGCCCCTGGCCCCGATGGCGGCAGCCGAGGCCGAGCGCTTCCATGTGCTGACGCAGGAACTGCGGTGTGTGGTGTGCCAGAACGAGAACCTGGCTGACTCCACCGCGCCGCTGGCGCAAGACCTGAAACGCGAAATCCGCGAACAGATGCTGGCGGGCAAGTCTGACGACGACATCAAGGCCTTTCTGGTGGCCCGTTATGGCGATTTCGTGACCTACCGGCCACCGGTCCGTGCCAACACCTTGCTGCTGTGGGGCGGGCCACTGGTGTTTGTGGTGATCGCAGGTTGGCTGTGGGTGCGCAACCGCGCTGAGGCACGTGGCCCGGTGCAGCCGGTAGACAAATCGTTTGGAGACAACGCATGAGCTTCTGGCAACTTCCGGGTTGGTTGGTGGGGCTGGTGGCGTGCATGGTTGGCATGGTGGTGCTGGCCACAGGTTGGCTGGCCAGCGCTTCGCAAGGCACCCAGGCGGGCACGGCCGACGGCCGCTGGTGGTGGGCCACCGTGCTGGGTGTGCCGCTGCTGTCGGTGTTGCTGTATGCCAGGCTGGGCCACCCGGTGGCAGCCAACCCGGTGTTGAGCATGGCTGACAACGCGGCAGAAACCATGGTGGACAAACTGGCCACCCGTTTGAAGAGCAGCCCTGGTGACCAGTCGGCCTGGCTGATGCTGGCACGCTCGTACAGGGTGCTGGGCAAGCTGGAAGAGGCCGATCAAACCTACCGGCACGCGCAAGTGCTGGGAGCTTTGCCCATCGACGAGTTGACCGACTGGATTCAAGTGCGTATGGACCTGGCTTCCGGTTCGTTTGACGAGCAGACCCGGCTGCTGCTGGCTGAGGCCGTGAGGCTGATGCCCGACCACGACAGCGTGCTGCTGTTTCAAGGCTTGTTGGCCATTGACCAGGGCAACTATCTGCAAGCCACGCAGCACTTGCAGGTGCTGTTGAGCCACTATGAAGCAGGCAGCGCCGACCACGAGGCGCTGACACAGGTGCTGGCCCTCCTGAAAGCCGGCAAAGACCCCCGTCGCAAGCCCCAGGGCAGCGCGGCAGACACGCCTGGCAGGTGAGTGCCATGGACCCAGGGCGACGGTTTTTCCTGCGGGGTGGCGTCAAGCCGCCGCCCACCCCCGTCAGCGTGCCCCGCCCGCCGTGGGCGCTGCCTGAGGCGGCCTTTGTGCAAACCTGCACCCGCTGTGATGCATGCGTGGACGCCTGTCCCCAGCACATCCTTTCGCGGGGGGATGGCGGTTACCCGGTTGTAAATTTCGATAGCAATGGATGTAATGAATGTGAGCGATGCGTGCCAGTTTGCGTGCCCAACGCACTGGTCAGGCTGCCTGGGCACACGCCGTGGGCGTGGCGCGCCGACATCGGCCCTCAATGCCTGGCTGCGCAGCGCATTGAGTGCCGGGTGTGTGGCGAGATGTGTGATGCCGGTGCCATCCGTTTTCGGCCCACGTTGGGTGGGGTGGCCCAGCCAGTGGTCTCGCCGGATGCCTGTACCGGTTGCGGGCAGTGTGTGGCACCGTGCCCCACACACGCTGTACAAATGAAAACCCCGGCGTGAAGCCGGGGTGTTGCGCAAGGCTGTTGCCTGACCAACGAGGTCAGGCACCGTCCTGATCAGGGTTGCTGCTTGGGCGCACCGATGTTCTGTTCAATCTCGGGCAGGCGGTGTGCAATGCCCTTGTGGCAGTCGATGCAGGTTTTGCCGGCTGTGAAAGCTGCCTGGTGTGTGGCTGACGAACGCTTGTTCTGCTCGGCGTAGTCCATGTACTCGAAGTTGTGGCAGTTGCGGCACTCGCGGCTGTCGGTCTTCTTCATGCGGTCCCACTCGTGCTGGGCCAGTTCGGCGCGCTTGGCGTTGAACTTTTCAGGCGTGTCGATGGTGCCCAGCACTTTGTGCAGCACTTCGTTGGATGCCTGAATCTTGCGGATCATCTTGTGCGTCCACTCCTTGGGCACGTGGCAGTCGGGGCAGGTGGCGCGCACACCGGTGCGGTTCTGGTAGTGAATGGTGTTGCGGTATTCCACATAGACGTTGTCATACATCTCGTGACACGAGATGCAGAATTCTTCACGGTTGGTGTACTCCATGGCGGTGTTGAAGCCGCCCCAGAACAGAATGCCAGCCACAAAGGTACCTGCCAGTACCTTGAATTGCCGGGTTTTGATCAGCGCCCACACACGGGCGAGCAGACCAGTATTGTTTTGTTCGGTCATGTGATGAGCCCTCTTTTATTGCATGCCACGTGCGCGCTGGAACGTGTTTTCAACCAGTGGTTTGGCATCGGTTTGGGGCACGTGGCACTGGGTGCAGAAATAGCGGCGGGGAGAAATGCTGTCCAGTTCGACACCGTCACGCGATTTGAAGTGGGTCACGCTCACTTTGGTGGCACCCGATTCCTTGGTCTTCTGGAAGGCATGGCAGTCCATGCACTTGTTGAAGTTTTTGGTGATCTGGTAGCCTGAAATGGTGTGAGGCACCAGCGGCGGCTGTTGAACGAAATCGCGGTCGCTCACGGCATGGTCGCGTTCCTGTTTGAAGGCAGCGGGTGCCAAGTCTTGCGACACCGGCGCACCGCCGCGCAGGCCCTGAAGCTTCACACTGTCGGCCTTGTCGGCGGCATGCACGCTGGTCAGACCACTCAGCACAATCAGCCCTGCACCAAGAGCCGTGGAAATGAAGGTGCGTACAGAGGTGATGTTCATGGTCAGTCTCTCTTGTGATTGAAGCGGGAGGTATAGGAAAAAACACTGGGGCCACACACGTCGATGCAACGCCCGCAGTTGGTACAAACAGAATCGAGGATCACCGGCGACACGCCGCCTTTGCCCTTCAGTGCCTTTGGAATGATCTGAGGCTCGGGGCACACGGCGTAGCAGTCAGCGCAGTCATTGCAGGCGCTGCTGCGCTGTGCGCTCACCCGCAACAGGCTTTTGTGGCCGATCAGCGCATACGACGCACCCACCGGGCACAGGTGCCCGCACCAGCCACGGGGAGCCACCAGCAGGTCGAATAGAAACACGGCACCCACTGCCCCTACGGCTGATGCGCCACCAAAAATCAGCGCGCGCTGCGTCAGTGAAACGGGGTTGACCCACTCCCACACTGCCACGCCTGAGATGGCCGAGGCACCCAGCACAGCTGGTATCAGCCAGAACCGCATTTCTTTGGGTGCACGGCCGCTGGTGATGTTGAAGCGCCGGCGAAGCCAGCTGGCGCTGTCGGTGGCCACGTTCACAGGGCACACCCAGCTGCAAAACACGCGGCCACCCACCAGAGCGTAAAACACCACCACGATGAGCGCGCCCAGCAGCCCGGTTAATTCGGGCCAGTGGCGTGTGGCCAGCACCTGCGCCAGCGCGAATGGGTCGGTCAGCGGCAGCACGCCCAATGTCATGCTGGACGACAGGTTGCCTTTCACGATCCATACGCCTGCCATGGGCCCCAACAGAAACATGGCAAAGATGCCCAACTGCACCATGCGGCGCAACAGCAAATAGCGGTGGGCCTTCAGCCAGCCTTTGTCGTGCACGGCATCGTCGCCAACTTGTTTGATGGGAATGACCTTCCCGGACGAGTGTGCGGGCGAGCTCACGGTGTGTCCTTTGGCAGCGCGCGTGCGTAGGGGTCTTTACCTGAGCGAAGGGGCACCAAGTCGCCGGGGACAGGTTGCTCAGGCAGGTTTTGCACGGGTTGGTCAAACTTGGGTCGGTTAACCTGGTTCTCCTGAGCCCAGCCTTTGCGGTAGTGGTGTCCCAACTCGCCACGAGCCAGGGTTATGGGCAGCACTTTGATGGCCGCTTCTTCGAGTACGCAGCTGTGTTCGCACTTGCCACAGCCAGTGCACGCATCGGCATGCACCGTGGGCAACAGCATGGCATGGCGGTCACTGCGCGGGTTGTTGACCTTCTCCAGCGTGATGGCCTTGTCGATGACCGGACACACGCGGTAGCACACGTCGCAGCGCAGCCCCAGGAAGTTGAGGCAATTCTCTTCATCAATCAGAACGGCCACCCCCATCTTGGCCTGGGTGATGTCTGTCAGCTTGGGGTCCAGTGCGCCGGTTGGGCATGCTTTGACGCAAGGCACGTCCTCGCACATTTCGCACGGGATTTTCCGGGCTTCGAAATAGGGAGTGCCCACGGCCACGCTGGTCGCCCAGTCTTTGGTCAGGGCATCGCCCCAGCTGCTGAGCTTCAGGTTCTGGGGCGGGCAGTCGCGCACGCACAAGCCGCAGCGGATGCAGGCACCCAGAAACTGTTCTTCAGCCAGAGCACCGGGCGGGCGCAGGGCCTGTGCAGGCCTGGCCACGCTGGGCAGCGCGATCAGCGCCGCACCACCGGCGACCAGCGACGCGCTGGTGGCCGATGCAGCAGCCTGCAACAACTGACGACGGTTCAGTTCCATGGGCTTGCTCGTTCAGGCTCAGGCCTTCATGACCTTGACGGCGCATTTCTTGTAGTCGGTCTCTTTGGAGATCGGGCAGGTGGCGTCCAGCGTCAGCTTGTTGATCAGGCGGCCTTCGTCGAAGAACGGCACGAACACCAGGCCGCGCGGTACCTTGTTGCGGCCTTTGGTTTCGACGCTGAGGGCAATTTCGCCCCGGCGCGAAGCGATCTTGACCTGCATGCCACGTTGCAGCCCGCGAGCTTTGGCGTCATCGGGGTGCATGAACAGCACGGCTTCGGGCACGGCGCGGTGCAGCTCGGCTACACGGCGTGTCATGGAGCCGGTATGCCAATGTTCCAACACGCGGCCAGTGCACAGCCACAGGTCAAACTCTTTGTCGGGTGCTTCGGCGGCGGGCTGGTAGGGCAGTGCAAAAATGTTTGCCTTGCCGTCCTTGTTGCCATAGAAGCGAATGTCTTCGCCTTTTTTCACGTAAGGGTCATAACCCTCGCGGAAACGCCACAGGGTTTCCTTGCCGTTGACCACGGGCCAACGCAGGCCGCGAGCCTCATGGTAGGCATCGAACTCGGCCAGATCGTGGCCGTGGCCGCGTCCGAACTCGGCGTATTCCTCGAACAGACCCTTCTGGACGTAGAAGCCGTAGGCCTTGGACTCGTCGTTGGTGTAGTCCTTGATGTACTTGGCATTCACCTTGGTCAGGTCGGCGACCGGGTATTTGTTGACCTTGCCGTTTTTGTACAGCACGTCAAACATGGTCTTGCCTTTGTACTCGGGCTTTTTGGCCAACAGGTCGGCAGGCCACACTTCTTCCATTTTGAAGCGCTTGGAGAACTCCATCATTTGCCACAGATCGGAGCGTGACTGGCCGGGTGCGCTCACCTGCTGACGCCAGAACTGGGTGCGGCGCTCGGCATTGCCGAAGGCACCTTCTTTCTCCACCCACATGGCGCTGGGCAGGATCAGGTCGGCGGCCATGGCGCTGACGGTGGGGTAGGGGTCGCTCACCACGATGAAGGTGGCGGGGTTGCGCCAGCCCGGCAAAATTTCGCCGTTGATGTTGGGGCCAGCCTGCATGTTGTTGGTGGTGCTGGTCCAGTAGCACTTGAGCTTGCCGTCCTTCAGTGCGCGGCTCTGGGCCACGGCGTGCAAGCCGATTTTGTCGGGAATGGTCCCTTCAGGCAAACCCCAGATTTCTTCCGAGTGCTTGCGGTGCTCAGGGTTGGTTACCACCATGTCGGCAGGCAGGCGGTGGGCAAATGTGCCCACTTCGCGGGCGGTGCCGCAGGCGCTGGGTTGGCCGGTCAGGCTGAACGGTCCATTGCCTGGCTGGCTGATTTTGCCCAGCAGCAGGTGGACGTTGTAGATCATGTTGTTGGCCCAGGTGCCACGGGTGTGCTGGTTAAAGCCCATGGTCCAGTAGGACACGATCTTCACCTTCGGGTCCGCATACAGCTTGGCCAGTTCTTCCAGCTGCTTCACGGGTACGCCCGAGATCTGGCTGGTTTTTTCGGCCGTGTACTCGGACACGAACTTGGCGTATTCCTCGAACGTGATGGGGGTGGAGTCGTTCGGGTTGCCCTTTGGCTTGCCTTCTGCCCCGGCGTAGCCGTTGGATGTGGCGTCTTTCTCAAGGGCGTGAACAGGGCGCAGGCCGTAACCGATGTCCGTGGCGCCTTTTTTGAAGTTCACGTTCTTCTTCACGAACTCTGTGTTCACCTTTTTGTTGGTGATCACGTAGTTGGCGATGTAGTTCAGGATGGCCAGGTCAGACTGCGGATGGAAGATCAGGCTCTGGTCTGCCAGGTCAAAACTGCGGTGCTCGTAAGTAGACAGCACAGCCACTTTGACGTGTGGGCTCGACAGGCGGCGGTCGGTGATGCGACTCCACAGAATGGGGTGCATCTCGGCCATGTTGCTGCCCCACAGAACAAAGGCGTCGGCCTGTTCGATATCGTCATAGCAGCCCATGGGCTCGTCAATGCCGAAGGTGCGCATGAAGCCTGCCACCGCGCTGGCCATGCAGTGGCGTGCGTTCGGGTCCAGGTTGTTGGAGCGGAAACCCGCTTTCCAAAGTTTGACCGCAGCGTAACCTTCCCAAATGGTCCACTGGCCAGAACCGAACATGCCGATGCCGGCAGGTCCGTCGGTTTTGAGGGTTTCTTTCCACTTGGTGGCCATGATGTCGAAGGCCTCATCCCAGCTGATGGGGGTGAACTCGCCTTCCTTGTTGTATTTGCCATCCTTCTTGCGCAGCAATGGCGTCTGGACACGGTCTTTGCCGTACATGATCTTGGACAGGAAGTAGCCCTTGATGCAGTTCAGGCCACGGTTCACCGGCGCTTCCGGGTCACCCTGGGTGGCCACCACCTTGCCACCTTGTACGCCTACCATGACCGAACAACCGGTGCCACAGAAACGGCAGGCCGCTTTGTCCCAGCGCACGGCCACGTCACTGGCTGTTGTAGGGGCCTTGTCTGCTGCTTGCACCACGATGGGAATGCCTACAGCCGCTGCCGATGCGGTCAGTGCCTGGGATTTGAGGAAATCGCGACGATTGGAATCCATGGTTTTCTCCGTGGTGAGAGCACCCGATGACAACAGGTGCTTGAAAAATTCAATGTGTGAAAGGGAAGCGACGTTCTGATGTAAAAAGATCCATTACCGAAGCACGGCGGAATCCGTTGAGGAGTTCGGGTTCTGGCCGAGCGAACCCCGCCATGCCTGGTAATGGAAGTCGTTGTCGGGTGTCGCATTGGCCTGGCCCACGTCGGGGCCGGAGTATTCGTACACCAGAGATGTGTTGAGGACGTCTTGCAGCTGTGCAATGGCGGCCATGGTCTGTGCGGCAGGCACGGTGTCGGTGTCTTCAATGACCACCACAAAGCGGCCATCCTGCGCATCGATGGACAAGTCCAATCCGGGAAAGGCCGACAGTTGGGCTGATACGGCTTCGCGGTGTTCGGGTCGGGTTCTGACCACTACGCCCAAAATACTCAAAGGACACTCCTCGGACTGCACTGACACAAGCGGCCCCGTTGTGCCGTCAGGCAAAAACGTGGACCAGTGGCTGGGCAACGCAGGGGCCGCCGAGCACAGCCGTTACTGTCCGGTTTGTGGCAGCAAAAGGGTATCCACCGATGGGATGCACGGGCGTGTCCGAAAGACCCGCGCCGCGTGGGGCGCTATCCCTCTAAAGAACCACACCCGTCGTGGAATGCAGACGGTTTGATCTGGATCAATGCCCCGTGTGGGCCGCTGTGTTCGGGTGGCGGGGTCAGTCCAGGCCGTTTTGAACGGCAAACACGGCCGCTTGCACGCGGGACGTGAGGCTCAGTTTGCGCAGGATGTGCTGGACATGGTTCTTGACGGTGGTCTCCGCAATGTCCAGGTTGCGCCCGATGACCTTGTTGCTGACGCCCTGCGCAATCTGGCGCAGGATTTCCCGTTCGCGGGCGGACAGGTCGTTGAACAGCTGTGCCGTGTCGGTGCCGCCGTCGTCGGCAGGCGGTGGGGGCACGCTCTGGGGCAGGTTGCGCAAGGCGGCCACCAGTTTGGACGTCATTTCGGGGCTCACCACCGATTCACCGGTCAGCACCTTGACGATGGAGTCGGTCAAGTGGCCCGATTCAGTGGTTTTCAACAGGTAACCGTCGGCACCGGCGCGCAGGGCGTTGACCAGGTCTTCCTCGTTCTCGCTGACCGTCAGCATCAGGATGCGGGCGGTGGGGGCCGCCTCTTTCAGGGACGGAATGCCGTCGATGCCGCGCACACCCGGCATGTGGTTGTCCAGCAGGATGATGTCGGGCAATTGTTTGGCCACGCAGCGTAACGCCTCACCCATGTCGGCCGCTTCGCAACCCACCAGGAAGCGGTTGTCTTGCGACAGCAGGGCAATCAGTCCCCTGCGAAACAGGGTGTGGTCGTCCACCACCAGAACACGGATGGGCAGTTGGGAATCGATCATGGGGTGTGGGTGTGCAAAAAAGGGGTGTCAGGTGCGGATGCCAGCCAGCGCGACGGGGGCGCCCATGCCCGAGGCATCCGGCAGTACCAGCGTAACCTGGGTGCCGTTGTCGGGCGTGGACTCGATGTGTACCTCGGCCCCGATGCGGTGGGCTCTCTCGCGCATGATTTTCAACCCCACGTGGGACTGGCTGCGCGGATGGGTGGGGTCAAACCCATCGCCGTTGTCGGTCACCACAAAACGCCAGCGGGCGCCTTTGGTCACGCGCAGTGCCACGTGGCTCGCTCGGGCGTGTTTGCGCACGTTGGACAAGGCTTCCTGAATGATGTGCAGCACATGCACCTGTGTGTCGGGTGGCAGGGGCAGGCCATCGCCAGAAACTTCTAGGTGTGTGGGCAGTGTGGTCTGGTGTTGAAATTTCTGCAGCGTTTCCTGCAGCGCGGCCTCGATGTCGTCAGTGCTGGTGCGGGTGCGAAAGTGCACCAGCAGTTCGCGCACATCGGCAATGCTTTCTTTCAGCCCCTCGTCCAGCTCGTCCAGTGTGCGCGCCACGTTGTCGGGCTGGTTTTTCTGGATGGCGTTGCGCAGCAGTTGCGACTGGATTTTCAGGAACGCCAGCGATTGCGCGATGGAGTCGTGCAATTCACGCGCCAGCAGCGAGCGTTCTTCGCCCACTGCGGCCTCGCGCTCCAGCGCCGCCGCCCGCAAACTCTCCAGCGAGCTGGCCAGGTGGCCGCCCAGGGTGTCCAGCAATTCGGTTTCGTCGGTCGACAGCTGGACGTCTTCACCGAAAAACAGGTCCAACTCGCCCAGCAGGCGCTGCTGGAGCCGAATGGGCACACTGACCACCGTGCGGTAGCCCAGACGGGCACATGGGCTGCGGGCGGCCTCGGGCATGCCCTGAATGGGGATGATGCGGATGCCCGCCTGGCCCTGCGCCTGCGTCACGCCACAGGCGCAGGCACCCGCCACCAGGCTGCGCTCGGATTCGGCCAGGTCATCTGGGAAGCAGTCAGAAGCCAGCATCAGGAAGCGTTGGTTGGCTTCGTTTGACCAGCGCACGGCGGCGGCTTGTGCCTTCATGTGCTGGCGCACCATGCGGGCAAAGCCCTTGGACAGCTCGTCGATGCTGTTCGCCCCCGACAGGAAGGCACTCACGCTGTACAGCGCCTCCAGGCGCTTGCGCTGAGCCTCGATGTCACGCGTTTTGGCTTGCACCTGTGCCTCCAGGCCTGCATACAAGGAGTGCAGGGTGGCCGTCATGCGGTTGAAGCCTGCAGCCACCTGGCCGAACTCGTCCTGGGTGTGGACATCGATGCGCACAGAAAAATCACCTGTTTCCACCCGTTGCAACCCGTCGCGCACCTGCCCCAGTGGGTAGATCACATAGCGGTAGCCGGTGTAGAGCATGACGACCGCACCGCCAATGGCCAATGCCATCATCACGAACTGGAACAGGTTGAGGATGGCTGTCAGGCCCGACAGCTGTGCCTCGATGGCCGATGTGAGCATATCTACAGCCCTTACAAAATTTTCGGCATCGGCCTGAATGGTGCGCTCCAGCACCGCCGCACCGGTGCGCCAGCCGCTGCGTTGCTGTGACCAGACCGCTTCCACATCGGCAAATCGGTTGCTGACATCGGGTGACCAGGGTACAAACAGTGGGCGCGCCGGGTCGCCCTCTTTCAGCAGTTTCAGGCTCACATCGAGCCGGTTCACCAGCGACTGCAGCTCGTCGCCCGGCAATTGGGCCTGCACGGCACTGGCCAGGCGCCAGGTCTGCATGCGCAGACGTCCGGCTTCGTTGACGGCCGCCGCGCCGCCTTCCAGCTGCCAGGTCACCCACAGTGTGAGCCCGATCGATGCCAGGGCCACCAGCAACAGGCCCGTGCCGATGCGGATGAGTTTGGTGGACAGGGAAGATGCCATGGGGTGTTCTGCCATAAAGGAGGCAGACTGTACAACCAACCCCTGCTTCTGTACGTGAAAACGTGACTGACACCCGCGCATCAGGGCAGGCATACTGGCCGTTCTGTCCGTGACAAAAAGGATGCTGTTCATGATGAGTGTGCTGGGACGCCTCGCCGGAGGTCTGTTGGGTT